>Ga0308158_10004071_pt1 | contig 12484 bp, 13 predicted proteins | sample PhyBR2_FD_201038 | JGI IMG/M metagenome (GOLD analysis project Ga0308158, IMG submission 201038) | Phyllosphere microbial communities from UC Gill Tract Community Farm, Albany, California, United States - DLSLB.R2 | ecosystem: Host-associated > Plants > Phyllosphere > Unclassified | place: USA...
TGCGTTCCTCAATGTCATTAAACGAGAATTCGAAGTTTTTCGTTGGATCTTTCAGACGAGTCAACAGCCGTTGCCGTTGCTCCTCTTTTGAGACATGGAACAAGAACTTGACGACCCGGAAGCCGTTCTCGACGAGATAGCGTTCAAAGTCATTGATTTGACGGTAGCGCATCTGCCAAACATCTCCGTCATCCGGCTTTTCTTCCTCCTCGAGCAAATCATGGATTCGTGGTGCAATGACTTCCTCATAATAGGAGCGATTTAAGATGCCGACTTCCCCTTTTTCCGGTAGTCCTTCGTGGATCCGCCATAGGTAGTCATGTTTTTGCTCCGTATCCGACGGTTTTTTGACGGAAATCGTTCGGAGTCCTTGTGCGTTCAAGTTAGAAAAGATATAGCTGATCGACTCATCCTTCCCCGCTGCATCAATCGCTTGCAGGATGACGAGGACGCCGTTCTTTTCTTCAGCATACAAACGCCAGTGTAACTCTTGTAACGTCTCGACACTTTTCGGAATCCGCTTCTCTCGCAATTCCGCTTCCGAAATCTCATGTTTTTCTGATGTCGGGTAATTCGAAAACGAGACTTGCTCGCCTTCCTTGACACGATAGGATGACAGTTTCATGGTAGGGCTCCTCCTTTAATTGCTTCTAAAAGGGGTTTACCCTACTCGTTTATCCTAAAAACGTTCAGATGAACTTATCTTTTCAAAAGGAGACGGACTCCCTCTTCTAGCGTCGTCACAGGACGACCGAGTAATTCTTTAAAATCCGTACTTTCCACTGCCAGAGTTCCGGCTGCGATATCTGCCTGGATACCCGTCAACATTGGAATCAAGAAGTCCGGTAAGCCAGCTGCTTGCATCCGCTCGCCATAGGTCGCGCCATCTACTTCATCTAAAATGACCGATCGTTTAAGCACTGTTCCGACTGCAGTCGCGAGTTCTGCTTGTGTATGCAACGGACCTGATAGTTCATAAATTGCTTTTGGATGTTCAAGCGTCAGTCCCGTCGCAATCGCTAGCGCATACTCATCTTGTAACGCCCATCCGACTTTGCCTTCACCTGCTGCCGTTAACCAGTCTGCGCCTTGCGCGACGGCATCCATCGTTCCGAGTTCATTTTCGAGATACCAGTTGTTACGGAAAAAGACATACGGGATACCTGTCGCTTGAATCGCCTCTTCTGTGACCCGATGTGTTCGCGCAAGCCCGTTCGTGCTGTGTGCCGCATTGGCGATGCTCGTATAGCCGATCAGTTTGACGCCTGCTTCTTGTGCTGCCGTGACAGCGGCTTGGTGTTGCCGGATCCGCGTGCTCTCTTCACCGTCTGTCGAGATGATCAGCAGACGGTCGATGCCTTGAAATGCGTGTCCGAGTGTTTCCGGCTGATCGAAATCACCGTGTCGAACGTCGATTCCTTGCGCCGTAAGGCTTGCCGCTTTTTCGACGTCGCGGACACTAACCGCTACATGTTCATTGCCGACTTGCTCACTGAGATGCTGCACGATCCGTGTACCTAATTTTCCAGTCGCTCCTGTAATTAACCATTTCATGATAAAACCACTCCTTTGAAGTTTGATGTTGTTCTTCATGATACGCCAGGTGATACACTAAAAAAAGTAGGCACTTATCTGAAACTAGGTCCCTCAAAACGAACCAATGGGAGAGGATAAACGTGGCTGTATTCGATTCAACAACTAATCAACGGACGGCTTGTCCAGTCACTCGGGTCCAACAGATGGTCGCTGGCAAATGGAAGATCATCTTGCTCTGGCACCTGACACACGGGACGCATCGTTTTCATGAACTGCAACAATTAACAGGCATCTCTAAAGGAACATTAACGCGTCAGCTTCGCGAGCTCGAGGCGGACGGTTTGATTCAACGACACGTCTTTGGCGAAGTTCCTCCTCGCGTTGAATATTCCCTGACGGATGCCGGACATAGTTTTTTACCGATTCTTGACCAAATGGCAGCTTGGAGTGAGCAACACTTCCAGGGGGGATGATCGTGAGTAACAAAAAAACATGCGCTTCTTCTCGATTCAGAAAAGAAGTGCATGTTGTCGTTCATTCCGTCGCTGTCACCGTCTGACGTAAGTGGGTGTCGATGGCTTCAGCGACGCGTAATCCGGAAATGACAGCACTCTCGACGCGCGTCCGCCCTGACGCATCATCGGCTTCAAGGAACGCATCCCCGGCAAGCCAAAGCGGATGTGCCGCTAGTTTCAAATGTGGTGTCCGGTAAACCGCGCGTGCCTGAGCGTAACGCCAGCGTTTAAGCTGACGCGAAACAATCGTCACCGGTCCGAGTTGCTGTTGTAACAGCCGCTCGACTTCAGCGAGTGTCTCTTCTTCCGGAAGCTCGTACCAGTCTTCACTGAAGCGGGCTGTCATATAGACGCTCAAGAGTGTCGTCTTCGAAATCTGCTTCTCGGCATTATTGACGAGTTTTAACATCCCATCGACGAGTTGTTCGTCTTGTAGACCAACTTCCCCGATCGTCAGTCGCTCTTTGATTTCAAACAGACCCACGAATGTCGGCTCGAACGTCACTTGGCGTAACTGCTCATGATCGTCATCTCCAAGCGCCAGATCAGAAGACTGCAACAGTTCATATGCTTGCGGCACAGGCGCCGTCACGAGTAACGCATCATACGTACCTTGATGATCCGTCGCTTGTGTGACGAGTTCATCCTCTGTTGCCGTAATATGCGTGACCTGCTCATTCAATTGAACGGGAATTCCTCGACCAATCGCTTGTACGAGTTGATTCATACCGTTCGTTGCGACATAGCGTGGAAAATCCGTTCCGAACCACTTACGAACCCATCCCTTCTCAAGCCATTCATCGACTTCGCGTTCCAACTCTTCCGTCCGAACCGTGAAGAAGACGGCACCATGATCCGCTGTTCCTTGATCAATCCGACGAGTTGCCATTCGCCCCCCGACGCTCTGGCTTTTTTCGATGATTTCAACAGCATGTCCTGCTGCTTGCAATTGACGTGCCGCAAAGATTCCGGCGAGTCCACCACCGATGATTCCGATTCGTTTCCCTGTCATCTCGCTTCCCCCTCATATTCCTCATTTCCCTAAGTATAGAGGTTTCTTCCAAGACATGGGTGAATCAATACCCGTCCGATATGCTCGTCATCTGTAATTCCTGCTCGATGAGCATGATGTTCTCCTCAAAGAACACCCGGTGCTCTCCTAGTCCACGTTTGATGCACCACCCGACGACCGTGAGTGCTTCCCACAAACGATAGTATGCTAGATACGTCTCGATTGGCACGTCTGGGTGTAACGTCGCGTATCCTTCTTGAAATGCCGTGACGTAAGCGGAACCGAACGTATTGAGATTACGGACGATCTTCGTGAAGTCCATCTCGACGGCCCCGTAGCGGGTCGTCTCGAAATCGATCACCCCTGTGACTTGATCACCTACCGTCAGTAAATTTGCTAGGCGGAAGTCACAATGTGTGGCAACGGGACGTGAAGGCTCCGGTAACGACTGTTCTCGTCTGACTAACTCTGTTTGGATGTTCTCTAAAAAACTGGGATCGAGTTCGGTCGTGATGAACGGCATGAATCCATCGAGTTTTTCATTCCGGAAGCGTCGCCAGTCCTGAACCGGATAGGCATAAAATCCATCTTCCGTATACTCGCCGTAATCTTCTCCTGTACACGTATGCAGCATTGCGAGCGTTCGACCAATTTCGTACGCCAATTTTTTATTCATCGTGATCGGTGCCTGTCCCGCTAAGGCAGCAAGTACGAACGCCCCGGTCGTCTGCCCGGGAGTTGCTTCAGCTAAGATGTGCGGCACGGGTACAAATTCTTCTAGTGCATGAATCCAGCCACGTTCCCGGTACCACTTTTCAGCCGTATACGGGCGCTTCAAGAAGACGACCTGACCATCCGTTAGGACGAGACGATCGACTTCAGAACTATACGATTCGTCGACAGTCGCGCATGCTGCGACGTCGAGTTGAAAATGTTCAATCCATTCGTCTCGCGTCATTCTGTCGTTCCCAATATTTTCTGTAGCGTTTCACCTGGTAGACCGTCAATCGGTCCCACATAGGTCGATTCAAAACCTAATCCGATCAAAATACGGCGCGAGGCTTCATGTGCTGGATCAATCGTCGCCGTGACGACCTGTAACTCTTCTTCTGTCGCTAACTGTAAGAGACGCTCTGCAATGGCTGTGCCATATCCGCGTTCCCACTGATCGGGTAGTAGCATGTAACCGAGCTCTGCTTCGAACGATTGCGTTTGACTCCGCGTCACGTGCCCGATTCCGATCCATGTCTCTTCGGCATAAATCAGATACGATCCGAGTCGGTCGTGTTGCTGTTGCTCAAGGATTCGTTCAAAGCGCTGTTTCGTTTCCGTATCTGTTAATGCCTGCTCCGTGATGTAACGCATGACACGTTCATCTTGGACGAGCGTCGCGTAGCGATCGTAATCGGACGCTGTTATTTTTCGTAATTCAATCATCTTATTCTCCTCTTCATGTCCGGTAGTCATTGTGGGTTGGGGTGAAGACATCTTCCGTCGACGGACGAACCATCGCAAAATGTTCGACGTTATAATGACCGTGCAAGACTTGATTGTGGTGGGCAATCATTTGCTCCGGCGTCAGGACATCGGACCCGTTCGTCGTGTGCCCGTCGGCGACGAGTGTGACATCAAAGCCATGCACCGTCGCACTGCGCACCGCGGTATCGATGCAGTGTTCCGTCTTACAGCCTAAGACGATCAGATGTTCAATCGATGCTTGGCGTAGATAATCAAGCAAGGGGGTGCCATGAAACGCATTCGTCGCCGCTTTATCGAACGTGACACTGGACGCTGGAACGGGAATCGAGTCATGGACTGCAAACCCAGGTCCAATTCCGCCCGCGACGTCCAGATCCCGAATGAAGACGACCGGGATGTTCCGTTCGTCTGCTTCAAGTACGACTGCTTCGATGACATGCGCGACTTGCTCTTTTAAGTATACCGGACGTTCTTCCGTGTTCCCGTCGACGAGTTCCTGTTGAAAATCAATCACTAGGACCGCTTGTTTCATCGTCATGTTCCTCCTTGTAAAATCGACTGTTTGTTTCCTTCCCGTTCTTCTGAATGATTTCCTGCTCCTGACGGACGTGAAACTTTTTAGCTGTTGGATTCGTTAAGAAGAAGGAAAGGATGTGTCTGGATGATTTGGTTTGGCGTCATCTTCTTATGTGTGCTTCTCGTCAATCTGACACTGGAGAAACTGATCATGAACCGGACGATGACAGGTAGTTGGTTCGTACGCAACTTACTCATTTGTCTCGGGATCACTCTATTACTATTCGGAATCGAACGTTATGTCATATCCGGATTCTAAAAAAGCAGATAGCGATTTTCGCTACCTGCTTTTTTAGTTAATAGACTTCGTAATTTTGCCCCGTCTGTGCCCCTTCGACACTTTTCTCAAACGCCGTCGCGACACGTGACGCCGGAACGGCTTCAAAACCACGGAAGAAAGGTCCGTACTTCTCGAGCGACTCGATCAGTACGTTCGGACTGACGCTATTGATTCGAATGCTTCGTGGCATCTCGATCGCTGCTGCATGAACGAACGCTTTGACCCCACCGTTCGCAAGCGCAGCAGATGCGCCTTGGCGAATCGGATCGTCCATCATGATGCCGGTCGTCAGCGTAAAGCTTCCGCCGTCTCGTACTGACCCTAAACCAAGCAAGACGAGATTGACCTGACCTTTTAGTTTACTGTCGATCCCGATTTGATTAAGCTCCGGTGTTAAGTCCGTCAATGGACCAAAATGAGCACCACCTGTGGCACTGATGACGGCATCAACAGAACCGACTGTTTCATACATCGCTCGGATACTTGCTTCTGACGTAATATCGACTTGTACATCCGCTCCACTTCGCCCGGCACGAATGATGTCATGTCGCCCACTCAACCGTTCGACGACTGCCTGACCAATCGTTCCGCTTGCTCCTACTACTAAAATTCGCATGATCCCTTCCCCTTTCACGTCTAGCTTACTTATCTAGCCTACTGCACAGCAGATGATGGTTTCAAGGATTCTACCGGATGCGTCTTCAAGAAGATGAGGATTTCTTCGAACAAACGTTGCTTATCCCGATCGAGCGTCAGTAAATGTTTACTGTTCGGAAGAAGAACCTTTTTCTGATCTCGGCTCGGCACCGTCGTTTCGATTCGCTCGAGACTCGCATGATAGACGGCATCATCTAAGGCGCCAAGGAATAGAGCGATCGGCTGCGTGATCTTCGGCAAGACGACTCCTGTGTCGAGGATGAACTGTTGCAGTGCTCGTAAGTCTTTTTCTGGGCGTGGAAAATGACGGTCGACAAAGTCTACGATCCACTCCGGTGAACGATCGTCAAACTGAAAATACCGTTCTGTATACCGACGGACGCGGTGCTCGAGTCCTGCGATCGTCCGCTCAAGAATCGGTATCGAGAGTAAGATGAGTCCTGCGCATTCTGACTGTTCTGCTAGTCGAAGTGCCATTACTCCACCGAGTGATTGTCCGATCAAAAAGATGTCTTTGTGCCTTCGATCTTGTAAAAAGGAAAGTCCGGCTTGCGCAGATTGCCAAACGTCTTCGATCGTCGTCGCAAACAAGCGCTCCGGCGATTCCCCGTGCCCGGCATAATTCGGTGCGTAACAGGTATATCCTTCCGTATGTAAAAAGCGAGCGAGACCCCGCATCTCATTCGCACTTCCCGTAAAACTATGCAACAGCAAAACAGCAGGTCCGGGTCCTTCTAAGTACAGGTCCTTCGATTTCGTGATCATGGGCGCCCCTCCTTCTCATCTCTTCACATTTCCTCTACCGAAACATCCTCCCGTAACGATTTTATAATCTGAAAGCCTGGGTAGTCCGCTTCGGATCGTCGTTCGCCACTTGACCGATAATAAGCATTCCAGTAACTGATCATTCTATCCTCGATTCGCTTCATGTATGCCAGATTATCCTCAACAAATCGCCGCTTCACTTCCGGAGCCCATTGCTCGATTACGGGTACAATGATATCGACGATTTCACGGACGTACTCACTAGCAAGTTCGATGAGATAGGCGAGAACCCATCCGTCGTGCAGATGAGTTTTAAGTAACTGCTGGAGATAATACTCACGAACATGACCATCATGGTGACGCGTGTAGAGGCAATATAAAATCATCTGTTGTGTCGATGTTAGCTGCTTAATCCGCTCCGAGTCGACCTCTGATAAATACAAACGCATCGGAATCTGTATGTGTTCGTGCTCTATCTTCACTTTGATTGTCCCTTGTGATAAGCGTGTCCAGGCAAACGGTAGACACGATTTAACGACCCGAACGTCCTGTTCATATCGTTTAGGGAATGCTGCAAGCCATCGGTTCATCTTATTCTCCTCTCATCAAAATCCCCTTACACTTTCAAAATAAACAAAAAATGTAAGGGGATTTCGAAATTTTAGTTGTTATTGTGTAATGCAGAATAGGAGTGCAGACTTGTGCGACGGAAACGTACACAGTTCTGCACTCCTTTTGCGAAAAAAGAAAAGGACTTGCCAGCACCCACAACTTCATCCTAACGTTTAAGTTGCGAAACAAGAACGTTAAGGAGATGAAAGGAATGCTAACAATGTCCGAAATCAATTGTATCAAATTTTTAAGGAACCATAAATCCTATTCCATCAATAAAATCGCGAAAGATCTTAACCTGAACTGGCGAACTGCTAAAAAATATGCCGATGAGTCTTTTCTACCAAAAGAAAGTTCTTCTTCCAAGCGAGGCATGATGTATGGCACCCGTTGGGGCGAGATGATTGAGGACTGGCTACAGGAAGATGCGATGATGAAAAAGAAACAACGGCGAACCAATAAAAAACTATATGAGACCTTATGTACATATGGATTTGAAGGGTCCTACCGGACCGTCTGTCAATTTATAAAAGAATGGCGACTAGGTCGCGATGTAGAAAACGATAGTCGATTCGAACGATTGGCCCACCCTCCCGGAGAAGCACAAGTAGATTTTGGTGTCATGGAAGTCGTGAAGGATAGTCATGCGGTCGATGTGCATTGCTTGATCCTATCCATGCCATATAGCAATCGAACAGCTGCGGTTGCATTACCAGCAGAGAACCAGGAATGTTTCCTGACCGGATTGAAGAGACTGTTCGAAGAAATCGGAGGCGTGCCGCAACAATTACGAATCGACAATCTCCCGGCAGCTGTCGCTAAAGTACGGACAACAAAAGAAGAAGCCGTTTATACGGATGCCTTTCAGCAATTCGTGGCGCACTATGGTTTCCAGGTTCAAAGCTGTAATCCGTACAGTGGGAATGAGAAAGGAAGCGTCGAAAACAAGGTCGGCTATGTCCGTTACAACTTCCTAGTTCCTTCTCCTATCATGAATGACTTCGAGTCGTTGAATCGGCGCCTCGCATCATCCCTCAGGGATGACATGGAACGTATCCATTACGAAAAGAAAGTACGGATCAAAGATCTCGTTGTGGAAGAGCAGAAGCACCTCCTTCGACTGCCGGAAGAAGATTTTCCAGTGTTTAGAGAGGAACTCTTGAAGGTGAACAAATATGGAGAAGTGACCATCGATCAAACAAAGATTCTCGTTCCATCGGGTTCCCGACATGGACAAGTGAGAGCAATCCTAAAATGGGACGATATGAAAATCATTTCTCGTCATGGAGAAATCCTGTACGAAGAAAAACGACCTTATATGATGACGAAACGGGCGTTACCTTGGGAAAGCATTCTCAACGAATGGTACAAAAAGCCACGTAGTTATGGTCATTCACGTCACGCGGAGTACCTCCCTGGACGAATTCGAGAGTATCTGAACATCCAAAATCTGATGATACGTAAAGAAAGACTGGGATGGCTACGGTCTAGATTAGTCCTGCATTCAATCACTGAAATCGATGAACGATTGTATGAGCTACTGAGCCAAAGCGATGCCTATTCTGACATCGAAGAGCACCCCTACGATGTCGACTGGAGCAAGTATGACAGTTTGAATCGACCGTGGCAGAGTGAGGTGCAGTCGTGAATCTAAAAGAGATGTGCAAATCCCTTCGGCTCGCTTACGTCGCTGAAATTTACGAAACGATTCCGATGGAATCGTCCGAGACGTTTCTCCTGACACTTTTTGAAATGGAGATGAGGCTTCGTGAAGAAGCGAAGGCAGAGCGACTTATAAAAAAAGCAAAGTTCATCAATAACAAATCGCTCGAAGACTATCGTTGGCATGACAACATTTACTTTCCCCGTCATCTCAAGAAAGAAGAATTAATGTCGCTCTCTTTCATCGATCATCAACAAAACGTGGTGCTCACAGGTGCCCCTGGCACTGGGAAGACACATCTTGCGATTGGTTTAGGACGGGAAGCCTGTCGTAAAGGAAAGGAGGTGCGGTTTTTTCGTGTTTCGGAGCTCGTAGAGCAACTCACCAAAGCATGGCGTGATGGAAAGCTGAGTAGCTTCCACGCACGTCTCGATTCTGCGGACCTGATCGTCTTAGATGAAATGGGCTATCTTCCATTATCCAAAGAGTCAGCAGAGCTCCTTTTCCATCTCATAACAGACTGGTACGAAAAGAAAAGCATCATCATCACTTCAAATCTAGAATTCAGTCAATGGAATCGTGTTTTCGCAGATCCAAGATTGACGTCAGCACTCGTCGATCGCGTGATCCATCATGCGCACATTTTAACCTTCACGGGTGACAGTTATCGTGTCACTCACGCATTATCAAGAAATTGAATGCCTGGCAAAGTTCTGTACTTTTTTCTGCAATTCACTGCACAAACCTATTGCAAAATACAGTTATTTGATTCAACTAATAATAATGTATGTTTTACTGATTAAAATTCAAAGCTATCACTCAAGTAAAATAGGATATTAAAAAAATGGATTTAAAGATATGCAAAAAGTTATTAAATGTGAAACTATGAACGATGAGATATAGGAACATTGATTTTTGATTTCGCTACGCATACACCATTTTTAATTATAAAGCACTCAACATAGTGTTCTCCCTTAAACTGAGTAGTTTCAGTATGAGTTTCTGAATTAGTTTTTACTATTTGACCTCGTAAACAGTTTCTTCTTTTCGCTTCTTCTCCTCTGTTCTTAACTTTCCAATAAATATCATATGGTTTAGGAACAGTATTTAAGCTTATAAAGAAATTCAATGTTTTTTGTGGAGATAACCACTTACCCTGTTTGAGGATATTCATTAAAGTAGTCACCCTAAAACCATCCTGTTCCACATTGCATTCTAAAGTTAATTGGTATCTCTTTTCTACGGGGAAGAAGTATTGAATAAATTCTTCACTTTCGTAATAAATTAACTCTTCATCTGCTCCTGAAAAAGCAGATTCTTTCATCATTCTTATTTCCTCAGCCTTATCATACTGTTCTTGCCAATAACTATGATTAAAAAAATCATTCCATGCTCCTACTGCCTGTTTATAAGTACAATCCTCTTTGAATAATACATCAAGTTTATTCATGTATACAGTGAGTCGATCTTGCAATTTTCGAAGTCTATCATCATCTTTTTTTATTAACTTTAGACTTTGACTTGCGTCCGCGGGATTAAAAATCTCTTTGTTATGAATCAGTCTATTTCGTATGGATTCAATTGTTCGATAAAACATCTTATCAATTCTTTCATCTTCTTCAAAATTTTCTTCCACCAGAACTGATTGAACTAATCCTCCTGGCATAACCCATCCATCTCTAGATTTAGAAAACATTTTAAGTAATCTAACTACAATTCTTAATTTATATTCTTTTTCTTTATTTGAATCAAGAAACCACTTAGTAATCGCCTTAGGATCTCTTTTTCTCCATTCACTTCCACAATGTTCGTACACGTAGTTATCAAATAGATCTTTAGTTCTACGATAGACTGCAAAGTCAACATGATATCCTTCTTCGTAAGTTATTCTAATGCAGTTAGTCTTCGCTTCTGGTTCAACATTAAATTGACTGCATTTCTTTCTCAAAGCCTTTACGACCATGTTTTTGGTTGCTATTGTACTTTCTGGTAAAGCATCTTTATCAAATACTATTGCTACGTCAATATCATAATCACTGCTTTCGTTTTGAACTACAGTTGACATAGCTACACTACCTTGTGTAATCGTTTCGACTATTTTGTAACTTGTACCGTTTTCAGAGTTATACTCTCCTATCCCTTCCTCTAACCTATCTATATTAAGATTTTTAAGCCGAAATAAATGTGTCTTTTGTCCTTTTGGAAGAACTACATTATTTTTATAGAATGTTTTTATCTTGCTCTCGATATTATACAAAATTCACACTCCTTTATTCCTCTATTAATTCCCCTTTATTTTCTCCATTTATTACCAGACCCCATGGATAATTATTCTTCTGTTTTATATCAAAAAAATAACAAATCACTTCAGCCATTCTTTGATTGTCAATTCTTTTTCCAATTTCTAATGCTAAACTACTCTGAGATGAAATCAAAAGGTGTATTTTCCCACAAGATCCTAAAGTAGATATTTCTTCTATGGTATTCACAATAATTTGAGCGTATTCAATTAATTGATCCTTACAATTGATTAAGTTATCTTTCGGGTTATGAATATATATTTCAACCTTTTCTACATCTTTAAATTGATTCATCTGTTCATCAGTAATTTTTTTAGTGAGTGAAACTGCTATTACAAATTCTTTAGTTTTTATTCTTTTATTTTCAAAAGATTTATCTATTTGTAATGGAGGATATTTATTACTATTTTTTAATTTATAGAATTCTTCGGTTTCAATTTTGTCAAATTCAAAATACTCATTAATTTTTTTACGTTGCAAGTATGTTCCTGCAAACATTACAAAAGGTATAGGTGCAATTCCTGTATATCCTCTTTTAAATCCTTCACTTTCCAATACAAATGAATTTGTCTTTTCTTCTATAATTTCTAAAAATTCTTTAATAGTATTTTCCGTTACACCTTTTTTATAATGCCTGACTAAATCTATTTCTCTTTCTTTAAATTCAAATGTAGCTAGACCTAAAGCTTTATTATTTGATTCTATTCTATTATCGTAGTATGCATTTAAATTTAGAATAAAAAGTTTGTTTTTTATGAAATATAACAAATATATTCCAGATAATATTAATATTATCCCTACAGTAAGTTGAACCCATTGAGTTTCTGAAAAAGCTGAATTAATTTTGATAGCATCGTTTGAAGATTCGCTTAGAATAATAGTTGCAAAAAGTCTATTAATATTTGTCCACGTATTTCCAAAAGAACTAATAGTAAGTGAAAGACCAGAAGTAATAAGAATAGTCGAGACACCTTGTTCTTTTTTATTTGAAAGACGAATTGTAATATTAAGTGCAACACCTAGCTGAAAACACAAAAAAACCCATAACGACCTCGTGTAGAATAGAGTTACCACACCAAATTCAACGGA
>Ga0308158_10004074_pt1 | contig 12473 bp, 8 predicted proteins | sample PhyBR2_FD_201038 | JGI IMG/M metagenome (GOLD analysis project Ga0308158, IMG submission 201038) | Phyllosphere microbial communities from UC Gill Tract Community Farm, Albany, California, United States - DLSLB.R2 | ecosystem: Host-associated > Plants > Phyllosphere > Unclassified | place: USA...
AGGGAAAGCGTTGGAGCGGGTAACGGGAATCGAACCCGTGTATTCAGCTTGGAAGGCTGCTGTACTACCATTGTACTATACCCGCACGACGTTGAAAAACCGGGGTTCTTCAGTCGGGGCCCATGTGCGTTCCGATCGGTGCACCGGTGGAATTCCGATGGCCAACCGCGATGGGCAATCGGCTCTTATGCAAAGCATCGCTGCGGTGCAAGTCGGGCCGGGCGGGATGTTTCATGGCTTGCTTACCAAAATCGGGTAACCCGGCGGCATGTCCGACGTTTCCCTGCCCGTCCAAGCCCCGATGCCGGCGTCGCAGCACCGCGGGGCGGATCCGCGTCCGGCGTCTGCGGTAAGCCATGGCGCGGGGCTGGCCGGGCTCGTCGGGGTGCTCGTCTGGGTCGGATGCGCGCGGACGTGGGGAATGGACGGGCCCTATGCGGCGCTGGTCGACCTTGTGGCGTGCGGCGTGCCGATGGTGCTGTGGTCGCTGATCGTCGACAAGGTGCACCGGCGTCCCAGTACGGGGATCGACTGGTCGCTGGCGCGGCCGTGGCGCGAGACGATCGACCTCAGCCTGACCAAGCTCGCCGCATTCTGGGCGACCTGGGGTGCGATCGCGGTGATCTACGGGACCGGCCGGTTCTACTGGGAGGGCAATTTTGCCTTCGCGATGTGGTGCTTCACCAACGTCGCGCCGATCCTCCTCGTCGCCTCTGTCCCCTATGTGATCTGGCTCGACCGGTATCTCGTCGAGCCCAGGGACGGCGCCTGGTCGCTTGGCGCGTGGCTGACGGGGCAGGCGGGCGTCGACCAGCGAGCGATCCACAATCACCTGCGCAGCTGGGGCGTGAAGGCGTTCTTCCTCGCGTTCATGCTCGCGATCGTGCCCGGGGGGTTCGGCGAGTTCATCCGCGGCGACGTGCCGGTGCTGATGCGCGATCCGGTCGCGCTCGCCAAATGGCTGATCACCTTCATGTTCCTGATCGACGTCGCGTTCGCGACGGTCGGCTATATCCTGACGCTGCGTCCGCTCGATTCGCACATCCGCAGCGCCAATCCGTTCGCGGCCGCGTGGATGGCGGCGCTGATGTGCTATCCGCCGATCATCCTGATGAGCGACGGCGGGCCGCTGGACTATCATCCGGGCACGCGCGAATGGGATTACTGGTTCCAGTACCACCCGGTGCTGCTCGCGCTGGTCGGTGCCGCGCTGGTGGCGCTGACCGCGATCTATGCCTGGGCGACGATGGCGTTCGGACTGCGCTTTTCCAACCTCACCAACCGCGGGATCCTGACGCACGGACCCTATGCCTGGTCGCGGCATCCGGCGTATCTGTCGAAGAACCTGTTCTGGTGGCTGTCGACAATGCCCGTGCTGACGATGGGAACGCCCGTCGACGCGATGCGCGCGACGCTGATCCTGGCGGCGGTCAGCGGCGTCTATTACTGGCGCGCGCGGACCGAGGAGCGTCATCTGGGGCTCGATCCCGACTATCAGGCGTACAGCGCCTGGATGACGCGGAACGGGCCCGTGCCGCGGGTCTTCGCGTGGGTGTCGGGGACGCGCCGGGCAGACGGGGACGCGGCCGCGGCGGGACGGGATGGCGGCGAGCTCTAAGCCTTTGTGGCACCCCTATCGGGCGATCAGCGTCCGGTAGAGGTCGGCATAGGCGCCGATGATCGTTGCGTGATCATAATCGCGGCGGACGCGCTCGCGCATCGTCTCGCCCATCGTGCGACGCAGGGCGGGGTTCCCGGCGATCGCGACGATGCCCGCCGCCGTCGCCGCGGGATTGACCAGCGGCGTGACGATCCCGCCATGCCCGCCGTCGACGCCGCCGCGACCCTCGATCATCTCGCGGCAGCTGCCCACGTCGGGCGCGACGACGGGGATGCCACATGCCCCCCCTTCGAGGATCACGAGCGGCTGCGCCTCCGACAGGCTGGTCAGCACGAGCAGGTCGATCTTCGCCATCCAGTCCTCGATCCGCACGCGTCCGGCAAAGCTGAACACCGGCGTGAGATCGAGATCGCGCACCAGTCGCGCGCAATCGGCGGCATATTCGGGATCCTCATCCTCGGGACCGAGCACGACGAAGCGGAGCTCGGGGCGTTCGGCATGCGCGATCGCGGCGGCGCGGATGAACGTCTTCACGTCCTTGATCGGCACGACGCGGCCGAGCAGCGCCACGAGCGGATGCGCGGGATCGCGCTGATCGGGCAGCGCTGCGAACCGCCCCGAATCGATCCCGTTCGGAATCACGCGGACGCGGTCGGCGGCAGCACCCAGGCGGCGCTGGACCGCGGTGTTCTCGCCGTAGAGCGCGACGATCGGATCGCAGCTGTCATAGCAGGCGCTCGCATAGCTGGTGAACGCGCGCACCCACAGGTCGCGCAGATCGCGGACGCTGCGGTCGAGTTCGAGCCCCGTGTCGACCTGATCGCCGATCCAGTCGGCCATCATCACCTCGATCTGGCGTTCGAGAAGATAGATGCCGTGCTCGGTGATGAAGGCGGGGCGTCCGGTCTGACGCGCGGCGCGAGCGGCGAGCAGGCCGGCGAACCCGGTCGATATCGTGTGATAGGCGCGCGCGGGCGGCAGCGGTGCCGTCAGCACGGACAGCAGCCCGCCGAGCAGCACGCGCATCGCCCAGAAATAATGATGGAAGGACGCCTTGGGCAGCGTCGCCTGATAATGGCGTCGCAACCGCGCGAACACCGCGGGATGCGACAGGATGTCGCCCGGTGCCAGCGTCCGCGGCGTGGCGCCGAGCAGGTCGATCAGGATCGTCAGGCGCGGCGCACCGCCCGCGGCGACGAAGGCGATGAGCGCGTCCGCGATCGGGACGGCGATCCGGTCCGGGATCGTCCGCGGGATCGCGGCGGCGGGCGCCAGACCGATCTCGACGACACCGACGACGTTGGGCGGCGGCGTCAATCGGAACGGCAACGGTGCGCCGTCGGGTTTGATCGCCGCGATCACGAACCGCACATCGGGGGTGTGCGTGATCAGGTCCTGCAGCCAGCCGGACACGCCGCCGATCACATAGGGATAGGCGCCCTCGACGATCAGGCAGACGTCCGCCTCCGCGGCGTCTGCCGGCGCGGCGCCGGTCGGCTCGGCGAACGCCGTCAGGGGAATCACGCGGTTGCCCCCGCGCGCCACCACTGGGCGAGCCTGGCCAAGTCGCGGGTCGATGCGTCCGACGGCTGCGTCTCGATCGCGGCGACCATCGTGTCGATCGCGGCATAGTCGCCGTTCGCCCAGAATGTTTCGAGCAGCATCGTCTGCCGGTCGCGCGCGTCCGCGGTCCCGCCGCCATGTGGCGTGCCAGCAGCGATCGTCGCGACCGCATCCTCGCGCAGGTGGATGCGCTGCGAATCGGACAACAAGACGTCTGCGCGGGCATGATCCGCGAGCAGCCTGGCCAGCGTCTGCGCGGCGTCGGGGTCGGTTCCGTCGGGCCCTTCCGCCGCCAGCGCGATCCGCGCGGACAGCCTTTCGCGCGCGGATGCCAGGTTCTCGACGACGCGGGCGGATGCGGCGGCGGCGAGCGCGCGGATCGTCTGGTCGCGATCGGTCAGGGCGAGCGCGATCAGCGGCGACAGCGCGGGTTCGAACGACCGCACCACGGTTTCGAGCGCACGGCGGCGCGCCGCGACATTGCCGTGCCGCATGATCGTGACGAGCGAGCCGAGCGTTTCGGGTGTCGCATGCCGGATCCGGCCGTCGAGCAGGCGCGCGACCGCGAGCCGTGCGCCGCGCCGCGCCATCCGCGGCGAGACGCGCCCGAACAGCTCGTCGCTCGCGCGGGGAACACCGGCACGCGAAAGCCGCCCGAGCGGCAGCGCGGCGAGGAGTCCGATCGGCCCGAGCACGCCGAGCGTCGCCGACGCGAACCCGCCGGCCGCACCGCGACGCAGCCAGGCGGCGAGCGCGAGCATCGACAGCGCGCTGTGGACCGCCATCACCCAGCCGACCCCCATGCCCAAGACGAGATGCGCCGGCAGCAACAGTACGTCACCCACCGCGAGCGGCAGCAGGACGGCGATCACGCGACCAGTCCGGCGGGCCGTAATGTCGGGTGCGTCGCGCGCGCGCTGTCCGCGAGCAACGGCGTGAGCCACGACGCGATCTCGCAGAGTTCGGCGGTGCGGCTGGCGTTGAGCGCGTCGAAGGGCAGGCTGTGCAGCACCAGGCATCCGACGAGATCGCCGCCCGCGCGGTCGAGCAGCGCGACCGCGGCGACGCCGACGTCCTCCAGCATCGCCCGGTCCTCCGTGTCGGCGACGTGCAGGATCGCTCGCGGCCGTCCGATGCAGGCGACGAGCCCGGCGGGAAGGACGTCGCGGTGGCGTACGGTCATCGCGCCGTGCAGCCACGCGCGCGCCTCGCCGCCGGCGACGCGGTAACAGGTGAAATCGGCGGTCCGCGCGGCGAGCGTGATCAGTTCGCCGATCGCGCCGCGCCGCGCGGCGGGATCGATCGACGACACGCGCGTCGCGGTATCGATCGCATGCCCGACGGTATGCGCTTCGGTCGCGATCTGCACCTGAAGCCGCCGGTTGGTGTGGGACAGCGCCGCAAAGGCCTCGGTCAGCCGGGCGAGGTTGCGCGCGGCGACCTGGCCGTGCTTTTCCAGACGGGCATGCCGCGTGGTCCGCACGATCGTGACCTCGCCGATCGCGACCGCGGCGGAGAACCACATCAGCGGTTGCAGCGACAGATGGAAGAGATGGTCGAGATAGTCGCGCTCGCCCGCATTCTCATGCGCGTACAGCAGCCACAACCCGGAGGCGATCGCCGCGGCGAGGACGCCGGGCCCGGTGCCGTACGCCAACGCCATCGCGAGCACGGGAATCCAGTATGGGTTGGGCTGGATCTGCGCGAACCCGGTGCCCCCGGTCAGCCACCGGTCGATCGCCACGAGCACCGCGACCGCGAGCAGCAGTTCCAGCGCGATCCGCGCCGTGCGCCGCCAGCCGCTTCGCCAGGATCGTTGTCGCGGCTGTTGCGTCACTGCGTATCCCCCAGGCTGCGCGTCACCTGTGCGCGCGCGAAAAGCTGGCGGCCCGAAAAACCGGGCCGCGTGATCGAGGTGATCCCGGCGCCCCCCTCGACGCGCCAGGCGATCGCGATCGGCGCGGCCAGCCCGATGCTCGCGGTCGGGCCGTCGCCGCCGAACCGGTCGACCGTCCAGCCCGCGAGCGCGGTGAGCTGCACCGCTCCCAGCGCGCCGCTGACCAGGCCCTGCAGCGTATGGTTCTCGCGGCTGGCGAGCGGGATGATTGCGGTGCCGTTCGCGCCGAGCATCATCCGCCGGACATATTCCGCCTCGAACCGGTAGGTTAGACCGAGCGCGGGAAACTGACGGCGGATCAAGTAGTCCGCGCCCGCATTGGCCACCAGCGTATCGCTCGCGCCATCGCCGCCCGCGATCCCGTAGCGGTTGGCGCCGATGTCCGCCTGCGCGACGAGGCCCGGGGTCAGCCGATAGGTGACGCCCAGTAACGCACGCGACAGATAGCCGCCGCCAAGCACCTGCGCGGGCGTCGAATAATCGGGCATGTGCCGCGTCACGCTGCCCCGGACCTGCGCGTCGGCGGACCCTGCGACGAATTTCGCGCCGCCGCCGGTGACCGCATCGTCGAGCGCCGCGGACGCGATCAGCTGCACGCGGACCGCCCCGTCGAACGCCGCGGCCAGCGTGGCGTCGACGACCGTGGCGCCGCTGTGCACGTCGCGGCCGATCGTCGCGACCCGGCTCTCGATGTGCCGGACGCCGCCGCCGACGGCAAAGCGGTCATCGATCGCAGCGTCGATCCGCGCGGCATATTCGACCTGCGACAGGTCGCTGCCGTCGCGCGCGCTGACGCCGATACTCGCCGTACCCGGCGCGGCGGCGATCGCACGCCGGGCGGCGGGATCGTCGGCGGCCAGCGCGCGATACCCGCGACCGGCGGTTCGCACATCGCCATCCGCGAGGCGAACGTCGGCGAGCAGCCGTGCCACGCGGCGATCGCGCGGATGGCGTTGCGCGAGCCGGTTCGCCGCTCGGAGCGCCCGGCCCGGATAGCCCGCGGCTATCGCCGCTTCGACCGCCGCGATGTCCGTCTCGGGTGTGTCGCCGCCGCTCTGATCCGCGCCGGTCTCATCGGGTGTTGTGGGGACGAAGGCAAAGGCGAGTTCGGATCCCGTCCGTCGCCATGACATGATCCAGCCCGGTGCAGGCCGAAGCACCAGGCTCGTATCGTTCCACCGCAGGTCGCCGACCGCCTCGCCAGCGGCATCGCGGAATGCCGCGATCGGCTCGGGCGCGATCGGTCGGTCGAAGCGGATCACGACTTCGTCGCCGGCGTCCTCGATATCGAGCGTCGTATTGCCGGGCCAGCCGAGCCTGGCATCGGGCGCCAGCACGCGCGCGTCGGCGAACACCGTGCGCGGGACGGTCAGCGCAGGCGCATCCGCCATGCCGAGCAACAGCGCGATCATTGCGCGAGGAGCGCGCGTGCGCGGCCCGGCTGCCCCCGGGCGATCAGCAGCCGTGCGTGCAGCGCAGCGAGCGCCGGGTCGTCGGGCGTATCGGCGCGTAGCGTTTCGACGAGCGCCACCGCCTCGGCACGGCGACCCAGCGTATTGAGCAGTTCGGCGCGCGCGCGGCTCTCGTCGGGCGTCTGCGCCAGCGCCCGCTCGAGCCATGGACGCGCCGCACGGTCGCCGCCGATCCGCGACTGGACATCGGCCATCAGCCGCAGCGTCGGCAGGTCCGTCGGGGTGCTCGCCAGCTGGCCATCGAGCCATTTCGCGGCAGCCTTTGCATCGCCGGCGTTCCACGCCGTCCAGGCCAGGTCGAGCTGGTCGCGTGGCCCGGCGACACCCGCCGCGATGCGTCGTCGCGCGATCTCCACCGCCTGCGCCGGACCGATCCGCGCGGGCGCTGCGGCAGACAGCGCGGCCAATTGTGCCGGGTCGAGCGGGCGTCCGTCGAGCAATGCCGCCAGCGCGGCGCGTCCCTCGCTGTCGTCGTGCGCGGCGCGGGCGAGCGACAGCCGCATCAGCATCACATCGGTCTGTGCCGCGAGCGGATGTCGCGACACGAAGGCAAGCGCGGCGGCTGGCCGGTCGCGCTCGACATAGGACGACAGCCAGCCGCGCTGCTGTTGCGTATCGCCCTGCGTCGTCTGCTGCCGCAGCCATGCGACATCCTCCGCACCGGGCCGCGGTCCCATCAGATAGAGCAGCCGGCGTGACACGGCGGCGGTCGATGGCTGTCCGGACGCGGCGCGGCGCAAGAGTGCGATCGCGTCGTCGCGATAGCCCGCCGCGAGCAGCCGTTCCGCGCTCGTATCGGGGCGGGCGCCCGGGATCGCGGCGTGCGCGACGAGTTCGGCGCGCAACCCCTCGCGATCGCCCGACTCGGTCAGGATCGCCTCGCGCGCTGCGGCGCGCTGGTCGACCGGGAGGCCGTTCGCAGCGCGCAGGCCGGCGGCGACGTCCCGGTCACGCGCGGCGACGCGGATCGCGAGCCAGGGGTCCGCCGCGCGCCAGTCCGCCCGCGTGGCCCGGTCGAGCAATGCGATCAGATCGCCGCGGCCGGCAGCGTCCGCGCGGCGTGCGAGATCGAGCGCGAGACGCGTATCGGGGGGCGGAATGACGCCCTTCGCGCTGGCGAGGACGACGAGATCGGGCCGATCGATGGCATAGGCCGCGGCGACCAGATCGGCGGGCGGCACCGCGCCGCGCGTCCGCGCTGCCGCCGCGACCAGCGCGGCCGCGGCAGGGTTCCGACCCGTCCGGTTCAGCAGATCCACGCGCAATCGCCACGTTGCGACGGCACTGCCATCGGGCCGCGCGGCGAGATAGGCGAGCGCAACCGCGGGCCGCCCCGCCGCGACCAGATCATAGGCGATCTGCGCCGTGGAGACCGGAACGCCGTCGGCAATCAGCTGCGCTGTCAACGCGGCCAGCCTGGCGGCGGTTGCGGTGCTGATCTCCGCGGCGATGACCGGGTGCGGCGGTGCCGACGCCGGCGCCGGCGCGGGAGTTGCGGACGGCAGGGTGCTGCTGACACCGGACAGCGGTTGCGCGCGACGTTCGGCGGGCAGGATCTCGCGCTGGCTGGGGAGCAGCATGAGCCCCACCGCGAGAAGACCGAGGCCCGCCACCGCGGGCAGGATCAGCGCGAGCTTGCCGTTCTGGCGGTCGACCCTCATCGGGTCGGCTCCGGCCACAGGCGGTCGAGCGCGAGCGTCGCGACATAGGGCCGAAAGCCGGCCCTGCGTTCGCGGGCATAAAGCGATCTGACATGATCGACGTCGGCCTGGTCCCAATAGTCGAGCGTCATGACGCCGAGCGCGGGATTGCGCGCCCTGGCGGCGCGCAAACGCGCGGCCTGCCATTCCCAGTCCGAATCGCTGAGCATCTCATAGCGTTTGGCAGCGAAGTTCCAGCGCGACGCCATCGCTTCGCCCAGGACATAGTCGAGCTTGGGCGCGACGTCGGGAAGCACCGCATAGCCGCGGTTGAGCATGATCCGGATCTCGGGAAACCGCGTGCGTACCGCGCCGATCAATGCGGCCCCCGCGGCGATCATGCCCTTGTTCGCGACCGGATCCTGCCGTTCCATCGCTTCGGCGTTATCCATCGTATCGATGAAGATTCCGTCATAGCCGAGCGCGAGGATCGCCGGCACGAGCTGGTCGATGACCGCCGCCCGCCACGCCGGATGTCGCAGGTCGACCAGCCGCGCATCGGGCCAGTTCGGGTTCGCGGGACCCAGCGCACCGGCCTTTTCAAAACCGGGAAAATAGGGTCGCGACCGTTCGATCTCGCCGAAGCTGACATAGCCGAGCAGGCTGCTGCCGGGCCCGCGGAGTGGTGCGATCGGACGCGGGTGATGCGGCTCGAGCACGAGCAACCGGCACGCGCGCGCGAGTGCCGGGTCCGTCGCCGCGCCATAGTCTATCGCCCACCGCGCATCGTCGTCGTCCGAGCGCCGTGCCGGTCCGGCGGCGGCATCGAGCGGTGCGCGCAGTCCGAACGTCAGGCCCAGCGCGCCGAGCGCCAGCATCCGTCGCCGCGCCAGATCGGTGAGACGCGTCACAGGAAACGCCCGCCCTGGCCGACGACCGAGGGGTTGTTGCCGACGAACAGCAGATAGGTGAGGTTGACCGTGGCCTCGGCGACGAGCGCGAGACCGACCGACGCCCCCACCACGGCGCCGGCCATATAGCCCCATCCGAACGCCGCGAAGCCGATGTCCCATTGCAGGATCGTCGCGATCGCACTGCCGATCGCGAATGCCAACCACGTCAGCACGATGCGGCCGAACAGATCATAATAGGCGAGCACGACCGTCGTCGCGATGACGACGAGGTGGAACACGGTGCCGAGCGATGTCTGGCGGAACGCGAAGATCGCGCGCGCATCCGCGCCGATCGCCTCGAACAGCGGCACCGCGAAGACCCAGGCGAATGCCGCGACCAGCGCCTGCGCCAGCACCAGGATGCGCAGCCCGTCGAGCATGGCGCGCGCGACGTCGCCACGCGCCTCCTCGATCCGCTGCAGCGTGGACGTCCCGGTGCAGCGGACGATCATGCCCTCGAACGCCCGGTCGAACCGGGTCTCGGTGACGATCAGCAGCAAGGTCAGCCCGGGCACCATCGTCAGCAGGCCGAGGAAACTCCCCTGATCGTTGATCGGGTTGAGGCGTAGCAGGCCGATCGTCGGGATGCTCGCGGGCCCGAACCACAATTGCCATTTGTCGATCCAGATCGCGACCACGCCGAGGATCCCGGCCGCCGCGACGATCTGCGCGAGCCGCGGTGCCATCGCGGTCCGGTCGGGCAGGATCGGTGCTGCGGAAAAATGGCGGCGGACGACGTACATGACCGCGGCGAGCGTCGTGGCGATGCCGGCGGCGATGACCGCGAGCACCATGATCACGCCGGGGCGTGGCAACGCTGCGAGAAGGAGCGCGGCGAGCGCGATGCCCGCGAGATAGGCGAGGGGGATCGCGCGATAGCGGCGCAGCGCGGTCAGCAGCGGCGCGGCGATCCAGATCTGCGTGAGCCAGGCGAGGATCAGCGTGGCGAGCACGGCCTGCGCGAGCGGCAATTGGCCCAGCAGGCCGAACGTGACCGTGCCGATCGCAAGCGCGAAGCCGCCGCCCGCCGCCAGCGCCACGAGCATGATCCCCGACACGCCGCCTGCGTCGCGCGCGAAGATGCGATCCGCCACCAGCCGCGTCGCCAGGATACCCACCGGCGCCGCGGCGAGCGCCGACAGGCTGAAGCTGTAGACGAGGATCGTCTGAACCGTTCGTGCCGCGTCGCTGCCCAGATGCGCCGCCGACCAGCGGTTGAGCATCGCCATCGCGATCGCCGTGATCAGCCAGGGGCCGGCGCTGATGACCGCGCCGAACGCGGCCGCACCGACGATCCCGCCAACCCCGCCTTCACGCGCGGTCCTCGCCAACTGGAAGCCTATGCCTGCCATACCATCGCCGGCTATGCCTTGCGCTACATGAAGAAATCGTTCGCGCTCAGGAAGTGGTGGCCGAGCAGCGCGATCGAGAAGTCGGCTGTGGACCCGGTATCGGTATTGCCCTCGACGACGGTGTATTCGCGGCCGCCGATCATCTGATAGCTGTAGCGGAGCTGTTCCGGCGCGGTGAAGCGCGCGCCCGTTCCGATCAGGTTGAACGACTGGTCGCCGCGCGCGAAAATCGAGCTGTTCGCGTCGATCATCGACAGGTCGATCTTGTCCTGTCCGACCGTGAAATCGTTGATCACGTCGCGCAGCGACGATGCCGGGCTGTCGCCCTTCGCCTCGAACCGGAAGATGTCCGCGCCCGCGCCGCCGGTCATCACGTCCTGATCGTCGCCGCCGGTCAGGCTGTCGTTGCCGTCACCCCCGGCGAGGGTGTCGCGGCCAGTGCCGCCGATCAGCGTGTCGTTGCCCGCCCCGCCATTCAACGTGTCGTTGCCAAGACCACCGATCAGGCGATCATTGCCGCCGAGACCGTTCAGCACGTCGTTGCCCCAGCTGCCGTCAAGCACATCCTGTTCGCCCGTGCCGTTCATCGTCTCGGCAAAGATCGTCCCCGTCCGGGTGATGCCGACGATGTCGGTCACGCCGATCGACAGTATCTGCGTGTCGACCGCGCCCCGGGTATCGGTGGCGACGACCGTCACCGCATAGACATTGTCACGGTTCGCGTCGGTCGGCGTCTCGAAATCGGGCGCGGTCACGAACTTCAGCACGCCGGTGGTCGCATCGATCGAGAAATTGGCGCCGTCGCCGCCGGTGGCGATCGAGTATCGGATCGAATCGCCCAGCGCGATATTGGCGTCGGTCGCGGCGATCGTCGTCAGCGCGGTGCCGTTCTCGGCGATCGACAGCATCCCCGTCGTGCCGCCGCCGAACGACGTGATCGCCGGGCCGACATTGGCCTGATGCCCGATCCTGACGGCATGGACGCCGATCGCACCGAGGTCGATCGTCAGGATCTCGCCGATCTGGCTGGCGATGGTCGCGCCGGCGACGGTCGTCCAGTCGGTGCCCGGCGCCTTGAGATCGACCGTCACCTTGCCTTCGCCCTCGACCGTGAACGCCAGATCGCGTCCGTCGCCGCTGAGCGTTTCCAGCGTCGCGCGCATCGGCAGCGCGGTGATGTGGGTCACGTCGTCGGCGACCGCGCCCATCGTGATCGCATAGGTCCCGCCGGTCCTGGGCAGGAACACCGTGTCGGCGTCATAGGCGTACCAGCCGGCAACGTTTCGGATCACCTGTCCGCTCGCCTGTCCGTCGATGTCGAGCGAGAAGGTGCCCGTGGTGGCGCCGACCGTCGCCGTTATCGTGTTGCCGGCAATGGTCGAGGCGATCGTCGCGTCCTGGAACGCGCTGACCCGGGTCGCGAGATCCGCGAGCGTCACGAACTCAAGCCCGGCGCCGGCCGCACGCGCGATGAAGTCGGTGAACATCTGCTTGGCATAGGGGCTGACGGTGCCGTCGCTGGTCCACATCGTCGGGCCGTAATCATGCCATGGCCATACCACCACGGGCGCGTCCGCACCGCTTGTCAGCGCGCTGAATTCCTTCGCCCAGGCCGCGCTCGCCTCGGCCACCGTCTTCTTCTGGAACTCGATCAGCGAGAAATCGAACGACGTGTTCGGCGCGATATAGACCTTGTCGTCCGCGGCGTTCTGCGGCGTCATATAGCCGATCGCGTTGGGATAGCCCGCGCCGACGCCCGAATAGCCACCGCTGAGATACGTCACATATTTCAGGATTTCCTGGCTGGTGGCGATCTGCTCGGGCGCGCCGGGCACTGCTGCGCCGCCGACCGTCACGGCCTTGCCGAGATACGCGCTCAGCTGTTTCTCGAGCTCGGCGCGCGACTGGCCGAACTCGGACGCGATCTGCGCGTCGGTCAGCAGGTTGGTGTTCTCCGGATGCGTATAGCTGTGCG
>Ga0308158_10004076_pt1 | contig 12473 bp, 13 predicted proteins | sample PhyBR2_FD_201038 | JGI IMG/M metagenome (GOLD analysis project Ga0308158, IMG submission 201038) | Phyllosphere microbial communities from UC Gill Tract Community Farm, Albany, California, United States - DLSLB.R2 | ecosystem: Host-associated > Plants > Phyllosphere > Unclassified | place: USA...
TTCCGCTGCCGTGGCCGCCGGCTTCCTCTATTTCTCGACGTCGAACCGTGCCATCGTGCCGGGCCGCTCGCAGTCGGTCGCCGAAATGTCCTACGAGTTCATCGCGGGAATGCTGAAAGAAGGCGCCGGATCCAAGGGAATGAAGTTCTTCCCGCTGGTTTTCTCGCTCTTCATGTTCGTGCTGACGGCAAATCTGCTCGGCATGTTCCCATACTTCTTCACCATCACCAGCCAGATCATCGTCACCTTTGCTCTTGCTCTGCTCGTCATCGGCACGGTTCTGGTCTACGGCTTCTATAAGCACGGCTTCCACTTCCTGAATGTCTTCGTGCCTCAGGGCGTTCCCGGCATCTTGCTGCCGCTGGTCGTCGCCATCGAAATCATCTCGTTCCTGTCGCGTCCGATTTCGCTCTCCGTTCGTCTCTTCGCCAACATGCTGGCCGGTCACATCACCCTTAAAGTGTTCGCGGGCTTCGTTGCCTCGCTTGGAGCCATGGGTGCGGTTGGTATCGGCGGCGCCGTTCTTCCCCTCATCATGACCGTCGCCCTGACGGGTCTCGAGTTCCTCGTCGCCTTCCTCCAGGCTTACGTCTTTGCGGTGCTGACTTGCATGTACCTCAACGACGCGATCCATCCGGGTGGCCACTAAGGGATACCGACATTGACGCCCGCGGGCGTCAGTCAATTCGCCGCAACAACCATTTCAAAGGAGTACAACATGGACGCGGAAGCAGCAAAATTCATCGGTGCAGGCCTCGCTTGCTTTGGTATGGCCGGTACGGCTCTCGGCCTCGGCAACATCTTCGGCAGCTACCTGTCGGGCGCCCTGCGCAACCCGTCTGCCGCTGACAGCCAGTTCGGCCGTCTGGTATTCGGCTTCGCCGTTACGGAAGCTCTGGGCATCTTCTCGCTGCTCGTCGCTCTCCTTCTGCTGTTCGCCGTTTAATTTCGGCGCACTGAGGGATCACGGCCTGCGAACAGCGAGCCGTGATCCTTTGTATTTGCAGTACACCTGGAGGTGAGCATGTTTTTTGTGACCCCGGCTTACGCTGAAGAAGCCCCGGCGGGAACCGCAGAAACTGGTGCAGCGACCGGTACAGACGCGCATGCTGCCCCGGCCGCAGGCGAGGTTCATACCGAGACCGGCGTGCCAGCCGAACACCATGGCGGTGTTTTTCCGCCTTTCGATACTTCGACGTATGCGTCCCAGCTGCTCTGGCTGGCGATTACCTTCGTCATTTTCTTCGTGCTCATGCAAAAGGTCATTGCACCGCGCATCGGCGGTATCCTCGAGCAGCGCCACACGCGCATTGCCCAGGACCTCGATGAGGCTGCACGCCTGAAGGCGCAGGCAGACGCAGACGTTGCTGCCTACGAAGCCGAACTCGCAGAAGCCCGCGCCAAGTCGAACGCAATCGGCACGGCAGCGCGCGACGCCGCCAAGCTCAAGGCCGAGGCCGACCGCCGTGCGGTTGAAGCCGCTCTGGGCGAAAAATTGAAGGCTGCGGAAGGCCATATCGCCGATATCAAGGCGAAGGCATTCGCGGATGTCGGCACGATCGCCGAGGAAACGGCAAAGGCCGTCGTCGAGCAGCTGGTCGGTGGCACCGCCACCAAGGCTGAAGTCACGTCCGCCGTTACCGCGGCCAAGAAGGGAGCTTGATCGATGGAATTTGCACTGGACGCAACATTCTTCGCATTCGTCGGTCTCGTCCTGTTCCTGGCGCTGGTCGTCTACCTCAAGGTTCCCGGCATGATGGCGACGTCGCTCGACGACCGCGCCGATCAGATCCGTAACGAGCTGTCGGAAGCCAAGCGTCTGCGTGAAGAGGCCCAGCACCTGCTGGCCGAATATCAGCGCAAGCGCAAGGAAGCCGAAGCGGAAGCTGCCCATATCCTGGCAGCCGCCGAGCGCGAAGCGGAAATGTTCACCGCCGAAGCCAAGAAGAAGACCGAGGAATTCGTTGCCAACCGCACCGCGGTTTCGGAAGCGAAGATCAAGCAGGCCGAAGCCGATGCGATGAAGGCGGTTCGTTCCGCAGCCGTCGACCTCGCCATCGCCGCCGCTGAAACGGTTCTCGTCAAGAAGGCCGATGCCAAGGTTCAGTCCGAACTCTTCGGCAACGCCCTCGGCCAGGTAAAGACCCGCCTCAACTGAGATCGGTCCTATCGCATTTCGAAGCCCCGGTTCGCCGGGGCTTTTTGCGTTTTGGGGATGTTGTCGCGGTAATGCTGAAACGACGTGCGAGGTGTCGCCTACTCGCCGTCGGTGACCAGGAACTGCTTGAGTCGCCCGAAGCTCATCCGATGCAGCGGGCATGGGCCGTGGCTGTCGATGCCGGCACGGTGGCGCGCGGTGCCGTAGCCGGCGTGCGCGGCGAAACCATAGGCGGGGAAGATCAGGTCGGCGCGCGTCATCATCCGGTCGCGCGTGACCTTGGCGACGATGGAGGCGGCAGCGATCGACACGGAGCGGGCATCGCCCTTGACGACGGCCTGACCGGGGCACTCAAGCCCGGGCGGAACGTCCAGCCCGTCGGTCAGCACATAGCTTGCCGGGATGGAGAGGCTCAGGATCGCGCGGCGCATGGCGTCGAGGCTCGCCTTGCGGATATCCGTCTCGTCGATGCGGCGCGAGCTGGATGAGGCGATCGCGACGGTCGCGGTGGCAAGGATCTGCTCGAAGAGCTCTTCCCGTCTTTGCGCGGAAAGCTGCTTGGAATCGTTCAGGCCATCGGGGATGCGCTTGGGATCGAGAATGACGGCGGCGGCAACGACTGGCCCCGCCAGCGGCCCGCGCCCCGCCTCGTCGGCGCCGGCAACAGGCCAGTGGCCGGCCTTGCGCGCCTTCAGCTCCAGCCGGAAATCCGGAAGCAGTGGGACATCTTCGAAAAGCATGGGAGAATCGGGTGGCGTGCGACGTTTCATGCGGCTGAACTTCGCACGCCAACCCGATTTCCTGCAAGTCCCCGGATCAGGGCGGCGGGCCGGGGACTTGAGAACGGAAGGCCAGGGTCAGCCGTCCGTAAGGGAATGTCAGAGCACGTCGCGCAAAAGTGTGCAGCGGTTTTGCGACAACGACATGCTGCAAAACTAGAGCAGCGACAGCTGCACGCCGCTGCCGTTGGGCGGCACGAACAGGTCGTCGCGCAGCGGCATGCTGCGGCGGGTCATGCCGAGCCGCTTCGTGGCCATCTCGAAGCGCCGGGCGATCTGCCAGGCATAGGGACCGGCGCCCTTCATGCGCTTACTGAAATCGGCGTCGTAATCCTTGCCGCCGCGCATCGAGCGCACCAGCGACATGACGTGTCGGTAGCGGTCGGGATAGTGCTGCAGCAGCCAGTCGCGAAACAGCGGCGACACTTCTAGCGGCAAACGCAGGATCACATACCCGGCTTCCGTGGCGCCAGCGGCATGCGCCGCATCGAGCACACGCTCGATCTCGTGATCGTTCAGCGCCGGAATGACCGGCGCCATCATCACCGATGTGCGGATGCCGGCGTCGCTCAGCGCCTTCAACGCATCGAGCCGCTTCGATGGGGTCGATGCGCGCGGCTCCATCGTCCGCGCCAGCTTGCGGTCCAGCGTCGTCACGGACAGCGAGGCGCGCACCAGGTTTTTCTCCGCCATGCGCTGCAGGATATCGAGATCGCGCAGGATGAGCGCAGACTTGGTGACGATCGAGACAGGATGGTTGGCCCGCTCCAGCACCTCGAGGATATCCCGCATGATCCGCCATTCCTTCTCGATCGGCTGGTACGGGTCGGTGTTGGTGCCGATGGCGATCACCCGCGGCTTGTAACCCGGCTTGGCGAGCTCGCGCTCCAGAAGCTTGGCCGCATCCGGCTTGGCAAACAGCCTGGCTTCGAAATCAAGCCCCGCAGACAGGCCCATATAGGCGTGCGTGGGGCGCGCGAAGCAATAGATGCAGCCATGCTCGCAGCCGCGATAAGGGTTGATCGAACGGTCGAAGGGGATATCCGGCGATTCATTGCGGGTGATCGCCGTACGCGGCTTTTCGATCTGCACCTCGGTCTTGAACGGCGGCAACTCCTCAAGCGTCTGCCAGCCATCGTCAAAGCCCTCGCGGCTCTGCGGCTCGAAGCGCCCGCTCGGGTTCAGCCCCGCACCGCGGCCACGCCGGCGGTCGACCTCGATCCTGAGGCCGGAAGAAACGATCATCGCGTCGGCAATATCCGCCGTATTGGCAGGCGCGAATGCGGCCTGCCCTGCAAGGGACTGTTCGTTCATCGGGTTTCTCCGTCGATGGAAGACTAGGTGTCCCCATCCGTTCTGGTGATTAAATTCCTATCGCTGAAATGAGAACAATGCAAGAACAAAATTGGAAAACTGTCGCTGGTAATGTTTTGTGCGTCGCACTATAAATGAGCAATGTTGACTGTCGTATTGGAATGCCGGGATCAGGAACCTGAGCTGGCGCAGACATTATCGGTGTTGGTTGCTGGTGCCGTGGAGGGGCTGGTGAGCGATGTGGTGGTGCTCGACCACGGCTCGCGCGATGGCTCGTCCAAGGTCGCGGACGCTGCCGGCTGCCGCTTCCATCAGCATTGGGATATCAAGGACATACTGCGCTCGGCGCGCGGCGAATGGCTGCTATTCGTTGAGCCCGGCGCCCGCCCGCAGAGCGGCTGGATCGACGAGATCGCCGAATATGTGGCGCTGAACAAGCTGCCCGCCCGTTTCACCGCCTCGCGCGGTTATCGCCGGCCTTTCTATCAGCGCCTGCGCCGCCTGGCGCCGCTCGAGCTTGGCCTGTTGCTGCCGAAAAAACATGCGCTGGCGACGGCGCGCAGCGGCATGCAGCTTGCCGAATTCGTCAAGGGACAGAAGCTGCGCAAGCTATCGGCCGAGCTCATCCCGTCCTGGGTGGCGCGTTCGGCGCGGAGCTAGGAATCAAGCGCCGCGCTTCAGGTGCTCGTCGAGCCTGGGCATGATTTCCACGAAGTTGCACGGCATGTGGCGATAATCGAACTGCGCCTTCAAGATGCCGTCCCACGCGTCCTTGCAGGCGCCGGGCGATCCCGGCAGCACGAAGACGAAGGTGGTGCCGATCAGCCCCGCCGTCGCGCGCGACTGCACGGTGGATGTACCGATCTTGTCCTGCGAGATACGGTGGAAGACAGCCGAAAAGCCGTCCATGCGCTTGTCGAACAGCGGCTCCAGCGTCTCGGGCGTCACGTCGCGCCCGGTAAAGCCGGTTCCGCCGGTGGTGATGATCACGTCGACATCGGCTTGCGCGGTCCAGGCCTGCACCTGCGCGGCGATCGCCTGCCTGTCGTCGGGCGCGATGGCGCGCGCGATGAGGCGGTGTCCCGCCTCCGAAATCCGGGCCGCCAGCGTATCGCCTGAGCGGTCGTCTGCAGCTGTGCGCGTGTCTGATACAGTCAGCACGGCAAATCCCACCGGAATAAACGGACGCGTGTCGTCAACGCCTGTCATCATCATCTCCCGCCAATGTTTCGGTTGCCTCGAAATACCAGTCCGGCCGCTTGCCGTGAAGCGCACGCGCCGCAGCCTCTGCCTCGTCCATGCTTGCGAATATGCCGAAGCACGTCGCGCCCGATCCTGACATCCGCACGAATAGCGCGCCTTGGTCGCGGAGCATATCGGCGATTTCGGCGATCTCGGGCAGCAGCGCACGCGCCGGCGGTTCGAGATCGTTGCGCATGGCGCGCAACGCGTCCAGCCAGGGGAGACCGGGTGCTACCGCAAGCGCGCCGTTCGTCTTGGTCGCCAGCTTGCGGAACACCTCGGGCGTCGAAACGCCCTTCAGCGGATTGGCGAGCACCATGGGAAAAACCGGCAGGTCGCGCACCGTCTCGATCCGCTCGCCGATACCGCGCGCGATCAGCGGCCGGCTCGCAAGACACATCGGCACATCGGCGCCGAGCTTGATGGCGATGGCGTCGATGGTCGCGGCGGGCAGGGGAGTACCCCACAACCGCATCAGCCCACGCAGCGCCGCCGCCGCATCCGCCGAGCCGCCGCCGATGCCTGAGGCAATCGGCAAATCTTTGTACAGGTGGATCTTTACGGGTGGCGCGGTCCCGCCAACGTCGAGGACGGCAAGACGCAACGCATCGCGCGCCTTCAGCACCAGATTGGTACCGCCATCGCCCGCAAGCGCGTCGCCGAAGCGTCCGGAGATATGAAACTCGTCGGCATCCGCTGGTGCGAAGTCCAGCCGGTCGCCCGCCCGCGTGAACGTCACCAGCATTTCGAGCAGATGATAGCCGTCGTCTCTCTGGCCCGTCACATGCAGGGCCAGATTGATCTTGGCAAAGGCATCCTCGCTGATCGCAACGCCGTCGGCGAAGCCGAAGCCGGTGTCAGCCATGGATGATCAGGTCTTCTTGTCGGCCGGCTTCGGGTCGACAGGGGCCGGATCGGGCATCTTCTTGTCGACGGTCTTGGCGTCGTCGGTCACGGCAGGCAGGCCGTTGGCGATCTTGTCCTTGATCTTCGGGATCTCGGCCGCCTCGGGTTCCGAGCCCAGTGCCCGGTTCCACTGGTAGACGGCTTCGAGCTTGCGCCCGACGCGCCAGTAGGCGTCGCCCAGATGATCGTTTATTGTTGCGTCGCCGGCCTTGATCTGTGCGGCGCGCTCCAGTTCCTCGGTCGCGTCGTCGAACTTGCCGAGGCGGAAATAGGCCCAGCCGAGCGAATCGATGATGTAGCCATCGTCGGGCCGCAGATCGACGGCCTTCTTGATCATCTCCAGACCCTCGTCGAGGTTCCGGTTCATGTCGATCCAGGAGTAGCCGAGATAGTTCAAGACCTGCGGCTGGTTCGGGTTGAGGTCCAGCGCCTTGCGGAAGCTCGGCTCGGCCTTGTCCCACTGCTTCAGCCGCTCATAGGCGATGCCGCGCTGGAAGAACACTGTCCAGGTGTTCTTGCCCGGCAGCGGTCCGATAACCTCTACAGCCTTGTCGTAGTTCTCGGCCATCGCCTTGTAGTCCTTGGCGTCGGAGAGAACGCTGCCATAGGCGAGGTAGCTGCGAATATCCTTCGGATCCGATTGGATCAGCCCCTGCAGATGCGCACGGGCTTCCTCGACCTTGCCGCCTTCGGCCAGCGCCAGACCGAGCTGCAGCTCGGAGATGCGGCTCATCGGCGAATTGTCGGGCACTTCCTTGTAGAGCGCGATGGCGCGGTCCAGCTGGCTCTGCTTCTCGGCGATGCCGCCGAGCATGACCAGCGCGTCGGCGCTATCAGGGTCGAGCGCGCGGGCGATCTGCAGGTAGAGCGAGACGATATCCTCGGCGCCGTCGCGGTTCAGCGCGCCGGCAAAGGAGAACAGAACGCCGGCCGCACCCTGCTTGGCGTTCGTGATCTGCTGCACCTGCTTTTCGTCATTGGTGATGCTCTGGCGCAGCGCGTTGAGCGGCGCGTAGTTGGGCAGCAGGTTGTCGCCGACCGAAACCGTGTCGAGCGCCTTCTGCTTGTTGCCCTGCGTCGCTTCGAGGCGAGCGAGCGCCATGATGGCGCGCATGAAGGTATCGGGGGCGGTGGCCGCACCATCCTTGTCGAGCACGGCGTCGTTCAGGTGCTTGCGCGCAGAGCGCACGTCGCCGTTGACGATGGCGATCGCGCCGGCATTGTAATTCTGGAAGATGGCGAGCCATTCCGGCCCCTTCAGCTTCTCTACCTGCGCCAGCGCATCCTTGCCCTTGCCGGCGCCCAGTCGCGCCCAGGCGGCCATCAGGTCGTTCATGACACGGTCGAGATCGGTCGGGCCGGTGGTCTTCAGCGCGCTCTCGGCGGTCTTGTATTCGCCGCGGCGGATCGCGTCGGCGCCGCGCACGATGGTCGAGAGGCGCTCGATGCTCGGATCGTTCTTCAGTTCGTTGGCGTAGCGCACACTGTCCTTGATGTCGCCATTGAGCAGCAGCGAGATCATCAGGCGCTGGCGGATCTCCGGATTGCCGGGCTCGATCCGCAACGCCTTCTTGTAGAGCTCGATCGCCGTTTCGTAATCGTGGTCGACATCGGCGGTGCGGGCGGCAAGCAATGCGCCGGAGAAGGTGTTGACGCTATCGGGATCGAAGATCACGGTCGCGCTGGCGTCGTCCTTCTTGGCCGCGTCTTCGGCATTGGCGCCGCCGAGCACGCTCAGCGACAGAACTGCCGCAAGCGACGCGCTCGAAAGAAGACGTATGGCAAATTTCCGCCGCATTAGAAAACCTTTCGTGAGAGCAGCCCACCAGCGTCGACTGCAAAATCAGTTGAGAAGACTGATTCACGACAGGATGGCTTTTTTGAAGCGACCCCGCAAGAAAATCAGCCTTGGACCAATGATCGTCGGTTAATTGACGCGCTCGATGCAGAAGTCGATGACTTCCATCAGTGCGGATTTCCATGCCGTATCGGGAAGCGGCGCGAGAGCATCGCGTGCAATCGTGCCATAATGGACCGCCCGACCAATGGTATCGTTCAGCGTTCCGTACTTGGTGATCAGGCCAAGTGCCTTTTCGAGGTTCTGATCGTTGCTTTCGCCACCCTCGATCGCCTTGCGCCAGAAGGCGCGTTCTTCCTCGGTGCCGCGCCGATAGGCGAGGATGACGGGAAGCGTGATCTTGCCTTCGCGAAAGTCGTCGCCGACATTCTTGCCGAGATCGGCAGCCTTGCCGCCGTAATCGAGCACGTCGTCGACCAGCTGGAAGGCGAGGCCAAGGTTCATGCCGTAGGACTTCATCGCGTTGCGTCCGGCCTTGCCGGCATCCGCCACGATCGGGCCGACTTCGGCGGCAGCCGCAAACAGCGCCGCTGTCTTGGCACGGATGACCGAGAGATAATCATCCTCGGTGGTTTCCATGTTCTTGGCGACGGAAAGCTGCAGCACTTCGCCTTCGGCGATCACGCAGGCGGCGGACGAGAGAACGTCGAGCGCATCGAGCGAGCCGACATCGACCATCATGCGGAAGGCCTGGCCGAGCAGGAAGTCGCCGACCAGCACGCTCGCCTGGTTGCCCCAGATCATGCGGGCGGTGGACTTGCCACGGCGCAGGTCGCTTTCATCGACGACATCGTCGTGCAGAAGCGTCGCCGTGTGCATGAACTCGACCGCGGTCGCGAGCTTGATGTGGTTTTCGCCCTGGTAGCCATAGAGCGCGGAGGAGGCGAGCGTCAGCATCGGGCGCAGGCGCTTCCCGCCGGACGAGATCAGATGGTTCGCCACTTCGGGGATCATCTGCACGTCTGAACCGGCCTTAGAAAGGATCAACTGGTTGACCCGCTCCATGTCCGCCTTGGTTAGATCCACCAAAGGCTTGACGGATGCCAGTTTGTTTTTGCTTTCTTCAAGCGGTATGACCACGCCCAACGACCCGGACTCCTGTTCACTCATTGGATTTGACAATAGAAAGGGGCGGCTTGAGCGGCAAGAGGCGAAATTGCCACGTCGCGGAAAATTGAAAGGGATTTCACGGTAAATGCATGAACTTATCCGCGCCAACGATCCCGTGCTGCTCTCCTTCGCTGAAAGCCTGATGAAGGATGCCGGTATCCATTGCTTCATCGCCGATCAGGGCATGAGCATATTGGAAGGCTCGCTCGGCATGCTGCCGCGCCGTCTGCTGGTCGAGGACGACCAGGCCGACCGCGCCCGCCGCATCCTCATTGACGCCGGTCTCGGCGACGAATTGCGTGAGCAGAAGTGAGCGACACCGTGACCCGCGAGCCCACGCCCGATCAGCCAGTAACCGAGACCATAGACGCCTTCCATCGCGGCGCCTTTCACATTCTCCAGCCGAAGGGCAGGGGGCATCGCTCCGGCATGGACGCCATGCTGCTTGCTGCATTGGTGGATGATGAGAGAGCGGTAAAGGTCGCCGACCTCGGCGCCGGCGCCGGTGCGGCCGGTCTTGCCGTCGCCTCGCGGCTGTCGAAGGCCGAGGTCGTGCTCTTCGAGCGCTCCGCCGAGATGGTAGGCTATGCCCGCCGCAGTCTCGATCTTGAGGAAAACGCCCACATGGCGGGCCGTGTCACGGTGATCGAAGCGGATGTGACGCTGAAGGCCAAGGCGCGCAACGATGCCGGCCTCATCGACGAGAGCTTCCATCACGTCATCCTCAATCCGCCCTTCAACGATCCCGGCGACCGAAAGACGCCGGACGCGCTGAAGGCCGAGGCGCACGCGATGACGGCGGACCTGTTCGAAAGCTGGCTGCGCACGGCCGGCGCCATCATGATCCCCGGCGGCCAGCTGTCGCTCATCGCCCGCCCGGAATCGATCGCCGAGATCATCGACGCCTGCGGTCGTCGCTTCGGCGGCATCGAGATCACGGCTATCCATCCACGCGAGGGCGAAAACGCCGTTCGCATCCTGGTGACCGCGATCAAGGGCTCACGCGCCCGGCTGTCGCTGCGCGCGCCGCTGATTATGCATCAGGAGGGGAGCCACAAGTTCTCCCCCTTCGTCGACGACCTCAACAACGGCCGCGCGGCGTACTCCAGGCGTTAGCCGATCACGAAGTCGAACAGCAGCTTGATGTTCAGCCCGGCGATGATGATGGCGATCGTGTAGGCGATGGCAGACAGCCAGCGCGGTGCCACGAGGTCACCCATCTTCGCCTTGTTGGCGGTGAACATCACCAGCGGGAAGACCGCGAAGGAAAGCTGCAGGCTGAGCACGACCTGCGTCAGGATCAAGAGCTCGGCGGTGCCCGCGTCGCCATACCAGATGGTCACGAAACCGGCTGGCACGATGGCGATGGCGCGGGTGATCAATCGCCGGATCCAGGGCTGCAGCCTGATCTTCAGAAACCCTTCCATGATGATCTGCCCGGCCATGGTGGCCGTCACCGTCGAGTTCAGGCCGCAGCACAGAAGCGCGATGCCGAAGAGCGTCGGCGCCAGCGCAAGCCCGAGCAGCGGAGCCAGCAGCGAGGAGGCTTCGCCGAGTTCGGCGACATCGGTGCGTCCATTGGCATGGAAGGCCGCGGCGGCGAGGATCAGGATCGAGGCATTGATCAGAAGCGCGAAGCAAAGCGCCACGGTGGAATCGATCGTCGCATAGGTCAGCGCCTCGCGCTTTTCCGGCAGGCTGTGGCCGTAGTCGCGGGTCTGCACGATGCCGGAATGCAGGTAGAGATTATGCGGCATGACCGTGGCGCCGAGAATGCCGAGCGCCAGATAGAGCATCTCCGGATTGGAGACGATCTCCGTGGTCGGGAAGAAGCCGCGGATCACATCGCCCCACTGCGGATCGGCCATGAAGATCTGCACGCCGAAGCAGACGGTGATGATCCCGAGCAGCGCGATTACGAAGGCTTCGACCCAGCGGAATCCGATCTTCTGCAGATAGAGGATGAGGAAGACGTCGAGCGCGGTGATGAGCACGCCGAGTTCGAGCGGAATGCCGAACAGCAGGTTGAGGCCGATCGCCGTGCCGATCACCTCGGCGATATCGGTGGCGATGATCGCGATTTCGGCGAACAGCCAGAGCGGGATCGATACCCAGCGCGGGAAGGCATCGCGGCAGGCCTGCGCCAGATCGCGGCCGGAGCCGATGGCCAAGCGCGCGCAGAGCGATTGCAGCACGATCGCCATCAGGTTGGAGAGCAGTGCCACCGTCAGCAGCGTATAGCCGAACTTCGAGCCGCCGGCGAGCGAGGTCGACCAGTTGCCGGGGTCCATGTAGCCGACGGCCACCAGATATCCGGGGCCGACGAAAGCGATGGCGCGGCGCCAGCGCGAGGCGTGCTTCTGCGTTCCGATGGTACGGTGGACATCGGCCATCGACGCCTCCTCGCGCTCGTGGCGCCAGCCCGTCTTGGCCTTGGGTGTCATAATGTCCATGCAGCATCCGCCTGTTCTATCAATAAGAGCAATATGGCTGATTAGAATGATAATGCAAGTCATTCGCAACAAGAAACTTGGCGCGCGGTTGTTTTGCGTCTCGCCCATTGTGTTTGCCGCTGCGACGCATACATGGGAGAGACGTTTCACGCAGCCTATACGAAGGAATGGGAATGGCCGGATTTTTGAGAAAACTGATGCCGAAGCGCTTCCGCAAGGAGGGCATCGTGATCCCGGTTGTCAGGCTCCAAGGCGCGGTTATGACCGGCGGCAGCCAGTTCCGCCCGGCGCTGAACCTTGCCTCGACCGCGCAGGTGCTGGAAAAGGCCTTCAGCTTCAAGGACGCGCCGGCCGTCGCCATCTCAATCAATTCCCCCGGCGGCTCGCCCGTTCAGTCGCGGTTGATCTTCACCCGCATCCGCGAGTTGGCGCGCGAAAAGCAGAAGAAGGTCATCGTCTTCGTCGAGGATGTGGCAGCCTCTGGCGGCTACATGATCGCGCTTGCGGGCGACGAGATCATCGCCGACCCGACCTCGATCGTCGGCTCGATCGGCGTCGTCTCCGGGGGCTTCGGCTTCCCCGAGCTATTGAAGAAGATCGGCGTCGAGCGCCGCGTCTATACCGCCGGCGAAAACAAGGTGATCCTCGACCCA
>Ga0308158_10004078_pt1 | contig 12472 bp, 13 predicted proteins | sample PhyBR2_FD_201038 | JGI IMG/M metagenome (GOLD analysis project Ga0308158, IMG submission 201038) | Phyllosphere microbial communities from UC Gill Tract Community Farm, Albany, California, United States - DLSLB.R2 | ecosystem: Host-associated > Plants > Phyllosphere > Unclassified | place: USA...
GGCTCATGACCTTCTCCATGACGAAACCGCGCAGGCCCTTGCTGTCGTCCGGCTTGGCCGGCGAATTGGTTTCCGCTACCAGCACGTCGCCGTTGGGCAGCACGTAGAGCCAGCGTGGGTGGTCCAGATCGGCGGCGAAGGCTGCAACTTGGGTACCTGGGGCCGCCGTTGGCTTGCCGCCTTCGGCCCAACCCACGGCCGGTGCGATGTTGACGGTGGGGATGAGGGTCTTGTTGGGCTCGGGCAGCTTGGGCGAGGGGCCGGTCCCGTCGCTGACCTGCAGCGACGACGTTTCGCCACAGGCGGCGAGGCCGGCAGCCAGCAGGATCAGGGTAGCGAGGCGGGTCTTGTGCATGGTCTGGCTCTCTGAGGTTTTGTTCACACAGGGTAGAGGCGCCGGGACCGGGCAAGGTTCAACCGCGTTCCCGGTCGCCGAGTGCGGGGGATCAATTGACGCTCCAGGCGCAACCCTCTAACCTGCGCGGCTGTTCCAGGTGCTCGGCGATCAGGTGATCGGCGCGAGTGAAACAGGGAAGCCGGTGCGCAGCGTTCACGCGCCATGCCGGCGCTGCCCCCGCAACGGTAGACGAGTCAAGGCTGCACAGGATGCCACTGAAGCGATTCGGGAAGGCGTGTGGCCCGGGTGTACAGACCCCGCTCGTGAGCCCGGAGACCGGCCTGGTGCACTTTTATGGCTCGTTGCAGAACCTGCGCTCATCCCACCGATGGCGTGGGCCTGTGTCGTGTCCTGATCCATGTTCTGTCGCGCGGGGAGAGCGGCATTGACGTTCACTGCCTGGCCAACCGGCCGCGGTGTCGCGTCGATGCTGCCTGCGCGCAGGTGTAGCGGAGAGCCACCATGAACGAAACAGCCGAGCGCGACGCCCGTCATCTGGCGCGCATGTTGCGCAAGAAAGCCGTCATCGACGAGCGCATCGCCAATTCCCCCAATCAATGTGGCTTGCTGCTGGTGCTCAGCGGCAACGGCAAGGGCAAGAGCAGCTCGGCCTTCGGCATGCTTGCGCGGGCCATGGGGCATGACCTGCAATGCGGCGTGGTGCAGTTCATCAAGGGACGCAACAGCACCGGCGAGGAGCTGTTCTTCCGACGCTTCCCCGAGCAGGTGCGCTACCACGTGATGGGAGAAGGCTTCACCTGGGAAACCCAGGACCGCCAGCGTGACATCGTGGCCGCCGAAGCGGCCTGGGAAGTGTCCAGGCAGATGCTGCGCGATCCGACCATCGGCCTGGTGGTGCTCGACGAGCTCAATATCGCCCTCAAGCATGGTTATCTCGACCTGGACACGGTGCTGGGCGATCTGCAGGCGCGTCCACCCATGCAGCATGTGATCGTCACCGGTCGCGGCGCCAAGCCCGAGCTGATCGAGCTGGCCGACACGGTGACCGAAATGGGCATGATCAAGCATGCGTTCCAGGCCGGCATCCGTGCCCAGAAGGGCATCGAGCTATGACCGAACCGCGCCAGTGCCCGGCGGTGCTGATCGCCGCGCCGGCCTCCGGGCAGGGCAAGACCACCGTCACCGCCGCCCTGGCGCGCCTGCATCGCAACCAGGGCCGGCGCGTGCGGGTGTTCAAGTGTGGCCCGGACTTTCTCGATCCGATGATCCTGGCCAGGGCCAGCGGCGCCCCGGTCTATCAACTGGACATGTGGATGGTCGGCGAGCAGGACAGTCGACGGCTGCTGTGGGAAGCGGCGCAGGAAGCCGACATCATCCTCATCGAAGGGGTCATGGGCCTGTTCGACGGCACGCCGTCGAGCGCTGACCTGGCGCGTCATTTCGGCGTTCCGGTGCTGGCCGTGATCGACGGCACGGCCATGGCGCAAACCTTCGGCGCGCTGGCGTTGGGGTTGGCCTGTTACCAGCCCGACCTGCCGTTCGCCGGGGTGCTGGCCAACCGGGTCGGTACGGTGCGCCATGCGCAGTTGCTCGAAGGCAGCCTGACCCAGGGTCTGCGCTGGTACGGCGCTTTGTCCCGGGAAACCGGGATCGAATTGCCGAGCCGCCACCTGGGCCTGGTGCAAGCCAGTGAGCTCAACGACCTGGACACCCGCCTGGATGCCGCCGCCGCGGCCCTGGCGCAGACCTGTGAAGTGGCGTTGCCACCGGCGGTCACCTTTGCCGCACCGGTCGAGCACAGGGTCGCGCGCCTGCTCGACGGCGTGCGCATCGCCGTGGCGCGCGACGCTGCCTTTGCATTCGTCTATGACGCCAGCCTGGACGTGCTCCGCAACATGGGCGCCGAGCTGGTGTTCTTCTCGCCGCTGCACGATGCGCACCTGCCTGCGTGCGACAGCCTTTACCTGCCTGGCGGCTATCCGGAGCTGCATCATCTGGCGCTCGCCGCCAATGAATCGATGCTTGCCGACATTCGCGCCCATCATGCGGCCGACAAACCCTTGCTGGCCGAATGTGGCGGCATGCTCTACCTGCTCGATGCGCTGACCGATGTCGACGGCGCGCGTGCCGAGTTACTGGGGTTGCTGCCGGGCGAGGCGGTCATGCAGAAGCGCCTGGCCGCCCTGGCGTTGCAGGCGGTGGAGCTGCCGGAAGGCGTCTTGCGCGGGCACACCTACCATCACTCGCTGACCAGCACCCAACTGCAGCCGATCGCTCGCGGCGTGAGCCCCAATGGCGGGCGTGGTGCCGAGGCGGTATACCGCCAGGGGCGAATGACGGCTTCCTACGTGCATTTCTATTTTCCTTCAAATCCTGCGGCAGTGGCGGCGCTGTTCGCGCCCGATCTTCACCTCGACGCACAGGCGAACGAGCCGACTGATGAGTGAGCCCTACAGCGACAGCGAGCGTGCCGCGATCTACCGGGTGATCGCCGAGCGCCGCGACATGCGCCATTTCATCGGCGGCGACGTGCCCCCGGCGCTGCTCGCGCGGCTGCTGGCGGCTGCCCACCAAGGGCCCAGTGTCGGCCTGATGCAACCGTGGCGCTTCGTCCGCATCAGCGACCGGGCGTTGCGCAGCCGCATCCAGGCGTTGGTCGAAGATGAGCGACTGCGCACCGCGCAGGCCATGGGCGAGCGCTCGGACCAATTCATGCAGCTCAAGGTCGAGGGCATCAACGACTGTGCCGAGGTGCTGGTGGCCGCGCTGATGGACGACCGCGAGCGCCATGTCTTTGGCCGCCGCACGCTGCCGGAAATGGACCTGGCCTCCGTCTCCTGCGCCATCCAGAACCTGTGGCTGGCCGCTCGCGCCGAGGGCCTGGGCATGGGCTGGGTGTCGCTGTTCGATCCCCAGGCCCTGGCCGCGGTGCTGGGCATGCCCGCCGGTGCCAAGCCGGTGGCGGTGCTGTGCCTGGGCCCGGTCGAGCAGTTCTACGAAGCGCCCATGCTGGAACTGCAGGGTTGGGCAGCAGGCCAGCCACTCGAACAGATGCTGTATGAAAACCAGTGGGGACAGTCGTTGTGAGTATTGCGTTGATGACACTGGCCGGGGTCGCCCTCGATGCCCTGTTGGGCGAGCCGCGTAAGCACCATCCGCTGGTTGCCTTTGGCCGTCTGGCCAATCGCATTGAAGCGCGCTTCAACCGCGCCGGGCGCGGCTGGCGCAGCCACGGGGTCACTGCCTGGTTCCTGGCCGTGGTGCCCTTGACCCTGCTGGCGACCGTGCTGTCCTGGCTGCCGCTGGTGGGCTGGCTGGTCGAGATTTCCGCGCTGTACCTGGCGCTGGGCATGCGCAGCCTGGGTGAGCACGTGATGCCCGTGGCCCAGGCGCTGCGCAGCGACGACCTGGACGCTGCGCGTCAGCGCGTCGGCTACCTGGTCAGTCGCCAGACCGAAGAGCTCGACGCCGAAGCGGTAGCCCGCGCCGGCACTGAGTCGGTACTCGAAAACGGCAGTGACGCGGTGTTCGCAGCTATCTTCTGGTTCGTCGTGGCTGGCGCACCCGGTGTCGTCCTCTATCGATTGAGCAATACCCTGGACGCCATGTGGGGCTACCGCAACGAGCGCTTCGAGCGATTCGGCTGGGCTGCGGCGCGCATCGACGACATGCTCAACTACATTCCGGCGCGTTTGGTTGCGCTGACCTACGCGGTCTTGGGCAAGACCCGTCTGGCCGTGCGCTGCTGGCGCAAACAGGCCCCGCTGTGGGACAGCCCCAACGCCGGCCCGGTGATGGCGGCGGGCGCCGGCGCGCTCGGTGTGCAGCTGGGTGGCCCGGCGATCTATCACGGCGAACTGCATGAGCGCGCCGTGCTGGGCGAAGGCGCGCCCGCCGACGCCGACGCCATCGAGCGCGGTTGGCAGCTGGTCCAGCACGGTGTGTGGCTGTGGCTGTTGGTACTGTGCCTGGGAGGCTTGATCGATGCTTGAGCATGGAGGGCGTTTGCGCCAGGCAGTGGTCGAATACGGCATTGCCGAAGCGGACTGGGTCGACCTGTCTACCGGCATCGCACCTTGGCCTTTTCCCATACCCGACATCCCGACCCGCGCCTGGGCGCGGCTGCCGGAAAACGAAGACGGTCTGGAAGAGGCTGCGCGCGGCTATTACGGTTTCGAGCAGGTGTTGCCGGTGCCGGGTTCGCAAGCCGCGATCCAGACTCTGCCGCGCCTGCGCCGCAGTGGTCGGGTAGGGGTGCTGTCGCCGTGCTACGCCGAACACGCCGAAGGCTGGCGCCAGGCCGGGCATCTGGTTCGGGAAATCAACGAAGAGGAGGTCGAGCATTTCATCGACAGCCTCGATGTGCTTGTCGTCGTCAACCCGAACAACCCCACTGGCCGGTTGCTGCCGGCCGAACGCCTGCTGGCCTGGAATGCGCGCCTCAACTGTCGCGGCGGCTGGCTGGTGGTCGATGAAGCGTTCATGGACAACACACCACAGGCCAGTCTGGCACGGCACGGAACCCAGCCCGGACTGATCGTGCTGCGCTCGTTCGGCAAGTTCTTCGGCCTGGCGGGTGTGCGCTTGGGCTTCGTCCTGGGCGAGGCGCGCCTGCTGCGTGCGCTGGCCGACCTCATCGGGCCCTGGGCGGTAAGCGGGCCGACGCGCCGGCTGGGCCAGGAGTGCCTGCTCGATCAAGCGGCGCAGCACGCGCAGATCACTCGCTGTGCATCGGCCAGCGAGCGCCTCGCACAGTGCCTGCGACGCTACGACCTGGCACCCCAGGGTGGCTGTGCACTGTTCCAGTCGGTTTCCTGCGAGCAGGCCGAGCAACTGCAGGCGTTTCTGGCTCGCCGCGGCATACTGGTGCGGCTGTTCAAGCAGGACAGCCGCCTGCGTTTCGGCCTGCCGGCAGGCGAAAGCGATTGGGCGCGCTTCGAAGCGGCCCTGAGCGAATATCGAGAGCGAACCGCATGAGCACATTGATGGTCCAGGGCACGACGTCCGATGCTGGCAAAAGCACCCTGGTCACCGCGCTGTGCCGCTGGCTGACCCGCCAAGGCGTGGCGGTGGTGCCGTTCAAGCCGCAGAACATGGCGCTCAACAGCGCGGTCACCGCCGACGGCGGCGAGATCGGTCGCGCCCAGGCCGTGCAGGCCCAGGCCGCGTACCTGCAACCGCACACCGACATGAATCCGGTGCTGCTCAAGCCCAACAGCGACACCGGTGCCCAGGTGATCATTCACGGTCGCGCCGTGACCAGCATGAACGCGGTCGCCTATCACGACTACAAGGCCATCGCCATGCAGGCGGTACTGGCGTCGCACCAGCGTTTGAACGACACGTACGATGTGGTGATGGTCGAAGGCGCCGGGTCGCCGGCCGAGATCAACCTGCGTGCCGGCGACATCGCCAACATGGGCTTTGCCGAGGCGGTCGACTGCCCGGTGCTGCTGATCGCCGACATCAACCGCGGCGGCGTGTTCGCCCACCTGGTCGGCACGCTGGAATTGCTTTCGCCCAGTGAGCAGGCCCGGGTCCAGGGCTTCATCATCAACCGCTTTCGCGGTGACATCGCCTTGCTCCAGCCAGGTCTGGATTGGCTGGAAGCGCGTACCGGCAAACCGGTGATCGGCGTGCTGCCCTATGTGATGGACCTGCACCTGGAAGCCGAAGACGGCCTGGATCGACGTCAGTCAGACAAGGCCGACAGAGTGCTCAAGGTCATCGTGCCCGTGCTGCCACGCATCAGCAACCACACCGATTTCGACCCGTTGCGCCTGCACCCGCAGGTCGACCTGCAATTCATCGGCGTGGGTGATGACATCCCGCCAGCTGACCTGATCATCCTGCCTGGTTCCAAGAGCGTGCGCGCCGACTTGGCTCACCTGAGGGCCCAGGGCTGGGAAGAGGCAATCACTCGCCACCTGCGTTATGGCGGCAAAGTGCTGGGGATCTGCGGCGGACTGCAGATGCTCGGTACTCGCATCGATGACCCGCTGGGGCTCGAAGGCGGCGCTGGTTCAAGCGCCGGCCTGGGCCTGCTTGAATTCACCACTCAACTGCATGCGGAAAAACAGTTGCGCAACGTGACTGGCCAGTTGACCCTCGAGGATGCCGCCGTCAGCGGCTACGAGATTCACGCTGGCGTCACCGTTGGCACTGCACTCGAGCGCCCGGCCGTACACCTGAGCGACGGCCGTCGCGACGGTGCGATCAGCGCGGACGGGCAGATCCTCGGCACCTACCTGCACGGCCTGTTCGAAGCACCGCAGTCGTCGGTGGCATTGCTGCGCTGGGCAGGGCTTGCCGATGTGCAATCGGTGGATTACCACGCCTTGCGCGAAGCCGACATCGAGCGTCTGGCCGATCTGGTCGAACAGCACCTGGACACCACCCGGCTGCGCGAGCTGTGTGGCCTCACCGGCGGGAGTGACTGACGTGCTGCAACTGATTCTCGGCGGCGCCCGCTCCGGCAAGAGCCGCCTGGCCGAACGACTGGCTGCCGACAGCCAGCTTGACGTGATCTACATCGCTACCAGTCAACCGCTGGACGGCGAACTCAACCAGCGTGTGGCCCTGCACCGCGAACGCCGTCCCGAGCACTGGGGGCTGGTGGAAGAGCCCTTGGCCTTGGCCAGCGTGCTGCGTAGCCAGGCACGTAGCGATCGCTGCCTGCTGGTCGATTGCCTGACCCTGTGGCTGACCAACCTGCTCATGCTCGACGACGCACCGCGGTTGAACGCTGAGCGCGAGGCATTGCTTGAAACCCTGTCCAGCCTGCCGGGTGAAATCCTCTTCGTCAGCAACGAAACCGGCCTGGGCGTAGTGCCCATGGGCGAGCTGACCCGGCGCTTCGTCGACGAGGCCGGCCTGTTGCACCAAGCCCTGGCCGAACGCTGCGAGCGGGTGGTGTTCACCGTTGCCGGCCTCCCCATGATCTTGAAAGGACCTGCGTTATGACTTCAGCCTGGTGGCTGCAACCTGCTCGTGCAGCCGATGCCCACATTCATCGCGAAGCGCTGGAGCGCCAGCAGCAATTGACCAAGCCGGCCGGCTCGCTGGGCACTCTGGAGCAAGCGGCGGTGCAGCTGGCTGCCCTGCAAGGCCGGCTCAAGCCCTCGGTGGAGCAGGTCTGGATCGCAGTGTTCGCGGCCGATCACGGCATCGTCGCCGAGGGTGTCTCGCCCTATCCCCAGGAAGTCACCGGGCAAATGGTGCACAACTTCGTCAACGGCGGGGCGGCCATCAGTGTGTTGGCCCGTCGACTGCAGGCACGCCTGGAAGTGGTGGACCTAGGCACCGTCACGCCCTTGGGCGATCTGCCCGGCGTGCAGCACGTGCGCATCGCCGCCGGTACGCGCAACTTCATCGACACTGCGGCAATGACCGTCGAGCAGGGCAAGCAGGCGTTGCAAGCCGGTCGCGACAGCGTGCTGCGCGCCAAGGCTGCGGGTGCCGAGCTGTTCATCGGCGGTGAGATGGGTATCGGCAACACCACCTCGGCCACCGCCCTGGCCTGCGCCTCGCTGGCCTGCGCCGTGGCCGACCTCACAGGGCCGGGCACCGGCCTGGACGCTGCCGGTGTGGCGCACAAGGTGCAGGTCATCGAGCAGGCCCTCAGGGCCCACGCGGACCTGCCCGACGAACCGTTGCAACGCTTGTTCTGCTTCGGCGGCTTCGAAGTCGCCGCCCTGGTCGGCGCCTACCTGGCGTGTGCCCAGGAAGGCATTGCGGTCCTGGTCGACGGCTTCATCTGCAGTGTCGCGGCGCTGGTCGCGGAGCAACTGAACCCCTCCATTCGGCCCTGGTTGCTGTTCGGTCACAATGGCGCCGAACCGGGTCATCGTCATGTCCTCGCCGCCCTCGATGGGCAGCCGCTGCTGCAACTCGGTTTACGCCTGGGTGAAGGCAGTGGCGCGGCATTGGCCGTGCCGTTGTTGCGCCTGGCCTGCGATCTGCACGGGCAGATGGCGACCTTCGCCGAAGCGGCCGTAGCGGACCGTCCGGCATGACCCTGCACCTGGATCTGCTGCGCCATGGAGAAACCGAGATTGGCGGCTTTCGCGGCAGTCTCGATGATGCCCTGACCGAGCGCGGCTGGGCCCAGCTGCAGGCTGCGGTCGCCGAGCGATCCGGCTGGGATCGCATCGTCAGCTCGCCGCTGCAGCGCTGCGCACGCTTTGCCCAGGTACTGGCCGAACAGCGTGGGCTGCCGCTGAGCTTCGACGCCGACCTGCAGGAACTGCATTTCGGCGCCTGGGAAGGCTTGAGCGCGGCGCAATTGATGCAGACCGATGAAACCGGCCTGGGCCTGTTCTGGAACGATCCCTACGCGTTCACGCCGCCCGACGGCGAGCCCATGCTGGATTTCTCCGCGCGCATCCATGCCGCGTTGCGCAGGCTGCACCTGCAGTATCCGGGCGAGCGGTTGCTGCTGGTGGTGCACGGCGGGGTGATGCGCCTGTTGCTGGCCGAAGCACGCGGCCTGCCACGCGAACAGCTGCTTCACGTCGAGGTCGCCCACGCTGCCTTGTTCAGTGTGGTGATGGCAGCCGACGGCAGCCTGAGCGAGCCGTCCTGAGCATGCTGCCCTTCTGGATCGCCTTGCAGTTTCTCAGCAGCTTGCCGGTGCGCCTGCCAGGAATGCCCAGCCCAGAGGCTTCCGGTCGCTCGTTGTTGTTCTATCCGGCCGTGGGGCTGCTGTTCGGCGTGCTCCTGTGGGTCGCCAATGCGCTGCTCGCCGGAACGCCATTGCTTCTGCACGCAGCGCTTTTGCTGGCGCTATGGGTGGTGCTCAGCGGTGGCCTGCACCTGGACGGTCTGGCCGACAGCGCCGATGCTTGGCTGGGTGGCTTCGGCGATCGTGAACGCACCCTGCTGATCATGAAAGACCCGCGCAGCGGACCCATGGCCGTGGTGACGCTGGTGCTGGTGCTGCTGCTCAAGTTCTGCGCGCTGCTGGCCTTGCTCGAGCAGGGCCAGCAGGCAGCGCTGCTCATGGCCCCGGTGTTGGCACGGGCAGCCATGCTCGGCCTGTTCATGGGCACGCCCTACGTGCGTGCCGGTGGGCTGGGCCAGGCCTTGGCCGACCATTTGCCGCGTGGCGCCGGAAGCTGGGTATTGGCCGCGGTTGCGTTCGCCAGTTTCGGGTTCTGCGGGTTCTGGATCAGCCTCTCGGCGCTGGTGGGCTTCATGGCGTTGCGGCGGCAGATGATCCGGCGCCTGGGTGGCACCACCGGCGACACTGCCGGTGCCATGCTCGAGTTACTTGAATTACTGGTCCTGCTCGTCGCTGCACTGTAGACAGCGCCTTGCAGAAGGCTGCCTGTGAGGGGTGAACAGGCATACAATCGAGCGGCCTGTCCCCTCATGCCTGGAGCACACAATAATGACATCGGTATGGCGTACCAGCGGCTGGGTTCTGCTCGGCGCAGCCTTGATCCTTGCCCTGTCTCTGGGCATTCGCCACGGCTTCGGCTTGTTCCTGGCGCCCATGAGTGCGGAATTCGGCTGGGGCAGGGGCGTATTCGCCCTGGCCATCGCCCTGCAGAACCTGATCTGGGGTCTGGCCCAACCGTTTGCCGGTGCCTTGGCAGATCGCTTCGGCGCCGGCCGGGTCGTGGCGCTGGGTGGTGTGCTGTACGCGGTCGGCCTGGGCTGCATGGGCCTGGCCGACTCCGAGTTGAGCCTGAGCCTAAGCGCAGGCCTGTTGATCGGGTTGGGGCTTTCCGGTACATCCTTCTCGGTGATTCTAGGGGTGGTCGGACGAGCCTTGCCCGCCGAGCACCGCAGCATGGGCATGGGGATCGCCAGCGCGGCCGGCTCCTTCGGCCAGTTCGCGATGCTGCCAGGCACCCTTGGCCTCATCAGCTGGCTGGGCTGGTCGACGGCCCTGCTGGTGATGGGCGTGCTGGTGGCGTTCATCGTCCCCTTGGTGCGCATGCTCAAGGACCGGCCATTGCCACCTCAGGGCCAAGACCAGAGCCTGGGCCAGGCGCTGCGCGAAGCCTGCGGTCATTCAGGGTTCTGGCTGTTGGCACTGGGTTTTTTCGTGTGTGGTTTTCAGGTGGTGTTCATTGGCGTTCACCTGCCTTCGTATCTGGTCGACCAGCATCTTCCCGCGAGTGTGGGTACCACGGTGCTGGCGTTGATCGGCCTGTTCAATATCTTCGGCACCTACACCGCCGGCTGGCTGGGCGGGCGCTTTTCCAAGCCGCGCCTGCTCACTGCGCTGTACCTGCTGCGGGCCGTGGTGATCGTGCTGTTCCTGTGGTTCCCAGTGACGACCTTCAGTGCCTGCCTGTTTGGCATGGCAATGGGCTTGCTCTGGCTGTCCACGGTTCCCTTGACCAATGGCACGGTGGCGACCCTGTTCGGTGTGCGCAATCTGTCGATGCTGGGTGGCATCGTGTTCCTCTTCCATCAGTTGGGCGCGTTTCTGGGCGGCTGGCTGGGCGGCCTGGTCTACGATCACACCGGCAGCTATGACCTGGTCTGGCAGCTGTCGATCGCATTGAGCCTGCTCGCCGGTGCGCTCAACTGGCCGGTGCGCGAGCGCCCGGTTGCCAGGCTGCAGGCACAGGGAGTGATGTCGTGAACAGGCTTCAACCCCTGAAGCTGGGGGCGGTGGCCTTGCTTATGGCTTTACTGGGTGTGGCCTGGTGGGGCTGGCAGCAGGGCGGCCTGGCCCTGTTGCAGTTGAACATGAGCCTGTGCTGAACCTGACATGAAAAAGCCCCGAACCAGTCGGGGCTTTTCGTGTTGGCCGATCGATCAGAATCGATAGGTCACTGAAGTACCGAAGCCATGTGCACTGTTCTCGTACTTGGCCTGGTAGGCACCCTTGGTGGCGCTGACCAGATTGATCTTCGTGTCTTCTTCCTTCAGGTAGGAATAGGCGAAGTCGAAGGTCAGGTCGTCCGTCGGGCTCCAGCCAGCACCCAGGCTGAGGATGGCACGGTCGCCCGTCGGGATGCGTGGCGAACGGTTGGTGTTGTTGGTCGGCGACTGGTCGACCGAAAAGCCCGTGCGCAGCGTCCACTGCTTGTTCAGCTTGTAGGCGGCGCCCACGGCATGGGACCAGGTGTCGTGCCAGTTCTGTTCTTCGGTAATGGTGCCGATCGAGGAGCGCAGCGCGGCAGGCACGCCGTCGTTTTCGACCGAGATTTCCTTCAGGCGGCTCCAACGGGTCCAGGTGCTGCCTGCGTACAGGGTCCAGTCCTGGTTGAGTTCGTGGGTGACCGAGAAGTCCACCGACTCAGGCGTGTCGATGTCCAGCGATGCATCGTACTTGCTGCCGTTGAACGGCCCGAACCCCGAACCTTCGACCTTGGTATGGCCGTCCAGCTTGTACTTGACCTTGGAGTGGTAGGTCAGGCCCACGCGGGTATCATCAGTGGCCTGAACGAGCACACCGACGTTGAAGCCTACGGCGGTATCGTCGCCCTTGATCTTGACTTCGCCGTCGTTGCGGCCTGGCGTTGCGCGGTTCAGCGTGGCCGACGTCAGCTCGCCTTCAAGGCGGTTGAAGGTTGGACCGAAGCCGATCGATACACGCTCGTTGAAGGCATAGCTGACGGTAGGCTGCAGCGTGACGACGGCCACATGGCTCTTGTCGCCCCAGTAACGCCCGGCAAAACCGCTTTCATAGTCGGTGACCAGACCGAAAGGCGCGTAGAGGCCGAAACCGACGGTCCAGTTGTCATCCAGGGGTTTGACGTAGTAGCCCATCGGGACGCCGACGAACGGCACCATGTCGCCGTCGTTGCTGCCGCCGAAGGTTCCACGTCCGCTGATGTCGGTCTTGGCGACAATGGCTGCGGCGCCGACGCTCACTTGTTCGCGCTTGATGCGCGACATGCCGGCAGGGTTGCCATAGACGGTACTGGCGTCTTCGGCAGAGGACGAGCGACCGGCAAATCCGGTACCCATTCCGCTGACGCTTTGTTCGTTGAGCGCGAAACCGGCAGCGAAGAGTTGGCCGGTTGCCAAGGTGACAGCGAGGCCGAGAGTGGTCTTGAGCATTAGTCTTTTCATTGTTTTAACTCTAGGGGGGCACTGAGGCGCAAGCTACCAACATTTTCACCGCAACGCTATAGCCTGAAACACTCC
>Ga0308158_10004079_pt1 | contig 12469 bp, 11 predicted proteins | sample PhyBR2_FD_201038 | JGI IMG/M metagenome (GOLD analysis project Ga0308158, IMG submission 201038) | Phyllosphere microbial communities from UC Gill Tract Community Farm, Albany, California, United States - DLSLB.R2 | ecosystem: Host-associated > Plants > Phyllosphere > Unclassified | place: USA...
AGCGATCGCAATGAAGTAGTTGCGGTTGTTTTGCATCATACGTTCCTGGGGCGGCCGTCTCCGGACCGCTTGTGTTTCGGCTTCGTCTCGACGCGAGCCGTAAGCTCAGCGGCTAATTGATGGAAGGATGCTTGGAGCACGTCCCTTCGCGCGACAACCACATAGTCGTGTCCGGGCTTCATTGCAAACCCTGCATGCAGCCGTACCGCCTCTTTCAGGCGCCGACGCATGCGGTTTCTTTCAACCGCGTTGCCATGCTTCTTGGTGACGGTGAAGCCGACACGGGCTTCGGTATCGGGTTCCTTCCTGTCGAGTACCTCGAGAAGGAAGAATCCACCCCTGCGTTTTTCGCCATTGCGAACAGCAAGAAACTGCGGGCGGCTTTTCAGCCGCCCGGCAGTTATTTTGGGATCTTTGGTCGTCGGATCGCCCGTCATCTGATCGGGCACTTCCGGCCTTAGGCCGAAAGACGCTTGCGGCCGCGGCCGCGACGAGCAACGATGACCTTACGGCCGCCCTTGGTAGCCATACGTGCACGGAAACCGTGACGACGCTTGCGAACAAGCTTGGAAGGTTGGTAAGTACGCTTCATTTATTTTAATCACCGCGGAGTGCGGCCCTTCTTGAATTTGCATAATGCAAGGAGCGTTGTTTTTCGAACGGCGGGAGGCTCAAAAAGCCTTATATGACCGGACGTGCGGCGGCTTATACGGACGAAGGTCGCGAAAGTCAATTATCGCAGGGAGAATCCGCTCTGCTCGCCTTTTGGGTGTGAAAATTAGCAGATGCTGTTAATGATTGCGGCATCGGGCCCACATCGCGGGCGCTATCATTTTATTCCGTTTCCGCAGCTCAAACGTGCGCCTATCAAGCCTCTGTGCGTTTTTCGCGCAAAAAATCGCGCCGGCAACCATCGTTCATGGATGATTTTTTATAGTAGCCGGCGAAAATATCGGAAATTCAACATTAATTGTTTTAGCGCAATTTGATCTAACGGCCGGGCATCCAGTTTTCGGCCTCATGTCTTATTGGGGGGATCCTTTGAAAATCCGAGGCAAGATCAACATACTCGTATGCGCCATGTCCTGTGTCGCGCTGGTTATCGGCGCGACCGCTCTCTGGGCCGTGCAGCGCTACAACAATAATCTCTCCGCCTATGAGGATGCCGCCAGCCGCGCCTATTCCGGCGAGCGCCTGAACCGCTACGTGACCGCGACCGTGATGGAAGCGCGCGGCATCTATGGCGCTGCCTCGACAAAGGACGCCGCAAGCTTCGCCAAGGGTCTGCTCGCAGCACTCGACCAGATCGACGCCACCATCACATCCTGGACGCCGCTGGTTCCCGACAACCAGATGGATGCGTTCAACAAGCTCAAGGCCCGTTCGGCCGAATTCCGCACCTTCCGCGCCGAAACCGCGCGCCTCGGCACCGAGGTCAGCCCGCAGGCGGCCAACGAGCAGGGCAATAACGACGCCAACCGCGCCAACCGCAAGGCCTTCCAGGCCGAGATCGACGCGATTGTCGCCACCGACAAGGCGACGCTCGACGCCGTCAATATGGAAGTCGAAAGCTTCCGCACCTCGGTTCTCTGGCTGGTTCTCGGCATCACCGGCTTCGGCATCGCGGCCGGCATCGGCATGGGCCTTTATGTCGGCACCATCCATCTCTCGCGCCCGATCAAGAAAGTCACCGAGGCGATCAAGAACGTCGCCGACGGCAACTTCGACATCGATGTTCCTTTCCCCGGCCGCAACGACGAGATCGGCGAAATGGCCGCTGCCGTCGCGGTGTTCAAGGAGAATGGTCTGGCCGTTCGCCGCATGAACGCCCAGGAAGCCGCCATGCGCGCCAAGAGCGACGACCTGCAGTCGAGCATGTCCGTCGTCGTGGCCGCCGCTGCCGCCGGCGATTTCTCGCGCCGGATCGACAAGGACTACCAGGACGACAACCTCAACCAGTTCGCCAGCAACATCAACCAGCTGCTCTCGGGTGTCGATGGCGGCGTCGGCGAAACCCGCCGCGTTATCGCGAGCCTGTCTGAAGGCGATCTGACCCAGACCATGCGCGGCAATTTCCAGGGCGCCTTCGCCGAGCTGCAGAAGAACGTCAACAGCACCTTCGCCACGCTGCAATCGACCATGCGCGAAGTGCGCGAGACCGCCGAGGGCTTCCACGGCAACACCAACGAGCTGCGCGCCGCCAGTGACGACCTCTCCAAGCGCACCGAACAGCAGGCGGCGGCTCTCGAGGAGACCTCGGCTGCGCTGGACGAAATCACCGCCGTCGTCAACAACTCGACCGATCGCGCCCAGGAAGCCAGTGTGATGGTCTCCGAGGCCAAGGACGATGCTGGCAAATCGGGCGTTGTCGTCCGCAACGCCGTCGATGCCATGGGCCGCATCGAGCAGGCCTCGCGCGAAATCAGCCAGATCATCAACGTCATCGACGAGATCGCCTTCCAGACCAACCTGCTTGCGCTCAACGCCGGTGTCGAGGCCGCGCGTGCCGGCGAAGCGGGCAAGGGCTTTGCCGTCGTCGCCCAGGAAGTCCGCGAACTCGCGCAGCGCTCGGCAACGGCCGCCAAGGACATCAAGGGCCTGATCACCAAGTCCGGCGGCGAAGTCCAGATCGGCGTCAAGCTGGTGCAGGAAACCGGCGAGGCGCTCTCGCAGATCGAGCGCCGCGTCAACGCCATCAACGACCATATCCACTCGATCGCCACGGCCGCCAAGGAGCAGTCGACCGGCCTCAAGGAGGTCAATACCGCCGTCAACCAGATGGACCAGGTGACACAGCAGAACGCCGCCATGGTCGAGGAAACCTCGGCGGCGACCCACAAGCTGTCGTCGGAAGCAGACAGCCTCGTGCGCCTGATCTCGCGCTTCAAGGTGTCGAACGCGCAGCATGCGGCGCCCGTGGCCGTCGCGCGTTACGAGGAGCACCGCCCGGTTGCCTCGCCCGCCCGCCGCGCGATCGGCAGCGTTGCCCGCGCCTTCAACGGCAACGCCGCGGTCGACCAGAGCTGGGAAGAATTCTGATTTCTCGGTCGCAAACTGAACAAGAGCGCCGCCTTCGGGCGGCGTTCGCGTTTCGGCATTATGTCGCACCGCTCGCAAAGATTTGAAAGCGACGCGGTTTCGTCTAATATAGAGATTGAATCCGTGGCGCGTGGCGCCGGTTGGACGAGAAGCGATGCCCGCCCCTGATCAAGGCCAAACTGTTCCCGAAGCACTCACGACGGCGACCGACGCCGCGCGGCCCGCTGGCATGTTCGGCGGTATCTCCGGCAAGCTCCTGTGGCTGACCGTTGTCTGCATCATGCTCGCCGAAGTGCTGATCTTCTTTCCCTCGGTGGCGTCGATGCGCCTTCGCTGGCTGGATGAGCGGCTGAACGCCGCCGCCGCCGCCGCCATCGCCATCGATGGCCTGCAGCCGGTGGAACTGCCGCGCGACCTGCAGCGGCAGACATTGGAAGCGACGGGCACGAAGGCGATCGTGCTGCGCAAGGACGGCACCTCGCGATTGCTCGCCACCTGGGACATGCCGGCGTCCGTCGATGCACAATATGATCTGACCAGCGTGCCGGCCGTTACCGCCATGCGCGATGCGCTCGACACGCTCGTCTTCGGCGGCGACCGGATGATCCGCGTCTACGGTCCGGTGCAGGACACCAATATCGGTGTCGAGGTACTGATGAAGGACAAGCATCTGCGCAATGCGATGCTGCTCTATTCCCGCAACGTCTTCCTGCTGTCGATCCTGATCTCGCTCTTTACCGCCACACTCGTCTTCTTCGCGATCAACCGCATTCTCATCCGGCCGATCCGTAGATTGACGGGCAGCATGCAGCAATTTTCCGCCGATCCTGAAAATCCGCAGCATGTCTTTGTCGGCGATGGCGGGCGCGACGAGCTGGCGATCGCCGGCCGCCACCTGACCGCCATGCAGCTGCAGCTCCAAAAGACGCTGAAGCAGCAGAGCAACCTCGCGGCCCTCGGCCTGGCCGTCTCCAAGATCAATCACGACATGCGCAACATCCTCGCCTCCGCGCAGCTGATGTCCGACCGCCTGGTCGATGTCGACGACCCCATGGTGAAGCGCTTCGCCCCGAAGCTGCTGCGCACCATCGACCGCGCCGTCGGCTACACCACCGAAGTTCTTTCTTACGGCCAGGCCAGCGAATCGGCGCCCCGCCGCCGCCTTGTCAGGGTGACGACGCTGGTCGAGGATGTCAGGGACATGCTGGCGATCGATCCGCAGAGCGATGTGGAGTTCGTCGAGCAGATCAATGCCGATCTCGAAGTGGATGCGGATAACGAACAGCTGTTCCGCGTCATCCACAATCTCTGCCGCAACGCCCTGCAGGCGCTGACGTCAAACAACGCGGGCGCAAGCCCACGGCGCATTACCGTGTCGGCCCACCGCATCGGCAGCGTCGTCAGCATCACCGTCGACGACACCGGCCCCGGCATGCCGCAGAAAGCCCGCCAGAACCTCTTCACCGCCTTCCGTGGCTCCGCTCGATCCGGCGGCACGGGGCTTGGTCTGGCCATCGCCCGCGAACTGGTGCTCGCCCATGGCGGCACCATCGCGCTTGTGGAAAAACCATCGATCGGCACCCAGTTCCGCATCGAAATCCCCGATCGCCCTGTGTCGCTGGACGATTACCGCGGCCGCAGCCTCTTGGAAAAGTGATGCAATCCCGCGATCCCGGCAGCTCGCGAAGAAAGACGTCACTTTTTTTACAAACCCTATTGCATTCATCCAGATGACCCTTTAGAGAACCGCTCACGCCAGCGGGACACACCGCTGCAGACGCACCCGTAGCTCAGCTGGATAGAGCACCAGACTACGAATCTGGGGGTCAGGAGTTCGAATCTCTTCGGGTGCGCCACTTCTCTTTTCAATCACTTTGTAGCCATTGATATTCCTTTCTGATTGGACGGGACTGGCTGTAGTTAATTTCTGCCTTAGCTAAAGACTATCGGCCTCTGAGGCTTTTACAGGCGAGCCTTGCTTCTCTGTGCGCTTTCCTTAATTGGTTCGAATCGCTCTCTGCAAGCTTCTAAGGTGGCAGAGAGGATAGGCAGCAGCGCATAGCTCCCACCGAAATTTCTTAAAATTTTTATTGAATTTGGTGAAAGGCATTGTCTGGCCTCTCGACTCTGTCGGTTGTGTATGGGGTAATTCCGCTACAACCGAGGTGATTCCGGGTCTCAAATGGCAGTTTTTGATATTTTTTCCAAACGACAGAAGCGGTTGAGAGGCGAGGTTCCTGACGTATATCAATACGATGAAATCTCAGGAAAACTCAGGACGCAGGTAATCCACATAATCAATGACGCAATCGGCACCGAAGCTGAATGCCAGAGAAGTTCCGAGGTGCACGAAGCGTACGATACGGTGGTTGGCATACTCCGGCGTGAATACGGAATCTTCAGTCTTGACGCGAGGAGCTTCACGAAGACCTACTCAATGCATGCTGAGTTTGTTGACTTCATCTCTCGGGCTCATGAGACAGAAGAGTGCCTAGATGCTATCGAGCTTGCTCTCAAGCTCATCGATACAATCGTCCGCGACAATTTTTATTATCGCAATGGCCGAGGTGGCGAAACGGTTGCGGATGACGCGATCGAGGAAATGAACCGACGTTTTAAGGAAGACGGCCTTGGCTATGAGTTTGTCGATGGTGAACTGATCAGAATCGATTCCCAACTGTTGCACGCTGAGGCCGTAAAGCCCGCGTTGCTTCTCTTGAACACCGAGGACTACAAGGGGCCGCATGAAGAGTTCCTGTCGGCTTATGAGCATTATCGCCTAGGAAACAACAAAGAGGCCCTGACTGACGGCCTTAAGGCGTTTGAATCCACGATGAAGGCGATTTGTGACAAGCGACGTTGGGCATATGATCCCACGAAAGACACGGCCAAGAAGCTGATTGATATCCTGTTTGATAACGGTCTCATTCCTCAATTTTGGCAGACACAATTTGCCTCGCTGAGGAGCCTTCTTGAAAGCAGTGTTCCCACTGGCAGGAATAAGCTGAGTGGTCATGGGCAGGGAGCTACGCCTCAGACTGTCCCCGATCACCTTACAGCCTACATGCTTCATATGACTGCTTCGACGCTGGTCTTTCTTACGACAGCAGAGAAGGAGTTCCCTTGATTTGGTAGGTCGGCCAACTGCGTGCGGAACTCAGGGAGCATCAAGCACTCAGCGCGTTCGCATCCGTTCGCGATCGCCACGCCGAGCGTACGAAAGCGCCTAACTAATCGTCCTACCGCCGCCGACCGACCGACGAAATCAAATACCCCACGGCAAACGTCATCGCGGCCACCGCGATCCCGGTGCTGATGACGCCGGCGGGCGTGATCCTGGCGCTGCCTTGCAGCGTGATGTGCTTTCCGACGCGTAGGTCGAAGACCGATTTCATTTCCTCCGGGTGGGAGGGGATGTCTTGTGCGTGTTCGTCCTGAAGAGCTGACACTTCCAAATCCTCCTTGTTGATGTTGGCGCCTGCGCGATGCGGGCGTGGCGCTAGCTTGGCACAATGTTGCCAGACGATTGTCTCGGCAAGATGCCTTTGGGGCAGGACATGCCGTGGCCGTGGGCCGGAGAGATTGAATGCTGAGCAATATGGTTCGTGGAATGGTGTTTCTGGCGTCGGTGGCGGCCTTGGCCGGTTGCGTCGATCATGCCAACGGCCCGATGCTGACGCCTGTCAACACGCTCGACCCGCCGCTCAATCCGCCCGGCATCGCCCACAACATCTGCGTCGCCGACGGCAACGTCATGTATAACGAGGCGCGCAAGCAGTACGAGGCGCGGGCGCAGATGTCGCGCTATGCGATCGACCCCGCCAACGAGGAAGCGCAGGCGAGGGCGGCCGCGCGCCGCCAATATGTGACCTGCATCTCCAGCCAGGGCTACCGCGCCGTCTACGACCAGTAGGAGCGGCCTGATATCACGCAGTCGTGCATGATCGGGATCACGCGCAATCGCCTGTGATCACGACTGTTGGAGCGCGCGTGCAAGCGCGGAACTTTGCAAGCTGAGACGGCATTTTCTTCATGTGAATCCTGAAGGAGGGTTTATCATGAAAATCTCCCGTTACATCCCGTCCGTCCTGTCGCTTGGCGTCATCGCCGCACTCTCGGCCGCGGCGCCTGTTCAGGCAGCACCCGTCGATCAGTCCGCGCAGCCGGCTCAAGTGATTCAGGTGGCTGAGACGCAGCCGGGCTATTGGCACGGCTATCATGGCTCGCGCACCGAGCGGCCCGGTACCCGCCGCCACGACGGCTACTGGTATCCCGATGCCGCCTTCGGCGTCGATCGCCAGACCACCGGCTCGATCGGCGAACGCCCGATGCAGCCACAGATGCAGCCCCCAATGCAGCAAATGCACAGGCAGGCCTATTGCCAGGGCACCTTCGGCGGCACCAATGGCGACGGCTCAATGCCATGCGGCAACGAGTGGTAAGTCGGTCTCGAAGGCGACGGCACAGGCCGCCGCCTTCGGCCCCATGTGGCTGGAATTGCTCATATCTTGGCAGTTTTGATGAAATGATGTGCATAAATCGACAGCCAATGACGATCTAAGCGGTCGTGTTATGCGTTCGACGCATTGCTGCGTTGCGGTATTCTCCCTATTCCTGATCGAAACGATGGGCTATCTATCCCCTCGAAGGCAGCGCACTCCTCCTCCCAGCGCTCCTTCATCGGACTGACAACACTCCTCCTCCCAGTTGTCAGTCAGGATCAAGAGCCCGGTGCACCTCCTCCCGCACCGGGCTCTTTTCCATTCTGGACCTCCTCATCTCCTTTGCATCCTTCACCCGCATTTTTCGTTGTGCGGCTGCATCGTCATGTCCAACGCAATGTGATGTCGCGGCGGTCGGCAGATCTCGAAAATTCAGATGGAAGTCGCACTTGTTCTGATATATCACAGTGCGGTCGGTGGTGTGGTCCGCCGCGCGAATGGGCGGTGAGGGATGAACGAGAAGAAACAGACGGTCGCGGTTGTCGGCGCAGGCGTCATCGGTGCGGCCATCGCGCTCGAATTGCAGCGTCGCGGCCTGCAGGTCACGCTGATCGACAAGGGCGAGCCCGGGCGCGGCACCTCTTATGGCAACATGGCCAGCATCGCGCTCGATTTCGCAGCCGGCTCCGGCCCCAATACCTGGCGCAAGATCCCCCGCTGGCTGCTCGATCCTAAAGGTCCCGTCTGGCTGCGTCCCGCCTATGCGTTGAAGATGGCGCCATGGTTCCTGCGCTTCATCGCCGCCGGCAGGCCCTCGCGGCTGCGTGACATCGAGGATGCGGGCATGAGCCTGTCGAACCCCGCGCTCGCCGATTTTCGCGCCATGCTGGATACGATCTCGGCACCCGAGCTGATGACCGACGAAGGCTGCCTGGCGATCTACGAGACCGAGGCGGAATTTGCTGGTGATCGTGGCCACATCGATTTCATGCGCCGCTATGGCTTCGATTTCGACGTGCTCGAAGGCGCTGCCATCCGCGATCTGGAGCCCTCGCTCTCGCCGTCGATCGCCAAGGCGGTGCTGCTGCCCGACAACAAGACCATCCGCGATCCCTACCGCCTGGTGGTCAAGCTGGCGGACGCCGCCCGCGAACGCGGCGCCACCTTTGTGTCCGGCGCGGTTCGCACGGTTGAAAAGAATGCCGACGGCACATCCGTCGTACTGCTTGAAAGCGGCGAGCGTATCGCGGCCGATTTCGTCGTGCTGGCGGCGGGCGTCCACACGCGCTTCCTGGCGGAAAAGCTCGGCGAGCCGATCCCGCTCGAGACCGAGCGTGGCTATCACACGCAGATCATGCAGCCCGGCGTCTCCATGCGCTATTCGGTGATCTGGCCGCACCGCGCCTTCATGATTACGCCGACGGCCGGCGGTATCCGCGTCGGCGGCAATGTCGAGCTGGCGGGGCTGGATGCCGCGCCCGATTTCCGCCGTGCCCGCGTGCTTGTTCGCCATGCCCAGCGCGCCGTGCCAGGCCTTGAGGTCAAGGACGCGACAGAGTGGATGGGTCACCGCCCGGCGCTGCCCGATACGATCCCGATCATCTCGCCCTCTTCGAAAATGCGCGGCGTATGGTACGCGACCGGTCACGGCCATCTCGGCCTCACCTATTCGGCCACCACGGCCCAGCTGATCGCGGACATGGTGACGGGGGGCAAATCCGCTGTCGACATGACACCATTCCGTATTAACCGCTATTGAGACATAACAGACAGCCGGCGGCGACGGGGTCGCCCTGCCGGCGGATGATGGGAGACGCCGATGAGATGGAAGCGCACGATCCAGCTTCTGGATGTCCACGCCGAAGGTGAGATCGGAAAGGTCGCGATCGGCGGCGTGCCGAAAATCCCCGGCGATACGGTCGCCCAACAGCTGCATTGGCTGAACACCGATCCCAAGGGCCAGGAGCTTCGCCGCTTCCTTTGCCTCGAGCCGCGCGGCGCGCCGATCGGCTCCGTCAATCTTCTGCTGCCGCCCAAGCATCCGGATGCCGATGCCGCCTTCATCATCCTGCAGCCCGATCAGGCGCATGCAAGCTCCGGCTCGAACTCGATCTGCGTCACCACGGCGCTGCTCGAATCCGGCATCGTCGAGATGCACGAGCCGGAAACGGTGGTCACGCTGGAAACGGCGGCCGGCCTCGTCAAGGCGACGGCCACCTGCCGCGATGGTCGCTGCGAAAAGGTCAAACTGACAATGGTGCCGTCCTTCGTGCACGAGCTCGACGTGTCCTTGGAGACCGAGCAGTGGGGCACGATCAAGCTCGACCTCTGCTATGGCGGCATCTTCTATGCGCTTGTCGATGTCGGCCAGATCGGCCTGACGATCGCCAAGTCCAATGCCGCAGCCCTCGTCAGCGCCGGCATGGTGATCAAGGAAAAGATCAACCGCGAGATCAAGGTCGTGCACCCGGAGATCCCGGCAATCTCGGGCGTCGCCTATGTGATGTTCCGCGATCTCGAAGCCGATGGCACGGTGCGCACCTGCACCACCATGTGGCCCGGCCGCGCTGATCGTTCGCCCTGCGGCACCGGCAATTCCGCCAACCTCGCGACGCTGCATGCGCGCGGCAAGGCAAAGGTCGGCGATGTCTTCAAGTCGCGCTCGATCATCGATTCCGAATTCGAGGTCGGGCTTCTGGCCGAGACCACCGTCGCCGGCCGCCCGGCTGTCATCCCGACGATCACGGGTCGCGGCTTCACCTTCGGCCTGTCGCAGGTGGCGCTCGATCCCTTCGATCCGCACCCCGGCGGCTTCGCGCTGACGGATGTCTGGGGACCGCTCGCCGGCGAAATCTGATCGCCGACTGATCCCTCAATAGGGAAACGGGTCGACCTGGGCTTTGCTCTTGTCGCCCGGCTTGCCCGGATGGATCACGCCCTTGCGCAGGATGATGTTGCCGTAAAGGCGCGGCTCGCTGGTCTGGATCAGCGCATGCGCCGCCTTCACCCTGTTGTAGAAATCCGGCCCCACCAGCGGCACCACCTGCCGATGCGGCTCGTAATGGGCGCAGCAGTCGATCATCTCCTCGTGCACGGGGTCGAGCTTGTCGCGCTCGCCTTTCACCGTGGCGCGGAAGATCGCCTCCGGCACGAACTCGTCGATCGGCAGTACGCTCAGGACGGCATCGAGCACGGGGATGATGCCGTGCCCGTCGAGCCGGATCAGCCGACGCGCATCTTCGAGGCCCGGATAATTGCCGTCGACGATGGCGATCTCGTCGCCATGGCCCATGGCGCGCAGCGTCGAGAGCAACTCGGGGCTCAGGATCGGGTTAAGTCCCTTCAGCATTCTCCACCTCCTTGAAGAGCACGTTCTGGTCCGTGAGATAGCGGGCGAAGATCGGCAGGCTCGCGCCGCCGATGGCGCGCGCGTGTGCGCCGACGGCCCCTTCGATGATATCGGGCATGACGACGCCCTGCAGGTCGAGCCTGTCCGCTTCGTAGATCGTCGCCTGCACGATCCGCTCACGTACCCAGGCCGGAAAGCCGCCATCAATGACGGCGGCGCTGAAATCGATGATCGAGGCGGCCGCGACGATGCCCTGTGCCAGCGCCTTGGCCGTATCCTGGATCCACAGTTCGAGCGGCTCGCCGAAGTCGATCCAGTCGTCGGCCGAATACCAGAGCGGTTCCGGATCGACGCCGCGCTCGCGCAGCATGTTTTCGAGCACGAAGATCGAGGCGACCTCAAGCAACTGCAGTGTCTCGCCATTCTTGCCGCGCACAGGTAGGGGACCGATCGCGCCGGCCGTGCCGGTGCGGCCGGAAAAGATCGCCGAGTTCAAGACGATGCCGCCGCCGATGAAGGAGCCGATGAAGAAATAGACGAAATCGGGGTGCTGCGGGCCGATGCCGAAAACGAGTTCCGCGCCACAGGCGCTGGTCGCGTCGTTCTGCAGATAGACAGGGTAGGGGAGGCTTGCCGCCACCTCGGCATGCAGGTCGTAGTCGCGCCAGACGTCCATCGCGCCTTTGGGCGAGCCCACTTCCTCTTCCCAGTTCCACAGCTCAAAAGGTGCCGCGATGCCCACGCCGGCGATCCGGCTGCGCTCGTCCTCGCTCAGCCGGCTTTCCAGCTCCTGGATACCCGACACGATGAAGTCGAGAAACAGGTCGGGCAGGGGATAGGCGTAGGTGACATGCAACTGCATGCGGATCTTGCCGACAAAATCCATCAGCACCAGATCGGCGCTGCGCCGCCCCATTTTCACGCCGAAGGAATAGACAGCGTCGGGATTGAGCCGCATCGGAACTGACGGCTGGCCCACGCGTCCACGGATCGGCTCGCCGCGCGAAAGCAGCCCTTCCTTTTCCAATACGCGCATGATCACCGACACGGTTTGCGCCGAAAGGCCCGTGCGGCGTGCGATATCCGCCTTCGACTGCGCACCATGCAGGCGCACCAGCGATAGCACCAATCTTTCATTGTAAGCGCGAACCCGAACCTGGTTCGCGCCGCCTGCCGGACTGACGCCAGGCAGCTGGGCCGGCAAGTGAACCGGACCTCTCATCGACGACATTGGCCATTCCTCCCTTGATCGGCCTATGCGTTATTTTCGCTGAGCATGCCACAAGGAATTAATAATTCAATTGGATTTATTTATTGACAAGCCAAATTCTTTCGCCCTTAATTAGCGTCGTAAACAGCACGAAACGGCTTGGAGGAAGCCATCGGCGGTATTCGAAGGCGGTGTTCGTGCTTTAAAATTCCGGCCAGCCATGGGGCGGTCCGGCTACACTCTGGGAGGAGTAAATGAAGAAATCAGTGCTTTCCGCAGCGCTCGCCGCGCTGGCCCTCGGCGTCGCCTTCTCGGCGCCCGCAAAGGCCGCGGACGTTTCCGCCTGCCTGATCACCAAGACCGACACCAACCCCTTCTTCGTCAAGATGAAGGAAGGCGCGACCGCAAAGGCCAAGGAGCTCGGCGTCA
>Ga0308158_10004082_pt1 | contig 12468 bp, 10 predicted proteins | sample PhyBR2_FD_201038 | JGI IMG/M metagenome (GOLD analysis project Ga0308158, IMG submission 201038) | Phyllosphere microbial communities from UC Gill Tract Community Farm, Albany, California, United States - DLSLB.R2 | ecosystem: Host-associated > Plants > Phyllosphere > Unclassified | place: USA...
GCTACAGCGTGCCCTCGGACGAACTGCGTCAGGTGCTGGTCGATTACCTGCGCGAGCACTATGACTGGCAGGTGCAGAAGCAGGACATCGTGGTCCTGCCGGGTGTGGTGCCTGGGGTCAACATGGCACTGCACGGTCTGGTAGCCGAAGGCGATGGCGTGGTGGTGCATACTCCCAACTATCCGCCGCTGCGCCAGGCAGCCGGGCACTGGAAGATGCGCAGCATCGAGGTGGCGTTGCAGGCCGACGAGCAAGGTGAATGGTCGTGCGACCCGCAGCGCCTGCAGCAGGCATTGGCCGACAGTTCGGCGTACCTGCTGAGCAATCCGCACAACCCGATCGGCAAGACCTATAGCCGCGACGAACTGCGCACGATCGGCGAAATTTGCGTGGCGCAGGATGTGTTGATCATCAGCGACGAGATCCACGCGGACCTGCAGTTCGATGGACGTCGGCATATCCCTGTCGCGTCGCTGTCGCCGGAAGTGGCGCAGCGCACCATCACCCTCATGTCCGCAAGCAAGACGTACAACGTCGCGGGGCTGAAAACGGCTTTTGCGGTGATCCAGAATCCGGCGTTGCGCGCACGCTTCGACGCGGCGCGGGTGGGCATGGTCGACAGCGTCAATCCACTGGGGATGGAAGCCACCCATGCCGCCTATGCGCAGCCGGGCGAGTGGTTGGAACAGCTGAAAGCCTATCTGCAAGGCAACCGTGACTACTTGCTGGAAACGATTCGTACGCGGCTGCCGGGTATCGTGGTCCATGCGCCGCAAAGCACTTACCTGGCCTGGCTGGATTGCTCGGCTTTGGGTCTGGACAATCCGCAGAGGTTTTTTCTTGAAGAGGCTCGAGTGGGCCTGAGCGCCGGCCCGGAGTTCGGAGAAGGTCTGGAGCAATTCGTCCGCCTGAATTTCGGCTGCCCGCGCGCACTGCTGACCGAAGGCCTCACCCGCATCGAACGCAGCCTGCAACACCGCACCCCGTAGCAGCGGCGCGAGCCGCGTCCGAGTTCGATGCGTTCATCCAGACACACCGCGGGTACCGCCGACGCAGCTTGCGCAGCTGCTACAGGGATTGCGACCGCATCCGGCCTCACCGGCGCAGCCGCGTCGGGGTTCGATGCGTTCATCCAGACCGGCCTCACCGCATTCCCCTGTAGCAGCGGCGCGAGCCGCGTCCGGGTTCAACGCGTTTATCCAGATACACCGCGGGTACCGCCGACGCAGCTTGCGCAGCTGCTACAGGAGTTGCGACCGCATCCGGCCTCACCGGCGCAGCCGCGTCCGGGTTCGATGCGTTCATCCAGATACACCGCGGGTACCGCCGACGCCGCTTGCGCAGCTGCTACAGGGGTTGCGACCGTATCCGGCCTCACCGGCGCCGCCGCGTCGGCGTTCGATGCGTTCATTCAGACCGGCCTCACCGCATTCCCCTGTAGCAGCGGCGCGAGCCGCGTCCGGGTTGAATGCGTTTATCCAGATACACCGCGGGTGCCGTCAACGCCGCTTGCGCAGCTGCTACAGGGGTTGCGACCGTATCCGGCCTCACCGGCGCCGCCGCGTCGGCGTTCGATGCGTTCATCCAGACCGGCCTCACCGCATTCCCCTGTAGCAGCGGCGCGAGCCGCGTCCGGGTTCGATGCGTTCATCCAGACACACCACGGGCACCGCCGACGCCGCTTGCGCAGCTGCTACAGGGGTTGCGACCGCATCCGGCCTCACCGGCGCAGCCGCGTCCGGGTTCGATGCGTTCATCCAGACCGGCCTCACCGCATTCCCCTGTAGCAGCGGCGCGAGCCGCGTCCGGGTTCGATGCGTTCGTCCAGATACACCACGGGCACCGCCGACGCAGCTTGCGCAGCTGCTACAGGGATTGCGACCGCATCCGGCCTCACCGGCGCAGCCGCATCGGGGTTCGATGCGTTCATCCAGACACACCGCGGGTGCCGTCAACGCCGCTTGCGCAGCTGCTACGGGGGTGGATTTTCTGGAGGAGTGATGGTGCGCAGCGCGTCGCCTGTCGCGGCGCCGGAGGCGGTGTTGTCGAATATGCACCATACCTCGGCGTCGGAGGCGTCTTCGGCCAGGAGCAGGCGCAAGTGTGCTAGATATTCAGCGCCGTACGCGTCGTGATAGATGCGCGGTGAACCGTGCAACCGCCAATAGCGAAAGCCGCGCCAGCCGCCAGGGGTGATATCGGTGGCGATGCGTGAAGGATCGACAGCCGCCTGGGCAATGCGATGTGTCAGCAGGATCGGCTCGGCCTCGACCCAGGAAGCATGGCGCGGTTCGAGCACCACGTGACCTGCGAATCGCTCGCGCAGGCAACGGAAGAAATCCTCGGCAATCTGCACCTCGAAAGCCAGAGACGGCGGCAGTTGCACCAGCAAGCACCCGAGCTTGTCGCCCAGTTGGCCACATTGCGCCAGGAATTCATCCAGGGCCGCTGCGCAGTCGCGCAGGCGCTGCACATGGGTGATCTGCTTCGGCACCTTGACCGAGAAGCGGAAATTGTCCGGCACCGACGCTGCCCAGCGAGCGTAGGTCTGCGGCCGGTGCGGGTGATAGAACGAACTGTTGATCTCCACACAGCTCAGCCGGGAAGCATAGCGTTGCAAGTGCGTGCCTTCGACCGCGAAATCGTCGGCATATTCGCGTGGCAGGCTCCAGCCCGCACAGCCAACGCGCACCGCGCGACCGTTCAAAACAGGACCTCGCCTGCTTCGCGCATGAAAATCTCGACGGTTTTGGGGCCTATTCCATCGAAGGCTGCCAACCTGCTTTCGAATTCATGCCGGTCTGCACTCATCTCGCGCATCCGCTCGATCGTACCGTCGTAGTCGGTGTCGAGCTTCTTCACCAGAGCACTCAGCCGCGTGGCTGTGCTTTCGTCGTAGCGCACGTAGTGCGCCTCGCCCAGCATGGACACCAGTTCGCGATGCGTGCAGTGGCCCAACTTGCGTGGCGTGTCGCGTCCATGCTTGTGGACCACCACCCGGTAGGCCTCCACCGCAATGTCCGCTTGAATACGCTTGCCCATCAGAAAGCTGGCTACCAACCACTTGAACAGGCCATGCTGCTCATGGATGTCGATCCCCAGATCCTTGGCGGTAATGTGCTTGTTCATCGGCGGTACCCTTGATTGGCGGCTGCGCGGTAGACGCCAGCCCCTCCCGCCGGTTCGATCCGTCTTCCTGCAACAACGGCGGTGCGACGCGCGGGCCGTGCCGTTCCGGTCATTCGCCGCTACAATGGCGACCTTGACCGTGATGACTCAGACCAAAAAAACATGTCCCTGCCCAAGCACCACCTCGAATTGCTCAGCCCCGCACGCGACGTTGCCATCGCCCGCGAGGCCATCCTGCATGGCGCTGACGCCATCTACATCGGCGGGCCCAGCTTTGGCGCGCGTCACAACGCCAGCAACGAACTGAGCGATATCGCGGAGTTGGTGACCTTCGCTCGCCGCTATCACGCGCGGGTGTTCACCACCCTCAACACCATCTTGCATGACAACGAACTGGAACCGGCCCGCAAGCTGATCCACCAGTTGTACGACGCCGGCGTGGATGCCTTGATCGTGCAGGACCTGGGCGTCATGGAACTGGACATTCCGCCGATCGAGCTGCATGCCAGCACCCAGACCGACATCCGCACGCTGGCGCGGGCGAAGTTTCTCGATCAGGCCGGCTTCTCCCAACTGGTCCTGGCGCGCGAGCTCGATCTGGGTGAGATCCGCGCGATCGCTGCAGAAACCGACGCGGCCATCGAGTTCTTCATCCACGGCGCGTTGTGCGTGGCATTCTCCGGGCAGTGCAACATTTCCCACGCGCAGACCGGGCGCAGCGCCAACCGTGGCGACTGCTCCCAGGCCTGCCGTCTTCCCTATACCCTCAAGGATGACCAGGGCCGCGTCGTGGCCTACGAGAAACACCTGCTGTCCATGAAGGACAACAACCAGAGCGCCAACATTCGCGCGCTGGTCGAGGCCGGCGTGCGCTCGTTCAAGATCGAAGGCCGCTACAAGGACATGGGCTATGTGAAAAACATCACTGCCTATTACCGCCAGCGCCTGGACGACGTGCTGGAAGACCGGCCCGATCTGGCCCGGGCCTCCAGCGGTCGCACCGCACACTTCTTCGTCCCGGACCCGGACAAGACCTTCCACCGCGGCAGCACCGACTATTTCGTCAGCGAGCGAAAGGTTGACATCGGCGCGTTCGACTCGCCGACCTTCACCGGTCTGTCGGTTGGCCGAGTGGAAAAAGTCGCCAAGCGCGACATGCTGGTGGTCAGCGAGCAGCCGCTGTCCAACGGCGACGGTCTGAACGTGCTGGTCAAGCGCGAAGTGGTGGGCTTTCGTGCCAACATCGCCGAGCTCAAGGGCGAGTTCGACGAAGACGGTCAGAAGCGCTACCGCTATCGCGTCGAACCCAACGAGATGCCGGCGGGGCTGTTCCAGCTGCGCCCCAACCATCCGCTCAATCGCAATCTGGACCACAACTGGCAGCAGGCGCTGCAGAAGACTTCCGCCGAGCGCCGGGTCGGCGTGGCCTGGCTCGCACAACTCAGCGAGCAGCGCTTGCAGTTGACCGCCACCAGCGAAGAAGGCGTGCGTGTGGACGTTGCGCTGGAAGGTCCGTTCGGCCCGGCCAACAAGCCCGAGCAGGCCCTGGACCAACTGCGTGATCTGTTGGGGCAACTGGGCACCACCCAGTACCATGCGACGGCCATCGAACTGGATGCGCCGCAGGCGTTTTTCATTCCCAACTCGCAGCTCAAGGCGTTGCGTCGCGAGGCCATCGAAGCGCTGACCGCTGCACGCGTGCAGGCTCATCCGCGCGGCAGTCGCAAGGCCGAGACGAGCCCGCCACCGGTGTATCCGGAATCGCACCTGTCGTTCCTGGCCAACGTGTACAACCAGAAGGCTCGCGATTTCTACCACCGGCACGGGGTCAAGTTGATCGATGCCGCGTACGAGGCTCATGAAGAGCCGGGCGAAGTGCCCGTGATGATCACCAAGCATTGCCTGCGTTTCTCGTTCAACCTGTGCCCCAAGCAGGCCAAGGGTGTGACGGGCGTGAAGACCAAGGTCGCGCCCATGCAGTTGATTCATGGCGATGAAGTGTTGACGCTCAAGTTCGACTGCAAGCCGTGCGAGATGCATGTCATCGGCAAGATGAAGGGGCATATCCTCGACCTGCCGCTGCCCGGCAGCGGCGTCAATGTGGTCGGTCAGATCAGCCCGCAGGACCTGCTGAAAACCATCCGCCGCGCACCGCACTGATACCCGGCGCACACCGCAGATGGATATCTTCCCCCGCCTCCTCCAAACCGGAACCGCTTGGCTGCGGGCATTGTGGCCCAACCGCCAACCGATCAATGCCCGGGAAAAATGGCGAGCCTGCATCGGCGCCGCCCTGGGCGTGCTGGTGGTCTGCGCCGTTGCGGCGCTGGGCCTGCAGGGGCACTGGGCCGCTGAGCACGGTGCCTTGGGGCTGGCCATCGTTGCGCCCATCGGCGCCAGCGCGGTCCTGGTGTTCGCCCTTCCCGCAAGCCCCCTGGCGCAGCCCTGGTCGGTGGCAGGCGGCAACACCTTGAGCGCTTTGGTGGGCATCGCGTGCACCAAATGGATTCCCGATCCAACCCTGGCTGCCGCGCTTGCAGTCGGCTTGGCCATCGCATTGATGCTCGCCGCCCGCTGCCTGCACCCACCCGGTGGCGCGGCAGCACTGCTGATGGTGGTCATGGGTTGCGAACAGTTCACCTACGCCGCGAATCCGGTGCTGATCGACTCACTGCTGCTGGTGGCCGCCGGACTGATCTACAACAACCTGACGCGCCGGCCTTGGCCCCATGTGCCTGCCGCCAGCCCATCGCTCAGCCCCAGCCGCTTCAGTCGCGCCGACCTGGACGCCGCACTGCTGCACTACAACCAGGTGCTGGACGTCGACCGCAACGACCTGCAAGCATTGCTCGAACATGCCGAAGCATCGGCCTACCAGCGCAACATGGGCGAGTTGCGCTGCGCGCAAATCATGAGCCAGGAACCGGTCACCGCACGCCAGGAAATGCCGCTGCGCGACGCCTGGGCGCTGATGCGCAGGCACAAGATCAAAGCCCTGCCCGTGATCGATCGCCAGCGCCACTTGGTGGGCATCGTCACCGTGGCCGATTTCATGCAACAACTGGATCTGGACGCCCATGACGGCGTGGCCTGGCACCTGCGCGCCCTCTTGCGACCTGGTCGCAACCAACCGACGACAAGCACCGTCGGGCAGATCATGACCCGCTCGGTGCGTGTGGCCAGCGCAGACCGGTTGCTGACCGAACTGGTGCCGGTGTTCTCGGAGAACGGTCACCGACACATCCCCATCATCGACAGCGAACGCCGCCTGGTGGGCATCATCACCCAGTCCGATCTGATCCGCGCGCTGTACAGAGCCGTCAGCGCCTAGCGCGCGGAGCCGCCGTCCACTTGGATATCGGTCAGGCCCATGCGTGCCGCCTGCTCCAGAACCTGGTCGTCGGTATCCTCTGCGGTGGGCATCACCAAGCTGTTCTCTCCGTCGCCGAAATGCAGTTGCAGCAGGTGCATCACGATGCCGTGAAGACCCGGCTCGATCTGGGTGGGCGATGTCCAGGTACGGGGCTCGCCATTGAAGCGGTATCGAACGGTTGCAGCGGTCATTGGCCAAATCCTCTTTGCAATGGGAAGGCGCTCAGGTACGACTCCTGCTGAAACTGACTGGGGTAATGGGTCAGCGTTCCCCTCGGCGCGGCAAGGCTGGCTGTACCCGATTACCTTGAACGTCTGCGCCCAACTGCTTTCTCAACAGGGAACCGGGCAAGCCGCCTATGGCACCCCCCACCTGCAGGAGAAGTTTGCATGAAGATCTTGATGGTTCTCACGTCCCACGACCAGTTGGGCGATACAGGCAAGAAAACCGGCTTCTGGTTGGAAGAATTCGCGGCACCCTACTACGCCTTCATCGATGCGGGCGCTGACGTGACCCTCGTTTCGCCCAAGGGCGGCCAGCCACCGCTGGACCCCAAGAGCGACGAGCCGGACGCGCAGACCGACGCCACGCGCCGCTTCGCTCAGGACACCCAGGCCCAGTCGGCCCTGGCCGACACCTTTCCACTGGGTGAAGTCGACCCGTACGATTTCGATGCAGTGTTCTACCCAGGCGGGCACGGACCGCTATGGGACCTGGCTGAAGACGTCGACTCGAAAACCATCATCGAAGCCTTCTACGCGGCCAACAAACCTGTAGCCGCCGTGTGCCACGCGCCTGGTGTGTTCAAGAACGTCAAGTCGCCGGACGGCGATTCCATCGTCAAGGGCAAGAAAGTCACCGGTTTCACCAACTCCGAAGAAGAGGCGGTCGGGCTGACGGATGTGGTGCCGTTTCTGGTTGAAGACATGCTCAAGGCCAATGGCGGTGAGTACTCCAAAGGTCCGGACTGGGGCAGCTATGTGGTCGAGGACGGTCACCTGATCACTGGGCAGAACCCTGCGTCCTCGGAAGCTGCGGCTGAAGCCTTGATCAAGCGCCTGCAGCAGGAAGAGAGTGCCTGATACACGGTGTCGTTCCCTTCGCGGCCACAGACCGCTCCCACTGAAAGACTGCATTCTTTCCATCCGTGGGAGCGGTCTGTGGCCGCGAAGGATTTCCCCGGTTGTTACTGACCTACCTCGGCGCCTGTTCAGGTTTGGTGGTGAATCCAGAGAAATGAGCGCGTCAGCAAAAAAATTTTAAAGTATCACGTTATATCGTAACATACGCATCCCGATTCACTCTTGGATGCATTCCCATGGCCGACGACGCCGCTTCACCACCCTTCCCCGGCTCGCTTTCCACTGCCTCGACCCAAGCGGTGTCACGTTCCCGCATGCTCGCGATCGACACATTGCGCGGCCTGGTCATGCTGTCCATGCTGGTAGACCATGTTCGCGAGACCTTCTTCCTGCACGTTCAGGTCAGCGACCCCATGGACCCGGTGAATACGCCCCCCGAGCTGTTCTTCACGCGTATCAGCAGCATGGTCTGCGCCCCGGTATTCGTTTTCCTGACTGGCCTCTCCGCCTGGCTGTACGGGCAATCCCACAGTCCGCGGGAGGTCTCGATATTTCTCCTCAAGCGCGGATTGTTTCTGGTCTTTCTCGAACTCACCCTGGTCAACTTCGCCTGGAACGCAACCCTGGTGCCTACCACCCTGTGGCTGCAGGTAATCTGGGCCATCGGCCTGAGCATGATCGCGCTGGCGGCACTCATTCACATGCCGCGCACCGCCCTGGCGATCGTGGGCGCAGTCATCGTCGCCGGGCACAACCTGCTGGACGGCATCGTCCTGACCGCCGACTCGCCCTTCTTCGAAATCTGGTCGATCCTGCACCAGCGCTCCTTCCTTGAAATCACCGAGTACACCCGCGCGCGCACCACCTACCCCATCCTGCCGTGGATCGGCCTGATCGCGCTGGGCTACTGCGCCGGCCCGTGGTTCGCCCGTGATGCGGACCCCACACGGCGGCTGCGTCTGCTGCTGAACTGGGGCGTCGGCCTGCTGTTGGGTTTCGTTGCGATTCGCTATCTCAACGGCTACGGCGAAAAACCATGGAGTGTGCTGGACGACAACGTGCGCACGTTCATGAGCTTCATGTCGTTGACCAAATATCCACCGTCGCTGCTGTACCTGATGCCCACCATGGGTGCAGGCCTGCTGCTGCTCGCCTTGTTCCAGCGTCTGGAAGGCCGGCCGGTGCTTGAGGTGCTCTCTCGTTACGGCGGCGCGCCCATGTTCTTCTATGTGCTGCACCTGCTGGTGCTCAAGGCGATGTACCTGATCGCCGTGCAGATCTGGGGCTTGAACCAGGGTAAATACTACGGTTTCGACAGCCTGGCCGGGATCTGGCTGTGGACCGTCGCGTTGGCCTTCATCCTGTATTTTCCCACCCGCTGGTTCGCGCAGCTCAAGCAGCGTCGGCGCGACATCGGCTGGTTGAAGTACTTTTGAGCAGAACCGAAAGCTGCCACGCACAACCGTTGGCGTCAGAAGGATGACCGTTGATCGCTACATGCCCCAGTATGCAGCGATATGGCGAGTACTCACGCAATTTAAGTGTCGACCCAGAGTCCGACCGGTAGGCGTAGTGCTAATCTCACAGTGATGTCAAAATGACATTGCGTGACAGGAGGTCGCCGCTCCCCGTCGTCCTTGCTTGGGTCCTTCACATGCTCGCAGCTGTCCCTGATAAAAATACATCGCACACCGCTCTACAAGGTCTGGTTCAGGCAGCAGCGGCCATCACTCAGTGTTGCGGTGGTCTGCTCATCGAAGGTGCGCCTGGCGCGTGGCGCGTGACGGCGGCCTATGGCACGACCCGCGAAGTGCCCGTGGACGCGGCCACCGAGTCCTGGCTGCGCATGCTGATGTCCTACGGGGACGTGGTCGACATCGGCGACGGTTCGCCTTTCATCCATTCGGTCCCGGATTTTCTCGGATCCCTGGCAGACACCTACCGCGTGTGCATCGCCGTCAAGGACCACACCGACGCCCTCGCCGGTATCGTCCTGTTGGCACAGACGCCACCGTTCAAGTTGCTCAGCGCCGCGCAGATCTACGCCCTCAAGACCCACTCGGTCGCCCTCTATCACGCCGCGCCCTCGGCCCCGGTACGCAATGGCCCCGAAGGCGTGATCGAGCGGTTGCGCCTGCTGGAATCGGTCGTCGTACATGCCAAGGACGCCATCCTGATCACCGAGGCCGAGCCCATCGACCTGCCCGGCCCGCGCATCGTCTACTGCAATCCGGCGTTCCTGGAGACCACCGGGTTCAATCTCGAAGAGATCGTCGGCAAGACGCCACGCATCCTGCAGTGCGAGGAAACCGATCGCAGTACCCTGGACCAGATCCGCAGTGCGCTGTCGAAATGGCAACCGGTGGAAGTCGAACTGATCAACACACGCCGCGACGGCACCCGCTTCTGGGTCCAGTTGAGCATCGTGCCCGTGGCCAACGAAAAAGGCTGGTTCACTCATTGGGTGTCTGTGCAACGTGACATCACCGAACGCAAGGAAGCCGAACAGAGCCTCAAGCAAGCTCAGATCGACCGCGAGGAACAGGTAGCCCTGCGCTCCCGCCTGGTGGAACGCGAACGCATCCAGGAAGAGCTGACCTACGCTGCCTTCCACGACGACCTGACCCGACTCAAGAACCGCGCCTACTTCATGGCGCAGATTCAGGAAGTCTTCAATCTGGCCCAGGCGGAGCGCGAAGCGGCCGTGTTGTACATGGACCTGGATCGTTTCAAATACATCAATGACGGCATGGGCCACCGGGCTGGCGATATTCTTTTGCAGATCGTGGCGCAGCGGCTCCAATCCTGCCTGACCGGCAATGCCGTGCTGGCGCGTATCGGTGGCGATGAATTCGCCATCCTGCATACCGGCGATGCCTCCAAGCAGGCCGCCATCGACACGGCGCGGCGCGTGATCCAGGCGCTCGGCGTGGCCGTCGAGGTCGAGGGCCAGGCGATCTTCACTTCGTGCAGTGTCGGCATCGTCACACTCGATGCCGCGCACACCAGCGCCGAGGACCTGGTCCGCGATGCCGACGTCGCCATGTACGCCGCAAAAAAACAGGGCCAAGGCAAGTGGGCGCTGTTCGACCTGTCCATGCGCCAGGCGGCGGTCGACCTGCTGTTGATGCGCAACGCACTCAAGCATGCCCTGGCGCGCGAAGAGTTCTACCTGGTCTACCAGCCCATCTTCGCCGCACGCTCGCGCCGCATCGAAGGAGTCGAAGCACTCGTGCGCTGGCAGCACCCGGTACTCGGCAACGTACCGCCCGACGTATTCATCGCCGTGGCGGAAGACATCGGCATCATTCACGAAATGGGTCGTTGGGTCATGCAGACGGCCTGTGCCGAGATCAAGCGCTGGGACGCCGACCCCGCCTCCACACTGCGGCTCAACGTCAACGTCTCGGGTGCCGAACTCAATCATGTGGGCTTTGTGGCGAAGGTTGCGGAAATCCTGCAGGGTACGTCGTTCAGCGCACACGACCTGCAGATCGAGATCACCGAATCGGTCTTCCTCAACGAACCGGAAACCGTAGCCATCGCCCTTGCCGACCTGCGCGAATTGGGCGTGCGCATTGCACTTGACGACTTCGGCACCGGCTACAGCTCGCTGGGGTACATCGACCGCTATCCCATTGACTCGATCAAGATCGATCGCTCGTTCGTTACCCGCATGATGACCCACCGGCGCACCATCGCGATCGTCACCAGCATCCTGTCCCTGGGCAGCGCGCTGGATGTCGACATCGTCGCCGAAGGCGTGGAAACCCAGGACCAATTGGACCGGCTGCAAGCATTGGGCTGCCCGTTCGTCCAGGGTTACCTGCTCAGCCCGCCGCTGCGGGGCGAGGAAATGAAGCAGTTGCTGGCAGCGCGCAACGAGAACTGAAAGCTGCCGCGCGCCTGATCACACCCGGCGCGCGGCGGCGAAGGCATGTTCGGAGGTGGATAGCTTTTGAAGACGCATCGAGGCTAAGCTGCGCGCTCTACGGAAGGAGTCTGGAATGAAAACACTGTCTGCACTATTGATCCTGGGCGTACTGAGCGGCTGCGCCTCCTACAGCGACCGGGGCACCGGCGAAGGCGGCCGCGAGATCGGCAGCAAAGGCTACACGGTGCGCTGTGACGCAACGCCCGCCAATCAACCTGGCTGCTATTCTCCGCCGCCCTCCTATTCGTGGAACTTCATGAAAAACTTCCACTTCAAGCTCGGGCAGAATTGATACGCAAGATCGGCCGCCTTCATGGCTTCCAGCGACCACCCTCTACGATGACCAGATTGGGATCGGTGTCCGCTGGCAAGTCCTTGCGTACGTACTGGTCATAAAGCTTGAGCAGGGCTTTCTCTTCACCCAGCTTGGCCAATTCGTCGTTCACCCAATCGCGCAGCTCGGTGTTGCCCTTCTTCACGGCCGGTGCGATAGGCGCTTCATCGCCCAGCTTCTGGGCGAGTACACGGTAGCCGGGGTTCTGCTTGGCCCAGTTGAGCAGCACCAGGTTGTCCTGGGCATAGGCGTCGCCGCGGCCGCTGGCCAGGGCTTGCAGGGATTCGGAGTTCTTTTCGAACTTGAGCAACTTCCAGTCCGGGTGGTTCTTGGTCAACCACAGATCGGCCGTCGTGCCGGTGGTGACGATAGTGGTCTTGTCGGCCAGGTCATCGAGCTTCTGGACGCTGCTGCCATCGGCCACCAATGCTTGCACGGCGACACGCAGGTTCGGGTTGGTAAAGTCCACCGCCTGGCTGCGCTCGGGTGTCACGGTCATGTTGGCCAGGATCAGGTCGACCTTGTCACTTTGCAGAAACGGTATGCGGCTGGCCGGCTCGACGCTGACGAACTCGATTTTCTTCTCGTCACCCAGCAGGTCCTTGGCGAAGCGCTT
>Ga0308158_10004083_pt1 | contig 12467 bp, 11 predicted proteins | sample PhyBR2_FD_201038 | JGI IMG/M metagenome (GOLD analysis project Ga0308158, IMG submission 201038) | Phyllosphere microbial communities from UC Gill Tract Community Farm, Albany, California, United States - DLSLB.R2 | ecosystem: Host-associated > Plants > Phyllosphere > Unclassified | place: USA...
CGAGTTTTCCGCAGGATTCCAACGATCCGGCCTGTGGACAGAAGATTGGTTTTCATGCGTCCACAGGGTGAGTCATCGGGGGGTCAGTCCCTGGACCGGCAGATCGTCGCGCTCGCGCTCCCCGCTCTCGGCGCACTCGTCGCCGAGCCGCTCTTCGTCCTCGTGGACTCGGCAGTCGTCGGCCGCCTGGGCACGTCGGAGCTCGCTGGCCTGTCACTCGCCTCGACGCTCCTGATGACCGTCGTCGGGCTGTGCATCTTCCTCGCGTACGCCACGACTGCCGCTGTCGCTCGGCGCACGGGCGCCGGCCAGCGCGCCGAGGCGCTCCAGGCGGGCATCGACGGACTGTGGCTCGCCCTCGCGCTCGGCCTCGCGCTTGCGGCCGCCCTCGTCGTCGTCGCGCCGTGGGCTGTCGCCCGGCTCGGCGCCGACGGTGCTGTCGCGACGAGCGCCGTCTCCTACCTGCGCTGGTCTGCTCCCGGCCTGCCGGGCATGCTGCTCGTCCTCGCAGCGACAGGCGTGCTGCGAGGCCTCCGGGACACGCGCACTCCCCTGTGGGTCGCCGCCGGTGGCGCGCTCCTCAACGCGATCCTCTCGGTCACGCTCGTGCACGTGGTCGGTATGGGCATCGCCGGTTCCGGCCTCGGCACGACCATCGCCCAGCTCGCCATGGCCGTGGTCCTCGGCACCGTCGTCGTCCGCGGCGCGCGTCGCGCCGACGCATCGCTGCGGCCTCACCGCGCGGGCATCTGGGCGCAGGCGCGCCAAGGCCTCCCTCTCTTCGTGCGCACGCTGTCCCTGCGTCTCGCGATCCTCCTGACCGTTTTCGTGGCGACGGGTCTCGGCGCTCTCACGCTCGCGGGGCACCAGGTCGTCAGCGCGATGTGGGGCCTGACGGCGTTCGCGCTCGACGCCCTCGCGATCGCCGCCCAGGCGCTCGTCGGCACCGCGCTGGGTGCGGGCGACGTCGCGCGCACCCGCGACGTGCTGCGGCGCTGCCTGCGGTGGGGCGTCGTCGGTGGCGCGGTCCTCGGGGTCCTCGTCGCGGCCGTCGGGCCGCTCGTCGCGCCTCTCTTCACGTCCGACGCCGCGGTGCAGGACGCGGTCGTCGCCGGGCTGATCGTCGCGGGCGTCCTCATGCCGCTCGGCGGCTGGGTGTTCGTGCTCGACGGCGTCCTCATCGGCGCGGGCGACGGCCGTTACCTCGCCTGGGCCGGCATCCTGACGCTCGTCGTCTACACGCCGTGCGCCCTCGCCGTGCGCGCGTTCGCGCCGGGCGGGTCTGCGGGCCTCGTCTGGCTGTGGGTCGGGTTCGCGGGAGTGTTCATGCTCGCTCGCGCGCTGACCACCGGAGTGCGCGCCCGCTCGTCCGCGTGGATGGTCACGGGCGCCTGACGCCGACCGCCTCTCTGCACACCCCAGGTGTGCGCCGGGGCGATCCGTCAGAGAGGTGGGGAAAGCACGAGGCCCGGCTCCCCCGCAGGGAACCGGGCCTCATCAGGACGACACCGTCAGGCGGCGACGACCTTCAGCTTGATGTTCGCCGACACCTCAGGGTGCAGGCGGAGCGAGACCGTGAAGTCGCCGGTCGACTTGATCGGCTGACCGATCTCGACCTTGCGACGGTCGATCTTCTGCGAGACGGACGCCTCGACGGCCGCGGCGATGTCCGCGGTCGTCACGGCGCCGAACAGACGACCGCCGTTGCCAGCCTTCGCCTTGACGACGACAGCCTTGGACTGCAGCGAGTCGCGGATCGCACGGGCGTCCTCGAGCGACGCGATCTCACGGGCCTTGCGGGCCTTGCGGATCGCGTTGACCTCGGACTCGGCACCCTTGGACCAGGCCGTGGCCAGGCCGCGGGGGACCAGGTAGTTGCGCGCGTAACCGTCCTTGACGGTGACGACGTCGCCAGGCTCACCGAGACCGGTGACCTCGTGGGTGAGGATCAGCTTTGCCATGTTCTTCTGCCTTTCTGTCTCAGCGCGCTCAGCGAGCCGAGGAGGAGTAGGGCAGCAGGGCCATCTCGCGCGCGTTCTTGACGGCACGGGCGATCTGACGCTGCTCCTGGACGGAGACGCCGGTCACGCGACGCGCACGGATCTTTCCGCGGTCGGAGATGAACTTGCGCAGCAGCGCGGTGTCCTTGTAGTCGACGACCTCGATCTTCGCGGTCTTCAGCGGGTTGGACTTCTTCTTGGGCTTGCGAACAACGGCCTTGGCCATCGTGTGCTCCTTGTCAGGTGCTCTGCCCCGCTCGCCTCCCGTGCGGGAGGACGGGGCTCGTCTTGTCTAGGTTCCGGTACGGATCAGAACGGAGGCTCGTCGGAGAAGCCGCCCGAGCCGGCCGCCGGGCCGGAAGAGGCCCAGGGGTCGTTCTGCTGGTACCCGCCACCGGAGGGGGCACCGCCGCCGCTGAAGCCGCCACCGCCGCCACCCGAGCGCTGGGCACGGGTGACCTTGGCGGAGGCGTAGCGCAGGGAAGGACCGATCTCGTCCACCTGCAGCTCGACGACGGTGCGCTTCTCACCCTCGCGGGTCTCGTACGAACGCTGCACGAGGCGGCCCTGGACGATCACGCGGGTGCCCTTGGTGAGGGACTCGGCGACGTTCTCAGCGGCCTCGCGCCAGATCGAGCAGCGCATGAACAGCGTGTCGCCGTCCACGAACTCGTTCTTCTGGCGGTCGAAGGTGCGGGGGGTCGACGCGACCGTGAAGTTGGCCACTGCCGCTCCGGAGGGCGTAAAACGCAGCTCCGGGTCAGCCGTGAGGTTGCCGATCACGGTGATGATGGTCTCGCCAGCCATGCCTGCTCCTTCGAGTTTCGTATCTGTCCGTCGAGCGATCGCCCGACGGCGCGGGGTGAGGTGTCGACGTCAGGAAGCGTCGGCAGCAACCTCGGCCGGAGCCTCGTCGGCAGCAGCGACAGCCGCGACCTTGGACTCCTCGCGGCGCATGACCTTCGTGCGCAGGACGACCTCGTTGAGGCCGAGCTGGCGGTCAAGCTCCTTGGCGGTGGCCGGGGTGGCGGTGAAGTCGATCACCGCGTAGATGCCCTCGGACTTCTTGTTGATGTCGTAGGCAAGACGACGGCGGCCCCAGATGTCGACCTTGTCGACGGACCCACCCTCGGTCGTGACGACCTTCAGGTACTTGTCGAGCGACGGGGCGACGGTGCGCTCCTCGATCTCGGGGTCAAGGATGATCATCAGCTCGTACAGACGCATGCTCATACCCACCTCCTATGGACTCAGTGCGGCCACGGGACTTCCGTGACAGGAGGGTTGTGCGTCGCTGCGTTGGTCCCGGGTCTCGTCTCGATGGCGAGCGTCGCCAGGGCACAGCAAGATGCCAGCGTACCGGCTCGGAGGTCCGGGGACCAAGCCTGTGGACGGAGGTCACAGCCGACGCACGACGACGGCGGCGCACCTGCGTCCTGCAGGTGCGCCGCCGTCGTGGCGTCAGTCTTCTTCGCGAGACTGCTGCGGCGGTTCCGTCGTCGGCGACGCCGGGGGCGTCGGGTCGTCCGGCGGGGGCGTCGTCGGGTCGGGTTCCGGCGGCGGCCCGCTCGAGACGACGATCACGATGCTCGACTTGACCGGCACCTGCGTGCCCTCGCCAGGCTGGACGGCGATCACGACGCCCTTGGGCTGCTCGCTCTCCTGATAGCTGACGACGGGCTCGAGGCCCGCGTCCCGCAGAGCCTTGCGCGCGGCGTTCTCGTCGGTGCCGACGAGCCCGCCGGGGACGGTCGCGTTGTCCGGCTCCTGGGTCGGCTCCTGGGTCGGCTCCTCGGTCGGTTCCTCCGTCGGCTCCTCGGTCTTGGTCTCCGTCGGCGTCGGCTTCTTGGTGACGACGGGCTTCTTGCGTTCCGGGAACTCGAGCACAGGCTCCCCGTCGAGCGCCGCGGCCATGTAGTCGGTCCACACGTCGAGCGGTGCGGACCCGCCGGTGATCTCGGTGTAGCCGCGGAACGGTGTGATCGAGTCCTGGGACGTGCCGTTGTCCCCGATCTGGTACATCGCGACCGCGGTGACGAGCTGGGGCGTGTATCCGACGAACCACGCTGACTTGTTGGAGTTCGACGTGCCGGTCTTGCCGGCGACCGGGCGCTCGAGGGCCTTGGCCTTGTCGCCGGAGCCCTTCTCGACGACCTGGCTGAGCGCATACGTGGTGTCCGCCATGATGTCCGCCTCGAAGGCGCGCTGGGGGACCGAGCCGCCCTCGTACACCTGGTCCCCGTTGAGCTCGGAGATCGTCTGGACGAGGTAGGGCTCGGTGCGCATGCCCTCGGAGGCGAACGTTGCGTACGCGGAAGCCATGTCGAGCGGGTGGACCGAGGCGACACCGAGGACGTTGGACGGGACGTCCGACAGGTCCTGGGAGCTCTCGGGGATCCCTGCGCGGATCGCGACCTGGCGCGTCGCCTCGGGGCCGACCTTCAGGTTGAGGTCGACGTACGCCGTGTTGACGGACTGCTCGGTCGCCTCGAGCAAGGACACCCAGCCCCAGTTGCCGCGGCCGAAGTTGCTGACGGGATCCTTGAAGCCGTCGAACCTGCGTCCGTTCGACCCGTTGAACCGCTCCTCGAGCGTGTGCCCTGCCTCCAGACCGGCGACGAGCGTGAACGGCTTGAACGTCGAACCCGCCTGCGCGATGTCCTGGGTGACGCGGTTGCGCTGGATCTTGACGTAGTCCTTGCCGCCGTACATCGCACGGATCGCACCGTTGGACGGGTCGACCGAGACGACGGCAGTCTGCAGGTTCTTGGAGGAGCCCTCGAAGAGCTCCTTCTTCTTCATCGTCGCCTGGACGGCCTTCTGGTCGCCGACGTCGATCGTCGTGACGACCTTGAACCCTGCGGTGTCGAGCTCCTCGGTCGTGAACGGGGTCTTCTTGACGATCTCCTTGCGGACCTCGTCGAGGATGTACCCCTTGGGACCGGAGAGCGTGTTGCTCTGCTTGAACTCCTTGGTCTCGGGGAACTCGAGCGTCGAGCGCTCGGCCGGTTCGAGGGTGCCGAGGAGGACCATCCCGTCGAGGACGTAGTTCCAGCGCTCCTTGGCCTTCTCCGGGTCGAAGCGCGGGTCCCACTTCGACGGGCTCGGGATGATGCCGGCGATGAGCGCGGCCTGCGCGACGTCCAGGTCCTTCGCGTCCACGCCGAAGTACGCGCGCGCGGCCGTCTGGATGCCGTTCGTGCCCCGACCGAAGTAGATGGTGTTGATGTAGTTCGCGAGGATCTCGTCCTTGTCCTCCTCCTGCGCGAGCTTGACCGCGAGGAGAGCCTCCTTGAACTTGCCCACGTAGTCGGAGGTGGTCCCGGACGTGTAGTAGCGCTCCGCGTACTGCTGCGTGATCGTCGACCCGCCCTGGCGGGTGCCGTGCCGGAGGTTGGTCCAGAACGCACGGGCCATGCCGGGCACGGAGATCCCTGCGTTCTCGTAGAACGAGCGGTCCTCGGCCGCGACGATCGCGTCGCGCACGACCTGCGGGATCTCCTCGGCGGGGATGAGCTCGCGGTTCGCCTCGTCGACGAACCTGCCCATGACTGTCTTGCCGTCGGAGTAGTACACGGTCGTCGTCTGGCTGACGGCGATGCTCGCGGGCTCGGGGATCGTGGTGGTCGCGTACGCCGTGACGACGACGCCGACGACGACCGCGACGCCGAACAGGAAGCTGCCGAGGAGGAATCGCCAGGACGGCAGCCAGCGGCGCACGGGCCCCTTGCCCGCACGCGGATAGTTGACGAACTTGCGCTTGCCCGACGGGGCCGCTGGGCGGCTCGACGTGGCGCTGCGCTTCGTGGATGAACCCACGACACACCCTCCTGGTGGCTGGACGACGACTTGAACCCTATGCCGCCCATCGGCGCCATCCGGGAACCACGCATGGTTCAGCCCAGTGTTTTCGCGCCCCGGACCCGAGGCCTGTGCGGAAACTTCACAGTTCACGGGTGCGGGCACCTCGTCCGGTGCTTGCATGTCTGGGCCCACGGACCTAGCCTGTCGATGTATCGATCCGATACATCGACTTCAGACATGAGCGGGATGGGGGCAGGTCGTGCGCGCACGTTCCGAGGTCCTCGAGACCGCCATCCTCGGCATCCTCAACGAGGCGCCGATGCACGGGTACGAGCTGCGCAAGCAGCTCAACGTCCTGCTCGGTTCCTTCCGGGCGTTGTCGTACGGGTCCCTGTACCCCTGCTTGAAGTCGATGCAGGCACGTGGACTGATCGCAGGCACGGAGGGCTCAGGCGCACCGCCGCACGCGCTCTCCGGCAAGCGGGCACGTATCGCGTACGAGCTCACTGCCGACGGCAAGGAGCGTCTCCAGACGGTCCTCGCGTCGTCGGGACCCTCGGCCTGGGAGGACGAGAGCTTTGACGTCCGGTTCGCCTTCTTCGGGCAGACGGACGCAGAGACTCGTCTGCGCATCCTCGAGGGGCGTCGGACCCGCCTGGCTGAACGCCTCGAGAACGTCCGGGAGGGTGCAGCCCGCACCCGGGAGAGGCTCGACGAGTACACGCTCGAGCTTCAGCGGCACGGTCTCGAGCAGGTCGAGCACGAGGTTCGCTGGCTCGACGAGCTCATCGACACCGAGCGTGGCCGTGGCCGCGCCCGTGCCGGTTCGACGGCCCCGGGGCGCGCACCGCGCACCGTCGCCGCCACCAACGAAACAACCGCCGAGGACGAGAAGCGTCCCGGCACTGACTACAAGGAGCGAGGATGACCTCCATCCGCGTCGGGATCGTCGGCGTCGGCAACTGTGCCGCGTCGCTGGTCCAGGGTGTGCACTACTACCGCAACACCCCCGCTGACTCGACCGTGCCCGGCCTCATGCACGTTCAGCTGGGTGAATACCACATCTCGGACATCGAGTTCGTGGCGGCGTTCGACGTCGACGCGAAGAAGGTCGGCTTCGACCTGTCCGAGGCGATCCTCGCGTCCGAGAACAACACCATCAAGATCGCTGACGTCCCGCCGCTCGGCGTGACCGTCCAGCGCGGTGTCACGAACGACGGTCTCGGCAAGTACTACTCCGAGACGATCGAGGAGTCGACGGCCGAGCCTGTCGACGTCGTCCAGGCGCTCAAGGACGCGAAGGTCGACGTCCTCATCTGCTACCTGCCCGTCGGCTCTGAGGTCGCGGCGAAGTACTACGCGCAGTGCGCGATCGACGCGAACGTCGCGTTCGTCAACGCTCTGCCCGTCTTCATCGCGTCCGACCCCGAGTGGGCGAAGAAGTTCGAGGACGCTGGCGTCCCGATCGTCGGCGACGACATCAAGTCGCAGGTCGGCGCGACGATCACGCACCGTGTGCTCGCCCGCCTCTTCGAGGACCGTGGCGTCATCCTGGACCGCACGTACCAGCTGAACGTCGGCGGCAACATGGACTTCAAGAACATGCTCGAGCGGGAGCGCCTGGAGTCCAAGAAGCTGTCGAAGACGCAGGCCGTGACGTCGAACCTCCACGACGGCCCCCTCGCGGGCAAGAAGGAGGACCGCAACGTCCACATCGGTCCGTCGGACTACGTCGCCTGGCTCGACGACCGCAAGTGGGCGTACGTCCGCCTCGAGGGTCGCGCGTTCGGTGAGGTTCCCCTGAACCTCGAGTACAAGCTCGAGGTCTGGGACTCGCCCAACTCGGCCGGCATCATCATCGACGCGCTCCGCGCGGCGAAGATCGCCAAGGACCGTGGCGTCGGTGGCCCGATCCTCTCGGCCGCGACGTACTTCATGAAGTCGCCGCCCGTCCAGATGGAGGACCAGGAGGGCCGCGCGGCTCTCGAGGCCTTCATCGCGGGCACGCGCGAGCGCTGATCTCCGCCCGTAGCTGACGAGAAAGTGCGCTATCTGTTGCTCAACGCGACAGATAGCGCATTTTCTCGTTTGCGCACCCTGCTGCAGCTGACAGGGTTCCGGCGGCTGTTCGCCGTCCGGCTCGTGAGCCAGTGCTCCGACGGCATGTTCCAGATCGGCCTGGCCACGCTGTTCTTCTTCTCGCCCGAGCGCGCGACCTCCGCAGACCAGGTAGCGATCGCTTTCACCGTGCTCCTCGCGCCCTTCACGATCGTCGGACCGTGGGCCGGCGTGCTCCTCGACCGGTGGCGGCGGCGCCAGGTGCTGCTCGTGGGCAACGTCCTGCGCGCGGCGGTGGCGCTCGTCATCGTGGCGCTCATGGTCACGACCCCGCCCGACGACGACCTCGGCGTAGCGATCTACCTCCTCGCCCTGGTCAACCTGTCGATCAACCGGTTCCTGCTCGCAGCCCTGTCGGCGGGTCTGCCGCACGTCGTCGACGGACCGCTGCTGCTGACCGCCAACTCCCTGCTCCCCACGCTCGGTGCGGTCTCCGCCGGGGTGGGGGCCGGCCTCGGGATGGGGCTCGGACTCGTGGTCCCGGCGGGCCGCGCGCAGGACGCCGCCGCGGTCCTCGTGGCAGCGGCGCTCATGACCACCGCTGCCTGGGCTGCGTCGCGCCTCGGCCGCGGGCAGCTCGGGCCGGACGACGCGGCGTCGGCTCCCCCGCTGGGCCGGGCAGTGACGCGGCTCGCCCGGGCGCTGGCCGACGGCGCACGCTACCTCGTCGCGCGCGGAACCCCTGGTCAGGCGCTCGCCGTCATGGCGGTGCACCGGTTCCTGTTCGGGACGACGCTCGTCGCAGCGATCCTGATCAGCCGGAACGTGCTCGCCGACCCGGCCGACGCCGAAGCCGGCCTTGCCGCGTTCGCTGGGGTCTCGGCCGCGACGGCCGCGGGCTTCGGCCTCGCCGTCGTGCTCACGCCCGTCCTGTCGCCGCGCTCCGGGACGCACTCGTGGATCACGGGCTGCCTCCTGCTCGGCGCCGCCGCGCAAGGTCTGCTCGTGCTCGAGGTGACCACCTGGACGATGCTCGTGGCGGGCGCAGCACTCGGGCTGTCGTCGCAGGGCGCCAAGATCGCGGTCGACACGGTCGTGCAGCGGGACACCGCGGACCCGTTCCTGGGCCGGGCCTTCGCGCTCTACGACGTCCTGTACAACTCGGCGCTCCTCGGCGCAGCGGCCCTGGCGGCCGTCGTGCTGCCTGACTCGGGAGCTTCCCGAGCGCTGTTCGTCGTCCTCACAGGCGGCTACCTGGGCGCCGCGGTCGTGTTCCACGCCTGGGGTGCGCGCTCCCCGCGCGCGACTGCGACGACGCCTCGCCGATAGGCCGCCCGCACACCTGGAGCGTCCGTCCCGCGATCAGCGCACGCGGGCGCCGGAACGGCCAGGTGCCGCGCCGCGCGCAGCTCAGTCCTGCGTGGCCCACCACGCCAGAAGGTCGGCCTTCGCCGTCTCCTCGTCGGCGGGGCCGCGATCCATGCGCAGCTCGAGCAGGTGCCTGTACGCACGCCCGACCACGGGGCCCGGCGTGATCCCGAGGATCTCCATGATCTGCTGACCATCGAGGTCTGGACGGATCGACGCGATCTCCTCCTGCTCGGCCAGCTCGGCGATGCGCGCCTCGAGCGAGTCGTACGTGTCCGCGAGGCGCTGCGCCCGACGGCGGTTGCGCGTCGTGCAGTCCGCGCGGGTGAGCCGGTGCAGACGCTCGAGCAGCGGTCCGGCGTCCGTCACGTAGCGACGCACCGCCGAGTCTGTCCAACCGCCGTCGCCGTACCCGTGGAACCGCAGGTGCAGCTCGACAAGACGAGCGACGTCCTTGATCGTGTCCTTGTCGTAGCGCAGCTCCTTGAGGCGCTTGCGCGTGAGTTTCGCGCCCACGAGCTCGTGGTGGTGAAAGCTCACGCCGCCGCCCGGCTCGAAGCGGCGCGTCGCGGGCTTCCCGCAGTCGTGGAGCACCGCCGCGAGACGCAGCACGAGGTCAGGGCCGGGGACCGGGCCGTCCGGAGCTGTCTCGAGGTCGATCGCCTGCTCCAGCACGGTCAGGGTGTGCTGGTAGACGTCCTTGTGGCGACCGTGCTCGTCGACCGTCTCCTTCATGAGGAGCAGCTCGGGGAGCACGTACGTGGCGAGACGCGTGTCGGTCAGCACCTCGAGACCGGCCCGCGGGCTCGCCGACAGCATCAGCTTGTCGAGCTCGGCGCGCACGCGCTCCGCCGAGACGATCGTCATGCGCTCCGCCATGTCGACGATCGCCTGACGCGTCGCCGGCTCGATGCCGAACCCGAGCTGCGCCGCGAAGCGGGCGGCGCGCATCATGCGCAGCGGGTCGTCGTCGAACGACATCTCCGGTGCGATCGGCGTGCGCAGCACACCGGCGGCGAGGTCCACGAGGCCGTCGTGCGGGTCCACGAACTCGAGCTGCGGCAGGCGCAGCGCCATCGCGTTGACCGTGAAGTCCCGGCGAGACAGGTCACCCTCGAGGGTGTCACCGAACGTCACGACCGGCTTGCGCGACGTCGGGTCGTACTCATCGGCACGGTACGTCGTCACCTCGACGACGATCTCCGTCCCGCTCCCCCGGCCCGCGCGCGCGAAGCGCTTGGCGCCGATCGTGCCGAACTCCTTGCCGATGTCCCAGTGCGCGTCACCCCACTCGCTCAGGAGCGCGATCGTCTCGTCGGGGCGCGCCGACGTCGCGAAGTCGAGGTCGGCGCTCGCACGGCCGAGGAACGCGTCACGGACCGGGCCGCCCACGAGCGCGAGCTCGTGCCCCGCGGCCGCGAAGACCTCGCCGAGCTCGAGCACCTCGGGTGCGAGCCCGGTGATGACGTCGAGGGCGCGCATGCGCAGCTCGGTCAGCGCGGCGGTGTCGGGCTGACCGGCGGCAGGGATCGCGTTTTCGGGGCTCACGTCGTCCAAGCCTGCCAGACGGCGGGGCCCCCTGGGCGGTTCGGGCCCCCTGGCGGCGGTGCGCTTCGTTACAGTGGTGTGATGAAACCCGCAGCCGCTCCGCAGGGACGCCACCGCGTCCCGGCGCCGCCTGGCGGGCACGCGCTGCGCATCGACCCTGACGAACGCGCACGTCAGAGCGTCGTCGCGACGCAGTCGCAGCTCCCTGTCGTCGAGGAGACCTCGGCTGGCGGCCTCGTCGTATCGATGATCGACGACGTCGCGCACGCCGCGGTGATCGCCCGCCGCAACCGAGCCGGTCGCCTCGAGTGGTGCCTCCCCAAGGGGCACCTCGAGGGCGAGGAGACCCCGGAGGAGGCTGCGGTCCGCGAGATCGCGGAAGAGACCGGCATCACCGGGGAGATCCGCACACGGCTCGGTGTCATCGACTACTGGTTCTCCGGTGACGGCCGCCGCGTCCACAAGGTCGTGCACCACTTCCTGCTCGAGTCGATCTCCGGAGAGCTCACCGTCGAGGGCGACCCCGACGGTGAGGCGGAGGACGTCGCGTGGATCGCCCTCGCGGACCTCGGCGCACGGTTGTCCTACCCGAACGAGCGTCGGCTCGCTTCTGACGTCCTGGCGTCCTTCGGCCCAGGGAATCCCTTCGTCCCGTCTGCGGATCCTCGGTCGCGGTGAGCACCCGCGACGTCGTCCACGGCTGCGGTCCGGTCCTCAAGGGCCGGACCGTACTCACGCGTAGCCTGGCCGCGGTCGGTGCGCTCGCCCTCGCGCTCGTCACGTCCGTGGCGACGTTGCCGCTCGCCGCAGCCGTGCCCGCAGCCGCGCCCGCCGCCGAACCGGCCGCCGTGTCGCCTGTCGTCGCCACGCAGAGCGCAGTCACGATCGACGACATCGCGCCACTGACCGTCACACCGGCCGACACGGTCACCGTCCGCGCCACCGTGCGCAACACCGGACCGGACGCGATCGCGGAGCCCACGGCCTCGCTGTCCGTCGTGCGGTACCGCCTGCAGTCGCGCACCCAGCTGCGGGACTGGTTCGCCGACGAGCTCACGCTCCCGGCAGCGACGAGGCTGACGACGACCACGCTGGAAGAGCCGCTCGGACCAGGCGAGTCCCGCCAGGTCGAGCTCTCCGTACCCGCCGAAGAGCTGCGCCTGCTGCCCTATCCCGAGGCGTCCGGCCCGCGCGGCATCGTCGTCGAGCTGGGCGACAGCCGGACGGGCGCGGTCGCGTCGGCGCGCAGCTTCCTCCTGTGGTTCCCGCAGGGAGCCGTGCAAGCCGTCCGCCTGAGCGTCCTCGTCCCCATCACCGGACCCGCCGCCACACCCGGCGAGCCTGAGGCGTGGAGCGCGAGCATGGCTGCCGCCGTCGCGCCGTCGGGCCGTCTCGCCCGCGTCGTCGCCGCGACCGCTGGCGTCCGCGAGGTGTCCTGGGTCGTCGACCCCGCGCTCATCGATGCGGCTGCGGCAGGCGTCGGCGGCGCCGAGGACTGGGGATCGAGCCTGCTCACGAGCGCATCGCGGCGCGAGGTGTTCGCACTCGACCCGTTCGACCCTGACATCGCCGCGCTCGCCGCCGCCGACGTCCCCCCGTTCCAGCGCGGCGCCTCCGCGCGCAGCGACGCACGCGTCCGCGGGTGGCGCGACGACCTCGCGCTGCCCGCACCCGGCACCGCGAGCGAGC
>Ga0308158_10004084_pt1 | contig 12464 bp, 7 predicted proteins | sample PhyBR2_FD_201038 | JGI IMG/M metagenome (GOLD analysis project Ga0308158, IMG submission 201038) | Phyllosphere microbial communities from UC Gill Tract Community Farm, Albany, California, United States - DLSLB.R2 | ecosystem: Host-associated > Plants > Phyllosphere > Unclassified | place: USA...
AAGCTGCATGAAAAATCGTTTCTTGATTATGAGATATTTCTATTACTTATTTTTACTCTTTATTATCTCCTGCAAGACTTACACTTCTTCTAAACCAGAGTTTTCAACTTATTCTAATCAAAATCATGTAGAGATAAAGAAAGTGAATAATCTTAGATATCTGGGCGGAATTAAAAATTCTGAAGGAAAGATTCTGAAAGATAGTTTAATTTACCGAAGCGGAAATCTCCATCAGCTTAGAAAATTTTCTTTTGGTGAATTTGAAAAAATGAAAATCAGCAAAGTTATTGATTTGAGGACGCAACAGGAAATTTCTAAAGAACCCGACCAACTTCCTAAAGTTATCAATTATAAAATATATTCAGCTTTCGAGGATAAGGAGAATGAGATGAGCAATGCTAAACAATTAGCTTTGAAAGGAAAAATAAGTAAGAATGATGCTGATAAAAGAATGATAAAATTCTACACAGATTATGTTTCTGAAAATCCTGAAATTATTAAGCAAATCATTATAGAAATCCTCAATTCAGAACAACCTATACTCTACCATTGCACGGCAGGAAAAGACAGAACCGGAATGATTACAGCTTTGATCTTGAAAATTCTGAAGTTTGATAATTCTGTTATTTTTGAAGAATATTTGCAATCTAATAATCTGAGACAACATATGATTCAGAAAAGATTAAATCTTGCCAAAACATTTCATTTCGTTTATCCGAAACTGGATATTGGTGTTGTTGAAAAAACGAGTTGGATTGAACACAATTATTTACAATCCGCTTTCGATGAAATTGACAAAAAATATGATTCGATGGATAATTACATTCATCAGGTTTTAGGAATTTCAGAAAATCAAAGAGAGATTTATATTCAGAAGTTTTTACAATAAAAAAGCAGTCAAAATTGACTGCTTTATTTTTTATCTGTTGATTGGTTATCCGTTTTATTTTTTTTTCTTCCTGAATTGATTAGACTCTGATTGATAATATATTCCAATTGGCCATTCACACTTCGGAATTCATCTGCTGCCCATTTCTCCAGCAATTTATACATCTCATCATCCAATCGTAAAACAAAACTCTTCTTCATCAATACTTTATTTTTGATTAGTTATAAAGTGTTCCTGCATTTAGTATTGGCTGAGCCGCTTTTTCGCCACATAGAACCACCATTAGATTGCTAACCATTGCTGCTTTTCTTTCATCATCCAATTCAACAATATTTTCTGCAGACAGTTTTTTCAAAGCCATATCAACCATTCCAACAGCCCCTTCTACAATTTTTGCTCTTGCAGCTACAATCGCGGTTGCTTGTTGTCTTTGCAACATCGCTCCAGCAATTTCTGATGCATAAGCCAAGTGACTGATTCTTGCTTCCTGAACAACAATTCCTGCTGTTGAAAGTCTATCTGTCAATTCTTTTTCAAGAATATGATTGACACTATCGCCACCATCACGAAGTGTAATTTCTGCATTTTCGTCTTCCAAATTATCGTAAGGAAAACTTACTGCCAAATGTCGAACAGCCGCTTCACTTTGGATTCTCACATATTCCATATAACGTTCTACATCAAAAGCAGCTTTGTAAGTATCACCTACTTTCCAAACAATTACAGCGCCTATTTCTATTGGGTTTCCCATTTTGTCATTCACTTTCAGAGTTTGTCCCTGAAGGTTTTCTGAACGAAGACTCATTCTTTGCGTTGAATACAATGGATTAATGAAAAATAAGCCGTTAGCTTTTACTGTTCCTACATACTTACCAAAAAAGCTAAGCACTCTGGAATGGTTTGGCTGAATAATCATCAAGCCTTTCAGAAAAAAGATAAATGCAACAAAAGAAAGTACTCCAAAAATCACCGAAAGAGGATTATTATTACTTCCGCCGCTGATGACAAGGTATGCACTTAACACAAAAAGAACAAGGCTTATCACTAATGCTAAGAAGCCTGACAAAGGTTTTACAATTTTTTCCATATTAATTTAATTTGATATTAATTTGATATCATAAATATACTATTTATTTTAATACAAAAAATAAAAAAAACCGAACTTATTAAAAGTCCGGTTAATTAATTATGTAAAAAGTCTTAAGGCTCTACTTGAGTTCTTTTTTCTTGTTTTTCGTTCAATTTTTTATACTTAAACCAAGCCGCTATCGACAGTGCCAACATATAACCTAAGCTGATGTAAACCCAAAGTGGCAAAGGAATAGGATCTCCTTTTGCATAAGAGTGTAATCCTGACAAGTAATAATTAACTCCAAAATAAGTCATTACCATTGAGCAAAATGCAAACATCGTCACCACGTGAAAAGTATATCTGCCTCTCAATCCCGGAACCAATCTCATATGGATTACAAATGCATAAATCATAATCGAGATAAAAGCCCAAGTTTCTTTCGGGTCCCAGCTCCAGTAACGTCCCCAAGATTCGTTAGCCCAAATCCCCCCTAAGAAGTTTCCGATTGTTAAAGCTAATAATCCGATATTTAAAGACATTTCGCTTACAATAGCTAATTCTTTTAATGTTGTATCATTATGTCTTTTGAACGTGTCTTTGTTGGCGATTATATAGAAAATCAAAGAAATCATTGCAATCAACATCGATAACGAGAAGAATCCGTAACTCGAAGTGATAATTGCCACATGGACTACCAACCAATAAGATTTCAGAACCGGAACTAGCGGCGTAATTTGTGGGTCTAGAGCCGAACCACCGTGCGCAAATCCCATCATAATTACTGCTACCAAGAATCCAGCTGCGGGAATCAAAGTGTTTGAGTTTCTATACAAAGCAAATCCTGCCGAAATCCCCACCCAAGAGATGAAAATAATGGCTTCATAACCATTACTCCAAGGTGCGTGACCAGAGATGTACCATCTTCCGACCAAACCTAAGAAATGGAAGATATAACCAACTGCTCCGATATAAATCAATGATTTTACAACGTTATGAAGAATTTTGCCCGGTTTGAACAATTCTACAAAGCCTAAAATCAATAATAAACTTCCAATAATAGTGTAGAAAATCAACAATTTGAAGTTGATATCCAAGGTATTCATCAGAACTTCGAGCTTAACTTTGGTTTCAGAAGGCACTACATTCTTTCCCCATTTTTGTTGATACTCCTCTACTTTTTTAAGTTCTGCATCCGCTTTTGCCCAGCTCCCACCTTGCGTTGCCATAAGAACACTTGACAAATAGGGACCTAAAACCGCTTGCGCATTTTCATCCGGTTCAAAAGTAGGTGTCATTACAGAATTCCAAGTATGATTTGGGTCATTTTTGACAGGAACAGTTCGGAAATATTGATAAGACATAATTCCGTTCAATACCTGAACTTTATCATTTAGTTTGATAACTGCTTCATCATATCTTGTTCTTTCAGACGCTTTTTTTCTGAACGCATCATTATAATCATCTTCTAACACGAAACGAAGATTTCCGTTTTTATCGGCTGGGAATAATTTAATCAAACTTGTGAAGCCTTCGTCTGTCGCTTTTGTTTTTGCTTTAAGGTCTTTTCCAACTTTACCAGCAGTTTCGATTTTGATGATGTTCACTTGCGCCCAGAACATCGGGTCAATTGTTGCCGCTAAAAACCATTGGTTGGCATCCAAATCCTGAAATTTGGAACGTGATGTTAACTTATGCAAAATATCGAGAGCCTGTGTATTAGCCGGAACAATACGACCTTCGTAATTCTGAACCAATAAAGAAGCGAATTTGTCCGCGTGTTCTTTACTGATGGTAATATTCTTCACCATTTCATCAGCATCTATCACCGTAGGATTCTTGTTCGGCGAAGTCGGAGCAGCAGCTTCGGAATGAGCGTGACCGTCATGACTGCCGTCTTTCCCGTGCATATCAATTTCCTGAGCATTAAGTCCAAAACTTAATAAAAGTAAAACAACTGTCGCTGCTTTTTTCTTACTAATGGTTTTCAACATTTGGTTTAAGCTCCAGAAACGAGAACCTTTCCAGAACATTGTCACGAACATCCCTAAAAATAAAAATGCATAACCGATATAACTAATCAAAGTTCCCCAGAAATCGTGATTCACAGAAAGAACTGTTCCTTTTCTATCCGGGTCAAAACTCGCCTGGAAAAATCTGTAACCTTTATAATTAAGAACGTGGTTCATATAGATATTGTAAGGCGTTTCTTTTCCTTCATCCACGATTCTCACGTGAGATTCATAAGCTGACGGCGAAGAACTTCCCGGATACGTTTCCATTACAAATTTTTCTAATTTAAGTGCAAAAGGCTGTGTGAAATAAATTTTTGGTCCGAAACCTAACATCACATCTAATCCATCGATATGAATCTGTTTGTAATTATTTGGATTTCCTTTCTCAACTACAAGGTCAACAACTTGCTTTGTTTTTGGTCCCGAAACTTCAACTTTCAACATATCCGGAACATCTTTATCTTTTTGTTTATCACCTTCGTATGCCTCTAATTTTCCTGTTTTAGTTCCTTCCGGAATTACCAATTTCAATTGGTCAATCGTATAAAGACTTCTCAAAACCAAAGGCTGGAACTCATCTTTTTTCGTTGTTCCAGTTGCCTGAGTTGCCATTGTCATATAAGCTGCATCAGTAGGAGTTTTGATATAGAGTTGTCCATCTTTTTTCTGGAATTCAACAGCACCTTCAATCGCCGTTCTGTTATAACTTACTAAAGTTCCGTTGATATTCTGAACTTCGCCTTCAGCTAAATAGATATTCTGACGTCCGCCCATATCACTGGTAGAAACCAAATGCAAGAATTCTTTCCCATTTCCTGCAACCAAACTATCTTTCTTTCTTTGGATATAATCCAGAGTTTTAATGACAATTTTTTCCTTACCTAAGAAATCATAAGTTGCCTGAAAATCGTGATGAAGCGGTGACATCAGATATGGAACATCGTGGTAATTCTGCTGTTCTCCTTTTTCCTCAATTTTAATTTTGAAGAAATGTTTGTCCGTTACAATCTCATTATTAGTTTCCCCCTCACGGATATGCATTGTTCCTTCAAAACTGATGTAGCGAGTGATGGCACCACCTATGAAAATCAGAATAAACGCCAAGTGAAAAACCAAAACCGGCCACTTTTCTCTTTTCCAAAGTCTATATCTTCCAATGTTTCCAATGAAGTTTAATATTAATAAAAACATAATAGCTTCAAACCATTTAGCTTCATAAATCAATGCTTTTGCAGTTGGCGTTCCGTAATCATTTTCGATAAAAGTAGCAACTGCCATAGAAATTGCGAAAGCCAGAAGCAAAACTGCCATCGTTCGCGTAGAAATGAGAATATCCTGAATCTTTTTCATAAGTTAGATATCTAATATTTTATTTGTCAGACTTCATCGATTGGCCTTAATTCACGGGTTTTGTAAATGGCGATTTTGATCTGAAAATTTAGAATCCACAAAAATAAGGATGATAAATCACAAAGGCATCAAAAAAAACTGTTTTTTGTCATTTTGAAAAGCTAAATCGTTATTTTGAAACATTCTTAATAAGCCTTTTCAAACTGATAATTAGAGTGCTAAAAATTCATATAATTTTAAGAAAAATTAAAAATAACTCTCAACAATATATATGACTAATAAAAAACATTAAATTTGCATCTATTGACCTTTTTTGAAAATGAACAACGAACAAAATACGACCTCCAACTCAAGCAAAATCATCTCAAAACCGAGAATCATTTCGGGTGTCACGCTGATAATTTTATCTGTAGTTTTGACACTTTCCTTCATCTCTTATCTGATGAATTGGAAGTCTGACCAAAGCCAAGCCGGAACAATGTCTGACAAAACTGTAGAATCTTCTAATCTATTTGGAAAAATTGGTGATTGGCTGGGAAATCTTTTCATTTTTGAGAGTATTGGCGTAGCAGCTTTTGTTGTGGCATTTTTGTGTTTTGTTTTTGGCACTTTGGTTTTTAAGAAGAATTATTTCAAACCTTGGAAAACCATTTCTCACAGTTTATTTTTCATTTGCTGGACTCCGATTTTCTTTGGTGCAATAACTAATGGCGAAGGCGTTCTTGGCGGTGTTTACGGTTATCAGATTATGGATTATCTTAAATCCTATATCGGTTCTGTTGGACTTTGGATGGTTCTTTTTGTAAGTTTTGCTTTATATTTTGTCTTGGAATTTAATCTAAGACCAAGTTCTATCAAGAATAAATTTAGTAACATTAATAATAATACGTTTGGAAAACTGAAAAATCTGATGCCAGATTCTGAAGAAGAATTTGAATCGGATGAAGAATTAGAAAAAGAAATTGTCCCAAAAGATATTTCTGCTAATTCAAATCCTATAAAAACGGATAATGATTTCAGTAATATTAAGGTCACTCAGGACTTCGAACCAATCAAAACGCCGAATCAAACCTCTTTCAGAGAAGAAATCAAAGAACCGATTAAAGAATCTGTTCCTGAACCAATTGTTTTGTCCTCTACTCCAGCTCAGCCTCATAAGCCAGTTGTTGAAACTCCGATTGTAAAAGCTGAAGATGATTTTGCTTTCAATGTAGAAATTAAAAAAGACGAAGATTTTCCGGTAACTGCTGAGCAACAAAAATCAGATGATTTGGTTAGCAAACACGGTTTGTATGACCACAAATTGGATTTGGCAAAATTCCAAATGCCTTCTGTTGAATTACTGAAAGATTACGGAAACGAGGAAATCACCATTAATAAAGACGAACTCGAGGAAAATAAAAACAGAATTGTTGGCTTATTGAAAACCTTTAACGTAGGAATTTCTGAAATTAAAGCGACAATTGGTCCAACGGTTACACTTTACGAAATTGTACCGGAAGCAGGAATTCGTGTTGCAGCAATTAAAAAATTGCAGGATGATATTGCTTTGAATCTTTCCGCACTTGGAATCAGAATCATCGCACCAATGCCTGGAAAAGGAACCATCGGAATAGAAGTTCCTAGAAAAAATCCGACAATGGTATCTATGCGTTCGGTTGTGGCTTCACCGAAATTCCAATCAGCAGATATGGATTTGCCAATCGTTTTTGGTAGAACTATTTCCAATGAAGTTTTCGTAGCTGACTTGGCAAAAATGCCTCACTTATTAATGGCTGGAGCAACAGGACAAGGAAAATCAGTTGGTATTAATGCGATTTTAACTTCGTTAATTTATAAAAAACATCCAAGCGAATTGAAATTTGTAATGGTGGATCCTAAGAAAGTGGAATTGTCACTTTACTCAAAAATAGAAAGACACTATTTGGCGAAGTTGCCTGATACAGAAGATGCGATTATCACAGACAATGCGAAAGTAATTAATACGCTGAATTCACTTTGTATCGAGATGGATGACCGTTACGAATTGCTGAAAAACGCATTTTGTAAAAACATCAAAGAATACAACGCCAAATTCGCACAACGAAAACTTAATCCTGAAAATGGTCACAGATATCTGCCTTACATCGTTCTGGTTGTGGACGAATTTGCAGATTTGATTATGACAGCAGGGAAAGAAGTAGAACATCCGATTGCGAGATTGGCGCAGTTAGCAAGAGCAATTGGAATTCACTTGATTGTTGCGACGCAAAGACCTTCTGTAAACGTCATTACAGGTATGATTAAAGCAAATTTCCCAGCAAGGGTTGCTTTCCGTGTAATTTCTGGAGTAGATTCTAAAACTATTTTGGATTCGCCTGGTGCGGAACAATTGGTTGGAAAAGGAGATATGCTTTACTTCAACGGAAATGATTTGACTCGTTTGCAGTGTGCATTTGTAGACACACCGGAAGTTGAAAGAATTGCGGAATTCATTGGAGAGCAGAAAGGCTATGCTAGTGCTTATCTTCTTCCTGAATATTCTGGTGAAGAAAGCAGTTCAACAGTCGGCGCTTTTGACCCGAACGAGAAAGATGCATTGTTTGAAGAAGGTGCAAGAATCGTGGTTTCTACGCAGCAAGGTTCGACATCAATGTTACAAAGACAGTTGAAATTAGGATATAACAGAGCCGGAAGAATTATGGACCAATTGGAAGCGGCTGGCGTGGTTGGTGGTTTCAATGGTGCAAAAGCGAGAGAAGTTTTGATTTCTGATTTGAATTCTTTGGAAAGATTATTAGATGAGTTGAAAGGAAGATAACTTAATTAAATATAAATATACAGAAACGCCAAGAGTACTTGGCGTTTTTATTTTTTTTGAGAAGTATTGTAATAATATTATCCCAATAATTAATTTATAAAAACTGAAACTTTTCGCATCATCTTTTCATTTTCTTTTCATAATTTCGTTTTAAACTTTTATAATAAATGTCGTCGCACGAACTCCTCAACAAAGCCATAAAGATTGCTACAAAAGCGCACAAAAAACAGACAGATAAGTATGATGCTCCCTACCTTGGACATGTTTTCCGGGTAATGAATGCCGGTAAAACCATCGATGAAAAGATTGTCGGGATTCTTCACGATGTTGTAGAAGACAATCCAGATTATCCAATAGAATACCTCCGAGAAAAAGGGTTTCCTGAACATATTCTTGAAGCAGTCGAATGTCTTACAAAACGTGAAGAAGAACATCTGGATTATGATGCCTTTATTACAAGAATTGAAAAAAGTCCGCTTGCAATTGCTGTAAAATTAAATGACTTAAGAGATAATATGGACCTAACAAGATGTACAGAACTACTGCAGGAAAAAGATTTGAAACGTTTCAATAAATATCTGAAGGCGTACCTTTATCTTTCTGAAAAGTATTAAATCACTCTCGCTGATTTTGCTAATTATGCAGATTTTAAATTTGCTGAATCGGCAAAATCAGCGAGAAAAATTTCTCTAATCCACCATCGGAATCACAATATCCTTCTCGTCATCCGTTCCATCGATGGTGAAGTTGAGCGCAAAATAAAGAAAGTGAAAATTATCATTGCCTTTGGTGGAAAATTCTCTCTGGAACATATAACCCGTGGTTGCAGACAATGTATGATTGAACTGATAACCAAAACCCGCAAAAGTCCGGTTTCGTTTAAAATTCGGGTCTTTCGGACCAAAGAATAATTCTTCAAAAGCATTCATAAAGAAAGTTTCTTCCTGAACTTTTGGTTTGTTGATTGGTAAAGTTGCGCTCAGCCTGTAACGGAAACGGTTCGCTTCTGTATGTTCTCCGGTTTGACTTGCGTAGAAAAACCGGTGTTCAGCTCTTCCTCTGTGATCTAGCTTAAGCCTTCCAAATCTTTGCGTGAAAGTATATTGTAGCCAAAGTCTGAATTCCTCCTGAGAAATCTTCATTTTCTCATAAGTTCCATATCTTCCAAGCCCAACAAATGCCTGATTATTTTTATTCAGATTATACCCAATCCCGCCTTTGGTCTCATAGTAATCAATGACTGTATAATCACGTCTGGCTCTGGTTTGGAGTTCCACATAAGCCATCCATTTCGGATCCATCTTATACGTAAAAGACATCATATTAAAACCAGAAAGGTGATCCTGCCCCAACGCAAAAACACCTAAAAACAGAAATACAAAACCAAGCTTTTTCACGATGCAAAGATAATCAAATACAACATTCATAATAATAATTTTTTGGGCGTAACCCTTTGTTTTTTGCTTATGAGCATTAATCACTAAAATCAACATTTCCAGTTCAGCAAAAACAAGCGGGTCGGGCTGTCCACTACTATCTTTTTGTCCACAACATATCACATCCAAATTAGCATTATTCCATAAGACAAAAAGGATATCCGTTACCATCCCTTACGCAGATTCAACACAGAAACAACATTACTTCTTTCAAAACAGATTGTTTAAACTAAAAATAAATTGTGTTTTTCTCTAAACAACTTGTTTTAATTAAATGCCAATTGTACTTTCCTATAAACAGGTCGTTTGAACTAAATACAAGTTGTGTTTTTCTTTAAACAAATCGCTTGAACCAAATACAAGTTGTGATTTAATCTAAACAGATTGTTTTTAAATATCACAAAAAAAACCTTTCAACAGAATTGAAAGGTTTTATGAATATTTCGAATATGTTATTCTATCCTAATAAAAGCGTCAACGGACTTTCCAGGTAAGTTCTCAATGTTTGCAAGAACTGAGCTCCTGTTGCCCCATCGATTACTCTGTGGTCACAAGCAAGAGATAGTTTCATTGTATTTCCAACCACGATTTGTCCGTTCTTAACGATTGGCTTCTCTATGATTGCTCCTACAGATAAGATTGCAGAATTCGGTTGGTTGATAATTGACGTAAACGTCTCAATTCCGAACATTCCAAGATTAGAAACAGAGAAAGTAGAACCTTCCATTTCGTTAGCTTTAAGCGCTTTAGTCTTCGCTCTTCCAGCCATATCCTTCACTGCTGCAGAAATCTCGTTATAGTTCATATAATCTGTATTTTTCAATACAGGAACTACCAATCCGTCTGGCACAGCAACCGCCACACCAACGTTGATATTTCCGTGGTGAACAATTTTATCGCCAGCCCAAGAAGAATTAACTTGTGGATGTTTTCTCAATGCTACTGCAACCGCCTTGATAACCATATCGTTGAAAGATACTTTCGTATCCGGAACACTGTTCATCTCTTTTCTAGCTTCGATGGCTTTATCCATATTGATTTCAACCGTCAAATAGTAATGTGGCGCTGTGAATTTACTTTCTGCCAATCTCTTCGCGATAATGTTTCTCATCTGAGAGTTTGGTGTTTCAGAATCTTCACCTGGCGTGAATGCTACACTTGGCTGTGCAGGAGCTGCTTTTGGAGCAGATGCCGCAGCAGATGGTTGTGCAGAAGGCTGATAGTTTTCAACATCTTTCTTCACGATTCTACCGTTTTCACCAGAACCTTTGATTCCAGAGAAATCAATTCCTTTATCTTGAGCAATTTTCTTAGCCAAAGGAGAGATAGCAACTCTGTCGCCAGTAGAAGAAGCCGCAACTGGTGCAGACTCTTGTTTCTCTTCTGTTTTGGTTTCAGCTTTAATTTCAGTTTTTGGAGCAGCAGCTTTTTTGCCACCTCCAGAAACAACACCAGAAACATCCGTTCCTGCTGGACCAATGATTGCTAAAATTTTATCAACTTCTGCTGCATCGCCTTCGCTAACACCTTGGTATAATAATGTTCCGTTGAATTCTGATTCGAAATCCTGAACTGCTTTATCTGTTTCGATTTCTGCAAGGATATCACCTTCTTTCACAGCATCACCAACGTTCTTTTGCCATTTAGCCACTTTACCTTCCGTCATTGTATCAGAAAGACGAGGCATTGTGATAACTTCTACACCATCAGGGATATCAGCTGAACCAGCATCATCATCAGCAGTTTCTACAGATGTAGATTCGCCTTGAGTTTTAGTTTCTTCTTCAGATTTCTTTTCTTCAGTTTTTGCACCACCACCGATAAGACTAGAAATATCTTCTCCTTCTTTACCGATAATTGCCAAAACCGAATCTACAGGAGCTTGTGCACCTTCTTCTACACCTACATATAAAAGAGTTCCGTTAATTTCGGATTCGAAATCCTGAACTGCTTTATCAGTTTCGATTTCTGCAAGGATATCGCCTTCTTTTACAGCGTCGCCTACCTTTTTGTGCCATTTTGAAACTTTGCCTTCCGTCATCGTATCAGACAAACGGGGCATCGTAATTACTTCTGCCATAATTTTTGATATGTTAATTTGATAATGAGATGATGCGGTGAGAATTAGTTAAAACAAATCAACCTATCTTCACATCATCAAATCGTTATTAATTATTTTCTAACTTGTTGATGAATGGATAATCCGGAGTAGAATATACATAGTCGTAAAGAAGATTTGCATCCGGATATGGAGAATTTTCCATAAACTCTACGCATTCTTCTACAAACTCCCTAGATTTCTCATCCATAGCTTCCAATTCTTGTTCAGTAGCCCAGTTGTTTTCCAAGATTCTGCTTTTCACAATCTCGATTGGGTCTTCCAATTTATATTGTGCTACTTCGTCCTTGCTTCTGTAAGGCTCTGCATCTGACATAGAGTGACCTCTGTAACGGTAAGTTCTAGCCTCGATGAAAGTTGGTCCATCTCCTCTTCTCGCTCTTTCGATAGCCTCGTAAGCCGCTTCTGCTACTTTTTCTGGATCCATCGCATCTACAGGAAGACAAGGCATTTCGTATCCTAATCCTAATTTATAGATATCTTCGTGATTAGCCGTTCTCTTAACAGAAGTTCCCATCGCATAACCGTTGTTCTCACAAACGAAAACTACAGGAAGTTTCCAGTTCATTGCCATATTGAAAGTCTCGTGAAGCGAGCCTTGACGTACTGCACCATCTCCCATAAAACAAATATTCACTGCTTTTCTGTCAAAATATTTGTCTGCGAAAGCAATACCAGCTCCCAAAGGAATCTGACCACCAACAATACCGTGACCTCCGTAGAAACGGTGCTCTTTGCTGAAAATATGCATAGAACCTCCCATACCTTGAGATGTTCCAGTTGCTT
>Ga0308158_10004087_pt1 | contig 12457 bp, 11 predicted proteins | sample PhyBR2_FD_201038 | JGI IMG/M metagenome (GOLD analysis project Ga0308158, IMG submission 201038) | Phyllosphere microbial communities from UC Gill Tract Community Farm, Albany, California, United States - DLSLB.R2 | ecosystem: Host-associated > Plants > Phyllosphere > Unclassified | place: USA...
CCGTTCTTCCCGCACAAGCTGGTGAGCGGCTACAGCAACCGCTTCGGCTCGGTCGTGGAATCGGTCAATGGCAAGCCGGTACGCAGCCTGGCGCATCTGGTGGCACTGCTGCGCGACCTGAAGGACGAACAGGTGGTGCTGAAGTTCGATCAGCGCTATGGCGAGACGATGATCCTGCCGCGCCAGGCGACGCTGAATGCGACCGAAGAAATCCTGTCGGACAACGGGGTGCGGTCGCAAGGCTCGGACGACATGATGAAGGTGTGGCAGCGCAAATGACACGGGGCCGGCATGCGCCGGCCCGCGTCGTTCAGCGCTCCCCAGCCGGGTCGCTTCCGCGGTACTCGAAGCTGGGTCCCGTGAATCGGCCCGGATCGGGAATCCCGCTCATCATCGCCTTGGCCTGCGATTTCAGTGACATCATCAGGCCGATGGCGACGTCCATCTGCCGCCCCGTGTTGTCGCCACCCAGGAACGCATCGAGTGCGCGCAGCAGTGCGGTGTAGCTGTAATTGAAACGATCGCACAGCACCCGCTGCTGCGAGCCGGCCGGATAGCCTGCGGCGCTGGGGTCGGATGGCACCGGATAGACGCCTCCGGCATCGAATTCGATCGGCAGGCCCGAGTACGAATACGCCTTCTCGCCCGGCCCGACATGCGGATCGTAGACCAGATAGTGCTGCTTCTGGATCTGCATGAAACGGTAGTAGTGCGCGTAGCCGCCGCCCGTGACCTCGAGCGGGGACGTCGACGTGCCCTCCCCCTGATCGATGATGATGGCCAGCGCTTTCTGCGCCGATGCCACGTCGGTGACGACGACCGCATTGGTCATCAGCTCTGGCCCGACCTGATGACGTGGCGGCCGCACGAACGCCGCGTCGCCCAGTTGACCCAGCGCTACCGAGATCGCGGTATAGAACTGCCCGATGGTGATCGGCTTGTCCGCATCCAGGTCATCGCTGCAGCTGTGGTAAATGTGCGGGTTCTCGGGCTGTTCGATGGCCAGAAACAGGGCCAGCTGCTCCATCGAAAACGGCCGCAGACTCACCGTCAGCTCGCTCTCGACGCCGCCCGGGAGCGGGCCAGGGTACGCGGGAATGAAGCCCGGCTGGCCGATGGCCGGCGTGCCGCCCAGGGCATTGAGCACATTGGCGGCCAGCGTCATGTGCAGCATTTCTTCAAACACCACCGACTCGATGATCTCGACGATCTGGGGATTGCGCGCCACATCGAGCGAGTACAGCGCGTACAGATAGACCGGGATGGTCGCGTGTTCCAGCTCGATGGCGTACTGCAGCGTCGTGCAGACCCCAGCGACATCGGGCGCTTGCGGATCGAGCTGTTCGAGCACTCTGCGATTGAGACGAATCATGACGGCTCCTTCATGGTGGCATGGGTGCGTTGCTGGACGATCAGGCGGCGCGAGATGGCCGTGGCCTTGCCGCCCTGGTTCACCTTGTCGTCTGCCGGCGGCGACAGCGCCTCGGACTGCGCCGGCTGCCGGCGCAGGATGGGCGGACCTTCCAGCGGTGCGTCGAGCCAGGCCAGAATGGCCTGGCGCTTGGCCGGCGACATGTCGCGCGTGACCGGCATCGCATTCGGATCGTCGGGCGCGAGCCCGAAGGCCAGCTTGAGCAGATCGGCGTTGGCGACCACCTGGCCGTAGTCGCCCATGTCCAGGAACCGGTTCATCACCGGGTACAGGTTGGCGTACTGCTTGAAGATCGGGTACAGCGTGACCCAGGTCAGCGGCAGCCGCGGCGTGAAACTGCTCCACAGCAGAATGCTGATGAAGTCCGTCAAGTTCACCGGTCCCTGCAACTGCGGGGCAGCGAACGATGCCCGGATGCCGTAGACCTGGCCGTCGATGCCGAAGTGGGTGCCGGCGCCGAAGTAGCGCGGCGTTCCCGGGTCGCCCACGACCATCGACAGCCAGGCGATGCCATCGGCCCCGGTGCGCGCTTCGGGATTGAACGGGATGGCGGCCAGCGGCGTGCCAACCGGCGGCACGTCATTCGGGTCGATCACGTTACATGGTTGCAGCCCGCCCGTATCGGCCTTGAAGTCGACCACGACGCCCGGCAGCGGCCGGCCCCAGCGCATCGCATGCACGGCGATGTCCACCTGCTGGCCGGGACTGAGCCGATGGACGAAATCGTCGGCACGCAGCCAGGCGCCGCTGGCCGCTTCGCCAATCATAACGCCGGCGCCGCCCGACAAGGCCAGCGGGGCCGAGGCCGCAGCCGCCAGCTGGTTGGCATCGAGCGCGAACACGACGACGCCGGCCGTGCGTGCATACCAGGTCGGATCGCCGGCATACGTCGCGGCTGCGAGCGCGCCCAGCGGGATCATGCTGCCGGCCGGCGCCCCCGGCGTGGCGATCGGGTCGAGCACGCCCAACCGCAGGTCGCCCAGGTCTTTCAGCGCGTTGTCCGGACCCGTGGTCGGCAAGGCATTGCCCAGGTCCAGATACAGGCAGCGTGCCACCGGGTCGATCACGGCGGGGCAGTAGTTGATCTGCCCCACCGGCTTGAAGAACGAGTCGTTGCCGGGCGTGTCCTGGGCCATGAAATGCCGCCCCACCAGCAGGTGCGCGGGCTCGTTCGGCAAGCAGGGACCGATGCTGCCGACCAGCCGCCCGCACATGAAATCGGGCGAACTGAAGTCCATGCAGAACGCGTCGACATTGAACTTGATCGACAACGTCCCGTTGGGCGCGCTCAGGGTGCGCAACTGGCGCAGGAAGGCCGAGCCGGACAAGTCGCCCCATTCGAGATCGGTGAGCACCGACTGGTAGGCGGCGCACGCCGCGATGTCGCTGCTGCCGGCGGCCCGCGACCAGATGTCGCAAAAAGCCGCCGGCGTGTAGCTGCCGCGCAGCAGTGTCGTCCCGTTGCCGTCGACCAGCCGCACCTGCAGGCCCCAGATCTGGGACACCAGTTGCTGCTCGGGGTCCAGGTCGACCAGCTTGGCGCTGACGCGGCTGTCGGCATCGGCCACGCCGCAGGCCAGCACGGTGTCGTCCTCTGGCACGACGGCCCCGTCGGCCCAGGCCGACGTCACCCGGCAACCGAGCAGGCGGAACGACGCGTCGCCCTGCGGATTGAACCAGCCGTTGGTCATTCCCTGGCCCAGTTTCTGGAAGCTGGACTGGAAGGTCGCGTTATTGAAATGCCCGGGATCGTTGTTGACGGTCGAGACATTGGCCAGGAATTTGCCTGAGAAGTGCAGGCGCACGGGGTTGAGATAGCTCATTGGACCCTCGCTGTCGGTTGGGCGGCCTTGATCAGGCCGATGGGATTGCCTTCGGGATCGGCGATCAGCGCGAAACGGTAGCCATCGATGCCGGCGGGCGGCATCGTGCAACGGCCTCCCGCGGCTTCGGCAGCGGCGATGGTGGCGTCGATGTCGTCGACCTGCAGATAGAAATTGATGCCCGGCCGGTAGCCAGGAATGGCCGGATCGGCCTGGCCGATGCCACCCAGCGCTGCTGCGCCCCGCTCGTTGAAATGCACGTAAGCGAAACCTTCGACGCCGCGCTCGTAGCGCCAGCCGAACACGCGGGTATAAAACGGCAGCAACGCCGCCTGGTCGCGGGCGATGACCTCGAACATCGCGCACGCATGACGGTTGCCTGACTGCGCGCCGGCCTGCACCGCCGGCACGTCGCGTTCGAAGCCGCAATGCAGCGCCAGGAAGCTCACCGACGTGAACGGCTGGCCGGCCGTGCCGACGAACAGCGCGCCATGCTCGCGCACGAAGCCCGTAAACAGCGGGCCGTCGACATGCGCGCGAAAGCTGTCGGCATCGCGGTAGGTTTCCATGAACACGACCGTGAGCCGGTCGAGCGGGGGCAGCGACTGCAGCCTCGCGCTGTCCGGCAGGGCCGTGTGAACCCGGTACATCAGCGTGCCCGGTTCATGCTCGTGGACCTGGGCCGCCAGCCGGCCAAGCGCGTCCAGCGCCGCGCTTTCGCAGCCGGGACGGATGAACCAGGTGGAGGTCAGGCTGACCGGGGCTGTCTCGATACGCTCCATACGTTCTCCTGTGGTCGAATACTGCGTGGTGGTGGTACAGCAAGGCAGAAGACGAGAAAGACAATGCCGGCGCGCGGGTCAGTCGCCGCGTACGTGACGCTGGCCGAAGCGGGTCAAGGCGCTGCCGGCCACGCCCGCCGCCAGCCAACCGGGGCCTGCCAGCAGTGCGAGCAGCGCACCATCGACCAGCGGCATCGCCGCAATCAGCCAGGGCACGGGCGGCCAGCGACAGCGATCGCTGGCGCCATGAACTTCGGCGCGGGCGACGGCGCTCAGCGCCAGCACCCAGGCCGCCTGGAACGCTGCCGCCAGCCACACCGGCGCTGCCACCGCGCCGGACAAGGCCAGCGCAGTGACCACGTAGACCAGCAAGCGCGCCCAGGCCATCAGCAGTACCGAGGCTGCGTAGGCCTTGTGGAAGCGGTCATAGACCCAGATCACGGCCAGCAGCAGCAGGCCTGCCGGCACGCCCGCCGCATGCGGCGCGGCCGGCAGCAGCGCCAGACCGGTCGTCAGGAGCAGGCCGGTGACCAGCCACGCCTGCGCAGCGCCGATGCGGCCGGCGGGAATGGGCCGGTATGGCTGGTGCAGCCGGTCGTGCGCCAGGTCATACAGGTCATTGAGCGCCATGCCGCCGCAGTACATGCACGACATGGACAGTGCGAGCAGGACGACCTGTGGCGCCTGCAGCGGCGCGCCGCACAGCAGCGCCGCTGCCAGCACGTTCATCCAGACGGTGGGCAGATTGCTGACCCGGCACAGCGCCAGCACCGGCTTGATGGTCACGGGCGTAGGGAGCGTCATGGCGTAAACACGTGCGCGAGCAGCAAGGGGCAGATGGCCGTGGCAGCCAATTCTCCGCCACCAAGCAGGCGCGGCTCGGAACTCATCAGAACCGGCGCATCCGGCCCATGGCCGTGCGCCAGGCCGTGCGAACCCCTGACCAGCGTTGCGTCCAGCGGAATCAGGTCCATCAGGTAGCGCATACCCAGCGCCTTGCGCGCCAGCGCCATGCCGGCCTTGACTGCCGGGAAGCGAATGGCCGGATCGATGAACAGCTCGGCCGGATCGTACCCGGGCTTGTTGTGGATATCGACCGTGCGCGCGTAATCGGGCGCGCACGCGTCGTCATCCCAGAAGTAGTAGGTGAACCAGCTGTCCGGCTGCGCGAGCAGCACCAGTTCACCCGAGCGCGCATGATCCAGGCCATGCGCACGCTTGTCGTCGGCGTCCAGCACCGCGCCCACGCCCGGCAGCGCCGCGCAGATGGCGCGCACGGCCGCCACATCGCCCGGCTCGCGCACATAGACGTGGGCGAGCTGGTGATCGGCCACGGCGAACGCGCGCGAAGCGCCCGTGTCGAGATAATCCCGGCCCAGGTCAATCTTGACGGCCAGCAGGCCCGCCGCGCGCAAGGCCCGGTTGATGTGCACCGGGCGCGCGACCGGCACGATGCCGTATTCGGACAGCACCACCACGCGCACGCCCCGCGCCCGGAAAAAGTCGATCAACTCGCCGCACACGGCGTCGAGTTGACCCAGGTCGGCAGCCAGGTCGGCGCCGGGACCAAGGCGCTGCAGACAGTAATCCAGATGCGGCAGATAGACCAGTTGCAGGGTCGGCGCGAATTCTTCCTCTACCGCGCGCGCGGCATGCGCGATCCAGGCAGACGAGCGGATGCTGGTGCGTGGGCCCCAGAAGTCGAACAACGGAAACTGCCCCAGGCTGGCGCGCAGGCGCATGCGCAGTTCGGCCGGCTGCGCATAGAAATCGGGCAGCTTGCGGCCATCGGCGCAGTACAGCGGCCGTGGCGTCAGGGTCACGTCGGCGCGGGTGGCCATTGCGTACCACCAGAACGTATTGGCGCAGGTGAAGGACGGATCGCGTTCGCGCGCCAGATCCCAGATGCGCGGCGCCTGCAGCAGCCGGTTGCTCTGGCGCCAGAGCCAGACCTGGTCCAGATCACGAAAATACCAGCCGTTGCCGACGATGCCGTGTGCGGACGGCAGCGTGCCGGTCAGGTAAGTCGCCTGCACGCTGCAGGTGACGGCCGGCGCCGGGACAGCGATGCTGGCCGCCTGCCCGAACGCCGCGAGGCGCGGCGTGTGCGCGCCAAGCAGGCGCCGGGTCAGCCCGACGACGTTAATGACGGCCGTGCGGTGCATGCAGCGCCTCCTTCACCCAATCGAGTTCGCGCACGATCGACGCGGCCACCGACCCGAGTCGCAGCGCCGGCGGCAAAGCGTCGAAGCTGTAGGTTTCCACTTCGAGCGGCAGCTGCGGGTCGATCCGTGCCAGCAGGTCGCGCAGGAAGCCTTGCGTGGTGTCGACACCGGCCAGACGCTCCAGGAACACCGGCACGTGAAAGTGCACGCGGCATTCGTCATCGCGCTCGGGCAGGTAGCCGGACGCGGTGGCGAGCCAGCGGGCCAGTTGCGGCAAGTCCTCGAAGCGCAGCCAGCGCCCGTCCGCGCAGCGCAGCACGGCCTGGTGCAGATAGGTGGGTTCGTCGAACGCGAGCAGGTCAGCGATGGCCGCCCCGCGCGCGCGCAGCGCCGACGAGAGCTGCACCTTGGCCAGCACGATGCCGGCGCGTGCGAACCGGTCCAGGCAATCGGCGGCATCTTCGAACTCCACCGCCTGGTGGCAGCAGTCGAGGCAGATGCCCAGGTGTGGCGCCAGCGACTGCGGCAGCGCCATGCGCTCGAAGAACGCCAGCACGTCGCTGCTGCGCTCGAGCACACATTGCGGCTCGGGTTCCAAAGCGAGCACGATCAGCGGCCCGCCGCGCTCGCGCAGGCGCGCCAGGTGGGTCAGCGTGGTGACCAGGTTGCTCCGCACCAGCGGCCAGTGCGCCTCGAGAAAGCCGGGCCGGAACGCCACTGGCACCGTGGAAATCGAGGTGGTGCCGGACGCCGGCGTCCACTGCGCCAGCACGTCGGCCAGGCGCATCGTGTAGTCTGCGCGCGCGGAGGTGCGCCAGTCCGGCGCGTACACGTTCGCCTTGACGGCGGCACCGTGGAACTGACCGTACGGGAAACCGTTGACCGTCAGGACGTGGCAGCCGTGCCGCTCGCACCAGTGGCGAAACGCATGCACAGCCGCCGGATCGAGTTCGCGCACGGCGCGCGCCGACAGGCGCAGCCCAAGCGGAAAACTGTCGTGCGGCGAGCAGGCGCGCTTGACCGCCAGCGCGTGTTCGTCCAGATTGCGCAGCACGTCGGCCCAGGCTTCACCGGGATGAATATTGGTGCAATAGGTCAGGTTGCGCGGTAGCGTCAGCATGGCAGTTGCAGCACCGGTGAATGGGCCGGCGCCAGCAGGGTCGCCACGCAGGCCTGCATCAGCGCCACGTCGATCGCATGGACTTCGACGCCCCTGCCGATGGCGGCCAGCAGCGTGATGCACAGTTGTCCGCCCAGATGCTCGCGAAAAGCCGCCAGCGCCGCGCCGATGTCGAGCTGCGCCAGCGCCGGATCGTCGAGCTGAAAACCCAGGTCGGCCAGCAGGCCGGCCACGCCCCGCGCGGCCTCGCCGTCCAGCAGTCCCACCCGCTGCGAATACAGCGTGTCAAGGGCAATGCCGATCGCCACCGCCTCGCCATGGCGCAGGCGGTGGCCGGACAACTGCTCGAGACTGTGAGCGGCCCAGTGGCCGAAGTCGAGCGGGCGCGCGCTGCCACGCTCGAAAGGATCGCCGCCATTGCGGATCTGGGCCAGGTGCAGCTCGGCGCAGCGCACGATCATCGGCTCGAGCGCCTGCGGTTGCAGCGCAGCCAGCGCGGCGCGCTCGCGTTCCAGAAAGCGGTAGAAGGCCGTATCGCGGATCAGCGCGACCTTGACCGCCTCGGCAATGCCGGCCCGCCGTTCGGCCGGCGGCGCCGCCGCCAGTAGTGCGAAATCGTTGACCACTGCGCACGGGGTGACGAAGGTGCCGAGAAAATTCTTGCGGCCCTCCCAGTTGATCGCGTTCTTGACGCCGACGCCGGCATCGCACTGGCCCAGCACCGTGGTCGGCATGCGCAGCAAGCGGATGCCCCGGTGCGCGGTGGCCGCCGCGTAGCCGATCGCATCGAGCATGGCTCCGCCCCCGATCGCCACGATGCAGCTATGGCGGCACAGCCCCAGCGCGGCGACACGCCGGTACAGGGCCTGGACATCGTCGGGACGGTTCTTGGCGTCTTCGCCGCCGCGCACTGTCCACGGCGCGCAGGCCAGCACCAGATCATGGGCTTCGGCGTAGCGCGCGATCTGCGCGGACAACTGCGGTCTGGCCTTGACCAGCCCCTCGTCGATCGCCACCAGCAGGCGCGGCGCGGCCTCTCGCGTGGCGGACATCCGGTCGCGCAGCAGGTCGGCCAGCACCCGGTTGGCCGGATCGAAGGCATCGCGCGTGAAGCAGACCGGGTAGGCATAGCGGACCGTGAACTGCTGGTCGATGCGGTGCACGAGCATGCAACCTCCAGGGCAATGTGGGGAAACCGATCGGGCGGCGTCTGGCGTCAGTTGGGTACGCCCGCGTCGACGCGCGGCGCCTGCCCGCGCAGCACCGAATTGTCGGACCAGGTCAGGCGCTGGTCGACACTGGCCGGGCTGGCCAGTGCCTGCAGGTCGATCTGCCCCGATTGCCCGTAGGCGGCCAGCGCGTTACTCCAGCTGACCTGCTCCACCGCATCCTGCGCGATGCCGCGTTCGAGCATCAGGCGCGCTGTTTTCGGCACCGCCAGCGGGTCGCTCACGCCCCAGTCGGCCGAGCTGTCGACGATAATGCGCGCAGGCCCGTACTGGCGCACCAGTTCGACCATGCGCGCGGACCCCATCTTGGTATGCGGGTAGATGGTGAAGGCGGCCCAGGCGCCGGCGTCGAGCACGCACTGGACCGTTTCCTCGTTGTTATGGTCGATCACCAGCCGCTCCATGGGGATGCCATGCTCGCGCGCCACGGCGATCGAGCGCAGCGTACCGGCGCGCTTGTCGCGGTGCGGCGTGTGCACCATCACTACCATGTCGAACTCACGCGCAATCTCGAGCTGCGCGCGGTAGGCCCGGTCTTCGGCATCGGTGATCTCGTCATAGCCGATCTCGCCGATGGCCACCACGCCTTCCTTGAGCGCGAAATGCGGAATGATCTCGAGCACCTCGCGCGCCAGCGCGGCATTGTTGGCCTCTTTCGAATTGAGCCCGATGGCACAGTAGTGCGCGATGCCGAACTGCGCACAGCGAAAACGCTCCCAGCCCACCAGGCTCGAAAAATAGTCGATGAAACTGCCAACGCTGGTACGCGGCTGGCCAAGCCAGAACGCCGGCTCGATCACGGCGCGCACGCCGGCATTTGCCATGGCCTGCAGGTCGTCGGTGGTGCGCGAACTGACGTGAATGTGCGGATCGAAGAAGTTCATGGCGCGACCTTTGCGAAGTGATGGGCAAGATGACCGAAGGCTTGCTGCGAGACGTCACGCCGGTGCAATACGAGCGCGATCGTGGAATCAGGCGGCGTTTGCCGCACCAGCCAGGCGAGCGCTTCGTCGTGGGCGCCGGCGCGCACCAGAGCCCATGCCGCTGCCGCTTGTGCCTGCGGCGGATCGCTGGCGAGGGCCTGGCGCAGCGCGCGCATACCGCGCGCGCCGCCGTGCGTCCCGAGGCACAGCCACAGCGCAGGCGGCGTCGCCCGTCCGGCGCTGCGGCGTTCGTCGTGCAGGTCGAGCGCCATGCGCGCCAGTTCGGGCGACAGACGCGCGTCGAGTCCCGTCACGCGCCATAGCGGCGCGTCGATGAAGATGGCCTTGATGACGAGCTGGCGCCATGCGGTGTCGTCGAAGTGACGCGCCGGGTACGACGAATCGCAGGCGACTGCTTCGAACAGCGTGCGTGAATTGCTGCGGCAGCCCTGCGTGGCGCAGTCCAGGAATCGTTCGCCATCGGTCAGCAGCGGCAGGCTGCGGTACAGGGCGCACTGTTCGCCAAGGTCGGCAAAACGCAGACAGTGCCTGAATGCGGTATCGATAGCGGCGGGTTGCGCGCTGCGGCTCCAGGTCAAAAACAGCGCGATGCGCAATGCCTCCAGCAAGCCCCAGTGAGACGGGTCGAAGCCGGCGCCAAGCGCCGCATCGCGTTCTGGTGGCGAAGGCGCCAGCGCTTGCGCGGGGCGCACATGCCGGCTGGCCAGGGCCACTAACTGGGCCAGGCGAACCGGGGTCACGCCGCTGTCGATGTCGCGCCCGGCCGTCGCGATGAAGGCGCGCGCAGCAGGCGGCGCGCGGCGCGCCACATAGTCTGCGATCAGCACAAGGCCGTCGGCATTCACGGCGTACCCGGATTCTTGATTTCCATGCGGCGCCTCCTGTCGGACAAGCTGTTGCAATGGCAGAAACGGAACGTGCAGCGATCTATTGTGAGAATAGTACTTGATGCCCGTGTTGTTAAATCGGCGTCGTTCCTCGCAACCCTGTGTATTGACAGTGGTCTGCGGCTGTGCTGAGAAAAACGCGCGCATCCGGCAGTGTTCGCCGGCGCCCGGACGGGAGCCGGCTGCGAACATGTCCGCGCCAAAGCACCGCGCAAGTCTTAGCCACTCCGCATAAAAAAACGGCCCGGATGTGGTCGACGTCGGGATGGATTTATCGAATGCGCACGCCTACACTGGCTGCCGTGCCACGCAGTCGGCACATGAACCATTCCTAATGACGACCGACCTTATCAAGGAGGATCTATGGAAATCCGGATCACGCATCAAGGGCAAGTGCTGCACGAAGTCGAAATCACGCCGGACGCGCAGTTGATGGTGCGCAGCGGGCAAGCGCCGGTGGGGATGACGCCTGCCCCGCAGTATGTATGGGGTGCGCAAAGTACGCCGGCCCCGCAGTATGTCTGGGGTGCGCAGCGCTCCAACGGCGCGCAGTACGTCTGGGGTGCCATCAACGACCATGCCGGTGGGCAGAGCCAGGCCGGTGTCAGCATCGACACCGGCGTCGCGAGCGCGCGCAGTTGCGCGTCATCGGGCCGGCAGGTGACCGACGGCTTGCTGCCGCAGCGATAGACGGGCAGCCAACACCATCTTGACACAGTAGCGACAACATCCGGCCAGCGGGAGCGGCGACGCTGCTCCCGTTCGGCCTATCTGTAACGCGACATGACGGCGCATGGCGCCGGTGACAGGAGAGCTCGATGAACGACACCAGAATGCGCCTGAAAGAAGACACGATCGCGGCGTTCGGCCAGGACAGCTGCGACCTCGATGCAGTCAAGCAGAACATCCTGTGGTACGCGGCGATCAACCTCCCGCATGGCGCCCTGCGCCCTGAAACGCCACCTTCCCTGCCGCCCGGCCTGCAGGGCCAGGTCGACCCGGCCCTGGCCGAAATCGAGGACCGGGAACGCCAGCAGGCCGCCCGCAAGACCGAAAAGGCGCTGGCCGATCCGGCACTGGTGGCGCAGCTGGCGGGGCTGGCCGCACAGGGCCGCTACGATCCCTTCAACTGGCAAGCCAACCTGGCCAATCAGGTCACGGCCATCGCGGCGATTACCGGCTGCGTGCCCGAGACGGGCCTGCTCAAGGAAACCTATATCTCGGCACTGAACGCAGTGCAGAACACGTCCCTCGTGTGCCAGGCGCAGCTGGCTGTCTCGTTCGACAATCCGCAGCTGCTCGATGAACTGTGCCGCGAAGGCCTGATTGCCTTCTCGCCGCAGCACCTGTTCGCGCCGTCCGAGCAACCCTATATCGCCAGCCGGATTGGCGATGCGTTATCGCTCATCAAGGCGGTTGACGAAGACCTGCACGATGCGATCCACGACATGATCAGTACCATTGCCTGCGTGCGGCGCGAAGGCAGCAGCGGGACGGTGTCGTCGATGATCGGTCTGATCTGGTTGAATCCGGACGCCTCCTGGACCGTGCTGGACTTCGCCGAAAACATCGTCCACGAATTCATCCACAACACGATCTTTCTGGCCGACCTGGTGCAGAAAATCTTCGTCACCCCGCACTGGTATGCGCCGCAGGAGGCGCTGGTGGTATCGGCGATCAAGCAGTATCCGCGCGGGGTCAATATCGCGTTTCACTCGCTGTTCGTCGCGATCGGCCTGGCCATTTTCATGAACAAGGCCAGACAGTCGGCGCGTGCGCTGGAGTTGACCAGCGGCCTGGTCGAGACTTCCGGCGGCCTGAAGGAAAAAGCGGCCGTGTACCTGTCGGCGTTCGGCAGCCGCATGCTCGACCAGATCGGATTGAACGAACACGTCGCCGCAGCGTGAATGGCACAACGCCGCAGGAGGACTGCGGCGTTGGCGTTATTTCGCTTTCTTCACGGGCGTGAACAGCAGATCCTGGAAGTCATAGCTGAAGTCCGTCTCGGTCGATACGGGCTTCATGCGCAGCCGCTCGATCGAACCATCCGGCTCCAGCGAGAACGTCGCATACGC
>Ga0308158_10004088_pt1 | contig 12457 bp, 11 predicted proteins | sample PhyBR2_FD_201038 | JGI IMG/M metagenome (GOLD analysis project Ga0308158, IMG submission 201038) | Phyllosphere microbial communities from UC Gill Tract Community Farm, Albany, California, United States - DLSLB.R2 | ecosystem: Host-associated > Plants > Phyllosphere > Unclassified | place: USA...
GTTGAGCTTGATGCGTCCGTCCTGCGGCACGCGCTTCTCGGCGATGTCCAGCTGCGCCATCACCTTCAGGCGTGCGGCGATGCGCTGGTTCAGCTTCACCGGCGCGCGCGCGACCATCTTCAGCAGGCCATCGATGCGCAGGCGCACGCGGTAGTCATCTTCATAGGGCTCGAAGTGGATGTCCGAGGCGCCCTTGCGGATCGCGTCCACCAGCACCTTGTTGACGAATTTCACCACCGGGGTGTCATCGCCCTTGGCGTCGATGCCGGCGTCGCCGGCTCCGGAAATGTCCTCGTCACCGCCGGACACATCCAGGTTGCCAATGCCATCGTCGTCACCGCTCAGCGCGTCGCCCAGCGTGTCATGGCTGGCATGCCACTGCTCGAGCGTGCGGCGGATCTGGTCTTCATCCACCAGGATCGGCTCCACCACCAGGTTGGTGTGGAACTTGATTTCGTCCAGCGAATGGGTCGGGTTGCTGGTGCCCACGAACAGCTTGCCGCCGCGCCTGAACAGCGGCAGCACGTTGTGCTTGCGCAGCAGCTCCTCGCTGACCAGGCTCATCGCGTTCTGGCTGGCGTCGAACGTGGACACGTCGAACAGCGGCATGCCGAACTCGACCGCGTTGGCCGCCGCCAACTGGGCCGCCCCGACCACCTTGTTCTGCGCGAACCAGGTCGGCAGCGGCTGGCGGGCCGCAGCGGCCTTGGCCATGGCGTCGCGGGCGGAAGCCTCGTCCAGCGCACCATCCTGGACCAGGCGACGGGCCAGGCCGGTGATGCCGACGAGGTTGGCGGTGGTTACGGCGTTCATATGAATCCTTGGCTCATCATGGGTCAGGCAGTGCGGCGCGCCTTCCAGGGGCACCGCACAGGGCAGCAGAACCTGCCGCGACCCGCTGGCCGACGACGACGCCAATCCTTCAGCATGACTGCCTCGCCCGGCACTCCCAGCCCGGCAGGCACGATCCTGACTCCCCCGGGGATGATAGCCCCGTCAACGGCCCACCAACATCCCTTCTGGTCACATGTTTCCACATCGCTTTCGTCTACAGCCGCTCCTCAGACTACTTCAGGTTGGAGGAGGTCTGACCCGTGCCTTTCCTTCCGCTCCTTCCCCGCCCCATTCAGGCACCGCAGCGGAGTACCATTGCACCGGGGAAAATGGGGACACACTTTGAATCAGCTCAGCATCATCCTGCCGGCCAAGAATGAAGCCGAAGGCCTTCTTCGCACGCTGCCGGAACTTCGTTTGCAGTACCCACTTGCAGAGATCATCGTAGTCGATGACGGCTCCACCGACGCCACCGCAACAATTGCGCGGGAACAAGGTGTTCGGGTGCTTTCCAGCCCCTATTCGATGGGTAACGGTGCCTCGATCAAACGTGGCGCACGCGCAGCCTGTGGAGACATTCTGGTGTTCATGGATGCCGATGGGCAGCATGACCCGGCCCACATCCGGGCATTGCTGGATAAGCTGTCCGAAGGCTACGACATGGTCGTCGGCGCTCGCGACAGCAGCGGCCAAGCCAACGTTCACCGCGGCCTTGCCAATCGATTCTACAACTGGCTGGCCAGCCATATGACCGGCTTCAAAGTAATGGACCTGACTTCGGGCTTCCGTGCGGTACGCGCGCGACGCTTCCGCGAGTTCCTGCATTTGCTGCCTAACGGATTTAGCTACCCAACGACCAGCACCATGGCATTCTTCCGAAGCGCCTACCCTGTTGCCTATGTCCCCATTCCTGTCGCGAAGCGTGTGGGGAACGGTAGCCACATTCGTCCGATCAAGGATGGAATCCGCTTCCTGCTGATCATCTTCAAGATTGCCACCTTGTACTCTCCCCTGAAGCTGTTCGCACCCGTGGCGCTGGCCTTCTTCCTTCTGGGCTTGGGCTACTACGGGTATACATTCGCGACCATGCATCGCTTCACCAACATGAGCACACTGCTGTTCAGCGCATCGGTGATCATCTTCCTTATCGGCTTGGTATCGGAGCAGATCACCGGCCTTACCTACCTTGCATCGCGGAAGGACTCAACCGAGTGACTGAGGGAGGCATGCAGACCGCCTCTCTTCCGGGGCTGCTGGTCGTGGCGTCCACCTATCCGCGGTGGGAAGGAGATACCGAGCCTGGGTTCGTGCACGCCCTCAGCCGGCATCTGACCGGTGATTTCCGGGTCACTGTGCTATGTCCTCACGCTCCTGGCGCCGCCACCCAAGAGAAACTGGACGGTGTACAGGTCATTCGCTATCGCTACGCGCCGGAATGCATGGAGCAACTTGTCAATGGTGGTGGCATCACCTCCAACTTGCGCCGCCGCCCTTGGATGCTTGCACTGTTGCCCACGTTCCTGCTGTGTCAGTGGTGGGCATTGCAACGCGAGCTGCGGCGAAATCGTCACGAAGTGCTGCATGCACACTGGATCATTCCGCAGGGACTCACAAGCGCGCTGCTGCCAAGACGCCTCCGCCCCCCGATGCTGATTACATCTCATGGCGGAGATCTCTTCTCTCTGAAGGGGCGGCTTCTCTCGGCCGTGAAACGATTCTCCCTAGCTCGCGCACAAGCGGCCAGCGTCGTCAGTCAGGCGATGGTGGCGCCCTTTCGCGCATTAGCGGCGAACCTTCCCTTGGCGGTTTCGCCAATGGGCGTGGACCTTCAACATCGCTTTGTCCCCTCCCCAGTGAAGCGGGCACATAACGAACTGCTGTTCGTCGGACGACTGGTCGAGAAGAAGGGATTGACGTACCTGATTGATGCTTTGCCACTCGTTCTGGCTCGTCATTCCCAGGTCTTTCTCACCATCATCGGACACGGGCCGGAACTACCAGAACGGGAAGCTCAGGTGGCAGCATTAGGTCTGCAAAAGCACGTCCGTTTCGTCGGTCCGGTGACGCAGAACGCGCTTCCCGCCTACTACCAACGTGCGACTACGCTCGTCGCTCCCTTCGTCGAGGCCCGCAACGGAGATCAGGAGGGGCTTGGATTGGTTACTGTGGAAGCTCTCGGTTGCGGCTGCCCGGTCGTGACCACGGACGTGCCGGCAGTACGTGATGCATTTCCAGCGGGCCCGCCTCGCTATGTGGCCATGCAACGATCCTCAGCTTCGCTTGCAAGCGTACTCATCGAACTGCTGAGTGCACCGGAACAGGCGCAAGCGTGGGCGCACGCACAACGACCTGAGCTGGTAGCTCGCTTCGACCATTCGCAAGTCGCCGCAGACTATGCGAAGCGATTACGCGCCATCATGGAGCCCCAGAATGCCCGCTAGGCTACCGCGCCTTGGCAACCTTGCTAGGACCTCGATCCTGGTGATGTTCTGGCAGGGCATGCGGATGGCGTGCTTGGCTGCATGGATCATCCTCGGCGCTCGCGTTTTGGGGGCAACCGACTACGGCCTGTTCTCCGGCACGGTTGGCACGGCCTCGGCTCTTGCCGGCCTAGTCGGGCTGGGCAGCGGCATGCTGATGTATCAATACAGCACTGCGGACCACGGGAAGTTTCCCCGTTATTGGAAGCAGAGCCTTGTACTCTGCGCCCTGAGCGCAGCGCCACTTTCCTTGGCCTTTTCTCTACTGACCGCTGGCTTGATGTCGTGGCCCGCACTCGGCCTTGTCGCGCTTTCGGAGATCATCGCATTCCCTATCGTCACCAATGCTGCATTCGCATTTTCAGCCAATGATCGTTTGGGCTGGGCCGCTGCCCTCCCCGCATTGAACGCAGGCATGAGGCTTGCAGCCATCTGCATCTTCGGGCTGCTACCGGTCGACCACAACCTGACGACCTATCTATTGCTGCACCTGGCCTCTTCGGCATGCAGCGCGGTGCTGGCCCTCATGCTGGTCCGGCGAATACTGCGCCCCGGCCCAGCACACCTGCAGATCGGACGCAGCGATTTGAAGCATGGCACCGGACACGCCGCTGCATGGAGTTCTGCCGTTGCCGTGACTACGCTGGATAAATCGTTAGTCCTGCATGCAGGTGGAAGCGAGCTAGCCGGCTTGTATGCTGCGTGCTATCGCATCGCGGCGGTAATTGCGATGCCACTCGATGCAATGGTCATGTCAGCGATGCCGCGGTTGTTCCGTGCGCAACCAGTGTCCCCCCAGCATCTACACCTGATCGTTTCAATGATCTTGGTCGCGACGGCGTATGGAACGCTGGGGGGCCTCGTGCTGTGGTGTACCGCCGGCATCTTGCCCTCCGTGCTCGGTATTGAGTTCTCTGCTGCCATTCCCGGCCTGCAATGGATGGGCCTGTTCATCATCGGCTACAGCCTGCGCCAAATCGCCTGTAATGTGCTGATTGGACGTGGCAAGAAAATGCATCGATTCATCATCGAGACTCTCGGGCTGATGATAATGACCTTGATCGCCGCAACTTGGATTCCTGCACACGGACTGTTGGGAGCGGTTTGGATGATCATCGTCGCAGAAGCACTGATGGCAATGGCCGCATGGTTGACTGTGATTTTCAGTCCCGGCTCTGAAGTCGCTCAATTGCCAAGCTGAAGAGCTCCAGATACGCCTCACAGGCTGCATCGATGGAGAATGCCTTGCTACGTTCGCGAAGATCTTCAGCAGCCACCTGCCGCCTTCCATTCAGCACATTCCTCATGGCCTGGGCCAATGCATGCGCATCTCCCACAGGCACCAGTTGGCCAAACTGACCGCCGCCCAAGACTTCCGACGGACCGTGTGGGCAGTCGGTAGCAATCACCTGAACGCCGCAACTCATGGCCTCGACCAGGACATTGCCAAACCCTTCGTAGTCTGACGGCAGCACCAGCGCCGTGCTTCGGGCCATCCAGGGCAGCGCATCCTCCACCCGCCCCAGCAGCGCGCAGTCGCTCTGGAATGTGCTCCTCTCAATCCACTGGGCCACACGCGCACCTTCCGGCCCCTGTCCCAGTATGAGCAAACGTGCCGGATGGGTGGCTCGCACCAGCACAAATGCCTCCCAAAGAAGATCGAGGCGCTTCTCCGGTGAAAGGCGCCCCGCATAGATAAAAACCGGAACATCGTCATGCGGGAAGGGCCACGCCTGAGAAATGTGCCTTGCCTGCACACCCTCCGTACTGACCAACGGGTTGTGAATAACTCGTATTCCGGAGCGAGGGAGCTTCAGCTCAGACGCCATTTCTGTCGCCAACGCCACAGAAACAGCGACCAGACCCTGGGACCGCGCCAGCATGCCCCGCATCGCCCAACGAATCAATTCCAGTTTGAGCCTGACAAACCCACGAGCCGCCCGCCTGGGCCCTGACAGCGAAAGATGCTGAGCCACAACGACTGCCGTAGAAGGATAGAGAATGCGGCGCCAGAAGGTGACCCATACCGCAATGTCGTTGGAGGTAGTGACCACGACGCGTGGCCGCTCACGTCGGATGCGCAAGGGCAATCCAAGGAGCATCTGCCACGCACCGCGCGGAGCGATGAACGTCACTTCACCATTGTCACCCGGCCCATTCAGATCACGCCCGGCGATGATACTCACCGAGCATTTTCTCTTCTTGAAGCCACGCGCGAGGTTCAATTGCACGCGCTCCAATCCGCCGGCTTCCCAGCGGCTGGCCAGCAGCCAGATCATGCAACCTCCAAGGCCCGGACCGGCCCTGCAATGCAGATCACATCCTGATAGTCACGCAGATCCTGAACACCGATCCGAACCAACCGCCGCCTCGCCTCCAAGCGATAGAAGCGATAGCCCAATGGCGATAGCAGCTCCAGAATCTCCCGACTATGGTATCCAGCGGCCAGGCTGGAGCGCTCCTGTACTTCCACTGCGATTATCGGCAGGAAGCGTCGTAACGTTTCGATGCCCCCCTGCAGACAGGGCAACTCACCGCCTTCAATGTCGACCTTCAAAAAATCCAACCGTGACAGGCCAATACGCCTTACGAGTTCGTCCAACGTTGTTATGTCGACCATTCCAATACGCTGGTCGACACCCTCGGTTCCATGCAGGCTCCCCAGTCCCTGATGAACTTCATTCACGTCATGCTGTCCGCAGGACGCATAGATCGCCTGCCGGCCAGCCTCTCCTGCCAAGCCCTGCTGATGGACCTGCACTATCCCCTGCAGCCCATTGCGCCGCACATTCAATCGCAATTCGTCAGCAATCCCGGCTATCGGCTCCAATGCGACGACATGACCGGCACTGCCCACTCGATTCGCGCAGACCAGGCTAATCTCCCCGATGTTGGCACCCACATCGATCACGGTCATTCCCCGCTCAAGGAGATGGTCGAGGAGAGAGACGAGGCGAAGGTTGTAGTAGCCCATCCAGAACATGCGACGCTGCATATGCTCGGCAAGATCGAGGGTCATGATGAACCGGCCATCGAAATCGCGCACTGTCTGCCGCCCGCGGGCGTGACGGAACAGGCGGCGTAGCATGCTCTGCACCCAGCCCGGCCGCTCCCCGATGCGCAGCTGATTACCCACCCTCCTCAGCGCTGTTGCAAATCCCATGCCCCCCCCGCAGGTGACTTCCCACCTTCAACTGGCCCATGATGATGCACTACCCATCTGATTTTCCATACAGGTCAGTCCATGCATGTCCTCATGCTCAGCAAGCGGCAGTACACCGGACGCGACCTCATCGACGACCGCTATGGCCGACTCTGGGAAATCCCGGAAGCACTTGCGCGCCGTGGGCATGCCATCAGCGGAATCGTACTGAGCTATCGGCATCGAGATTCCGGCAATTTCCTGTCTCCGGCAGGGGTTCAATGGCGTTCCATCAACGCTCTTTCACTCGAGACCATCCAGTTAGAACGTGCAATCAGGCGACTTCACCAGAAGCACCCTATCGATGTCCTCCTGACAAGCTCCGATGCACCATGCACCGTGCTCGGTGCAAGCTTGGCGAAGCACATCCATACTCCTCACGTTGCAGATCTCTACGACAATTACGAATCTTTCGGACTCAGCCGGATCCCAGGCATGCGCGCCGCCTTCCGTCGCGCATGTGCGCGCTCAAAGGCAATCAGCGCAGTAACACATGCCCTGGCTGATCACGTGAAATCCACTCTTTCAACACCTGTTCCAGTACATGTCATTGGCAACGCGGTCCGCCGGGATCTGTTTCATCCGATCGACAAACGTGTCAGCAGGGAGATGCTTGGTCTTCCCGTGAAGGCTCGCCTGATTGGCTGTGCCGGCGCCCTCGACCAAAGCAGGGGGATTGAAGATCTATTCCGAGCATTCCAGGCACTTTCAGAGCGCTACCCCGACATCCACCTCGTCATTGCCGGCCCTAGGGATACCACCCTTCACCGCTACCCACATCCCAGGATCATCGATTTCGGCGTCATCGGCTGGAAGCAGGTCCCGTTATTAATCAATTCACTCGATGTATCGGTAGTCTGCAATCGCAATTCAGGGTTTGGGCGTTTCTGCTACCCATTGAAGCTAGCGGAATCGATTGCCTGTGGCGTACCGATCGTCGCCTCAGACGTTGGTGACACACGACGGATCGGCGGGGGCGCAGTACGCACATACGTCCCCGGCGACATCAATGATCTCGTAGAAGCCATCGACCTTCAGCTTCAGATGCCGCTTTCCAATACCGACCTGAGGGCCTTCGACTGGGAAGAACGAGCCATTCAGATGGAAGCGCTTCTTCTAGAGGCGACACGCCCAAATCACCCCTGAACTCTCGTTCAAGCCCCGGGACCGGACTGTCGTCTAGCGACAGGATGTGGGCACATACCGGGCGTCCAACCCTCCACAAGACCAGTTCACCGCCCCGTTGGTATCGCTCGCGGTAAGAACTAGTGTCTGTCCGGCGACCTTCGCGCTGGCCGAAGAAGCAAAGGCCACCGAGATCGATCCGGTACCGTCAACGGTCACCGATCGGACGAATTTTCCGGATACCGACCCTGGAGCAGCCATGCCCGCGGCGCGATTGTCGGCAGGAAACTGCCCATGGTCGGAGTAGTAGGTGGCTATTGCCTCCTTGGCCCCGGTCGACAACGAGAGCCCCTCAGCTACCTGTCCTCGAGCAACATAGTCCTGGTAGGCCGGCAGCGCAATTGCCGCCAGGATGGCGATGATAGCAACCACGATCATGAGTTCGATCAAGGAAAATCCACGCTGATTCATGTACTACTCCCCTGTTGTTTGTTGGCTCGCCACCAGCCAATGCTCCAGGCCCTCAATGTCCCGGTCATATGCATGGCGATGATTGACGGCTCGCAGGATCCCCAATCCTTGCCTAGCCTCACTGACCTGAAGCAAGTTCGATGCCAATCCCATCCTCAGCAACCAAAGCCGGCATCCCAGGTCCTCCGGCGAGATCTGCACGGCCTCACGAATGAGCCTCATCGCTAGAGACGGATCTTTCATCACGTTGAAGGCGTAGTTGGAGAACACTACACGGACCCTCGACGATCGAGGATTCTCTGCAGTTGCGGTCGACAACAGAGCAAACAGTGCCTGCTCTTCAACTGGCCTGCACCCCCCCTCAACCCGACATGCGACGATCGCTTCAAGTGCCCCGACTTCCTGTGGTCCCAATGACCGCCTGGATATCTTCCGCTCAAGTGAACCCCATATCTCCGGGGGCTGCGCCCGCCCTTGATGCGAGTTGAGAATGATCAGTGCCTGCTCGGGAAGTGGCGAACTACCGGGCAATGAGGCCGCATGCGTGAACTCCTTCTCAGCCAGCGCCCAGGCCGGGGAGGCAGGATCCGCGGGGGCCGATGCCAGCAGTGCTCGTCCAAGTTCATAACCGGCCCGCGAAGAATCAGGATTACGGTTGGACAACGTGAGAGCAAGGCGCATTGGATCCGCCCACGTCTGCACCTGGATCCACCCCATGGCCGCAACAAAAAGCAGCAGGACTCCCCCTGCCGTACGGCGTGCCTCAACGGTCCACCTCTGCATCACCGCGGCCAGTGGTTGCACCAAGGCAAGAGCGATACCCACGATTGCCAGGTAGTTCCGATGTTCAAATGCCAACTCCAGCGGCACAACGTTACTGGTCAGCAAATGGCTGGCAAAGAACCATCCGATGCCAAGTGCCGTCAGGGGCCAGCGCTTGCGCAGCCCCCAAGCCGCTGTCGACAGCGCGACCAGCGCCAGCATCGGGACTATGAAAGTAGTTGAACGCCAGGATGGCGGGACCTGTGCATTGTCGTAATAGAACTTCAACGACTCGGGCCAGGGAAGCATGATCTGCTGAAGGTAGTTCAGCAGAATCGCCGGTTGCGAGTACAACCTGCCTGCCAAGCTGAAATCACGTGCCGAGTAGCGTTCCGGCGCTAGGGCGCCAGGCAGAATCACTGCGAAATATAGAAAGATCGCCCCTATGGCTCCAAAGGCATATAGGAGGGAAATTGCGCGCGCGCGTGTTCCATCCGGATTCCGGAACTTGAGGAGAAACACCTCGATCAAGAGTGTGTAAGCTGGGATGAGTATCGCGGTCTCTTTGAAGCCCAGGCCAATCCCGGCTCCGAACACCGCACAGCACCACCAGAGCAACGACGCCCGGGACCAGGGAGCGCTGCCGCGCGCCTTGAGATAGCAGAGAAGTGCGATCAGGACTCCCGTCGCCCCTCCTATTTCCATGCGCTGCACGACATAAAGGACGGTAGACACCTGCAATGGATGAACCATCCACACGGTGGCGACCATGAAGGCCGTCAAGCGCACCTGTGACCACGAAATGCTGAGCACTCGCCTGATCAGCATGGACGCCAGGGCGAACACCAGCGCTGAATTCAGGAGGTGTAGAGCCAAGCCGGTCGCCTTCATCGGCCAGGGCGCCAAGCCAGTAAAGTAGTAATTCAGGCCGAAACTGAGAATTGCCAATGGGCGGCCCACGTCGCCCGTGACCCCATTGCCCATGACCTGCGCGATGGAAGTAAAGTCCATCGAGGTCAAGCGCCAATCCGGATCGTCCACCAGATTGGGAAAGTCATCAAAGATGAACCCCCCATTCAAGCCATTCCAGTAGACGCCCACTCCGAGCAACGCCAGCAGGACCAGACCCGCCAGGGGCAGCAGTCGCTGCGCAGGTGCACTTCGCATCGAATAGAACTCCCCTTGCCCCAAAAAAGAAAGGGCCGCAAAGCGGCCCTTTCCCGATACCGCTATGCCGTCTGCGCGATTAGCGGCAGGACGACGGACGGTACTTGGCGTCGATGGTACCGGAGCTCTTGCAATCCCAGGTGATCGAGCCGCCCGCATCAGCCGGAGTCAGCACGAAGGTCTTGCCTGCAACCTTGGAGCTAACCGAACCCGAGCCCTTCATCATTGCGGTAATTGCACCACCGGTGCCAACAGTCACGCTGGTGACATACTTGCCGCTGATCGACGAGGCGCCAGCAAGGCCAGCCAAAGCATTGGTGGTCGGGAAGGCGCCCTTGTCGGCGTAGTACTCGGTAACAGCGGTCTTGGCACCCGAGCTCAGGGTCATCGCTTCGGAAACCTGCGAGCGTGCCACATAGTCCTGGTAAGCCGGCAGCGCGATGGCAGCCAGGATGGCGATGATCGCAACAACGATCATCAGTTCGATAAGGGTGAAGCCCTTCTGGTTCTTCATTTGGTACATCCCCAAGATAAGTGGTGGTTGATTTCAGAAGTCAGGATCGGTCTGACCAGTGGTCAGCTGAGCGGGTCCTGCCCCCTGCGGGTGGATCAACGCAGGTTGCGTGCCAACCCCGGCACGCCTCCCCCTGGATTTCCCCGCGCCCATGATGGCAGCTATTTCACGGATGGGAACCCCCCGGATGCGAATCTGCGATGGACGCGGCAATGTGACGCAGTGCGTCACCTTTGGTCGGCACCCGGCACGAATTCGCATGATGGTGCCCCCAACAACTGCCCAGACGGGCATGAACCCGCTACCATCGACGGCTAGACGCCCGCCTGGGGATGGCGGGTCTTGGGGAGCCGATATGTCTGTCAGTCGCAGTGCGATCAAGAAGGAGCCCGTGGCGCGCAGCACCACGGACCTGCAGCCGTTTGTCTGGGAGGGGACGGACAAGCGGGGTGTGAAGATGAAAGGGGAGCAGGCCGCGAAAAACGCGAATCTGCTGCGGGCCGAGCTGCGCCGCCAAGGCATCACCCCGGGCACGGTCAAGCCAAAGCCCAAGCCACTGTTCGGCGCAGCCGGCAGCAAGATTTCGCCGAAGGACATTGCATTCTTCAGCCGCCAGATGGCGACGATGATGAAGTCCGGTGTGCCGATCGTCTCAGCGCTGGACATCATCGCCAGCGGGCACAAGAACCCGCGCATGAAGAAGATGGTGGACGGCATCCGCACCGATATCGAGGGCGGATCGTCCCTTCATGAGGCAATCAGCAAGTATCCGGTGCAGTTCGACGAGCTCTATCGCAACCTGGTGCGTGCCGGTGAAGGCGCCGGTGTATTGGAGACGGTGCTTGATACCGTGGCCAACTACAAAGAGAACATCGAAGCCCTGAAGGGCAAGATAAAAAAGGCTCTGTTTTACCCTGCAATGGTCATTGCGGTAGCGCTCTTGGTCAGCTCGATCCTGCTGATCTGGGTGGTTCCACAATTTGAGGACGTCTTCAGGGGATTTGGCGCTGATCTGCCGGCATTTACTCAGATGATCGTAGCCGCATCCCGGTTCATGGTCTCTTGGTGGTGGCTGATCGCGATCATCGTCATCGGCAGCATCGTAGGTTTCACCATGGCCTACAAACGCTCGCCGAAGATGCAGCACGGGATGGATCGCTTGATCCTGAAAGTGCCAGTCATTGGCCAGATCATGCATAACAGCTCGATTGCCCGCTTTGCCCGCACGACCGCTGTGACTTTCAAGGCTGGCGTACCGCTGGTGGAAGCCTTGGGCATTGTTGCAGGCGCTACCGGCAATACGGTTTACGAGCATGCCGTATTGCGCATGCGCGATGACGTCTCGGTCGGTTACCCGGTCAACATGGCCATGAAGCAGACCGCCCTGTTCCCACACATGGTCATCCAGATGACGGGTATCGGTGAAGAGGCGGGCGCTCTGGACGCCATGCTGTTCAAGGTGGCCGAGTACTATGAGCAGGAAGTCAACAACGCCGTGGATGCACTGAGCAGCCTGCTCGAGCCGATGATCATGGTGTTCATTGGTATCATCGTCGGCGGTCTGGTCATTGGCATGTACCTCCCCATCTTCAAACTGGCATCGGTGGTCTGACACATACATGGCATTTCTCGACCAGCATCCCGGCCTCGGCTACCCCGCCGCGGCCGCCCTGGGGCTGCTGCTGGGCAGTTTCCTCAACGTCGTCATCCTGCGCCTGCCCAAGCGGCTGGAGTGGCAGTGGAAGCGCGATGCGCGCGAGGTCCTGGAGGAACCGGACTTCTACGAGCCCCCACCACCGGGGATCGTGGTCGAGCCCTCGCATTGCCCGCACTGCAAGCACAAGCTGAGCTGGTACGAGAACATCCCGCTGTTCAGCTGGATCATCCAGGGCGGCAAGTGAC
>Ga0308158_10004092_pt1 | contig 12442 bp, 11 predicted proteins | sample PhyBR2_FD_201038 | JGI IMG/M metagenome (GOLD analysis project Ga0308158, IMG submission 201038) | Phyllosphere microbial communities from UC Gill Tract Community Farm, Albany, California, United States - DLSLB.R2 | ecosystem: Host-associated > Plants > Phyllosphere > Unclassified | place: USA...
CTGAAAGCCATCGCGCTGGGCGCCTATGATTTCCACCAGAAGCCGTTTGACGCCGACATGCTGGCGCTGGTGATTGCGCGTGCAGCGTTCGTGCATGCAATGCAGCAGGAAAACCGCCGCATGCTGCAGACCGAGCGCGATTCGCCCCTGGCCGGCGTGATCAGCCGCGACGCCGGCATGCTCAAACTGTGCCGCAGCGTGGAAAAAGTCGCGCCGTCAATGGCCAGCGTGATGCTGCTGGGTGAGTCAGGCAGCGGCAAGGAGCTGTTTGCGCGTGCGCTCCATGCGCTGGGCGGACGCAGCGCGCAGCGTTTTGTTGCCATCAACTGCGCGGCCATTCCTGAAGCGTTGCTCGAAAGCGAGCTGTTTGGCCATGAAAAAGGCGCGTTTACCGGTGCGGTGCGCCAGGCTGTAGGCAAGATCGAGCTGGCGCATGGCGGAACATTTTTTCTCGATGAAATTGGCGACATGCCCCTGGTGCTGCAGGCCAAGCTGCTGCGCTTCCTGCAGGAACGCGTGATCGAGCGCGTCGGCGGGCGCGCGCACATTGCGGTTGACGTGCGCATCGTGTGCGCCACGCACCAGGATCTGACAGCGCTGGCAGCGGCCGGGCGTTTTCGCGACGACCTGTATTACCGCCTGAGCGAACTGGTATTGCGCATTCCCCCCTTGCGCGAGCGCAGCGGCGACGCACTGTTGCTGGCGCACCACTTCAAGAACCGCTTTTGCACCAGCGAAGGGCGCAGCCACCTGCATTTCAGTGCAGCCGCGCTGCAACGTATCGACAGTTACAGCTGGCCCGGCAACGTGCGTGAAGTGGAAAACTGCATCCGGCGCGCGGTCATCATGTGCGACGGCGCGCAGATCGGCGCGGACGACCTGGGCTTGCCTGGTCTTGCCGAAACGGTTGGGGAAGCCAGCTTCAGCCTGCGCGTGGCGCGCGACGCAGCCGACTACGCAGCCATGGTGCGTGCATTGGCCCATAGCGACGGCAATATCGCCAGGGCCGCCGAACTGCTGGGCGTGAGCCGCCCGACGCTGTACGACCTCATGCATCACCATGGTGTCAAGCCACTCGCGCGCGACTGAAATATGACCTTTGTGTATGGCGTCGCACATACGCTTGGCCAGCTGCACGGCATGCTGGCGTCACAGCTTACAGATAGCTCAACGTCAACAAAAAAAGGGGAAATCCATGCAAGCTACGCAATTGTCCGTTTCGGACCTCAATCAACCAGGCGTGTCCTGGGGCGCAGTACTGGCCGGCGCTGCGGCGGCGTCCGCACTGTCGTTCATCCTGCTGATCCTCGGTGTCGGCCTGGGTCTGTCGTCGGTGTCGCCGTGGTCGTTCAACGCCACCGCCATCGGCGTGTCGACCATCGTCTGGCTGGCCTTCATGCAACTGGCTGCTTCCGGTATCGGCGGCTACATGGCTGGCCGCCTGCGCGCCAAATGGAGCTCGGTACATACCGATGAAGTCCATTTCCGCGATACCGCCCACGGCCTGCTGGCCTGGGCAGTGGCCACCCTGATTACCGTGGCCGTGTTGGCTGGCGGCATGCGCGCCGTGCTGAGCGGCGCCATCGATGCCGGTACCGGTGTTGCCGCTGCCGTGGCGCCTGCCGCTGCGGCCGGTGCTGGTGCGGCAGCTGCCAATGCCGGCGAAGGTGCCGGCAATGGCGCCAATCCACTCGATTATTTCTCGGACATGCTGCTGCGCGCTGCACCAGCGCCGGCTGTCGCCGCTGACGGCACCACCAGCACGACTGGCATGCCGGCAGCACCTATGGCCACTGGCAACGTCAGCGCTGCTGACCAGCGCGTGGAAATTGGCAGAATCTTTGCCACCAGCATCAGCAACGGCAGCCTGGCTGCTGACGACCGCGCCTACCTGGGTCAGCTGATTGCCAAGCGCACCGGCCTGTCCCAGGCCGACGCCGAGGCACGCGTCGATGCTGTCTATGGCCGCGCTGCCAAGCTGGCTGCTGACACCAAGGCAAAGGCACAGCAAGCTGCCGACACGGCCCGCAAGGCTGGCGCCCATACTGCCCTGTGGATGTTTGTTGCGCTGCTGCTCGGTGCTTTCGTTGCTGCCCTGGCTGCAACCTTTGGCGGCCGCCAGCGTGACCATGAGCGCGTGCTGCGCCATGTGTCGATCTGATCTTGCTTACCACTGATTAAAGGAGAATTTTATGCGTTCCATCCTCTTGCTGCTGCTGGGCATCCCGCTGCCGATCGTGATTCTGATTGCGCTGTTTGTCCGTTAAACTGACGCCAGGCTTGTCCTGCCGTTAAAATATCCGGCGCGCACCGCAAGGTGGCGCCGGATTTTTATTTTTGGGGTCGGACTGACCCTGCTCCTGACACCACCGAGAAAAACCATGAACCTAAGCCGCCGCCATCTGCTCAAAACCACCGTGATTGCTGCCGCAGCATGCGCCATGCTGCCGTCGTGCTCGACCCTGATCGGGCCGCGCGATGTGACGGTGTCGCTGGCCAAGATGCAGCAGGGGCTGGAGCGGCGTTTTCCGATCGATAAACGCGTGTTGTCGGTGGTCGATGTGAAGCTGCTCAATCCGCAACTGTCGCTGCAGCCTGAAGCCGGACGCGTGGCGCTGGCGATCGATGCCAGCGTGACGCCACCCTTCATGCGCCAGTGGCGCGGCAATGTGCAGTTGTCAGGGCACCTGGTGCTCAATGCGCAGCGCGACGCGGTCTATCTGAGCCAAGCCAGCGTGGACAAGGTATCGATAGCCGGCATGGATGAAGCGCAGCAGCGCCAGTTTGCCAAGATAGCCAGCCTGCTGGCCGACCAGTTGATGCATGAAACGCCGATCTATACCTTCAAACCGGACGAATTGCGTTATGCGGGGGTGCAGTTTGTGCCTGTGAGCATCAACACCACCAGCGCGGGGCTAGTGGTGCGATTTGAGCCGGCCAAATAACTCAGATGTAGTAGATCAGGGCGATCACGCCGACGACCAGTGCAACGCGGGTCAGGTTGTAGGCCGGTTTGCTCCAGGCTTTGAAGCGGCGGCGGTACTGGCCCATGGCCCAGGAGATGCGGAACAGTTTGCTGATGCCGCCGGCCTGGTCGCCAAGTTCATTTGGCGACGCCGCTGCCGTCATCAGGGTGCGGCCCAGCCAGCGGTTCAGGCCCTGCGCCCAGCCAAAGCGCATCGGACGCTCGATATCGCAGAACAGAATGATGCGGTTGCTGTCGGCGTCGTTGCGTGCCCAATGGATGTAGGTTTCATCGAACATGACGGCCTGGCCATCGCGCCAGCTGTGGCGTTCGCCATCGACGTCGATAAAGCAGCGGTCGTCGTTCGGCGTTTCCAGACCCAGGTGATAGCGCAGCGAGCCGGCAAACGGGTCGCGGTGCGGATTGAGCTTGCCGCCGGCAGGCAGTTCGGCAAACATCGCGGCCTTGATTGAAGGAATCGATTGCAGCAGCGCATAGGTCTGCGGGCACATCTGCTGTGCCGACGGGTGGCTCGCGTCATACCATTTCAGATAGAACCGCTTCCAGCCGTATTTGAAGAAGGAATTGAAGCCGACATCGTCATTCTTTTCGGCAGCCTTGATCTTTTTCAGTTCCTGCAAGCGCAGCGCTTCATCGCGGATGATCTGCCAGTTCTGCTGCAGCGGCGCCAGTTCAGGGAACTGCTCGACCGACAGATAGGGCGTGGCCGGGACTTTGGAGAAGGTGTGCATGAACAGGTTCAGCGGCGCCATGAACGACGAATGGTCGAAGATCTGGCGCCGAAACGGCAGGCGCACCTTGCCACGGAAATGTATATGTAATACGGAAAAAACGAAAATGCCCAGTAAGGCCCACTTCATACCAACCTCGATGTGAAAAAACAGACCCATTATAACCAGTTACCGGCATCGGCTCCTTGCCCTGGTCCTGGCTTTTGGCAGCTGGTATGTGGGTAGCATCAGGCGGAGTGGGACTGCAGCCACGCGCGTGGCGACATGCCGCGCCGCGCCGAGAAGGCTTTGCTGAACGCCGACTGGCTGGCGTAGCCCACCTTGTGCGCTACCGACTGTACCGTGCCACCCTTGCCAAGCAGCTTTTGCGCCATCAGCATGCGCCGCTCGCTCAGATAGTCTGCCGGCGTCGCGCCGAGCGTGTCGTGGAACAGCCGCGAGAACTTGCTGCGTGACATGCCGGCGACCTCCGCCATGCGAGGCAGATCCCACGCCTGCTCGGGATTGGCATGCAGCTGCGCCAGCAGGCGCGCCATGCCGCGCTCGTCGGGCTGGCCGGCTTGCCGCTGGGCGCCCAGCAATGCGGTATCGAGCCGGTCATTCTGGTAGGCGTGGCGCAATACGTGCGCCAGCACCACGTCGCACAGCCGGTCGAGCATCAGCTGTTTGCCGGGAAGGTCGCTGTCGGCCTGCTCGTAAAGCAGCGCCAGCAGTGGTGCCAGGCCGGGAATCTGTTCCGGCAGCACATGCAGCATGGCCGGCAGGCAATGCGGCAAGCTGTCCTGCGCACCGTGCGCATAGACTATGCGTGCGCACAGCAGATTGGTCGGCACGCAGGCATCCGCCTGCAGGCCGTGCGCCATGCCGGCAGGGTAAAACACCAGTCCCGGCGCTTCCATGACCAGCGCAGGCGCATGCTGGTGGTGCATGACTACGCGCCCGGCGCGCAGCAAATGCAACTGGCCGCTGGCGGCCTGATCGTCGAAGGCATTGCTGCCGCAAAAAACGCCGTTATAAAAAACTTCGGCGTGGTATTGATGCGGCCCGAAACAAGGCGAGAGTTTGTCCATAAAGTTTGCTGCAGATCAATATTCTGTACTCTAAGACATTAAAATTGGATTTTGGGAACAATTAACAATTTCCGATAGGATATAGTTTTACCCGTCGCAGGCAAACGATACGCTATGTACGCCGTTTCTGCGATACCGCAGGCAGCCCTGTCCCCGCTGCATGATGCGCTGGCCGCTACTAGCTGCCATGTCGATATGGCATCTTCCCTGGCCGCGCTCGCCAGAATTCTTATTGTAATCATGCCAGCGTGATCCGCCGGCAGTCTCTTCTACAGGTATGTAATCACCATGAAGTCATTGAATACGCTTCCGATAGGCATGCGCCTGTCGCTGGGTTTTGCCACGCTGGTAGCGCTGTTGCTGGTGCTCGCTGCGTTTGCGCTGCTGCGCATTGGTGCCATGTCCGACGCCATGAGGGCGCAGGACCAGGTGCAGTTGCACAAGCTTGACCCACTCTATATCGCGCGTGAAGCGCTGGACCAGACCGGTCTGGCTGCGCGCAACGCCTACATTTTCCGCGACCCGGCTGCTGCCGCACGCGAACTGGCGCTGATCGATCAGCAAAAGGCGGTCTATCTTGACGCGCTTGCGCAGCTGGCGCCGTTGTTTGCCGGCGACGCCCAGTTTGACAAGGTCAGCCGTGGCCTCAAGCAAATGGCGCAGGAATTGCAGCGGCCTGCTCGCTATCGCGCTGCCGGCCAGATGGACCAGTACGGCGACTTCCTGGTCAATGAATGCAGCCCTTTGCGCCGCCAGATCGTGACCGATATCGATGGTTTGCTGAAGAATGTGCAGCGTGAGTCGAACCTGGCCAGCGAGAGCGCGCACGCCATCTATGGCCGCACGGTCACCTGGGTGGCGGTACTGGCAGCCGTCAGCGTCCTGCTGTGCATCGTTGTCGCTACCGTGATCACGCGCAGCCTGCTGCGCCAGCTCGGTGGCGAGCCTGCACATGCGGCAGACGTGGCCAACCGGATTGCGCATGGCGAGCTGGCGGTCGAGGTATTGACGGCGGAAGGCGACGACAGCAGCCTGCTCTTTTCCATCAAAACCATGCGAGACAACCTGGCGGCCATCGTGGCCAAGGTGCGCGAGGGAACGGAAAGCATCGCCAGCGCCTCGACCGAGATCGCACATGGCAACCGCGACCTGTCGCAGCGCACCGAACACCAGGCTGGCACGCTTGAAGAACTGACGTCGTCGATGCGCCAGCTGGTCGACACCGTGCGCCAGAACGCCGAGCATGCGGTGCAAGCCAATCATCTGGCGCGCGAAGCCACGCAAGTGACCGAGCAGGGCGGCAAGGCGGTGGCAGAAGTGGTGCATACCATGGGCCTGATCAATGCGTCGTCGAACAAGATTGTCGATATCATCAGCGTGATTGACGGCATCGCCTTCCAGACCAATATCCTGGCCCTGAATGCGGCGGTCGAGGCAGCGCGTGCGGGTGAGCAGGGACGCGGCTTTGCCGTGGTAGCCTCGGAAGTACGCAATCTGGCGCAGCGCTCGGCTGCCGCCGCGCGTGAAATCAAGGCGCTGATCGACGATTCGGTCAGCAAGGTCGGGGCCGGCACGGTGCTGGTTGAGCAGGCAGGCGCCACCATGCAGGACGTGGTGGCCGGCATCGTGCGCGTGTCGGGCATCGTGGCCGAAATCAGCCACGCCACTCAGGAACAGGGGACCGGCATCGAGCAGGTCAACCGCGCCATCGGCGACATGGACCAGGTCACGCAGCAAAATGCCGCGCTGGTCGAACAGGCGTCGGCCGCTGCCATGCAGCTGCAGGAACAGGCGCAGCAGCTTGAACAGCAGGTCGGCATCTTCAAGCTCGCACAGGTACGCCAGCCGTTGAGGCTGGCAGCATAATCGCGGAGGACGCCAGGCGCACTGGCAGGCGGGCCATTGTGTGCAGCGGTTTGTTTTTTTCGCGCTACAATGAAAGCCGGACCAGCGCCTCGCGGGAATCATCATGCAGTTGCACGGCAGTCAGGAACTAGACGGCGAAAACCGCGCGGATGCACCACGCCCGCCCGTGCTGCGCCATGCGCTGGGCGCGCTGGCCTGGGCTGGGCTCACCTTCGTGGTCTGCCTGGTCATTCTTACCGTCACCAAATGGCTGTTGCCGCCGCAATACTGGGGCGCGCATACAGGCCTGGCACGCTTCCAGCGCGAAATGTCGCTGCCGCTGCTGGTGTTCTGGGTGGTTATCTATTCGCCGATTCTTGAAACCTTTCTTGGCCAGCTGCTGCCAATGGAAATTCTGCGGCGATGGCGCGCAAGCGAGCGCCTGAGCGTGGTGGCCGGCGCCATCCTGTGGTTTATCGTGCATTACCTTAGCGGCGGCTTGCTGCACGGCATCGTGGCACTCGGCTCGGGCGCCATGTTCAGCCTGGTCTACCTGCGCCACCGCGCGCCGGGCGTGGCGGCCGCCTACACCACCACCACGCTGGCGCGCGCCTGCAACAATATCCTGCTGATCATCGCCGTCGCTTACGGCTTCGACGCCTGAGCACGCTGCGCAAGCTTGCCCGTGCGCAGCGCGATCAGTTTTTGTTATAGTCTCGGCTATCTTTCCACTAGCTCCTTGCACATGACCAACGCCACGCTCGCTTCCACGTTCCCTCCCACTCCACGCACCTTCGGTACGCCGCTGTCTTCTACCGCCATCAAAGTCATGCTGCTCGGCTCAGGCGAACTGGGCAAGGAAGTGATTATTTCACTGCAGCGCCTGGGCGTGGAAGTGATTGCCGTTGATCGTTACCCGAATGCACCGGGCCATCCGGTAGCGCACCGCTCGCATGTGATCGACATGAGCGACGGCGTGGCGCTGGCCGCGCTGATCGAACTGGAAAAACCGGACCTGATCGTGCCCGAAATCGAGGCGATTGCCACTGAAACGCTGGCCGCCATGGAAGCGGCGGGCCAGATCACCTGCATTCCGAACGCGCGCGCAGCCTTGCTGACGATGAACCGCGAGGGCATCCGCTGCCTGGCGGCCGAGCAGTTGCAGCTGCCGACCTCGCCATACCGTTTTGCCAGCAACCTGACCGAATTGCAGCTGGCCTGCCAGGAGATCGGGTTTCCGTGCATCGTCAAGCCGACCATGTCATCGTCGGGCAAGGGCCAGTCGAAACTCGATGGTCCGCAGGACGTGGAAACGGCGTGGGCCTATGCGGCCAGCGGTGGCCGTGTCGATTCGGGCCGCGTGATTGTTGAAGGGTTCGTGGACTTTGATTACGAGATTACCTTGCTGACAGTGCGCGCCATCGGTGTTTCGGGCCAGGTCGAGACGCAGTTCTGCGAGCCGATCGGACACCGCCAGGTACAGGGCGACTATGTGGAATCGTGGCAGCCAGCGCGCATGTCGCCGCTGGCGCTGCAGCGCTCGCAGGAAATTGCACGTAAGGTGACCGATAACCTGGGTGGCCTGGGCCTGTTTGGCGTGGAGCTGTTCGTCAAGGACGATATGGTGTGGTTCTCGGAAGTAAGCCCGCGCCCGCACGATACGGGCATGGTGACCATGGCCAGCCAGGTGCAAAGCGAATTCGAGCTGCACGCCAAGGCGATCCTGGGCCTGCCGGTCAATGTGGCGCTGCGCTCGCCTGGCGCCTCGGCTGTGATCTACGGCCAGCTTGAAGCCAAGGGGATTGCCTTTGAAGGCGTGGCCGAGGCCCTGCGCGTACCTGGCGCCGACCTGCGCCTGTTCGGCAAGCCTGAATCATTTGCGCGTCGGCGCATGGGCGTGGCCCTGGCCAGCGCCGACGATACCGGGACGGCGCGCGAGCGTGCGGTGCTGGCAGCGAGCCTGGTGCAGCCAGTTGTGCGCTGATTGCGCCGTGGTTTGTGCGTTAATTGTGCCTTGACTGAAAAGGAGAACGCATGAGCTGGCTGGATAAACTATTGGGCAAAACTACCGAGGCACCTGTGCAGGAAGAAATCCCTCATGTGCCGCCGTCGCAGCACGCGGTCACGGGCAAGGAGGCCGGCGCGCAAATGCTGGCCAATGCCTGCGCTGCGCGCGACGCGTTCTACGCCACGCTGGGTACGGTGGACACCGATGTGCTGGCGCCGCTGGTCAATCCCGCCTTCATGGGCGGCCCGCGCTGGCCGTCGCTGCGCCAGGCCTGGCGCGTGATCCGCACGCCGGACAGCATTATTATTGCCAGCGATGGCCTGTCCGATCCGTTCGAGGATGACGATGATATTTTCGAGCCGCTCGGCCATCTGCTGGAAGTGTGCGTGGAATTGCCTGTCAGTAAGCTTCATGGTACAGAAATCAGCGCCTCCTGGCTGTTCGATCTGATTTACCAGGTCAGCCAGAACGTGGCAGACCATGGCTCGATCGATCTGCTGGTGCAGCGCCATGGCAGCGTTTCGCTGGCGCTCGACCTGCAGCAGCCGCCAGCCGGGCTGGAAAATGAATATGAGCAAGTAGGCGTGGTACTGACGCAGGGCGCCGGCCATCTGCCAGCGCAATTTGATACTCCCTACGGACCGGTCATGCTGCTGGTGGCGACCGTGTTGCAGCCGGTCGAGCTCGATGCGATCAGCGAGGCCGAAGACAAGGCGCAGGCGCGTGCCGCGCTGGTTGCCAAGCTGGCCGCATCGCCCACTGGCCTGATGAGCCTGGCCGATCGCCAGCCTGTTACGGTGTAGCGTTGACACCGGCTGCCGGCTCGCGCCAGTGGCCGGCTTTTTTCAGCTGGTTTTTCAGGCCCGGTAGCGGAAAGCCCAGACCATAGGCTTTTTCTGCATAGGCCATTGCCTGCCCATAATCCTTCTGCTTTGCGTACAGCAAGCCCAGGTTGTACTGGATGGTGGCGTGTTCGGGCGCCATCTCGGCGGCGGTGCGCAGTTGTGCCAGTGCTTCACCGTCCTGCTTGCTGGCCAGCAGATAGCTGGCAAACACCATGCGCGCAGTCGCGTCATGCGGTGCATAGCCGATCGCTCGCTCGAAATAGCAGCTGACGGTGTAGCGCGCGCCTGGCGGTTGCACGGTCTTGTCGCGCAGGCCCAACCTGGCCATCGATGACAGCGCCCGGTGATGATTGGGGAAATGCTCGAGCGTGTAGCTGATATCGCCGGCCAGGCTGCCTGTCATGCCCTTGACCAGGTTTTCCACGCTCTTGTTGAAATGGTATTGCTCAACCACGCTCAGGCCGGCACGGTCATCACTGCTGGTGTAGTCGCCGCCCGGGTCATGCTTCACGTATGGCGGGCAGGCGCCACAGGCGATGCCGCTTGCCAGCAGCAGGCACGCCAGCAGGGCTGGTTTCATGGCGTTCTCCTTGTGTTTTCAACGACGGTGTCGAGCAAACGCGCCAGCGCCAGGCTGCGCTGCTGGCGCGTTTGCAGTGCAATCTCGGCCATGCTGGCCAGCGGCGGGCAGCCGGTGCGCGCCAGCGCCAGGAAATGCAGCAAGGCGCGCGCGCAATCGTCGCTGCTGTCGAGTTGGCCCATGGTGTCGATGCCGGCCGCGCGCAGCTTGGCGGCCGTGTCGCCGGCAGCATCGAGCAGGCCCAAAATCGGACGCCGGCAGCGCAGGTATTCATAGAGTTTGGTCGGGATCTGTGCATTGCAGTTGGCCGCCTGCAGTAGCAACAGCCCATCGGCCGTCTGCATTTCGGCCAGCGCCGCCGTATGCGTCTGCATTGGCGCGAGCGTTACCAGGCCGGCGATACCGGCTTGCTGCAGCAGGCCGGCCAGCCAGCCGTCATGGCCGGTGGCGCGCAGGCGCAGCTCGAAATTGCGCTCGCTGATCAGGCCTTCGCTGCGCAGCCGGGACAGGGCCGCGAACAGCGGGCGTGGATCGCGCTCGGACGGGTAGACTACGCCGCTATGCAGCAGCAGAAAGCGGCTGCGCGGCGCCCAGCGGGGCACGATGGCGGCAAAATCGGCTTCGTCATGGCCATTTTCAATCAGGCAGATACGCGGCGATGCTGGCGCCAGCCGCGCACGATGGGCCGCGACAGCGCCTGGCGTGGTGCAGACCATTGCCGCGCAGCGCGCAGCGGCGCGCCGTTCGATCCACGCATGCCATCGATACACGCGCGGATCGGGTGGGTAGGGTTGGGCAGGATCGCTGTCATCGATCATCGGGTCGCGCTGGTCGGCAACCCAAGGCAGGCCTGTTAGCCTGTGTACGGCAAGCGCAATCAGGTGGGCGGTCGGAATCGGATAGGTTGACCAGATCGCATCTGGCCGGTACTGGCGGATCAGGCGCAGCGCGGCCGGCACGCCCGTGAGCCACCAGGAACTCCAGCGGTCTGGCAGCGCCACACAGGCCGGATATCGGCCACGGACGGCCAGGTGGCGCCGTGCATCGAGCGCGATACTGTGCCGCACGATCCGGGAAGACGGCGCCGGCGTGCACGGCTGTGCGGGCGCGCGCGCCGACAACACGAGCGCCTGCCAGCCAGACTGCGGCAGGTAGCGCGCAAAACTTTCCGTGCGCAGCACGCCGCTGCCGCCTTGCAAGGGCGGATAGTGATAAGCAATCATCAGTACGCGGCGCGGCGTGCCGGCGCCACCGCCACCGCTTACCATGAGTACAGCCACTCGAGGCAGCGCAGCTCGACCTGCTCGCGCCACGCGGCGCTGGCAAAGGTATGGTTCGCGTCCTCGATGAATATCTGTTGCCATTTCTCGCGCTCAATGAGGCTGCGCCAGCGCTTGCTGCTGCTGACCAGCATCTGCCATTCGCGGGCAACCAGATCTTTGCCGCTCAGTATCAGCAGCACCCGGCCTTTGTAGCCGTGCAGCGTGGGGTAGATTTGTTCAGCCGGGGTATTTTCCCCGTCACCGCGGCCGGTGATGTCGCTGCTGCTGACAAGATGGCTGGCGCTATGCCGTATGCCGGCAAGACTTGCCTTCAGCTCCAGCTCGCACCTGGCAAATTTGCGCCAGAAGCTGCCTTGCAGCAGGCGCGGCAGGTAATAATGGTGCAAAGTGGCGCGCGCGAGACCTGCGCTGCTGCGCACCCACGGGTTGAGCAGGACCAGCCCGCTGATGCGCGCGTCGCGCGATGTATGGCAGGCCGATGCCGTGGCGCCATCGCACAGTCCCCATAGCACCACTTCACGCAAGAGTGGCACGCTGGCGAAAAACTGTGCCAGCGCGGCATCGATATCGGCGCTGATGGCGCGATAGTCGCGCACTGCGCCTTCGCTGTCGCCCATGCCGCGGTAGTCAAACCGCAGTACCGGCACGCCATGTGCAGCCAATGCACGCGACAGCAGTACGAACTGGCGATGGCTGCCGGCGCGGTACTGCGGTCCCCCGGTCACGATCAGTACGCCGCGCGGCGCTGGCGTTTGCGGCAGGCAGAGGATGCCAATCAGTTGCACCGGGCCGCCATCCTGCTGGCAGTCAAAGCTGAGCGGCACTTCGCTGGCAGGCTGCGTTCTAGCATTCATGGCCTGGCCTTTCCGCCAGACTATCGTCGCACAGCCAGTCAGCGCACAGCCTTCTGGTGGCGGCCAGCAAGTGCGGGCATGCCAGCAGTTCGCCGCTCTGCCAGAAGGCGCCATCGTCAAAACATGCCAGGTGAACGGCTGCGCCATTGTCGCGCCAGCGTGCCGCCTGCTGCACGGCTGCCGGCGGCGGAGCGTGATTGCTGCTGTAGTGCAGCCAGTAGACGGGTACAGCTGGCGGCG
>Ga0308158_10004095_pt1 | contig 12439 bp, 8 predicted proteins | sample PhyBR2_FD_201038 | JGI IMG/M metagenome (GOLD analysis project Ga0308158, IMG submission 201038) | Phyllosphere microbial communities from UC Gill Tract Community Farm, Albany, California, United States - DLSLB.R2 | ecosystem: Host-associated > Plants > Phyllosphere > Unclassified | place: USA...
GTCGGCGGCGCTGCCCTTGTCGGCGGCCATGGTGAACCATTTGCGTGCCTCCTTGTTGTTGACTGGCGTCTGGTAGCCGCGCACGTGGTACAGGCCCAGCACGTGCATCGCTTCGGTATTGCCCTTTTGTGCCGACTGTTTGAGAAAGTCCAGCGCGCGCGGCATATTGCGCGTTTCCTGCCAGCCTTCGGCCAGCATGACGCCTTTGGCAGCGAGTGCATAGCTGTCGCCCCTGGCCAGCGCCTTGCTGATCCACGGCTTGGCTGCGGCCTGGCGGGCCTGGCGCTGCTGGTCGGTCAGCGCGCCTGGCGCCGTGCCGCGTCCCATCAGCTGCATCCAGCCGTACAGGCCGTAGGCGCGCGCGTCGCCGTCCCTGACCAGGCTTTCCAGCATCGCCAGCGCGGCTGGCTGGTCGCCGTTTTCATACAGCTTGACGGCTTTGGCTGCGCTGGCGTCCACCACCGGCGGCGCCACATGCGGCGCCACGCTGGCTGACGGCAGTGCCGGCGCGGTATTGGGCAGCGGGCGCACGCGCACCGGCAGCAGGTAAGCGCTGGCCAGCACCGCCAGCGTGGCCGGCGCCAGCACCAGTATCTGCGCCAGCCGGTTGCGGCGGCCCTTGCTGGCGATCTGCATGGCGCGTTCGGCCTGCTCCTTGCCGCCCAGGGCGCCGCTCAACACCGTTTTTACCTGATGATTGAACAGCAGGTAAGCTGCACCGGTCATGGCCAGGCCGGCCAGGGCGCCAAATTTGCCGCCAAAGAAAAACCAGACGGCCACCGTGGCCACCAGCGCGCCCAGCGTGGCCTTCCACCAGAACTGCTTGGCCAGCCGCGTGTAGACCTGGCGCAGCGCACCGAGCACACCGGTGCGCACGCTGTTGGCGTAGTCGGGCGAGACCACGTCCACATGCGCATGGTGGTTCTCGCCGCTGAGCACCGATTCGATCACGTCGGCATTGAGTTCGGAGGCGGCCACGTCGCGCAGTGGCGTCAGCAGGCTTTCCACGTGGGAGGAAAACAGGCCGTCGTCGGCGCTGCTGGCCAGCGCATCGGTCAGTGTTTTCAGGTCGCCGCGCAGCAGCTTTTCAATAATGTCGTCGAGTGTCAGCCAGCGCAGGTCGCTGCCATACGCCACCACATGATGCTTTTCCTGGTTGCATACGGCGTCCAGGCGCACGATGCGCAGCTTGCCGGCATATAGCGCGTCGACTTCCTGCGGATGATCGGGGTCGTACATGCTGACTTTGGCCAGCGACAGACTGTGCGCGAGCTGTGCCAGTGAGTGCACGCTCTCCTTGTCGCGGATGCGGCGCGCGTCGTCCGGCGCCTGCTTGGGCAGGTTCAGGCTGTAGGCGGGCGTCACATGCACATCGAGCCAGGCCGCTTCGCCGGTCTTGCCCGAGCCATCGCACGGGTTGCAATGCAGATCGCCCGCGCCGCTGCAGGTACGGCAGGTAACGCTGCCGCTGGCGCGGCAGGTGCCGCAATTGATATTGCCCGAGCCGTGGCAGGTGTTGCAGGTGACCTTGCCGTAGCTGCAATGGTGGCAGGTGCGCGTGACGTTGCGGTACTGCGTGCGGCTCTCGGTATGGTAGGTGGTGCGCGAGCTGCCGTTCTCGTAGATGGTAGTGGGTACTTCCACCGTGATGTAATCGGTAACCTGCTCGAGCACGTTGCCGGTGCCGTGGCAATAGGTGCACGACACCTTGCCGCTGCCGAAGCAGCCATAGCCGTCACAGCTGAGGTTGCGGCGGCCGTGGCACTTCCAGCAGGTTTCGGTGGTGCTGCCGTAGCAGGTGGTGCAATTGACGCGCCCGTCGCCGTGGCAGCTCAGGCACTGATCCAGATGCCAGTGGCGTACCGCATGGCCGAGGTATAGTCCCGGCTCGATGGCATTGTAGCGGTGTCCGCTTTGCTGCAGCGCCGTTTCAAGCTTGCCGGCGGCACGCCGCAGCCGCTCCTTGGCTTGGGCCTGGGCGCGCGGCGCTACCTGATGTGCGGCGCAGCAATCGTCGCCTGCCGAGGGCGAGAAATAGCCGTTGATCAGCCGGCTTTCCAGCCGCGCTTCCAGCACATAATTCGCCTGCAGCGCAAAGTCCTGCAGTACTTCTTCTTCGGCCAGCGCGGTAATCTGGTGCGGCTCGAAACGGGTCTTGTCCTGCACCAGGGTACGTAATTTTTCCAGTGCGCTTCCCAGCGTTCCCAGCGCGTTTCCCAGTGCGGTGGGGTCTGCCTCCGCTTTGACCAGGCTGATCAGTGGGCTGTCAGGGGCGTCTGGCAAGGTCGGCAAATCGGGCGTAGCGGGTTCCAAATCGACCGTTTCCTTGCTGGAGTTCATGCGCACATCCTTTGCCTGAAAGAAATATGCTGCGATTTTAGCATTGAAGTGGCGGCGTTCTTCTGTGCGATCCAGGCTTTTTCAAAGCATGCTGCGGCGCAGCTTGTCAGCCTGCGTGAGACAATGGCGGCCGATTTAATCAGGAGCTTTCCATCCATGCAGTCCCGGCATTATCTGTTTCCCGTATTCGCCGTGCTGATCTGGGCCGTCAACACCATTGTCAGCAAGCTGGCCGTGGGCGTGATCGACCCGGCAGCCATTTCCTTCTACCGCTGGCTGCTGGCCGGCGTGCTGCTGGCCTGTGTATTCGGCCGTCCGGTGTGGCGCCAGCGCGCCGTCATCCGGCCTTACCTGGGCAAGCTGTTCGTGCTCGGCATGTTGGGCATGGTGATGTACCAGTGCCTGGCGTATGTTGCCGCGCAAACCACCAGCGCCACCAATATGGGCATCCTGGCCTCAATGATGCCGCTGCTGGCGGTCGGCCTGTCGCTGTTGCTGCTGGGCGAGGCGGCCACCGTGGGCGCCGTGGCAGGTGGCATGGTGTCGCTGGCGGGGCTGGTCTACCTGCTCAGCCACGGCGAGCCGGCCGCGCTGCTGGCCAAGGGCGTGGCGGTGGGCGACGGCATGATGCTGCTGGCCTGCCTGTCGTATGCGGCCTATGGCGTGCTGCTCAAGCGCTGGAAAATTCCCCTGACGAACTGGCATTCGCTGCTGATCCAGGTATGGTGCGCCGTGCCGGTGCTGTTGCTCTATTATCTGGCGCGCTCGGCGCCGCCGGTCACGCTGGGCGGCCTGCCGCTGGTGCTGTTTGCCGGCATACCCGCTTCCATCGTTGCGCCGTTTTTATGGATGCATGGACTGGCGAGGCTGGGGCCGAGCCGCGCCACGACGCTGATGAATCTGCTGCCGGTATTTACCGTGGCCATCGCCGTGCTGTTCCTGGGCGAAACCGTGCATGCCTATGATCTGATCGGCGGTGCGGTCACTTTGCTGGGCGTGATCATGGCGCAGACACTGAAGCGTCCGTTGCGCCGCAGTGTTGCCTGAATGGTATGCTGTGCGCTTTGACAGGAGTGCACGATGGACCATCTCGATACCCTGCTGAGCGAACTGGAAGCATTTGGCGAGGCCAATGACGCCGCACACAGCGAGCGCGGCCGACGCATGCTCAATATTACGCGCGACACCGGCCAGCTGCTGGCCGTGTTGATGCAGGCCAGCGGTGCGCAGCGGGTACTGGAAATCGGCACCTCGAATGGCTACTCAACGCTGTGGCTGGCGCGTACTGCGCAAAAAACCGGCGGCAGAGTTGCGACGGTGGAGCTGGCCGCTGACAAGGTGGCCATGGCAGCGGCCAACTTCGAGCGGGGGCAGTTGCAGCATCTGATCGAGCAATTGCAGGGCGACGCCGGCACGGTGCTGTGCGAGGCACTTGACGGCGCCTGGGACTTTATTTTTCTCGACTCGGCGCGCAGCCAGTATCAGGCCTGGTGGCCGCAGCTGGACCGCGTGCTGGCGCCAGGCGGCGTGCTGGTAGTCGACAATGCCAATTCGCACTACGCGGAAATGGCCGCCTTTCTGGAGACCATCGGCAGTGATGTGCGCTATACCAGCTCGCTGGTGCCGGTAGGGAAGGGCGAGTTTATTGCTATTAAAAACCGGCGTCATGTCAGCGGGCTCTAGGCCACCCCGTTCGACCCCGGTCAACCGCCATCAAACTTCAGCCATCGCCGCTTCCAGCACTTTTACCAGCGACTCCACGCCTTCGGCGTCAACCTCGTCGAAACGGCCCGGCAGCGGACTGTCGAGATCGAATACGGCTACCACCTGGCCGCCTGCAAAGACCGGCACCACCAGTTCCGAGCGCGAGTTGACGTCGCAGGCGATATGGCCGGGGAATGCATGCACGTCGGGCACCACGATGGACTTGCCTTCCACCACGGTAGTGCCGCACACGCCGCGGCCCTTTCTGATGCGGATGCAGGCCGGCTTGCCCTGGAAGGGGCCAAGCACCAGTTCATCGCCCTTGAGGAAATAAAAGCCGGCCCAGTTCAGGCCCGGCATGGTGTTGAAGACGAGCGAGCTGAAGTTGGCGGTGTTGGCGATCAGATCGCTTTCACCGGCCAGCAGGCCCTGGACCTGCGAGCGCAGGTCGGCGTACATGGCCTGCTTTGCGGCAGGGGTATCGGTGCTATAGGCAGCATCGCTGATGGTAAAGGTCATGGCAGGCGCAGATTGAAAAGTGAAGCCGCTATGGTAGCGTGTCTGGCGCGTTTGTGTGCGGCGCGACTGCCAGCTTGCTGGCCGCCAGTTGGCGCAGCAGCGGCAGGTGGCGATGGCGCGCTTGCGCCGGCCACGCCAGGCCGATACGCACTGCCAGTTCTTCGCCTTGCGCCAGCGGGCGGTACACCACCCCGGCCAGGCGCAGTGCGCGAAACGATGCTGCCAGCAGCGCCACTCCTTTGCCGGCCGCCACCTCGCCCAGCAATACATGATGATCGTGCGGTTCACGCAGAAAGCGCGGTGCAAAACCGTGGCGTTGGAATACCTGCTGGCAATGGTCGAAAAACGCCGGCTGGCGCGCGCGTTCGAACCAGTAGACTGCCTCGTCGGCCAGGTCTGCCAGCGCCAGCGTGCGCTTGCGCGCCAGGCGATGCCCGGCCGGCAATGCCAGCAGCATCGCTTCGCTGCGCAGCAGCGTAACGGCCAGTTCAGGCGTGGCGCTGGGCAGCGCAATCAGGGCGGCGTCGAGCTGGCCGCGGCGCACCGCGGCAACCAGGCGCGGCGACGGCGCTGCCGTCAGGTCCAGCTGCGTGCCTGGCAACTGCGTTTCCAGAGCGCTTAAAAATGGCCGGAACAGGCCCGCTTCTACCGAACTGGTCAGGCCGAGGCGCAGTCGCACCGGTGCGTGGTCCTGCTGCAGCGAAGCGGCGGCCGCAGCAAGCAGCGAGAGGATATGGTGCGCCTGCGGCAGCAGCGTGCGCCCGGCCTCGGTCAGGGTGGCGCCATGCGTATCGCGCTCGAACAGGCGCGCGCCCAGCCGCTCTTCAAGCTGCCGGATAGCGCGCGACAGCGGCGGCTGCGTCATGTGCAGCTGCTGCGCCGCCTGGCGAAAGTTCAGGCATTGCGCTACCGTACAGAACAGCTTCAGGGCATGGGTATCGAGCTCTCTCATACCGAAAAGGTATCACAAATTTGCCCATTCCATGAGGATGCTCCATCGAGCATAGTGGCTGCACTTGAACCCACCGGAGAGTAATCATGCAACAACGACGCATCGGCAATAGCGGTTTGACCAGCTCGGCGCTAGGGCTGGGCTGCATGGGCATGTCCGAGTTTTACGGCGCTACCGACGAGGCGCAGTCGCTGGCCACGCTCGGCGCGGCGCTGGACGCCGGCGTGACTCTGTTCGATACCGCCGACGCCTACGGCTTCGGCCATAACGAAGAGCTGATCGGGCGATTTTTGCGCGGCCGGCGCAGCGCCGTACTGGTGGCCACCAAATGCGGTCTGGCGCGCGAGCCGGGCAGCTATGCGCGCCGTGTCGACAATGGCGCCGCCTATATCCGCCAGGCCTGCGAGGCGTCCTTGACGCGGCTTGGGGTCGACGCCATCGACCTGTATTATCTGCACCGGCTGAACCTGGCCACGCCGCTGGAGGAATCGATGGGCGCGCTGGCGCAGCTGGTGCAGGAGGGAAAGATTCGCGCTGTCGGCCTGTGTGAAGTCAGCGCCGCCACGCTGCGCCGCGCTGCAGCGCTCCATCCGGTGGCCGCCGTGCAAAGCGAGTATTCGCTGTGGACGCGCGAGCCGGAACAGGGCGCACTGGCGGCCTGCCGCGAGGTGGGCGCCAGTTTCTTTGCCTATAGTCCGCTGGGGCGCGGCTTCCTGACGGGCGCCATCAACGATGCCGCCCAGCTCGATGCCCAGGATTTTCGCCAGTTCAACCCGCGCTTTGCCGCCGCCAACCTGGCGCATAATCTGGCCATTGTGGAGGTGCTGCGGAAGATGGCGCACGCCAAAGCTTGCACCCCGGCCCAACTGGCGCTGGCCTGGCTGCTGGCGCAGGGTGACGATATCATTGCCATCCCGGGTACCAAGCGTATCAGCTACTTGCAGGACAATCTGGGTGCGCTGGCGGTACAACTGACGGCGCAGGAACTGGCGGCCATCAGTGCCGCCTTTCCGCCAGGCGTGGCGGCCGGCCAGCGCTATACGCAGGAGGGCATGAAGGGCATCGACGTTTGAGCGTTGATGGGCTGGCCTGCGTGCGCCAGAGCACGCCGGGCATTTTTTACCGTCTGGCAATAGCGTGTTGATCTGCTAGCATTCTGGCTGGGCCGCAATATGAGTGCGGCACGCATAGGAAAGGATGGGCAATTGCTGGACGAAGATATTTTCGATATCGAGTTGAAATTGTTGCTGGAAGGGATATTGTTACGCTACCAGCACGATTTTCGCGACTATTCGGTGGCATCGTTGCGCAGGCGCATGCAGCAGGCGATGGAGCGCTATGGCTGCGCGACCATTTCGCAGCTGCAAGGACGCATCCTGCACGAACCGGCCATGTTTGCGCAGATGCTGCAGTTCTTTACGGTCCAGGTCAGCGAAATGTTTCGCGACCCGGCGTATTTCCGCGCGCTGCGTGAAAAAGTCGTGCCGATACTGCAAACTTACCCGTCCATCAAGATCTGGGTGGCCGGCTGCAGCAGCGGCGAAGAAGTCTGGTCGCTGGCCATTATGCTGGAAGAAGAAGGCTTGCTGGAGCGCGCCATGATTTATGCGACCGATATCAATGTCGAGGCGCTCGATAACGCCGAAGCCGGCATTTACGCCATCGATCGCATTGCCCAGTTCAGCGAGAATTACAAGCTGTCCGGCGGCAAGCGCAGCCTGTCGGACTATTACACGGCGGCCTATAACGGCGCCATTTTTGACCGCCGCCTGCGGCGGCACTTTGTGTTTGCCGACCATAGCCTGGCAACCGACAGTGTTTTTTCGGAGGTACATATGGTGTCGTGCCGAAATGTGATGATCTACTTTAACAAGGACCTCCAGGACCGTGCCGTGGGCCTGTTCCACGAGGCCCTGGTCAACCGCGGCTTTCTGGGCCTGGGCATGAAGGAAAGCCTGCATTTCAGCCGCCATGCCGCCAGCTTTCGCGAATTGTCGGCGGCGGAAAAAATCTTCCAGCGCGCCTGAGGCCATGTCTGCCGCTTCCGCTTCTGCTGCATCGGCCGGCTTGCGCCTGATTGCCATTGGCGCTTCGGCCGGTGGGGTCGAGGCGCTTGGCGTGCTGCTGCGCGCCTTGCCGGCAGGCTGCCCGGCAGCCGTGGTGGTGGTATTGCACCTGGCGCCGGGGCGTTCCAGCCGCCTGCCGCATATTTACGCCGACCAGTGCCTGCTGCCGCTGTCCGAAGCGCAGGACAAGGAGCCGCTGCTGGCCGGTCATGTTTATTTTGCGCCGCCCGATTATCATTTGCAGATTGAACCGGACTTCAGCTTTTCACTGTCGCTCGAAGCGCCGGTGGTGTTCTCGCGGCCTTCGATTGATGTGCTGCTGGAAACAGCGGCACTGGCCTGCCGCAACAGCATGCTGGCCATTATCCTGACAGGCGCTTCGGCCGATGGCGCGCGCGGCCTGGCGCGCGTGCGCCGCCTCGGCGGCAGCGCCTGGATCCAGGATCCGGCCACGGCGGTGTCCGCCACCATGCCCGCTGCTGCGCTCAAACACGCCGGCGCCGATTGCGTGCTGGAGCTGGCCGAACTGGCGATCAGCCTGGCGCGGGTGGCGGGTTTGCGGCGCTGGCCTTAGGCGCTTCAGGCGTGCACAAGCGTACACAAGTGCAGGCGCGCGCATGAAAGCGGCGCAGTACGTGTAAGATAGGCAGACTACAAAAGCAAGTTTTATGTATTCACATCAAACCCACTTTCAACTGCACTATTTTTACGCTGTGGCTAACTGATCCGTGACTGCACCTATCCATATCCTCGTCGTAGACGATATCGCGCAAAACCTGGTGGCCGCGGAAGCCGTGCTGGCGCGCCCCGGTATCGTGATCCTGAAAGCGTCATCCGGTGCCGAGGCGCTTGAACTGTTGCTCACGCACGATGTTGCGCTGGCCCTGGTCGATGTGCAGATGCCGGAAATGGACGGCTTTGAACTGGCCGAACTGATACGCGGCAGCGAGCGCACGCGTTCCATTCCGATTATTTTCCTGACCGCCGCCTCGCGCGAGACTGGCTACAGCTTCCGCGGCTACGAGGCCGGTGCCGTCGATTTCCTGTACAAGCCGATCGACATCAAGGCGCTGCAAAGCAAGGTGCAGGTGCTGGTGCAGCTTTACGAGCAAAAGCGCGCATTGTCGGCCCAGCTGGACCAGCTCAAGCATGCGCTGCACCTCAATGAATTGTTTACCGCTGTGCTGGGCCACGACCTGCGCACGCCGCTGTCGGTGGTAATGAACGGCGCCATGCTGCTGCCGATGATGAGCGACCAGCCCAAGGTAGTGCAGACGGCGCAGCGCATCGAGACCAGCGCGCGCCGCATGGCCAGCATGGTCGACCAGCTGCTCGACCTGGCGCGCATCCGTTCGGGTACCATGGAACTCAATTGCAGCATGCACGACTATGTCGGGCTGGCGCGCGCCATCATGGCCGAATTTGAAACCCCGGGCCAGCCGTTGCCGATCGAACTGGTGCAAGTGGGCGAACTGCATGGCATGTGCGATGCAGGACTGATGTCGCAGGTGCTGGCCAATCTGCTGGCCAACGCGCTGACGCATGGCGAACAGGGTGCGCCGGTGCAACTGGCGCTGGACGGGCGCGCGGCCGACATGATCGAGGTGCGCGTGGCCAATCGCGGCGTGATTGCAGCGGCCGTGCTGCCGACGCTGTTCGAACCGTTCCAGCAATCGGGCGAAAAACGCAAGACAGGCCAGGGGCTGGGGCTGGGCCTGTACACGGTCGACATGTTTGTGCGGGCCCATGGCGGCAGCGTGCAAGTGACTTCCACGCAGAGCCAGGGCACGGTGTTCGTGCTGCGCATCCCGCGCCAGTGCCAGCAAACCCAGATCAACCTGCCGCCGGGAGCGCCGCCAGCATGATGCAGGACGTGCGCACTTACCAGCCGCTGGGCGGCGGGATGACAGGCGAACTGGTGCGCCAGTTCGACTGGGCTGCCACCAGCCTGGGGCCGATGGCAAGCTGGCCGGCCAGCTTGCGCACCAGCGTCGATATCGTGCTCAATTCGCCAATGGCGATGGTGCTGATGTGGGGCCCGCAGCATGTGATGATCTATAACGACGAGTACGTGAAGATTGCCGGCGCGCGCCATCCGGCTGCACTGGGCGGCACCGTGCAGCAGATCTGGCCCGAAATCTGGGACTGGAATGCGCGCATTATCGAAGCGGGCCGGCGCGGTGAAACCCAGGTGCACCGTGAATGCGCGTTGCCGCTGCTGCAGGACGGCGTGCCGACCGATATCTATTTCGACCTCTACTACACGCCGGTACACGGTGACGCCGGCGTCGTCGAAGGCGTGCTGTGCACGGCGCTCGAACTGACAGCGCGCCTGGCCGAAGGGCGCCAGCTGAAACAGGCCAAGGCCGAACTGGAAAGCCTGAACCAGACCTTGCAGCAGGAGGCCGAGGCCGCGCGCGACGCCAACCGCCGCCTGGGTGAAGAGCGCGCGCTGCTGCGCTCACTGTTCCAGCAGGCGCCGAGCTTTATGGCCATGCTGCGCGGACCGCAGCATGTATTCGAGCTGGCCAACGGGCACTATATCGACCTGGTCGGTGGGCGCGAGGTGATGGGCTTGCCGATTGCGCAGGCTTTGCCGGAAGTCAAGGCGCAGGGCTTTGTCGATCTGCTCGATGAAGTCTACCGCACTGGCATTGCCTATGAGGGACGACAGGTGCGTGTCGACTGGCAGATCGAGGGCGACACCTCGCCGCCGGCGTATGTCGACTTTGTCTACCAGCCGATCAAGAACGATGCCGGCGAGGTCAGCGGCATCCTGGTCGAAGGCATCGATGTGACCGAGAAGATGGAAGCCGAAGAGCGCCTGCGCCTGGCGCAGCAGGCCGGCGGCATCGGCACCTTCGAATGGTTTCCTGAAACAGGCGCGATGCTGGTCTCGCCGACCTTCCGCCACCAGTGGGGCATCGGCGACGACACCGAAGTGACCGAACAGTTGCTGGTGAGCCTGGTTGACCAGCGCGATCAGGAGAAAGTCGGCGGCCGGCGCCTGGGCCACTCGGGCAATCCGCTGGAATATGTGGAATACCGCGTGCGCCGCCCCAGCGACGGCGAGCTGCGCTGGATTGCGCGCCAGGGCGAAGTGGTGGACGGCAAGGCGCCCGGCCAGCGCCGCTATGTGGGCGTGTCTTTCGATGTGACGCAGCGGCGCCAGATCGAAGAAGCGCTGCGCGCCAGCCAGGACCGCATGGCCGCCATTTTTGGTCAGGCGTCGGTGGGCTTGTCCGAACTGAGCCTCGACGGCTGTTTCCAGCGCGTCAACGGCGCACTGTGCACCATGCTGGGCCGGCCGGCCGAAGAATTGCTGAACCTGAACATGAGCGCCATCCTGCATCCCGATGATGTAGCCGGCAACAGCCTGATGTTCCAGCGCCTGGTGGAAACGGGCGAGTCGTTCACGCTGGAAAAACGCTATATCAAGCCTGATGGCATGCAGGTATGGGTGTCGAGCAATGTCAGCCGACTGGTTGATGCGCAGGGTCAAGCGCGTGCCTTGATCGCCGTCAAAACGGATATTACAGAGCGCCGGCGCGTTGAAAAAGCCCTGCATGAATTGAACGAAACGCTGGAACACCGGGTCGAACAGGAAGTGACGGAACGCACCAAGGCGGAAGACGCCTTGCGCCAGGCGCAGAAGATGGAGGCGGTGGGGCAACTGACAGGCGGCATTGCACATGACTTCAACAATGTACTGCAGATTATCTCCGGCAACCTGCATTTGCTGCAGCATCTGGCCTCGCCGGACGCGGCCATGCGCCAGCGGCTCGATACGGCGATTGCCGCCGTCGAGCGCGGCGCCAAGCTGTCGTCGCATCTGCTGGCGTTTGCGCGGCGCCAGCCCTTGAAACCGGTGGTAACGGATCTGGCGCGCGTGGTGCGCAATATGGATGCGCTGCTGCGCCGTGCGCTGGGCGAAGCCATCGAGATCGTGCTGATTGGTGGCGGTGGGCTATGGAATACGCTGGTCGACCGCAGCCAGATTGAAAACGTGATCCTGAACCTGGCCATCAATGCGCGCGATGCGATGGACGGCGCCGGCAAGCTGACGATCGAACTGGGCAATGTTGTGCTCGATGAAAATTATGTGCGCAATCTGCTGGAGGTGCCGGCTGGCCAGTACGTGATGCTGTCGGTCACCGATACCGGCAAGGGTATGAGCGGCCCGGTGCTGCAGCGCGCTTTCGAGCCGTTTTTTACCACCAAGCCGGAAGGCGCGGGCACCGGCCTGGGCCTGTCGATGGCGTATGGTTTCGTGACGCAAAGCCGCGGCCATATCCGCATCTATAGCGAACCTGGGCATGGCACGGGCGTCAAGATCTATCTGCCGCGTTCGTTGATGGCGGAAACGGAAGAAGAGACCGAATTGAGCGGCGTGGTTACGGGCGGTACCGAAACGGTGCTGGTGGTGGAAGACGACGTGGGCGTGCGCACCACCGTAGTCGACATGCTGGGGGCGCTTGGCTACAAGGTGCTCAAGGCGGAAGACGGCGAAAGCGCGCTGGCGGTGCTGCAAAGCGGCGTGCAGATCGATTTGTTGTTTACCGACGTGATCATGCCGGGCCCCGTCAGCAGCACCGAGATGGCGCGCCAGGCGCGCGAGTTGCAGCCCGATATGGCCGTGCTGTTTACATCGGGCTATGCGCAGGATGTGATCGTGCATGAAGGCCGGCTCGATGCCGGCGTTGAGTTGCTGAGCAAACCGTACCGGCGCGAAGAGCTGGCGCGCAAGCTGCGCCAGGTGCTGGCGGTGCGTCAACAGCAATTGCAGGCGCGCCAGCAGGAGTTGCCGGGTGTTGCCCTGGCCGGCACGCCGGGGCTGGATCTGACCGGCCATGCGCCC
>Ga0308158_10004097_pt1 | contig 12438 bp, 11 predicted proteins | sample PhyBR2_FD_201038 | JGI IMG/M metagenome (GOLD analysis project Ga0308158, IMG submission 201038) | Phyllosphere microbial communities from UC Gill Tract Community Farm, Albany, California, United States - DLSLB.R2 | ecosystem: Host-associated > Plants > Phyllosphere > Unclassified | place: USA...
CCGTGCGCGCATCTCGCCACCGCATCGACCAGGAACTGCGGTCCAGGGCACGAACACGACCGCGCCTGTCAATCCTGAGTCAGGGCCGTAACCCACGGGATGTGGCCCAGCGGCTGTGATTGGGTGGGGACCACGTACCCTCTCAACCCCTTCGGAACCCGGCAGCGTCGCTGGACCCCAGGGACAACACCAAAATCAGCGACGAAGCTCGGGGATTACCGATCTCTTTCCCGTTCATCGTGGCTCGACTAGTTGGCGGCTACTGGTAATCGGGAAGGGCACGGCGTGGGTGACAGGCAGAAGAATCCGGTACGTGTCGGTATCGCCGAGCAGTTGCAGGACATGGTCCTGGAGTCAGCCGATGTGGCGAACATGCTCGACGAGCTTGTCAAACACCCAGCAGCAACGCTTGCACCCGGCCACGCCGTGCTCTGCGGAATAACCCTGGTCCGAAAAAAGCTCCCGGCCACTGTTGCCACCAGCGCCCCACAGGTAAAAGCCATGGATGAGCTCCAATACAACTTTGGGGACGGCCCCTGTCTCACGGCCCTACGCGAGGAGGTCACTGTCTACGTGCCCGACCTGGACCGGGAGCGCAGGTGGCCACGGTACTGCGCTGTTGCCCGGTCCGAACGCATCGGCTCGATCCTCTCCATCCCACTGCCCCTGGACAATGACGCAGGGGCCGCCATCAACCTGTACGCGGGAGACAGGGAAGCGTTCACCGACGACGACATTGCCAGTACCCAAACCTACGGGGCGCAGGCCTCCAAGTCCCTACGCCTCGCCGTCCGCACCGCGCAGTTGCTGAGCGCCCAACAGAACCTCGAAGCAGCGATGCGGTCCCGCACCATCATCGATCTCGCCTCAGGCACCATCATGGAACGCCACCACTGCAGCCAGGACACGGCCCTGCAAACCCTCCACGAGGAATCAAACAACCGGAACCGCAAAATGCGCGACGTCGCCGCCGAATACGTGGCAAAAACAAACACCCACGCATCAATCCACACTCATTTCGACCACTAATCGGAGGACCGCGCTGTTCACATCCAAGAGGGTCAGGAGTTCGAATCTCCTTAGGTTCACAAAGACCCGCTGCGTAAGACTCTTCACACACTGATGTCGCTAGCCGCTCGCCATGGTCCGCGAAACGACCGTGCGGGCCCGACCCATTCCTACAGGTCAGGTCTAGAGTGTAGTCATGGGAATCATCATCGGCCTTCTGGTCCTCTGGCTCATACTGTCCATCGTCGGCTTCGTAGTAAAAGGACTTCTCTGGCTCGCCATCATCGGCCTAATCCTGTTCGTCGCTACAGGCGTATGGGCGTGGCTCAAACGCAAGACCAACGCCTGACCCCTAACCTTCAACAGCCTGTACCCGCCGCCACCAGAGCTACCTGATCCAAATGACACATCAGGATTATCCCAACGGCGGATGCGCAAATGTGACTCCAGCACGTCTGAACGGGCCTGGGACGTCAGACAAACGATCCCCCAAGCGGCCCAGCGCACCTATGTAGAGGACAGCGGTCCTTCTGGGCACGCAAGTAGCTACCGTCCACGGGTGTTTCGAAGCCATCGCGAGCGAGCGGGCATTGCGTTCAACCAGGCCTCCACCCAGCATTAGCATGCACCGCACACCCCTGCAGGGGGCCTAAATGACTGCCTAAAAACCATAAAGATGATGTGGAAAGGGACCCGGGGAACGTACTGTTAGGATTTCTGGCCCGCTGACTTCAGTAGGCCGGCTTGCGTACGGGTGCTGAGGAGTTGTCGTGGAACTGAATGGGCAGGAAAGTACCGTCGTGACCATTGATCTTTCCCGTCACGGTTACCTGCATGTTCGATGGACACCCGGAGCAGTGGTCACTGCAACCGAAGCAACCGCCATGAAGAGCCGCGCGGTCGAGATAAGTTCTGGGCGGGCCCTCCCAATGCTGGTGGAAATGTCCAACTTGGAGTGGGTCGATCGCCGTGCCAGAGAGATTTTTGCAGCGCCGTGGCCGCTCGCGCGGATGGCCCTCGTCGGTGCCAGTCCCGTAGACGAGGTCATCGCCATCTTTTATGCCTCACAGCATGACCATTCATGTCCGACGCGGTTCTTCACATCAGTGGACGAGGCGGTAACCTGGCTGACCGAGTGAATCAACCGGCACCCGGTCAGTGATGCTTACGCTCATGCGCCCCGCAGGCGACTCTTCCGCCCCGGCCTGGCATCTGCATCCGTAATAGTCGCTGACCAATGCGGTCTCCCCGCGTACCTGGGATTTGCAAAGGCCGCCGTAAACGTGCGTTTGCGACCGCTCTGCGCTAGGACAGCGCGAAGAAGGGAAAACGGACTCCCTGACCGGTTGGTTCGGCCGGTGAAGGCGTTAGGCGCGGCTTAAAGGCAGAGTCGCAGGCAAATTAGGCGGTCAGTTCGAGTCGAGAGAGCTATATTTTTAGAGTGCGCCTCCGCCCGTTTCTGCGGGCGCCCCGGGTCTCAGATTTTTTCGGGTGCGAGACGCTCTATTGGGAGGGCTCCACGTGTCTCAGAACGTTCTCCAAGAACCGCGACGGCGTATCGGCCGACGCGGGGCCGGCCTCGCTTGGCTCGTTGGATGTGCTGCCCTGTTCCTTGGGGCGCTGGCGTTGTATTTCTTTTGGAACAACGGAACGGTGCAGGCGAGGGTGACGGGTGACTTCCTCATCCTTGCCGCTGCCCTGATGGCCGGCATCAGCTGCAGCAGGGCTGCTCGGCGCGGTGAGAATGCGCGTGCGTGGTCTCTTCTGGCCCTCGCAGCGTTTACCTGGGCTGCGGGCCAGGCGCTTTGGACGTTGTTCGGCCTCACCAACAACAACACATACCCCTTTCCCTCGATTGCCGACGTCCTGTTCCTCGCGTACTCCGTGCCTGCCGCCGCCGCGCTTTTCAGCTTCAAACGTCCAGCCGGCACAACCAAGGCGGGCTGGGTCAGGTCATCCCTTGATGCCTCGGTGATCGCCGGCTCCGTCTTGGCGATCAGCTGGTACACCGCACTCGGGCCGGCCCTTAGCTCCGATGGCGACGTCCTGACCGTGCTGGTCAGCGTCGCATACCCCGTAGTGGACGTGGTCATGACCTGTCTGGTGCTGGTCCTTGCCATGAGCCGGCAACCAGGAGAACGCCTCCCGTGGCTTTGTTTCGGCAGCGGGCTGCTCGCCCTGACCATCACGGACAGCACGTACATCAGACTCACCTTCGACGGCGTCACGGGCGTCACAGGATCGCCCCTGGCGGTGGGGTGGATTGGCGCCTTCCTCCTGATTGCGCTTGCACCGCTTGTCCCCTACGCGCAAAGACCGCAGCCCGAGCGCAAGGCGTTCGCTCTGGCCCTGGAACTGCTCCCCTACGCGCCTATCCTGGTGGCCCTCGCAGTCGTCGCAGGACCCCACGTTCAGGAACTAAGCACGTTCCTGTTGGTGGTGGCCAGAACCACGGTCGTCCTCATCCTGATCCGCCAAGTGCTGATCGTCGTTCAGAACATCACTTTGACCACCGGCCTGGAACAGGAAGTAGCCGTCCGCACTGCAGAGCTTGAAGGTTTGGGCGCCATTGTGAATTCGTCCACCGATGCCATCTTGAGCACCACCCCCGAAGGCCTCATCACCAGTTGGAACCCCGGCGCCGAGCGGCAGTACGGCTACTCCGCAGAGGAGGTCATCGGCCGCGACGGGCGTATCCTCCTGCCCCCGGGCAGCGCCGACAGGATCCAGGAGATCTTTGAGCGGCTCCGGGACAGCGGCGACGCGGTGAACTTCGAATCCGAACACGTCAGGAAAGACGGGACGGTCATCCCGGTCTCCGCGACGGTCTCACCAATCCAAAAAGACGGGAACCTACTCGGGATTGCGATCATCGCCAGAGACATCACTCTCCGCCGGGCCGTCGAGGACGAACTCAGGGCAGCACGGGCAGCCGCGCTGGAAGCCAGCAGGCTCAAATCCGAATTCCTCGCCACCATGAGCCATGAAATCCGTACGCCGATGAACGGCGTCGTGGGACTAACTGCCCTGCTGCTCGACACCCCTTTGGATGAAACACAGAAACAATACGCCCAAGGCGTCAAAGGCGCCGGTGAAGCGCTGCTGGCCTTGATCAATGACATCCTGGATTTTTCCAAACTCGAGGCGGGCAAAGTCGAACTGGACCTGCGGCCCTTCGATCCCCGGCTCCTGGTTGAGGACGTCGCGGCGCTGTTAGCGGAACCGGCACAAGCCAAGCGGTTGGAACTCATCGCCTACTGCGAGCCAGGCCTTCCCGGCAGATTGATCGGAGATTCAGGCAGGATCCGCCAGATCCTGTTGAACCTGGCCTCCAACGCCGTGAAGTTCACCGCGGCAGGAGAAGTCGCCATCCGAGTCAAGACGGAAACAGGTGATGCCCGGCACGGATCCGCTGCCACGATCTATTTCGAAGTCCGCGATACAGGAATTGGTATCGAACCCACCCAGCACGCCCGGCTGTTCGAATCATTTTCCCAAGCCGACGCCTCGACCACCCGCCGTTACGGTGGCACCGGACTGGGGCTGGCAATCTGCAACCGCCTGACCGAAGCCATGAACGGTGAGATCGGGATGAAAAGCGTGCCGGGACAAGGCAGTACCTTCTGGTTCCGGATCCCGTTGCCCGTGGCGCCACCGTCCACCGATCCCCTGCCAACCGCAGACATCCTCACCAACATGCGCGCACTGGTGGTGGACGACAATGCCACCAACCGCCTGGTACTGGAGTCACAGCTGCGCGGCTGGAAGCTGCAACCTCACGCCGTACCTGACGCCAAGACCGCCCTGGACAGCGCCCGTAAGGCCGCAGAGCGGGGAGAACCCTTTGATCTTGCGGTCCTGGACCTATGCATGCCCGGAACCAACGGCCTGGAACTGGCACGGGCGATCAAAGCTGACCCTGCCCTGGCCAGCATCGAACTGATCATGCTCACCTCGACCATGCAGATCAACGGCTCAGCAATCGCCGACGCCGGAGTCCGGGAATGGCTCATGAAACCAGTCCGCAGCTCCGAGTTCTACAACCGCCTGATCCGCCTAATGTCCACCAGCGAACAACGCCCCCCAACTGAGCGGCTCGCAGGTAGGACTAGCTCTGCTATGCGTGACCTGACCGGCACCGGCCCCTCCCACCAAAGGCCCGTCCGCGGCCGCCTCCTGGTCGTCGAGGACAATGAAGTCAACCAGCTCGTGGCCCGATCAACAGTGGGGAAGTTCGGCTATGCCGTGGACGTCGTCGCCAACGGCGCCGACGCAGTGGCCGCCGTCGAAACAACAGAATATGACGCCGTCCTGATGGACTGCCACATGCCGGTGATGGACGGGTTCGAAGCCACCGGGATCATCCGGAGCCGTGAGGACGGGAACAGCCGGCTTCCCATCATCGCGATGACTGCCGGTGCCCTCGACGGGGACCGTGAACGCTGCCTCGCCGCCGGCATGGACGATTACCTCGCCAAACCCGTCGACTCCGCTGACCTTGAAACAGTCCTGGCCCGATGGGTCCCCGACAAGGTCGGCAGTTACCTGCCCGAGCAACCTTTGGCCGTCACGGGCGGTCATCCGTCACCCACCAGCGGGCGTGCCAGGCAGGGGCTCGATAAAAGCCGGCTGGCGACCCTGCGTGACCTTGGGCCATCCGATGGGCTGGGCCTGTTGCCGGCCGCAGCAGAAGCTTTCCGCAACGATGTCCCGGACCGGATCGCCTTCCTGCATCAAGCGATCAACGACAACGACGGTCCAGCCCTGGCCCAGGCGGCCCACGCACTCAGAGGTGCCGCGGCCAACATCGGCGCCACCACCGTCGCGGCCCTGTGCGGCAAGCTGGAGGCCATGGGGTCGGCCGGAAATCACGGCCACGCCGGGCAGCTTGTCAGCCGACTCGAAGCGGAACTCGCGCATGTCAATATCGAACTTGATCGGGCCCTGGACGGTGCGCCGTGATAATCCTGGTGGCAGATGACGATCCGGGCTCGCTTCTGGTAGCCAAGGCAGCCGTCGACCGATCCGGTCATGACTGCCTGACCGCGAGGGACGGCGACGAGGCGTGGGCCATGTATCTGGAGCACGAGCCGGACGTCGTGGTCACGGACTGGATGATGCCCGGCCGGGACGGGCCCGCCCTCTGCCGTGCCATTCGGGCACGGGCCGCAGACCTGTACACCTACATCGTGCTGCTCACCTCCCAAGGGTCCCGGGACGACGTCCTCGCCGGGCTCCAGGCCGGCGCGGACGACTACGTCACCAAGCCGCTGGACCCTTTTGTCCTGCACACCCGGCTGCTGGTGGCACAACGGGTCACCACTCTGCACGCCGACCTGGCCCGCTACCGGGACATGCTCACACAGCAGGCCCGAACCGATCCTCTGACTGGGTTGAGCAACAGGCTCAAGCTCACCGAAGACCTCACACGACTGCACGCCCGCAGCCAACGGTACGAGGAGGAATACTGTCTCGCCATGTGCGACGTCGACAACTTCAAAAGCTACAACGACATATATGGACACCAGGCCGGCGACCAGGCATTACAAGCGGTCGGCACCGCACTGGCAGCAGCGGCACGCAGCAGCGACGGCGTGTACCGGTACGGCGGCGAGGAATTCCTCCTCGTCCTGCCGAAGCAGTCACAACAGGGCGCCAAACACATGCTGGAACGGGCACTTCACGCCGTCCACGCCCTCAACATCATCCACTCCGGGGACCCGACGGGCCACCTGACCATCAGCGCAGGAATCTCCGCCTTCACCCCCGGGCACCACCCTGACTCCGACACCGTAATCGGAGAGGCCGACGCGGCCCTCTACACCGCCAAAGCCGGCGGCCGGAACCGGGTCGCACTAGCACCGTAGACAAGCCGCCGCCAACACTCCCAAGCCTGTCCTCCCTGGGCCACTTCCGACGAAACGAAGGAGTCACTGTAGCTCGGCAGACGTGCTAACTAGGGTACGGCGTGTCCACGGCGCCCGGAGGACATGGGCTGAAGCCAGCCTGCAAGGCCACCGTCGTCGTACGGGCAGGCGAGGAAGTGCGCACACGCCACAACGCCTACCACGCGGAACGCTGCATGGCCGCAGTTCTGTCCAACACGGTCTGATAAGCGGCAGCCGGGTAATCGACCAGTAGCGTGCAGGGGATTTCCTCTCCCGGCATGCTGGCGGCTTCGGCCCCCGGGTAGCCGAACAAGGCTCACATAAAGCAGGCGTAAGTATGGATGCTGTACACCCACCCTGTGGCAGGGCGATCCGAGGCCGGGACCGTGAACAATGTCCACAGCCCTTTTTTCGGCCGTTGAGGCCTTCAACTTGTGACCGCATCCGGAAACCACCAAGGGATGCGGTCTCTCTTTGTCCTGACAGATTCGGTTCACCCCATTGACAGGCATTTGCGATCCTGGAATCCACCACTTTCCCCCCTTTGTGGAGGCTCCGCACGCCGGCCTCACGATCGCTACGAGTGGTCTGATCCCCACTTATCTGTGAAGGTCATGGCGCCCGAGCCCAAGACGGCGATGGATAAACAAAGCCTCATCGCTGCTTGTCATTCTGATATACCCCATGATCGCTGGGCGGGTCCTCCGCGCAACCAGGCCGCTACCGCGCCGGCCCCGAAACCGAAAACTTCCCCACACTCACAGTAGAAGCAGTTCCTGCGGATGAAGTTTCCGGCCCCGAAGCCGGTCCGCCAAGTTGCACTCCGGCCCCTGACCCCAGCGGGTGGTCCCCTACCAGAACGACACCCACCACCAACAAACGCAGAACAACCACGGAAACCCAGGGTGAAAGAAACAGGATCATGGAAAAGCTCACCATCAAAACACCACCGGATGTCCTCAGCTTCATCGGGCACACACTCGGCTTCTGGCCCAAAGAAAGCCTCGTCTGCATCACCCTAAACGACAACAGCGTCAGCGCGACCCTCCGCATCGACCTTCCCCGCCAACCCGGCCAGGAACTCCCCTACGCCCGCACCGTCGCCCACTACCTCACATCCGACACCACCGCCACATCACTCCTCTTCGCCCTGTACACCAGCGAACCCGCCCAACCCGGGCAGCCCAGGCCCCATGCCCGCACCATCGCCGCGCTCACCGGCGTCCTCGCCGAACAAGGCATCACCATCCGCGACGGCCTCTTCGTCGGAGACGACACCTTCTCTCCCTACGACAGCGAGCCCGGCCACGAACTCGCCCTGCCCGTCAGCGACACCCAAACCAGCGCCATCAACGCCGAATTCATCTACCGCGGCAGCGCCATCCAACCCACCAACCAACTCACCCTCCCCGCCACAAATCACGAGAAAACCAAAGCCAAGGCAGTCGAACAGCACATGGAAACTATCAGGAACCAGGAAGACCGCGATGCAGTCCGTAACGGCCGGAAACTCTGGGCCGACATGCTCGACTCCACCTCATACCCCAGTGATGACGACTGCCACGCCCTCGTCGCCCACCTGCAATTCCCTGCTATCCGCGACCGGCTTATTGCAGACATCCCGGGCCTGGACGAACCCATGCAAGACATCCTGTTCGCCCAAACCGACGCCGCACCGAAATGGTCACGCATTGAATGGGCCCAACAACTCCTCCTCCACGCCTACCCCCGCACCAGCCCAGAACACGCTGCACCAGTCCTCACGACCATCGGCTACATCAACTGGTGGGAAGGACGAGGCAGCAAAGCACACCAATTCCTCCAACTCGCACTCGACGCCAACCCCGCCTACCGCCTCGCACGCCTCAGCGATCAAATGATCGGCTCAGGACTCGTCGCCGGCTGGAACATGAATACGAAGACCGCTTACAAAGCACTACCCTTCGACTAGACGCAGCCAAGGCTGGTGCGATTAAGCCGATTGCGCATATCTCTCACCTGCTAAGCGTCACATCAACGGTAGATATCCTGCGTTACGTCAGGCTAACGGTGGGAAGGGCCCGGGGGTGCGCGGAAAGTATGTGGTGGCCAAGGGCGATCCGCTGCTCCGGCCTCTACGACAGAGCTCACCGGGATACCCAACTACCCCACCCGAAGCGCCGGCACTCCCGAGCCAGACATGAGTGTCTGCACGCCTGCAGGCGCGGCCTGCGAATATGCATGTTGGCGCAGGGTGTATTCACCGGTAGCCTTTTCGAGGCAAGTACCGCACCATCCCCCGGTGTCTGGAATTGGCCAGCAAGACCCCGAGCCACCCCCCAAGGACTCGGGGTCTTCTGCTTGTCAGACCCGTTGGTTAGGATGAGCGCCAGGACTTTCCCAGTGTGCGCACGGCGTTTCCCAGCGGCAGTGGATCATTTGGGGGGGCCACTGCCGCTTTAGCGTATCCGCTCCACAGCAGCCCAATTCCCGCCGTCTTGCATGATCCACAGGGTGGTCGCGCTGCTGCCGTGGCGGTTGTCCAACTCATCGGCAGGAGTCACGGCCTCCTCGGTGTCGGATGCATCAAACATCGTGATGTCAGCGCCGTTCGTGTATGCGAGCCGGTAGGTCCCCATGCGTCAAGAATAGAGCGGCCGACTACTCCTTGAGGTCCCGCAACCTGAAGGCGCCGAACGGGAACGGCCCGTCGTGATAAGGGCACGTGGGGTTGCTGCAGCGGTGCGGGACTTCCACGAGTTCGAGACCCTCATCCAAGGTGTGCCTCTCCAAGGTGCTGGGAATGACCGGCGCGCCGCACTCAGGACAGTGAGCCTCTGTCATGGCAACTGCCCCCATACGCGGCAGTCAGGTTGACCACTGTGGAATACACAATTTCAAAGTCCACCTCGCGCGGGGCTTCAGGTTAGGGTCGAAAGACCCGAGATGTTACTCCTCAGTACGAACGGACCGCTCGTTGGCATCCGGCAGGGCGCGATCGCAAGATTGGGGAAATCACCTCCAGTTGAACAGCCCGTTCCTTACGGGTCGCCGACCCCGGCTTCACGGCAAATAGGGGCTGGAGAATTTACGAGAGCCACGGTGGCCAACTAGCGGCCGAAGGTCGCTCGACCTGGAGCCTCAAGGGCAGCCCGGAAAGACGGGAAGTGGCACTCCCACGGTCGATTTCAAGCGCCGAAAGTGCCGGCCAGAAAGGGGAGCAGTTCACTGCCCTGAGCCTCACGAAAGGTTATGAATAGCCCCGGCCCGGCGCGGTCCGGATACGGCCCGGCGGACCGCACGGGCGGGCCCGTGAAAGTCCATTTTTGGAACCGGCTGGGAGCCGGTGGGAGCAGGCGGGTCACCGTAGGCTCGAAGTTCGCTTGCGTTGAGGGTCGTGCAGGAGTCGGCGACCAGGCCCATGCCGGCGTACTCGCGGACGGCGGCGATCCCTGCCACGGCGTCGGTCTTGGTGGTGAAGGGCCTGGATACTGCCATCACGGTGCCGTCCGGTGCTGTCAGGCGGAACCTGAAAGCTGATTCTGCGTCGATAAACAGTTCGAACATTCCTGCCATTGCGATCCTTTCGGTCTGCGGGACCCCGGGACGGCGCCGTTGCCGCCCGTGCGCGTGGCATCACTGCCTGCGCTTTCGTGGTGTTACCGCTCCAATTTTCCATCAATTCAGCATGCGTTCGACGAGTCTTTCGCAGGAACTCCTACCGGCGCAAGGGTTCGCCGGGGCAACCGGGAGAAGTGATGCCCTGCTCTCGGTCCACCCTCGGGGACTCCCCCACGAAGTTTCCCGAGCCGCCCTCAGCGCGCCGCGCAGTCAACCAGGCGGCATCCCCTGCCTGAGCCCCTGCTCTTGGAACTGCCGACGCGTTGCGTGCGGCCGGGTTGCAGCGTCAAGCCAAAGTCTCGGGCGAACCGTGCTCCCCCACTCGTTCCCAGCCAACCTCAAGGTTGACCCTGCAGGGTTATTCACGGAACTTCGGCCAACCGATATTTGGCCGGAGTTTCGCCACGTCCGGCAGAGCGCGTCGCTGCGCAGTGAAAACAGTAGCCCGGCACGTGGGAGGCCGGACTGGAATGCTGCATCACGTCAATGCACGGCGTCGAAGCAAAAGTCCCGCATTTGACGCACTCATCTGCCACAGAAGCCCCGCCGGAACGGGATGCTGAACGAAACCTTGCGGCCAAAGGCCTCTCGGGCCGTTAGTTTTCACGCGGCCGGCGTAAAGGTCTTGCGGACATGGTGAAAGACCCCCGCGTCCTTGTCTCGATCCGCGAGGGTCCCTCCTTCAGCTGCTCCGCACATTGGGGGAAACGTGCGCTTTGGCCAACAGCAAAACTAGTAGGCAGAATGCTGGTTTTCCAAATTCGGGCCCTTCCGGGCTATCCATCGGGGTTCAATGCATGGGGAGGCCGATTTTCACAGGGACCGCCGGCTTCGGGAGGGCGGTCGAACCCCATATCCCGCAGTGCAATATTGAGGGAATCTTGATTTGCACCATGCGTCCGCTTGATCCTCTTCCAGAAGAGTGTCCTTGTCAGGTCAAGCAGAGCGCCTGCCCCTTAACGGGTTGGGGTCCGTTGGCGGCGCTCGTAATTCACGAGGATCCCCTTGAAGACCACTGTCAACATGTTTTGTACAGAACGACCCGCAGCCGCGGAGGCGCTGGAACCAGCGGGGGCTGAACGTGCCCCTTCAGCCTCTTCCCCGTCGGGCGTCAGCGGGGATAACCCAGTGCTCGAACTGCAACACCTGCTGGACATCGCCGACGATACCGGGGGACCTGCTTTGGCGCTCCAATTCCTCAACGATTTCTTCGGCTTGCAGCAGGTTCGACTGTCCCGGCTCCTTGCCGACCTGGCTGACGGGGAGCCGGCGGTGTCGGTTGATGCCGTCCTTAGCCTGCACACGGCGTCGTTTATGGCAGGGGCAACGGACATTGCTGAGCACTGCGCGACAATCCTGCCATTTATCGCGGCCAGGAACTTCACGCGTGCGAGGGTACAGGCCGCCGCCCTCCAACAAAGCGTTGACGCCCTGACTGCCGCCGCGCCCATCCTGCTCGAGCATGCCGAGGCCCAACTTCGCGCCAGGACGGCTCGTCGTGCCGACCAAGGGAGGTGCCCTGAGCGGGGGTAAATCCCGGTGGGCAATCTCAACGGGCGGCAGTGGCCGCTGATCTCCCGGCTGCTGATCCAAGGATTGAATGAGGAGCCGACCCCAGAAGCATCCGCGTGCAGCTCAAGAAGAAGGGCGCGATCATCTGCATTTAACTTTCCGGTTAATTAACCGGATGGTAAAATGATTCCATGGGATGTGGGTCATGAGTGTTGCGGCCGACCGTTTGGATCTTGTGTTTGCGGCGCTTGCCGATCCCACGCGGCGTGCCATTCTTTCGAGGCTTGCCGCGGGGGACGCCACGGTGTCGGAATTGGCTGAACCGTTCTCCATGACTCTGCCGGCCGTTTCGAAGCACTTGAAAGTACTTGAAGCCAGTGGCCTGATATCCAGGACCCGGGATGCACAATTCAGGCCCTGCCATCTGTAG
>Ga0308158_10004098_pt1 | contig 12437 bp, 13 predicted proteins | sample PhyBR2_FD_201038 | JGI IMG/M metagenome (GOLD analysis project Ga0308158, IMG submission 201038) | Phyllosphere microbial communities from UC Gill Tract Community Farm, Albany, California, United States - DLSLB.R2 | ecosystem: Host-associated > Plants > Phyllosphere > Unclassified | place: USA...
GCCCCTGAACGGCATCCTGTCGCAGGTGAACTTCCACGAGGGCAGCTACCTGGAACTGGACATCAAGCAGACGCTGCCGCCCACAGCCAAGCAGTTCAAGGACGCCATCCAGAACGCCCTGAAGGCGCGACACGCCCGGCCCGCGAGGGCGGAAGCCGGACGGGCAGAGGGTGCCGGCCCGGAGAAGGACGACGACGGCGAGCTCACCGCCCGCTACAAGTCCCTGGAAACGCTCGTGAAGAGGCTCGGCTCGCAGGCGCCCGAGGACCGCCGGTGGCGGGCAGAAGTGCTGGACGTGCGTGGGCACCTGTTCATCCAGTGCAAGGAGCACCGGGAAGTCACTGGCCCGGCGGCTGGAAAGAAGGGTGGAGGCAAGAAGACCGAGGTGTTCATGCACGCCGATACCGGCTCCATGTCCGGCGGCGAGCGGCAGCGGTTCACCGCGTTCATCATGGCCGCGGCCCTCAGCTACCAGCTGGGCATCGCCGAGCAGGGCTTCACCACCTACGGCACCGTGATGATGGACGAGGCGTTCGTCCTTGCCTCCGAGGAGTTCGCAGGTGCCGGGATCAAGGCACTGCACGAATTCGGCTTCCAGCTGCTGCTGGCAGCCCCCGAAAACGTGATTGACCTGTCCCGGCACCTGGGCTCAGTTACTGAGATCCTCCGCGACCGGCGCACCAACCGCTCCGGGGTGCTCACCGCGCCGGTCATCCGGCCCCGTCCGGGGGAGGAAGGGGCCTGGCGGTCCGAGGCAAACCCGGTGGACATCGTCCTGCGCTAGCCCTACTTGGACTGCACGCCTACTTCGACTGCACCCTGCCCAGGAACTGCGCCGTGCGGTCCTGCAGGCCCTGGATCTGGCGCTCCACGACGGCGGCAGGGTCCGGGTTGATCTCGTTGGCAGGGGGTTCCTTGCGGACATTTGCACAGCACAGGAAGTCGGCGCAGATCAGGGTGCCCACGGTGTTGCCGTTGCGCCCGGACTGGCCGGCACGCTTGGCGACCCAAAGGAGGACATCTTCCTTTGAGAACACGTCGCGGCAGAGCTCGCACAACACGGAGCGCTTCTTCTTTGCGCCGCCTTCAGGTGCCCGGAGCATAATCCCCGTCAGGCCCTTGGGGCCGGGAACCACCAGGTAACCGCGCAGGGGCATCTTCTCATCGCGCCAGCCCAGGAACTCCAGGCTGTCCCAGTCCAGGGAGTCGAAGTTCTTGGGCAGCGTGAGCTTGGCGGCCTCTGAGCGGCTGGCGTTGACGAAGGATGAACGGATTTGTTGAGGCGTGACTGATTGCATGGCTGAACTTTCATGAAAGGTGGGCAGCCCGGAGCCGGGCCAGGGTAACGAGGGGGAGTCAGTCAGTCCCCGCGATGCAGGCCAGAGCGGCCGCCCCGCTTTCCACGGCAGCGGCGGGCCAAGTGACCTTCTGCGTGCGCATCGTTCCCGTTGTCCTGTTCCTTTTCAGCATCCCGGTGGTTCTGCCGCCGGTCCGGCACAGGACATCCTGCCAGTTCAGCTGCCTCCTGTCCAAGCATTTGCGCGATCATGTGCCCTTCGTCACCTTCCGGTATTAGGTGACAAAAGTGTTGCTTAATAGCAATTTTCATAGGTTAGCCTTACTTAAGTTTCGATCCGTCCGATCCAAGGAGCCCCGTGACCAACCGCTTATTCCCCGGCACTGTTTCCACCCGCCGGACCCTCTTTTCTTCTGCCGGCAAGGCTGCCGCAGTGCTGGCAGCGGCAGCCGTTACGCTCTCCGCCTGCGGCACGGGCCCAACCACCCCGGTTGCGGATGCGGGCAACGCCACCAGCAGCACAGCATTCCCGGTCACCATCAAGCACGTGTATGGCGAGACCACCATCGAGAAGCAGCCCACCCGCGTTGCCACGGTCTCCTGGGTGAACGACGACGTCGCGATCGCCCTCGGGGTGGTCCCGGCAGGTGTTCCCAAGAATGAATGGGGCGGCAACCCGCAGGGCTCCACACCATGGAAGGACGCGGCCCTCGAAAAGCTGGGAGCCGGATTCGGGTCGGCCAAGGCACCAGTCCAGTACTCGGAGGCAGACGGCATCAACTTCACCGAAATCGCCAAGCTCAACCCGGACGTCATCCTCGCGGCCTACTCCGGCCTCACCGAAGAGGACTACAGGAAACTGAGCGGGATCGCCCCCGTGGTGGCCCACCCCGACGTGGCGTACGGAACGTCGTGGCAGGACGCCACCACCATCATCGGCAAGGCCCTGGGCAAGGAGGGCGAAGCCGCCAAGCTCGTCTCCGACACGGAAGCGACCGTCAAGGACAAGGTTTCCCAGTACCCGCAGATCCAGGGCAAGAGCTTCATTTACGGCAACCTGGAGCCGGCCAAGGGCGACGGCGTCAACGTCTATACCGCCAACGACAACCGCCCCCGTTTCCTGAGCGAAATCGGCATGACGCTGGCCCAGGTGGTTGCGGACAATTCCAAGGGGTCCAAGGAGTTCTACATTCCGTGGTCGGCCGAGAAGGCGAACGAGCTGCGGTCGGACATCTTCGTCACCTGGGTTCCCGACGCCTCCACCGCGGACGCCATCAAGGCCGATCCGCTGCTCGGCCAGATCCCCGCCATCAAGAACGGCGCCCTGGTGGCCGATCCGGACAACACCCTGACCCTGTCCATCTCGGCTTCGTCGCCGCTGAGCCTGCCCTGGTCCCTGGACACGTTCCTGCCCCAGTTGGCCGCTGCCGCGGACGCAGTGAAGTAAGCGGATTTCCATGAGTACGACGACGGCACGCCCTGCAGGAGGAACGGGCACCCAGGTGCCGGCCTGGGCACCCACCGGTCCCCTTCCCGGTGATGCGTCAGGAAGGAAGCGTGCCGCGTGGCTGCTGGCCGCCGTCGTCGTGCTGGTGCTGCTGGCCGGGGCCTCGCTGGCCGTGGGCGCCCGCGACGTTCCGCTCGGCACCGTGTGGCAGGCCCTCACTGTGTTCGACCCCACGAACGGGGACCATGCCGTGGTCCACGCACGGATCCCCCGCACTGTCCTGGGCCTGCTGGCCGGAGGCGCGCTGGGCCTTGCCGGCGCGGCCATGCAGGGGGTGGCCCGCAATCCGCTGGCCGACCCCGGCATCATCGGTGTCAATGCCGGTGCCGCCCTGGTGGTGGTCATTGGAATCTACGTCTTCGGGGTGACCACCTTCTCCGGGTACATCTGGTTCGCCTTTCTTGGGGCCGCCACGGCCGCCGTCGTGGTGTACCTCATTGCTTCACTGGGCAGGGACGGTGCCACCCCGGTGAAACTCGCCCTCGCCGGTGCCGCTCTCAGCGCCGGGCTGTCCTCGCTGATGAACGTCATTTTGGTCTCCAGCCAGGACACGCTGGACAGGTTCCGCTTCTGGCAGGTGGGCGGCATCGCGGGCCGGGACTGGTCGGTGCTCCTGCCGGGCCTGCCGTTCCTGGCGGCCGGTGCCCTGATCGTGCTGCTCGCCGGGCGGATCCTCAACAGCCTGGCACTCGGGGACGATATCGCCCGCGGACTCGGGCAGCGGGTCGTCCTGTCCCGGGCTGTGACCGTACTGGGAATCGTCCTGCTGTGCGGCACGGCCACCGCTTTGGCCGGGCCCATCGGCTTCGTGGGCCTGGTCATCCCGCACGCAGTCCGCTTCCTCACAGGCCCGGACTACCGCTGGGTCCTGCCCTTCTCTTTGACCGCCGCCCCTGCACTGCTGCTTGCCGCGGACATCATTGGACGCGTGGTGCTGCTGCCCGGCGAGGTCCCGGCCGGCATCATGACCGCGCTGGTCGGTGCGCCGGTCTTCGTGTGGCTGGTCCGCCGCGGGAAGGGGGCTTCGCTGTGAGACTGGACCGGACCGCGGTCCTGGCTGCCGCCGTCGTACTCCTGTTTTTCGTGTCCGTGCTTCTGGGCAGCTACACCGTCACCATCCCTGATTTCTTCACGATCGTCGCCAACCATCTGACCGGCGGCGCGAAGATACCCGGTGCCAGCTTCATCGTGATGGAGAACAAGCTGCCCCGGGCCGTGGTCGGCACCATGACCGGGATCGCGTTCGGCCTGGCCGGTGCCCTCTTCCAGACCATGCTCCGCAACCCGCTGGCCAGCCCCGACGTCATCGGCATCAGTTTCGGTGCCAGCGCGGCCGCCGTCGTCGCCATTGTCCTATTCGGGGCAGCCGGTGCCGTGGTGTCGGGGGCGGCGTTGACCGGGGCACTGGCCGTAGCAGGCCTGATCTACGCAATTTCCAGCGGCGGGAAGCTCCGCCGAACCGGCCGGGGGAACGCCGCGGGCAACCGGCTGGTCCTGGCCGGGGTGGGCATCGCGGCGGCGCTGCAGGCTGTGGTCAGTTTCCTGATGACCCGGGCCGATATCCGCACCGCCGCCGACGCCCTCGTGTGGCTCAACGGATCACTGAACTCCGCCAGCTGGGACCGCGCCGGCGTCCTGTTCCTGGCGCTCACGGTGCTGGTCCCCGCCGTCACGTTCATCGCCGGACCGCTGCGCATCCTTGAGCTGGGTGACGACGCCGCAGCCGGACTCGGCATCCGGGTAAACACGACGCGGCTGATTCTGGTGGCCATCGCGGTGTCACTGGCAGCAGTGGCGACGGCGGCCGCCGGCCCGGTCTCATTCGTCGCCTTCCTGTCCGGTCCCATCGCGCGCCGCTTCACCGGGAAAGCCAGCCTGCCGGCGTCGGCCTTTGTAGGGGCCCTCATTGTCCTGGCCGCCGACTATTTCGCTGCCAACCTGGCGCCCCTGTTGCTGGGCGGCACCGTCCTGCCGGTGGGCGTCATCACCGGCGTGCTCGGTGCCCCGTTCCTGCTGTGGCTCCTGGTCACGGCCAACCGAAAGGATGCCTGACATGGCAGTTCTCGAAGCCCAGGACCTGACCCTCAAGTACCACCAACGCTGCGTGATGGACGGTCTCAGCGTTCGGATCCCCGAAGGCAGGGTGACCATGATCGTGGGCGCCAACGCCTGTGGAAAATCCACCCTGCTCCGCGGCCTGTCCCGGCTCCTGAAGCCCGCCGGCGGTACCGTGGCGCTGGACGGCAAGGACATCCACGAGCGTCCGGCACGTGAGGTGGCCCGCACCCTGGGCCTGCTGCCCCAGCACCCCACAGCCCCGGACGGCATCACCGTCCGGGACCTGGTGGGCCGGGGCCGTTACCCGCACCAGGGCTTCTTCCGGAGCTGGACCGGAAAGGACGACGCCGCGGTACAGCGCGCGCTGGAAGCCACCGGAACGCTGGAGCTCGCCGGGCGGGACGTGGACGAACTGTCCGGCGGGCAGCGGCAGCGGGTGTGGATCGCAATGGCGCTGGCGCAGGAAACCGACGTCCTGCTGCTGGACGAACCCACCACCTACCTCGACCTGGCCCACCAGGTGGAAGTCCTGGACCTGGTCACCGACCTGAACCGGACCCGCGGCACCACCGTTGCCATCGTCTTGCACGACCTCAACCTCGCTGCCCGCTACGCGGACCATGTCATCGCCATGAAGGAGGGTGCGGTGGCGGCAATGGGTGCCCCGGAAGACGTGGTCACCGAGGAGCTGGTCCGCGAGGTCTTCCAGCTTGAAGCCCGGGTCATCCCCGATCCCGTGTCCGGAACACCGCTGATCCTTCCCATCGGCCGCCACCACGCCACTGCCCCCGAACTGGAGCCCGCCTAATGAAGACCCGTGAAACCGCAGCAGCCCAGCCGATCGCCGCGCAGCCCATGACCACCCAGCCCATGAGCCTTGCCTTTGAGGTGGCGGTCTCCGCCGTCCGCCAGGTCAGCCCCACGTTCCGGAGGATCACGTTCGGCGGCTACGCGCTGCGGGATTTCGGCGTCTCCGGCGACACCCTGGACCTGCGGATCAAGCTGGTGATTCCGTCGCTGGCCGCGGATGGCACGCCACTGCCACTGCCGGCCTTCGAGACGGGCGATGCCGGCTGGTACCGGAACTGGCTGGCCATGGACCCCGACGTGCGCGGCTCCATGCGCACCTATACCGTTCGGGAAGCCCGGCTGGACGCTGTGTACCCGGAGATCGACGTCGACTTCGTGATGCACGTGGATGAGCATGGCCAGGCCGGACCGGCCGCGAACTGGGCACTGAACGCCAAGCCGGGCGACGCCCTCACGATCATCGGTCCCAACAGCCGGGCTGCGCACTGCATCACGGCGGAAACCTACTCCGGCATCGAGTGGCGTCCCGGCCTGGCCCAGCGCATTCTGCTCGCCGGCGATGAAACTGCCGTCCCGGCCATCTCCGCGATCTTGGAAACCCTGCCGCCGTACATGAGCGGGCACGCGTTCCTGGAGGTTCCGCAGGCAGGCGACTTCCTGGATCTCATTTCCCCGGCCGACATCGGGATCACGTGGCTGGCCCGCGGTACCGCCAGCGGCCAGTCCCGGCCACGCGGCCAACTGCTGCAGGAGTCCGTCCGCGCAGCAATCCCCATGCCGGGCTGGGTGGGCATCAAGGCGGACGACGGCGGCGCTGGACCCGAGCCCGAGGACGTCAACATCGATGAAGGCATCCTTTGGGAGACGCCCGCACGCCTGGACACCGCGGAGATCAACGCCACCAGGACCCCGCACCTGCCTGCCGGTGCCCTGCCCTTCTACGCCTGGATCGCCGGCGAGGCAGGGGTCATCAAGGACCTGCGCCGGTACCTTGTGCGGGACGTAGGGATTGACCGGAAGCAAGTGGCGTTCATGGGTTACTGGCGGCAGGGCAAAGCCGAAGGATAGCCACCTGCTGTTCATCCCGCCGTCGTACTTGCGTTGGATTGTTTCGCTACTTTCTTGCCTGTGCCCTCTGTTCCGTTGCTTCCTGACTCCGGGCGGCGGGTGTTTGTTGCCCTTGGCGACTCCTTCACGGAAGGGGTGGGGGACCGGGATGAACGGCTGCCCAACGGCGTGCGCGGGTGGGCCGACCGCGTGGCCGAGAAACTCGCCAAGGCGCAGCCCGGGTGGAAGTACGCCAACCTGGCCATCAGGAGCAAACGGTTGCGGCACATCATCGACGAGCAGCTGGAGCCCGCGCTGCGGATGCGGCCCACGCTGGTGACGCTCTACGCCGGCGGCAACGACATCCTGGACCTGAAGACGGACATGCCCGCGCTCATGGCGGACTACGAGCAGTTCGTCGCAAAACTCGCCGGCACCGGGGCGGTCCTTGTCCTCTTCACCGGTTTCGACGTCAAGGTCTCCGCGCTGCTGGAGCCGCTGAAGAAGCGCAATACCTACTACAACCAGCGGGTGCGGGAGATCGCGGAGAAATACGGCGCCGTGCTGGTGGACTACTGGTGCCTGGACGCCTTCCAGGACCGGCGGATGTGGGACTCGGACCGGCTGCACATGTCAAAGGCCGGGCACAAATACCTGGCCGGGCAGGTGCTGGACCAGTTGGGCGTGCCGCACAAGATCAAACCGAAGGACTGGGAACCGCAGCCCAGGCTGGGACTGCGCGAATGGGAGCGGCGGCAGCGGCGCTGGGTCCACGACTGGGTCCTGCCGCTCTTTGGCCGCAAGCTCCGCGGCGTCACGCTGGGGGACGCGCTCACTCCCCGGTGGCCCGAGCCCGTAAAGGTGCCGCGGAAAGGCGGGCTGAAGAAGCTGGCCGAAGAAAAGTACGACGGCGGGGCCGCGCCTTAAGCGGTGGGCGCGGGCGGGGTGTCCAACAGGTTTTCGTACCCCGGGGCCACCCGGCCGGCATGGAACTCCACTACCTCAAAGTCGGCTACACCATTGGTGTAGAACGGATCCTGCGCCAGGCTCGCATCGAGCTGCTCCCGTTCAGCCTGCGACAGCAGCAAGCCCCCGGTCCGCGGAATCTTGCGGCCGGCGGCGATGAACACGCCGTCATCGAACGCCTTCTGCAGCCAGGCGATGTGGGCGTCGTTGTGGAAGTCGACGATCTCCTGGGGCACGCGGTAGGTGAGCGAGACAACATACATGCGGCAAGCCTACCGGGGCCTGGGCAGCTGGTTGAAAGATCAATCGTAGAATGGGGACCATGACCGAACCCCGCTGGCTGACCGCTGACGAACGCCGTGCCTGGCTGGCACTGGTGAGCATCAACACCCTGCTGCCGGCCGCCCTGGACACAAGGCTGCACGCTGCGGGGAAGCTGTCCCTCTTCGACTACACGGTATTGGCCATGCTCTCCGAAGCGGAGGACCGGTTCCTGCCCATGAGCGAGCTCGCCGCCCGCAGCAGCGCGTCCCTGTCCCGCCTTTCGCACGTGGTCACCAAGCTGCAGAAGCGCGGCTGGGTGGAACGCCGACCCCACCCCTCCGATGCCCGGGTGACCACCGCGCACCTCACCGAGGAAGGCATGGCCACCATCGTGCAGCTGGCCCCGGCCCATGTTGAGGACGTCCGGGACCTGTTCCTCGACGCCCTGAGCGAGCAGGACGTGCTGGACCTGGCCCGGATCGGCGAAAACGTGGTGGGACGGCTGGACACCGACCACTGGATCCTGCGCGAAAAGCAGGCCGGCCAGGGAACATAAACGGCCGATTGGTTGCTTCCGGCAACGGATGGCAAACTAACCGCATGGATTTCACTTCCCGGTTCGTGGCACTTGGCGACTCCTTCACGGAGGGTGTTGGCGACGACGATCCCAACCGCCCCAACGGCGTCCGCGGCTGGGCGGACCGCGTGGCCGAGCAGCTCTGCGCCGCTGACCCGAACTTCGGCTACGCCAACCTTGCTATCCGCGGCAGGAAACTCCGCCGGATCCTGGCGGAGCAGGTGGACGCCGCCGTCGAACTTAATCCCACCCTGGTGACCATCTACGCCGGTGCCAACGACATCCTGCGCCCGCGCGTGGACATCGATGAACTCCTCGTGGAATACAACGACGCGGTCGGAAAGCTCACCGCAACCGGCGCCACCGTGGTGATGTTTACGGGTTTCGACGCCCGGGGTTCAAAGGTCTTTGGCACCATGCGCGGCCGCACCGCCATTTACAACGAACTGGTCCGCGGAATTGCCGGGGACCACGGTGCCCTGCTGGTGGATTACTGGCGGTTCAGCGAGTACTACGACTGGGCCATGTGGGCCCACGACCGGATGCACATGTCCGCTGCGGGCCACGCCAACATGGCCAAGCGCGTGCTTGAAGTCCTCAAGTATGACCACTCCATCGACGTCCCGCCCATGACGCCGGTGCCGGAACTGAGCCGTGCCGAAGCCATTCGCGCCAACGCACAGTGGTTCCGCGAATACGCCGCTCCGTGGGTGGTCCGGCGCGTCACGGGCAAGTCATCCGGGGACAACCTCCAGCCCAAGTACCCGCAGCCCACCCGGCTTTAGCGGGAACACCCGCCGGCCGTCCCGTGCGCTTCAGGAGGGCTGGAAGCCGGGCGTTGCCAGCATGGTACCGTCGGCGCGGATGGCCAGCACGGCAACATCCCAGCAGTCCGCGGCGCGGTTCAGCATGCGCGTCCCGCCGGCGACGATCGCGGTGGCCAGGACATCAGCGGTGACGATGTCTGCGGCTGCCACGGTGACCTGGATGAATTCGCCGTCGTTCCCCACCCGCCAGATGTGCTCGCCGCGTTCGGCGGAGCCGGAGGTTGCCACCGCTGCATGACGGTTGTTGCCGCCCAGTGCGTAACCGGTGATGAGGGTGCGGCGGTCGGCGGGATCAATGACGCCGGCCTTCCACGGTTCCGCGCTTCGGGGACGCGGCGAGCCGCTCACCAGGACGTCGCCGCCCGCGTTCAGGCACCAGTCGCGCCGGCCCAGGGCCAGCAGCGACGTTCCTGCCTCGCGGATGGCGTGCCCCTTGATGATTCCGGAAAGGTCCAGCACGCCGTCGGGCCTTTCGGGAGTGAAGGCACCTTCCGTCCGGAGCCGCCATTCGTGGGCCTCGGCGTACCGCTCGCGCATCTGGGCAGAGGCCCGCGGAAGCCTCAGATCACCTCTGGCCAGTCTGCTGGCCTCCGAATCGGGGCGGTAGAGGCTGAACGTTTCGTCCAGGTCCCGGAAAAGGCGTTCGACGACGGCGGTGGCGGCACCGAGCTCCTCGAACCCCGGCTGCCCTTCCGCAGGGGAGCTCACAGGCATGGTGAGCCCGATGACCGTTCCCATGCACTGGAAAGTGCGGGCTTTCAGTGTGCTGGTTTCCGTCTGGGGGTTAGAGGTTTGCTGCATCGATTGCTGCCTGGAGTGAGGTGAGGTACGCGTCGCTGGTGATGGTGGCGCCGCTGACGGTTTGGACATTTGCCGACTGGGCCGCGAGGACCTTGCTGCGGAGCAGGGGAGCCGCGCGGTTGCTGATCTGGATGGACTTGCCGTCGGTATTGGTGAGCTGGAGCGCCGTGACATCACTGATCTTCCCGTTTGTCACCGTGATCTGGACCTGAACGGGACCGAACCGGGTCTGCACGGTGTTGCCCTTGTAGGTGCCGGAGGCTGAGGAGTTCGAAGAACCGGAGGAGCTGGTCGAGCCTGGGGAGCCGGAGGACCCGGAGGAACCCGCCGAACCTGAGGTGCCGGAAGAGCCGGTGGACCCCGTGGATCCCAGCCCGGACGAACCCGACCCGGACGAACCGGTACCTGTCGAACCCGTGGTGCCTGCCGCCGTCGTACTTGATGCGACGGTGCTGATGCCGCCTGCCTGCGTACCCGTCTGCCAGCCCGCCAGGAGGATCCCGGCGGAGGCCAGTGCCGCTGCAACTGTTCCGCGTATTTTCACCAGTCAAACCTTTCGTGATGGATCTGTTCCCCGGGAACGCCCGCCTGGCCGGCGTCCCGTATGACATTGGCCGCCCACACAGCCGGGCCGCAGACGTAGACGTCCGCATCCGCGATGTCCGGCACGTAGGAGGTAAGGCTGTAGCCGTTCCGCACCGCGTCCTCGGGAAGCCATGTGGACCTGCTGCGGGAGCGTGGGCCGGTGAGGTGGAAGAGCCGGACGCCCCTGGCCTGGCAGAGGTCGAGGATCTCGCTGCTGAGATACAGCTCCTGGTCTGTGTGGCCGCGGAGCAGGACCGTGGCCTCGCCGGGCGCAAAAGGCGTGGTTTCCAGCAGTGCCCGCAGTGGCGTGATGCCGATGCCGGCGCCGATCATCACCACCTTGTTCCTGGTCCGGGCTGCCGTGCTGAGCAGGCCGTAGGGGCCTTCCAAAGCCACCTTGGTTCCTTTCCGCAGCCGGAGAAGCCGGGCGGAGCCGTCGCCGAGGTTGCGGACGGTGACCCGCAGCGTTCCATGGCCGTCCGGGCCGTTGAAGACCGGCTCGGCTGACAGGCTGAACGGGTGCGGATGCCACCACATGTTTGGGGCGAGGAAGCGCCAGATGAAGAAGCGGCCGCCCGTTCCCGCCAACTGGTCCAGCTTCCGGCCCCTCATGACGATGTTCACTACGGCCGGTGCAACCCTTTCCACCCGTGCCACGGTGAGCTGGTGCCGTGCCGTAGCCAGCACCGGCTCAAGGATGCGGAAGTACACCAGGGCGGACCCCGTATAGATGCAGATGGCCAGCCAGTACCAGCGCTGCCAGGTCCCGGCCGCAAAGAGGCCGCCCACGCTGAACTGGTGCGGGATCGAGGTGCCCACGGCCGCGTACGTCAACAGGTGCACCACGTACCAGAACTCGTACGGGAAGCGGCGGCGGACAGCCACCAGTGACGTCACGACGACAGCGATGAACAGCGCAATGGAAACGAAGGCCAGCCACATGTCGGGAACCTGGACCCACAGATTGATGGACTCGCTGATCGGGTCCAGACCTTCGGCCATACCGTACCCAATGGCCAGCAGGACCCCATGCGCCAGCAGCAGGTACAGGGAGGGCTTTCCGAGTTTGCCGTGGAACTCCAGCGCTCGGTCGTGGCCGATGGTGCGGTCAATGAACGGGATCCTTGCGGCCAGGAGCAACATGAGCAGGACCAGGTCCATGCCCGCCAAACCGGCCACGATCCCCGCCGCCGTGAACAGCGAGGCGGGCGAGGTGATGTTGATGGCTCCGCCGTCGGCAAGCCAAAGGGCTATTGCGGCGGCGACGGATGCCCAGGCAATGACGGTCAGGAGGTCCGTCCGCAGCATGCGCTGCCGGTACTGCCGGGCAAACCGGCCGCGGGTGGGTCTCTGGGTGGATGATAGCTCCGGGCGGCCGGAGCTGCTTGCGGCCGGTGATGCCGGCAGGAGCTGCGTGTTCATGCATCCAACATGCTTGGCGAAGCTATGCCCCTGCTGTGAAAAGGGGCAACCGCAGGCTGTGACCTTGGCTGGCGATGGCCGCCCTTATACACCCGATTGGTCTTTAATTGCGTCGACTCGTAGACTTGGTAGGCGCTAAGTGCGCGGAGCGTGCGCAATTGCTCCGGTTGCCCGGTAATTTCTCCAGGGTGGCCGGTAGTTAGGGGCTCAAGTTGCGTAACTAACCGTTGCCCGTACATTCTGTGGGTCGCCCTTAGCAGCATGGTCCAGCAGCCG
>Ga0308158_10004099_pt1 | contig 12437 bp, 6 predicted proteins | sample PhyBR2_FD_201038 | JGI IMG/M metagenome (GOLD analysis project Ga0308158, IMG submission 201038) | Phyllosphere microbial communities from UC Gill Tract Community Farm, Albany, California, United States - DLSLB.R2 | ecosystem: Host-associated > Plants > Phyllosphere > Unclassified | place: USA...
AAGTTCCACGTCCTCCTTGTCCCTGCTTAAAATCAACTGCCGAATGTGCTACAGGTTTACCAACTTCACTGATGAAATTGGGATCACTTTGTCCCCAGACTGCCCCATTTCCTTCCGCAGTGGTAGACTCGTTGAATCCCATTTCTTTTGCACGATAGGTCACATACCAAGCACATTGGTGCCCCCAAGGAGCACTTGTCATATCATCGGGATAACTTTTGAAATCGGGACGTTTACCAATAGCTTTTTTCACTTCAGGACTCAATTGCTTGTAATATGTTCCCATAGGAATATTGCCTTTGATTTGTTCTCCAGTTCCAGATCCTGCATCACAGCCGCTATTTGCTTCTTGATAGCTATTATCCGTATTATTATTTGCACCGTCATTAACTGCATCTTTAATACTTGAAGGTATATTTTTACCATCAAAGCTGGTGTACCACTTGAGCGCATTAGCTTTAATCTCTGATTCCTTAGTCTGCCCATCAGCGAGCGAAACCCCCTCGTAGAGTACTGACCAATCAAGAGCAGCTTGTTGCGGGTCTGTAGCTTTTCCTACACTCATTCGTGTCGAATTCTTAGATCCATTTAACTCGTAATCCAACAGCTTAAATTCATTAACAGCCGTCAGCGTGGACATATCTCCTGACTTGATTGAACCTTCAGAACTAATTCGATTACCGTTAATCGTGTTTCCCCAGCCTGACCATTGAAACCAACCAGCGACACCTCCGCTTGGGTTGATTGCTTGTGCATTAAACCCAGATTCTCTCTCGGCAACCGCAACCGCCCCTGCAGCTCCTGCCCCTGAAAAGCCATTTGCTTTGGTTAAATGGTCAAAAATAGATTTTGCATTGGTATTTGTTGTATCCTTATCGTCAGATGGATTCGCACTTTCATTTTGAACGTCACTACAGCTTTGTGCTGAAGCAGCTGCTTCTCCTGCTCCAAGTGAGGCGGTCATCATCAAAAGCCCACCAAAACTGCCTCCTATCAATAGAAAGAGAATCACAAAACCAGCTAACCATTTTTTCATCAGTGCCATCCTCCATATTCTGCTAAATCTGAGGAATCATAATCTTGTGAAAAAATAATGCTTTGTCTGCCTGCAATGTTCAAATAAAGCTGCCCTTGTTCAAGAGTTGTGATAGCATCTAACTCATAGGGGCTAATTTCTTCTTGTAAAATGTCTGCCAATAATTGCTTATCTGCACTTGATGTTTGACCAAAGACTCTATAGTTCATCATCCCGAAAATAGATTTCATAGCCGCTTGATAACGTTCTGCCTTGAATCCAGAGCCTCCAGAATTTAAAATCGTTTGAAAACTTCCTGCTTGGACAATAATGCCTGCATAGTTTTGTGAAAGTGCATCAATCATCTGAAGAGTGAGTTCGCTTGACGACGGTGTCCTAGGGTTGAGCATTTTACCTATGTCTGTGATATTAACAATATAGTGTTCTACCTCAGATTCTAATAAGCGTGGATTTGTTTTCAAGCGTTGTCTCTGTTTTTTCCCATTTTGGATGACATCATAAGAAATCAAAGCCATGACCGAAAAGAGTTGAACATTAAGATAGTCAGGTGTCCCAATCAATCCCGATAAATCAAAGGTCACTAAATGTTCTTCAGATAAGTCCGTAAAGTTCGTTGTTCCTTCAAATACATCAGGTTTTGTGTTCAATAGTTTTACAAAAGTAGAGAGAATACGTCGGTAAGAACGTTCCATTTCAGCCGTTTTTGCTAATACAAGTTGTCCTTCAATATGCCCTACAAAATCTTTTAAGGTGGGGTATTCACTCGCAGGAACTTTTGTTGCTTTTAATTCCTTCAAGTGGAGTAGAGGATTACGATACCATAAGGGGTTATTTTCAGAGGGATACTGGCAATAAAAAGCAGTGGCTAAATCTTCAAAAACATCGCAATCATCCGCAGTCGCATCAGGCTTTAAAACTTCAAACATATTTTTTAACTTTGCAATATGAAGACTAAATGACTTAATTTCATCGGTTTCTCCTTTTTCATTGGTTGCTCCTTGAAAGACTTGGAAAATATTGATTTTATTACGACTCCCCGCCATATCTATTAAGATGCCTAGATTGTTTTCCGTATAGCTATTAAGAAAAGGTGATTGATCCAGATTGATATTTCTAATAAAGTGATTCTGAGCAAAATTGTCATCAATCAAGGCAATGGAGAATGTTCCTTGCCCCATATTAGGTGTCCCAGAAATTAGCATAAAGGGACGTGTCCGAAATTGGTTTTTTAAGAGCCAGTCTAATTGAATGACGCCATCAGTTTTCGTTTTACCGAAATAGCTCCCTGTTTTATCTTCTAATTTGGTATGATCTAAAAAATAACCTCCTGCTAAATCACGACTTTTAATGGGGCGATGACTCGGAGCATTCAATAATTCATCATGAGACTCAGGACTTGTAAAAAGAGCTTCTTGTTCAAAGTATAATTCATCAAGCATCACAGTACTTTTGAATTGACTGGCTTCATCTCGAATCTTCTTGACACGTGTCATCAATTTATCTTCTGTCAAATCATAAACAGCTAAACGAATGGAAATCCCTTTCATCTTTTCGTGTTTACGTGTCATATCATCAATCAAGTCTAACAAATCTCCAACTTCCTGAGCTTCACGGTTGTTATCTGTTGTTTTTCCATTAATGTCAATGCGACTTTCTTTTTCATTGATTGATTTAGCAGCTTTTTCTTCAACTTTTTTGGTGTCTAGAGACTCCGCAGCAAGAAAAGAAACAACGTGATCTTGTTGAAGCAATTCTTTCAACCACATTCTCCCCAAGCCCTCTCTTGGATAATCATAAATACGTAGGTAAGTCACACACCCATCTCCGTACTGAATGTAGTGTGAGAAATATTTGGATCCTCCTTGTGGCTGAACTCGCATTAAAAAATCAATATCATAACCTTTTTTTTCATATTTTTTGAAGCTTCCCATTTATTATTCCTTTCCTAATTTTTTGTGTCAATTCTTGTGTACAAATAAACGCAAGAATTTACACAACTTTTATAATTTCGTATTTAAGTTATTGAGTTGAAAGAGCACTAGTTCTTTTTCCTTAGGTGTGAGCATTGAAAGGTTAAAGCGGTATGATCGTGCCAAGCTGACCAGTTGCTCACTTTTTTTATGCAATTCTTTTGAACTTTCCGCATAGAGGAAAAGCAAGTACTCAATGTTGCTTAGACGTTCTTCCAAATCCTTTTGCTTCTCAATTTTTGCACGAATCATATTTTTTTTAATTTCTAATTGTAATCTTCCACGCTGACTTGTGATTTTGGCAGAAGATAGGATTTGAAGTTTTTGACGTAAGTGTACGACTTGAGAAGCTGTAGAAACAGGAAGTTTTGTCGTTTCAATAGTAAAGTGCTCGTTTGTTTTGGATAAAAAGGTATAAAAATAAGATAAAATCATTCGCTGCTCTTCATAACTCACACTGGATGCGCCCGTTCCTTCGATACGAAAAATCTGAAGCTCAGTGTCATCCACTAAGACTAATTCAGCTCCTTTAGTTTTGTTTAAACGTTTATAAAAAGTTTGTTCCAAAAAATTAGTTAAATTTTCCTTTTTTTCTTTGTGAACAGTTTTATCTTCTTTTTGTGATAATTTAGAAATTGGCATCTGTTTCTATTTCCTTTCCTTGGGATTTTTTCAGTGGTTTGAACTGTCTCTTGATCCGTCCTGTCTTAGTTCGCAAGAACAACAATAAGACTGTATAATTTCGTTTTCCTCCATTGGTATGTATGATAAGAAAAATAACCATGATTGCTGTAATCACATCAAAAATGAGCATATTCAGCCATTGACTCACAGGAAAGAAACGATTAAACCACCAAGCAACCACTCCGCCTACAGCCATGATTCCAAAATCTACACCATAAAAAATCCCCATCTTAAATTTCGCAAAAATATCACGTGGAACACCATAGTTATCACTTCCTTGATTCATTAAACAACCTACTTTCATATTATTTTCTTTGATTTTAACTTGTATCCAAATTTTCTGCTTTATACCCCCACTTCACTTCCAAAAACGTGCAAAAAAATGAAGCCAGTCAGCTTCATTTTTTATTATTTTTCTCTTAAATTAAATCTCCATTAGGAAGTGATTTTATGTAATCATGCATAAATTGCCAGTCAGGAACCTTCCCCTGTTTGGAATAGGTATAACTAGTGTCTATTAAACAATTTCCATTCCCATCTCGCAACACAGGTAATTTTAATACAAAATCTTTACGAAAATGTGAATTTAGTTCTCGACCAAATGCCTCAAACTTTTTTTGGCTTTCAAAACGGATAATCGTTGCAATAAACAATTTTGCTTCTAAAGATATTTCATTTTTAGCTTTTAGAATCCCAACGTTTTGTCCAGTATAATAATTTTCTGTTTGTACAAAACAACTTCCTAAATAGCTTCCTCCTAAAGCCAACGACATCGTCCCCGACTGTATTGGCATCTCTCCTTCTATTTCATCAATTGTATCAGTTACACCATTATTATTTCTATTTCTCGTCACATATTTATACAATGGGGCATCTTGGGTAATCTTATTGGCATCTATACCATTTCCCATACTTGTATCAAATAACTCAGATAATATAAATTCTTCCCAATCATCAAAATTCAATAAAATTTTACTACTAGTATTTTGGGTCTCAGGAATTTTGTAGTCTAAACTTTTGATATACCTTTCCATAAATTTCCAATCGGGGATATAACCCTCACTTGAAAATTTTTTACTCTCATCAATTACCGGAATCTCTCCCTCAAAAACTACAGGTAGTTTTATTTTAGAAAACTTCATTCTACCTGGTCTCCATTTTCTTCCATAATCCCATCTATATCTATCATGCATTATTACCGAGGCAATAAACATACCTGTGTAATAATTAAAACTGCCTTCTAATAGATATAGAGGATTAACATCATGAGAGCAAGTAAACGCTCTATCCATATAATAAGCATAACCAACTGAACCATTATTAGTTACACAGATAGCATTGGGTTCAAACAATTTATTTTCAATAGGAGAATTTTTCCCATCACCTGTTTTTGTTGAATTTTTGATTTCATCAAGAGTATAGTATTCCGTTATTCCATGATTTTTATCTGAAGCACCAATAAATGGAATATCTCCTTTACCACTTGCTTCAGGCTTTTTGTTATAAAAACCATTTTGTATTTTAAAAATCTTTTCAAATTCAAAAAACTTCCATGTGCTTGTGTCTAGATGTACCATTTATCTTTCCTTTACTATAAACGAAAGAAATTCATTAATTGTTTGTTGAAATTCTCTTTCTGTAATTTGAGAGTAATCTGTTTCCATATAAGCTTCTGCTAACCACTCATCTTCATAAGAGACTTTATGCATTACAGAAAGCCCTGCTACCTCTCTTTTATTTTTATATAAATCTAGCCAAAGTTTTTTAGTAGTTTCCCATAAACTTTCTCCATTTTCATCAGTTCTTTCCACACGCCCTAAACCTTTTCTTTTCTCAAAGTTATCTTCTTTGAAGTACCCAAAAAAAGTATCTCTATCTGACTTATTATGAGGTTGGCTAAGGTCAAAAATCATACAGCATGCAACTGCATTTGCTCCTGGATAAAATATTTCTTTGGGTAAAGAGAAAACAGCTTCAAGAGTATATTTTTCTAACATCTTTTTCTTGTAGGATCTTATTTCTGAACTATTACCGATAGCTGCTTGCATGGGGAGTAAAACAGCAAGTTTTGCAATCTTATTTCCAGACTCTCCCACTGCTTGCTCTGCAACCCACTCTACAAAATGCAGTCCCTTTGATGGATCTTGCTTAATCTTACTTCCCCAAGTATTCGTATAATCTGGATTACTGCTTTTTTTAGCTGCATTATAAGGAGGATTCATCAGAATTACATTAACATCTGCATTTTTGATCCAATTTCCTTTATTGAACATTGAATCCTTGATAATATTAGAGTTCCCATCTCCATGAATTAACATATTGGTAGAAGAAAGTCCGAAGGCTCCTTCCTCATATTCTATTCCAAAAATTTGATTTTTCTTAACTTTTTCTCGTCCTTCTTCAGTATCGCAATCATCCATTGCATCTGTCATAGCCCTTACAAGAAAAGCTCCACTTCCACAACAAGGATCTAAAACGCGAGAATTCTTGTTAACACCGACTGCCTTACTCATAAAATCGCAAATATGATCAGGAGTAAATGCTTGATTTTTATCTGATTTCCCAACGTATTTATTAAATGTCGTAAAAAAAAGATTTAATAGATCTTGCCCAGCTGTATTTTTATCATTTATATACGGAAGAACATTTTCATCAATAAATTCTAAAACTTGAGTTAGTTCTTGATAACTAAGACTTGTAACATCCTGATCTTCAAGAACTTTGTTATTCAAAATTGCCAACTTACTAACTTTATTAAGATCTCCTCCTTTAACAAGTAGTCCTTCCAAAGTTTCTCTTATTTCAGATAAAACTACCTGACTGGGAGTTTTTTCTTTGCCAGAGCTATCAATTTTTGTCTTAAGATTTTTGTATACTAGTCCATTTTTTAAAGCGAGTAAACATGTCCCTACAAATTGGCTTCTAAGTTTTTCCGAAATACCATCGGCATGTAACATCTCATTCAAAGTTTTAATTGAATCGACTACTTTTATCTTATCGTTTACTTTACCAAAACTGAGTTCTTCGTATTCTTCAAATGTTAATAAACCGGTAATTTCATTTTTTAGATGTGGATCATCGACAATGACCGACTGCCCAAACCAAGTCCAAACATCATCGCCATCTGTTTCAACAAGAATAGCCACAATTTTTTTATCTGTATAGACTTTTTCATATCTTACATACTCTTGTAATTGACTTTGAATTTCAATTTTATTCCACTTATCAAATCTGTTTTTCGTTTCAACAAGGACTACCAAACGATCATTTTCAAATCTTAAATCTAAAAAATCATGATGCTTTTGACTATGGAATCTATAATTCTTAATGTCTTTTCCAATAGCTCTAAACGCTTTTGGATAACTAAATTCCCCATTCTCAAGGTTAGAGGAATAATAACTGATCCCGATTTTGCTAATAATACTAAATCTATCCATTACAAAGCACCCCCGTAAAAAATAGAGTGCGTTGTAGTGCATAATAACTACCCATGCTATGCTGTTTGATTATTGTCATTTATTTTTCCTTTTCAAAACTTAATTCCCGTGCAATCTTAGTTAATTCGTTTTATATTATACCATGAATATTGTTATTTTTTAGTGCTAGGAAAATACTCTGAACTCCTGTTTTATTCAACCCAATTTTCAAGTCCTTAAAACACTTCTAGATTAAGTGTACGTTGAGCTGCTTCAAGAAGTTGCTCCAACATTCCCTTAGATTTAATCAAACGATACAGCTCAACTAAAAATTAATCTTTTTCATTATTATAAAGTTTTAATAATTTCGTGAGATAATCTACATCAATATGCATACTTACTTTCAATTTTTCATCCATAAAGAAATTGTGGCATATTTTATAAATAAAAAAACTTGTCATTTTTGACAAGTTTCATAAACTTTTTAATCTTCACTCTCAATCGAGTTAATCTGTGGTTCAAATTGTTGCATGGTTTGCCCCGCTTGACTAAGGTTTTGAGAAGCTTTTTGAAGGCGAGCAGATTGATTTTGTTTACGAACCTGCTTTGCCTGAGCTTTTGCCTCTTTTTGCCTTTGCTCATCCGATTGGTTCATCCGATTTTCAAGCTGATCAATACGATTGGGTGTAGCTGGCAGCTCTTCAGTTGTTTCTTTTTCATTAGAATGCCCTGAAGGTTGAGGTGATTCTTGTGTCAAATCATCTTGAGTTTGCGTAGAATCACTAGAATTTGAACTTGAACCCGTTGCTTGCCCTGTTTTATTTTGTCTCATTTTTTCTTGAGCCTTTTCTCGACGTGATTTTTCAGGTTGAATGGGACTGCTGCTGGCATTTCCAGCAGGTTCAAACGGTTGTGCTTGTTGAGGGTTTTGCTCTTCATCTTGTGTAGTTGATTGTGTAGGCTGTTGAGTATTTTTTTGTTGTTCTTTCTTAAGCGCTTCTTGTGCCTCTTTTTGACGTTGACTTTCACTTTGTTTATCTGTAGAGTTTTGTAATTGGGCGCCATTAGTTGGCTGTCTCAAATCTGCTCCTGATGTTTTATCATCTTTTCCTGAAGTTCCAGGCATCATAGTCAATCCTCTCATCCAATTTGCAAACCCGTTTACTTCCCCAGGTGTATTCTTGGTGGAATTCCAGCCAGCTTTAGCTGCCGCAGCTCCTGCTGGAGCAAGCATACCAGCAGCAAATTGTCCTCCTGAGAATGCAGCACGAGCAACCATAGCGCCTGCCATGACTTGTTTCAAAGCATTACCGTGTCCTGAAGAAACACCCAAGAAGCTTTCCACAGCCCCTATTCCTGCAAATACACCAAAGAATACAACAACATAGAGGACAGCTTTCAAAATCGCTACAATCAATGATGGTAAACCTGCATCAAAGAAAACTGTGGTCGATGTTATCCAATAAATAATGCCGACTGCAATCGCAACAATCAGGAAATCAAAGTATATTCCTAAAACTCCATGAAAGATATTCGCAATTAATTCTTTTACTTTTTTCGTATGACTTGCTTTTATCGCAGCTAAAACAGGTCCAGAAATCGTTGTGATTGTAATCTGTGTTACTGAAAGACCTACTTTAATGGTCATAGTTAAAAAGAGAAGACAAATGGCGACTAATGAGATAATGAGCGCTAACCAATTTACCTTATATCTTAAATAATTAGATTGGAACCAACTTTGAATATCCCCTGTCACTTTCGGACGTGGGATCAAACCAATATGACTGTTAGTTGATAATTTCGAACTTCCTGAAGCAACAATCGGTGTGTTCGTAATAAGTTTATGTTCAAAAATAACAGTTGCAGGGGTTGCTCCGCCACCACCATCTTTATTTCCTAAGCTCTGTAATGTGTCATCTGACATTACACCTGCAATTTCGCCAGGAGCCCAGCCATCAATGGATTTAATAACATTATATTTAGAAGGATCTGCCACTGTACCATCTGATTGAAGGGGCACCTGCCAACCGTATGCATTTAAAGCATATTTATCAACCACATTGTTCTGAATTAAAGAAAGGGCAATGGATTTTTCACCTGAAGCTGCAGCTGTTTCTGTTACCGCATCTTGTGTAAGAGTTAACGTTTGTCCCACTGCCCAAGGAATAAAGCTAAACACTAAAGTTGCTAAAAAAACTGTTTGTAAGATATTTCTAAAAATTTTACTTTTTCCATTGAAAATAACAAAAACAGCGTAAATGACAATACTTAAACCAAAAACGATTATTCCCAATTTTTGCATAAGCGAATAAAGCTTACCAATTGTTGTATTTTGATTGCCTAAATCATTAAGAATAGTCATGAATTTGATAGAAGCATAGAAAACTTGTTGCAGAACATCTGCTAAATGAGCGAATCCTTGAACAATCCAGCCTCCAAATGTTGCTATAGCTGTGGCCATAAATCCTGGCCACGCATACAAATAGTTTTGGAAATGTTGATAAAAGGCGATGGATTCTGCCTCATTAGCCACTGTTCCCCCTCCATTAGCTGTGGTCATCCAATCTCCGCCACCCTGAGGTATTGCCCAATTTTGAGCATTATCTGCACTTACTGCTAAAGGAATAATCATCAAAATCAAAAACGTCAGCATCATCACTCGTTGTGGTGTTAAACATTTCTTGAATTTTAGCCATCTTTGTTTTATTAAAGTCATGCGACCGCCTTTCTTGCTAATACTTGTGGATTAGGATTATTTCCAGCTGCTAATTGTTGTTCATATGTTTTCAGCTGTTCCAATTGTTCCGACCAGTCAATTGCAATACTCGATAATTTCAAATTGCGATGCTTGGTTTTGATTGGAATGTCTGCCAGTGTTTTCTTCTGATCAAATTCTTCAAATAAAAACATATACCGTGAAGGAAATTCAAACTTTCCTGTGACTAGAATTGGATAATTTGACGTCTTTTGACCTGCTTTTGTCTCTGCTTTTACTCCAATAGAAATAAAGGCTTCACCCGATTGCAATTTTTGCAACTGGTTCTTTGTAACAACAGGTTGTTTGACAGGATCATACGACACTGAAACGTGATCTCCTTTTTCACCTGAGACAGATTTTTTACGTGCCATCACTGTTTTTTCTCCTGAAAGTTCTTCAAATTTTTTCATGGTCTGTGTGGAAACAGATTTAATATATTCATTAATCGAGCAGTTAGATAGAATTGTTTCTGCTACTTTTTCACCATATACAGCACCAATTTGTTCTAAATTTTGCACTACTAAATCAAAGAGAAGTCCAAAACCAGCACCAATAGAAAGTTTTGTATCTAGTGCAGGAATCATCGGTAAATTCCCAAATTCATCCAATAAGAAGTGAATACGAGTATAGAGCCGCCTATCATTATCTAATCCCATATCATAATTGGCATTGAAAACCTGATCCACAAAAAGACTCACCATCGCACCAAACGCTTTTTTATTTGGAGGCATCACCAGGAAGACTGCCGTCGGTTGTTCTGAGTATTTGATTTCCACATCTTTTTCATCTATAGTAATCCCATCAGTTGTTTGCGCTTTTGTTTTCTTAACCGCTCCAGATTTTGTACGTGTCAGCACCTCTAGACTTCGCCGATCAATCTCAATAGATTTTATTTTTTTAAATTGCTTCTTGACGTTAATGGTTACTTTTTCATCAAATTTTTCCAATTTAATTTGAATGACAAAGTCATTAGGAAGGGTCGGTTCAATGGCAAAATTCAAGTAACCCGCCACGTCCACAATAACCTTTTTATTGTTGATTATTGGCTTGCCTTTTTTATCTAAAATAGAAAGTGATGCAATTTGATTGGCATACGGATTATCTTCCTCTAAGTTCGTGCTTTTCCTTAACTTCACAGAGAGTTGTCGTGGGAAACCGAGTGTTGTAATATCCAAATTATTTTCACTTGTCATCCTGGCAATGGAATCATTGGCAAATAGTTTCAAGCCTTGCAACATACTTGAGAAAATAGAACCTTTGGTTTCTTCTCCTGCAAAGTTAGATTGTCTAAATGAATTATCTGCCATCGTCAAAAATGGTGAGGCTTTCAATTTATTTGTTCTTCTCAAGTCATCAAAGTAAACCGTAATCTTGCTCTTCTTCTCTAGGCTACCATCTTCCAATTGACTATCATAAATTGTTCCCTCACTATCCACCCAGACAAATTCCGATCCCAGTTGATTTAACAGGCTCATCATATTGGGAACAGTTACAGTTTCCCATTCTTTGGTCATTTTTGCCCGCCAAATCATTGCCATAAATAAAGCTGAAAAAAGAAACATTGAGGAATCTTCCCAGAACTTAGCATTTCCACCTGCTTCTGCTTTAGCTTGTCTATAAAGGGATTCTGCGACAACGTCAACTTCTGTTTGTACTTTTTCGTAGTAACCTTTTTGGGCATAAGCTTTTGCCAACTGTAAAGGATTATTACTCATAGAAAAGTCAACGTTTTGATAATTCAATACTTGAACGTTATAGTCACGTTTCCTGAGTGTTCCTGAAGCCATTTGGAAGAGTTCACCTTTAGGGTCTCCGATAACCATTGAAGCTTGGAGCTGTGCTCTAGACAATATATCGACCATCACATTGACAAAGGTTTCCCCTTTGCCTGAACGTGTCATTCCTGTAAGCAAAGTATTGACTGTTGTTTGATCAATATAATAAGAACCGCTGGGATTTTTCACAAGACGTAGAACTTGCTCACACTGTGAAATTCGTTTTCCTATCTTAGCAATTTTTTTGATGTGCCATTTATCATTATCATTGACAAATTCATCCGCATTTTCTTTGGTTTTATTTTCAAAATCAACACGTGGAAAGTGACAAATCATTTTGCTTTTCAAAGCAAATTTACTTAAATCAAATCCTGGTTTTAATTCATGTGCAACGGGCACGCCTCCATATCCTGCAAAACGTTTCCCTCGGTTAGGAATCTTAGTGTATGTTTTTTTGAGTTCACGTTCAGTAATGAGTCGATCATCTCCTTGCTCATTTCCGTTATAATCACGATGAACAGCATAATATTTTTTCACAAGTTGGTAAAATACAAGTCCAAATCCAACCCAAATGGGGATTGTCAGGATTGGCGCTCTAAAAAGCAAGCTAAAATCAAGACTATTTGCAAGATTAACCACTTGCCAATCAAAGGTTGGGAAACTACCAGATCCTCCTGCTGTCAAGAAACCAATGGTATATCGAATAAAAGAAACGAGCCAGTTGGTGACCATTCCTGCCACAATAACACTTCCAAAACTTAAAAGTGGCAATATCGACCGACTTCGGATTTGAAAAAG
>Ga0308158_10004100_pt1 | contig 12436 bp, 8 predicted proteins | sample PhyBR2_FD_201038 | JGI IMG/M metagenome (GOLD analysis project Ga0308158, IMG submission 201038) | Phyllosphere microbial communities from UC Gill Tract Community Farm, Albany, California, United States - DLSLB.R2 | ecosystem: Host-associated > Plants > Phyllosphere > Unclassified | place: USA...
ACCAACTTACGTTGACAAGTTTTTCAAAAAGTTTAATATACGCATCAACACCTTCCCGAGGTGGTGAAATTGGTAGACGCGGCGGACTCAAAATCCGCTGTCAGAGATGACGTGTCGGTTCGAGTCCGACCCTCGGGACCACAGATATATAATTATATGCCAACTGATAGCATGTAAGCTTCGAAAGCCCTGATATTTCAGGGCTTTGTTGTTTTTATATGCCAACTCATACCTATACACATCCAAACGTTTTAAAGATACGATTAAAGATACAAGACATTTTTTGGTTTTTATATCTTTATCATGGCAAAAATCGTCAAACCTCTCACAGACACTAAATGCGCATCTGCGAAACCCAAAGTGGATTCGCAAGGCAAACTTGTCAATAACAAACTTGCAGATGGGAATGGACTTTATCTCATTGTTAGACCATCAGGGACCAAAACGTGGCAATTCATTTATGGGCGCAAGAATTATTTAAATGCTAAAGGTAAGCCGACGGATGGTGTTATCACGATAGGCGATTACTCTAAAGCTGGCGTCAAAGGTGTGCTCATTTCGCTAGATGCTGCACGAGAGAAGCGTAAATACTACCTATCGCTCATTACTAGCGGAGTTGACCCAATCGATGATTTAAAGATTGAAGAAGAAAAAATTAATCATCGGTTTGATTTTGAGTGGATAGCACGGGATTGGCATGTTGCTTATGCAAAGTCTTCTGGCTCCCAAGATTCGACAATCTCAAAATCCTTACGAAGTTTCGAGATGTATGTATTTCCCTTGATTGGGCTGAAACTCATAGATGAAATCAAGCCGCGCGATTTGAGTATAGTTTTGGAGCACATTGAAGAAAAAGGTTTCATTGAGGTGCTCGATAAAGTCAAACGTAGACTAGCGGCTATTTTTGCTCATGCGGTCAGTAAAGGTTATATCGAACAAAGTCCTGCGATTCATCTAAAAGGGGCGCTGACTCAGAAGCGTGAAGAGAAGCATCATCCGAAGTTACCGCTGGATAGGCTATGTGAGCTTTTTCAGCGATTGAAAAATGACACTGGGAATCCACTCACTAAGCTTTATGTCGAGTTTGCATTGCACACGTTTGCTCGTTCCAGCGAAATGATGTTTGCACGTTGGGACGAGTTTGATTTCGATAAAAGTATCTGGACGATCCCTGCGGCTCGTACTGTCGTGGCAGGATGCAAGAATTCGTACCGCGGTGCAAAGATGCGAAGAGAGCATATTGTGCCGTTATCGCGCCAAGTTAAAGACATCCTCATGGAGGTACGGGCTTACAGCGGTGTGAGCAAGCATGTTTTTCCTGCTGACTCTGACTTAAGCAAATTTATCAGTGAAAATACCGTCAACAAGACGTTGCAGCGCATGAGGTACAATACTAAAACGGATGTATGCTTGCATGGCTTTCGTGGAATGGCGCGCGGTGCTTTAGGTTTGAGCGGTTTGTTTGATCGAGATGCGATTGAACGTCAAATGAGTCACAAGACTGATAATGCGATTGAGTGGGCATACACGCATCATGTTGATTTCATGGAAGAGCGAAAAATTATGATGGAGTGGTGGAGTGACTACCTTGAGCTAAATCACGATAAATTTATTTCGCCTCAGGAGTTCAGAGAGTCTTTATTGCGAGATGCACGGAGTGGTGTCCAAAGTTTTAAATATGGCAAACTTATTAAACTTCAAATGGCGCTGTTGTCAGCGGGTTAATCAAGCTTGGTTGTTAATTGCTCAAACACAAAACTATTTTCTAAAAAGTAAGTCAGCGCTAACTATAATATTGACGTATCAAGATGGTACGGTGAATTTGGAAAAGATAGGAGCATTCGAAATGCAACAGATTCAACCTTTGCGGTTATCAATGAATAAAGTGTGTGAAATGCTTGATATCACACGTGAAGGATTGAGAAAGTTGATGAAGAGTGATCCGACCTTCCCCAAAGCGTTGAAAAGTGGAAGTGCAAGACAGGCTCACGTGTATTTCGATTATCGAGATTTGGTACAGTGGCATGAGAGCCAAAAGCTTGCTGCATAAATGGATTTTATCGGCGTGATTGAGGAAGCACAGGCTTCCTTTTTTAGGCTTGATAATTTCCAAACCTTATATGTAACTTCCAATTCAAAAGTGTTAAAATTCACGTGAAAATCAAGCTAATCAATGGATTGAATATGGCTAAAACTACATACAAAACTCGGGCGAAAGCAGCCGAGCACTTAAACACACTTGACCCATCTAAAACTGTGGTTCAGTGGCATACCTTCTTAAATGACAATGCGCGTACTGGAAGACGTGCAAGCAAGAAACTACCTCAGATCCCTTACAAGCCTGATTTGAACAACAATGCGATGTACAAGACGGCGGACCTTGAGGCGTTTCTAAAAGCGTATCAGGCAGTTAAATTGGCTCAACGACAGGCTGAGATTGAAGAATCACAGCAATGCTTCAGAAGAGCTTATGGGGTGTTGGATCATAGTAATGATAATTCGTTTGGTCAATGCTTTGGTCACAGGTGGGAAGGGGCATCGGTAAACTTGATTGCAGACAATGCTGAGCGAGGGCAGCCAAATGCAGTGTCGTTGCAATTAATTATTAATCATCCTTTGCGTGTATCTGCTCTGACCACAGTGGAAGCTGAAGCATTTGCAAAAGAGGTACTGGAAGCGGTTGAGCAAGCTAAATGCTTAGGGCTTTAGAGTAATCACAAAAGTTATGGATGCGGTGTTCAGGAAGTATGCCGTATTCATCACAACACACTCGATCGCATCGATAGCGGTCATAACAAGGAAGGTAACATGGAAGTCTACACGATGAACGAAGCGGCAGAGTTTTTGGCGAAGGAGTTGGCGCAGGAATTGCCAAAAACTAAATAACAATGGTGGGGTTACCTCAAATGGAATCCTCAACGCTGGAAGCAACAGGGAGGTGTTCGTATTAATTGTTACTTGGTTGACGGTGAGTTGTTCTACACCAGTGGTGGACTAAAGGCATTTGCGAGCATGTTCAAGCCACGTGGTTATTACCAAAACCAACACAAGCAGGAAGCGTAATAATGGACGCAATCTCAAAAGACAAAATGGAAGATAAAGCAATGGATGCTCATACTGAAAACCGCCTACACGCGATTGAAACAACGCTTGCGATCAGCGAAGCGAAACAGCTTAAAGCCGATCGGGTTTGGCTAAACGCTGGTAATCAGCAATACACAGTTGCTTTTGATCATGGTGCAGAAAGGACTGCATTTATCATGACGCGGCAACAGTTTGAAAGTTTGCTAGAAGGTGCTTTGTTGTTGGAATACAACTTGCCAAGTTGATTACATCGAACAAGCAAAAAGGGGATGCGCTAACATCCCCTTTTCAACATTCACACAGTCGGTAACTGAGCTAATGACCAACGAACTAAGCGTCATTTTAGCTCATTTAGCCGTGATGACAAAGAAGATAACCAATGGAAATGAAAAAGAATTTTGGGGCTTTGATTACTCCAGAGATTGAGGCTACGCTAGAAGAACTTAAGAGAGGCATTCCCAAAGCTCCAGTTGACACAGAGACAGTCGAGATTCTAAAAGCTTTTGATGAAAGCCTTAGTGGTATTGGAGGCTGGGAGAGTTCTACACCTCAGCGCGAGCAGAGGGAAATTGATTCATTCACTGACGAATTAGAGGCTCTTTTTGCTAATGCACCCAACGAAGATGAATCCCCAAATGACCCCAAAGTTGTTTCTTGGGATGATATTGAACTTAAAGATGAACTGCCAACCGTCGTGACGACAGATACGCCGTGGCAGACGGTCTGTGATTTTTGGGACGAATATAGTAGCCGACCTTCAATTCAGCAAGGTTTGCGTGAAGCGGAAAAGATCGAAGCCAAGTGCACGTACATTGAATGCTTTCCTCTGAAGTGCGAGTTTTCCAACGCAGAGCTGAATAAATACTTCACCATTCGTCAGCCACGAGTAACGGCATGTATTGATTGGTTGAAGCTCGAATTTACAGCTAATCCGACGTATAAATTCGGTCACCCAACGAAGCCTTTTCAAGATATTCGAAAGTTTTTGAAAGATCATGGCATCAATGACAATGCTTATGTCGAGCAATCGAAAGTAAACCCGCAAACATTTACTTTTAACATTCACGACATCGCTTCGTTTAAACAGATGGATGCGATTCTTAGATTGTTGCGTGAGGAATACGATGCAACAGACATGAAGATTGTCATGCTTGAATTGTCGCTCGATTTTTGGAACATGAAGGCAAAACCGCTATTGCTTGCGTTAGCCAAGTCTGTACGTGTCGGCTCTTCGATTACTGACAAAGACTTTCGTGTATATCTTGGGGCGAAGCAATTTCGAGTAATGCCCAATAACCCACGTAAGGCGATGAAATACATCAATCGGGGCTATATTATCGGCATAGGTCACAGAGACAATGATGATGCCTACATTCGATTGTATTCGAAGACGAGAGATCAAAACCAAGACCTTCCACAAGATAAGCACCGCACACGAGTCGAAGTAAATTTGAGTGGTCAAGTGTTGGTGGATTTGGGTAATGATGTTGATAACTTAAAGCATCTAATCAATGAGGGATTTGGGCATTTGCGATTTACAAAGCTCAATGATGGGGTGACGGCAGTAGAAGCTCGGCATTACCGAGAGCGTATTGAGCTGTTCGGGCAAGAGAAACAGATCACCAGCAAGAGCCGCAACAAACGCGATTTGCCTGATTATATTCGGTCACATGCTGAACTCAACAGGGCGGCGAGTAAGGCGGTGTACAATTTCAGTCGCAATTTTTGATTCGTAAAAATGCCCTCAACTTTTCTCAAAAAGCCATAGAGGGCAAAACTACCCAAAGGCAGAAGTGGCAAAGCATACACAGTGTTGTTGTGACATCTGCGGAAAGAACGCTCTCTTAGAACTGTGCACAGCACCAACGATAGTTATAGGTGCTTTGTGTACTTTAACGAAGTGAAGAATAAACGAGAGGATGAGCGCCAGCGAATCCGAACGTATAAATACAATTAACTTAAACAACAGCAACCGCAATACAAATTGTCTCCGCCCCAGCTCCGACAATTTGTATTCAATGCGACCACTACCAACCAAGCCCCAGCAAGATCAAAGCCGCAGTTTCAGTCTTGCTGCGCCTCAGCTCCGCAAAACTTCAATCATGCGAGCCGATCATATCGAGCACAACGTCAACCGTCACAGGTAGTGGAAGTCTTAGAAAAAAGGCGGAGTGCTGAATACCCTCCAGTCGTCGGTCGGCAGTAAGTTTGAGCGGTCTTATAGATTGGCAGCACTCACTTAACAAATACTAGACGCTGATTTAACGCGGTTTACAGTGTTTTTAACATTGGGTTGATAATTTCGGTGTCTGACGGTTTAAACGCGCTAGAAACGCAAATGGTGAGCAACTAGAGTGGTATTCCGTAGTCATTCACTAAAATAATTTCAATCGCTGGCTAGTTTTGGTACAGGCAATAAAAAAAGAGCAAGTCACCCTGCTCGTTTCCTCGACTGGAGTTGTAGCCTACTGCTCACTTGCGGCACTGTAGCTCGAAACGCACAACGCACCAACCAAAAAGGTTCAATATTAATAACTTGCCTGCGGTTAGCCGTCAATAGTTTTGGGTGGCAGTTTTATGAGTCATAACGAGAAAGACGAAAAGGCGGTATCAGAGACTAGATGCTTGGTTGGCAGTCTTTAGTTTTGCTGCCATTTCTCATATTATATCGGTCAAATTCAGGGGTACTTTGGACTATTTCATGTCATCATTCTTCGACTTAATAACTACATATAAAACAATCGCAAAAACCGAACGTGAGAAAGGCACCTACTTTGAATTGCTGTGCATCAAGTATTTCCTGAATGAGCCGTTCTATGCGGATTTGTATGCAAACGTTCAGCCATACACTCAGTGGGCGCACGCGCAAGGTCTGACGGGCAAAGACACAGGGATTGACCTTGTTGCTACGACCAAAGACGGCGAATTTCATGCGATTCAGTGCAAGTTGTACGATGCAAACAGCAAAGTACCTAAAGGCGACATTGACAGTTTCATTTCTGCGGCATCGAAGACTTACTTTAAGCGTAGAATCATTGTTAGCACGACGCATGCGTGGTCTGACAATGCGCTGGCGACCTTAGAAAACCAAGACCCACCTGTCACTAAGATTGACCTTGAAACTCTGGCGCAGAGCGCAATTGACTGGTCGCAATTTGCGGAAAAGAAAGAAGTAATTTTTAAGAAGAAGAAAGAACTGCGAGATCACCAAAAAGCGGCACTTACTAGCGTTAAGCTGGGATTGTATGAGCAAGAGTTAGAACGCGGCAAGCTCATTATGGCTTGTGGTACAGGTAAGACCTTTACCAGTCTAAAAATTGCAGAGGCATGTGCAGGTAAAGGCAAGCGTGTGCTATTCCTTGTTCCGAGCTTGTCTTTGCTGTCACAAACATTGACCGAGTGGACGCAAGAATCGACCACGCCGTTGCATAGCTATGCGGTATGTTCGGATACTGAGGTAGGCAAAAAGAAAAATGCCACGGCGATTGATGCCGTCACCACACTTCAGCATGAATTGCAGTACCCAGCGACCACAGATGCAAAGAAACTGGCTGAAAATGTCGAAAAGCACCACGATGATGAGCACATGACCGTCGTTTTTTCGACTTATCATTCGATTAATACGGTCTCTGATGCGCAAAATGACTATCAAATGGCTGAGTTTGATCTCATCATCTGCGATGAAGCGCACCGTACTACGGGTTCGACCCATGATAGTGAAGATGACTCAAACTTTGTGAAGATTCACGATGGCGGCTTCATCTTAGGCAAGAAACGCCTGTACATGACGGCGACTCCACGTATCTTCTCTGATGAGGTGAAGAACAATGCGACTGATTACACGCTGTTTTCAATGGACAATGAAAAGTTGTTTGGTGAAACGCTGTATACCATTAACTTTTCAGAAGCGGTTAAACGCGGCTTGCTGGTCGATTACAAGGTCATTGTGTTGACGGTAGATTCCGACACGATCATTAATAAGATCGGCAGTACCATCACCGAGAACAGCGAAATTGTCGTAGATGACGCGGCGCGGATTGTCGGTTGTTGGAAGGCATTGTCTAAGCAGGGCATCCATGCCGATGTAGAGGAAGACACCAATCCAATGCAACGTGCGTTAGCATTCTGTCAGGTGATTGATCAGTCGGAAAAGGCGCGGAAGCATCAAGTCAGTTCGACGCGTATTGCGAACATTTTCCAAACCGTTGTAGAAGCCTATCAAGACGCTGAAGTTAAAGAAGGTAACGAAATTTCTCATCGCCTGATATGCGAAGCGCAGCATGTTGATGGTGGTATGGGTGCAGATCAAAAGGAGCAAAAGCTCAATTGGTTGAAAGCTACGCCTGCACCACAGCAAGATACGGACGGTGTTGAACGTCCTATTTGTCGCGTACTCAGTAATGTGCGCTGCTTATCCGAAGGTGTGGATGTGCCTGCACTTGATGCGGTGCTGTTTTTGACCCCTCGCAACTCGCAAGTGGATGTGGTGCAATCGGTAGGGCGAGTTATGCGTCTTGCTGAAGGTAAAAAGCGCGGCTATGTGATTTTGCCAGTCGTGATTCCACCGAATGTAGACCCGAATAAAGCTCTTGATGACAATCAGACTTACAAGGTGGTTTGGCAAGTGCTGAATGCACTTCGTTCACACGATGACCGCTTCGATGCCATGATCAATAAAATGGACTTAACGGGTATTGATCGCTCGAAGATGGAAGTTATTGCGATTACTGACAAGGTTGCGGCTAAAGCGAAGAAGAAAGCTGCGGGCAAAGGTGGAACAACCATTGGTACGGTAAGCAAAAAGCCTAAGAAAGATGAAGCTGAAGATACTCAACAGTCCTTTAGCTTTGAATCAGGTGAGATTGAACGTGCCATCGTTGCCAAAGTGGTTCAGAAAGTCGGAAACCGTCACCATTGGGAAGACTGGGCAAATGACATTGCCAAAATTGCCCAAACGCATATCAAACTTATTTCCGACATTCTCCAGCGTCCTGAATGCGACAAAGAACGAGCTGTGTTCGAGGAGTTTGCTTTCGAGATTCGTGATGACTTGAACAACGCGATATCGGATGCTGAAATCATTGAAATGTTGGCGCAGCACCTCATCACCAAGCCAGTCTTCGACGCTTTGTTTGATGAGTACAGCTTTGCTGCGAATAACCCGATGGCAATTGCGATGCAAAAAGTCTTGGATGTTTTAGACCAGCATCAACTCGACAGCGAAACCGAAGCATTACAACGCTTCTATGATAGCGTAAAGCTACGTGCATCAGGCATTGATAGTGCCGAAGGTAAGCAGAAGATCATTGTGGAGCTTTATGACAAGTTCTTCCGAAATGCGTTCCCACGTATGACAGAGCGGTTAGGTATCGTCTATACGCCTGTTGAGGTGGTGGACTTCATCATTCACAGTGTCAACGATGTGCTCAAGCAAGAGTTTGGTAAGAGCTTTGCTGATGAAGGTGTGCATGTACTTGACCCATTTACAGGTACGGGGACGTTCATTTCTCGCTTACTTCAAAGTGGTTTAATTCCACCGAAGAAGTTGACATATAAATACAAGAACGAGATTCATGCCAATGAGCTTGTCTTACTTGCTTACTACATTGCAGCGATTAACATTGAGGCGGTTTATCACAGTGAGATCATTGATGAGTACACGCCATTTGAAGGCATTTGTTTAACTGATACTTTTCAAATGTATGAGAAGGAAGACTTGGTTGAACAAGTCCTTGTGGATAATAGTGCACGACGTAAACGCCAAAAGGCACTCGATATTCAGGTGATTATTGGTAATCCACCTTATTCGATTGGGGCTAAATCAGCTGATAATGACAATGCTAATGTTAGATATCCTAACCTAGATCTTCAAATTGCGAACACTTATGCCGCTAAGTCAAAGGCATCTCTTTCTAAAGGGTTATATGATTCGTACATCAGAGCAATTCGTTGGGCGAGTGATCGTATTGCTACACAAGGCATTATCGGTTTTGTGACAAATGCCGGATGGATTGATGCCAATACCGCAGATGGTTTGCGTAAATGTTTGGCAGAAGAATTTAGCAGTCTTTATATTTTTCATTTGCGTGGCAATCAAAGAACATCAGGTGAAAAGTCACGTCAAGAAGGTGGAAAAATCTTTGGTAGCGGTAGCCGAGCGCCAATTGCGATTTCAATCCTTGTGAAAAACCCTAATGCTGAACAGCATGGACAAATCTACTTTCACGACATAGGTGATTACCTTAGTCGTGAAGATAAGCTGGAAAAAATCTCCGAGTTCAAGAGTATTCAAGGCATTACAGATGCAAGCGGATGGGAAATGATTGTCCCTGATGAGTATGGCGATTGGTTAAATCAGCGTGATGAAGGATACGGTGAATATATAGCCATGGGTGACAAAAAGGGTGGTAGCAAATCACTGACTATCAATTACAGTAATGGCACGGTAACAAGTAGGGATGCATATGCTTATAATTTTTCAAAAGAAAAATTAGAAGAAAACGTGAAGCGATCGTTGAAATTCTACAATCAGTGCGTTGCAAACAATGAGCTAGAACATGACGCTAAAAAAATAAGTTGGTCTGTAAGTTTGAAAAAAACTTATGAAAAGAAACAAAGCATTCACTTTTCACAACATAATCTTCGGATATGTACTTACCGTCCATTCACGAAAACCAATTTGTATTTCAGCAAAGAATTGATCGAAAGAAGAAACCAATTACTTTCATTGTTGCCAAAAGAACAGCTTGAAAACAAAATTATTGTATTGTCCGGTGTTGGAGCTTCAAAAGGTGCGACGGTTTTCATTGCCAACACACTGTTTGATTTCCAAACTCTATCTAACTGTCAAGGTTTCCCTCTCTATCTCTATGAAGAAGTGAGCCAAGATAAAGCAGTTAGTTCAGGTGACTTATTTGATGAATCGCTAGATTTAACTGTGACCGAAACTAAATTTGAACGCAAAGATGGCATCAGTGACGAAGGCTTACAGCATTTCCAAACCGCCTACCCAAGCGAACAAATCACGAAAGAAGACATCTTCTATTACACGTATGGGTTGCTTCACAGCGAAGAGTACCGCGAACGCTATGCGGACAACCTGACCAAAGAATTACCACGTATTCCATGTGTGAAGAAAGCTGACGACTTTTGGGCATTTAGCAAAGCAGGACGTGACCTCGCACATTGGCATTTGAACTACGAAACTGTTGAGCCGTACAAAGCAGCTTTAGACACAGGTAGCACGCCTTACAACCAATTGACCGATGCGGACTTCTATGTGGAAAAAATGAAGTTTGCTAAGAAGGGCGAAAAAGGCACGGTCATTTACAATAAGCGTATCACCATCAAGGACATCCCCATAGAGGCATATGATTACGTGGTAAATGGTAAGCCAGCACTTGAGTGGGTTATGGAGCGTCAGGGCGTTTCTACGCACAAAGACAGCGGTATCGTCAACGATGCGAATGACTGGGCAATTGAAACGATGAACAACGCGGCATACCCGCTTGAGTTGTTCTTACGTGTGATTACGGTCAGCCTTGAAACGATGAAGATTGTGAAGGCGTTGCCAAAGTTGGATATTTAGTAAATAGGGCGGCAGTCCACCTACCGCCCTAAATGTTTTGATTGAAAGTCACCCGTGACTTACTTAATATATTGTTTTTAATATGTATTTTACATTTTTGTGATTGGATTGTACTTTGTTGCTTTAACTTCAAAAGGTCAAAGCTTATGGCAAAGAAATCTCAAAAGAAATTACGGCAGGATGAAAATCCTGAATTGACTCAAGTGGAATATTTACAACCAATAAGTAATGAGTTGGAGGACGATCGTTATCCGTGGCAGAGTGGTATTGCGGATAACATGCTTCCTAGTCTCAACTTCATAAGGACACAAATCTCTTCGAATATGCCGCTTGAATTAGTCTTACGTCTGGATTTCTTGCTGAAAAAACGTAATGTCGGATTTAGTCGTAAGGTTTCTCGGGGAGATTTGATTAATGAGGCTATTGAGCAATATACCAGACTTAGATTAATTGAGATGGGTTGTAAAATAGACAAACAGTCAGAGTGATTGTAACTTGAGATTGCGAGAGGGAGTCAGCTTGAAAACGGTTTTCCAATGAGGGGTAGATTGGGTTTTAAAGATACACAAACAGATATAATTTGAAATTGGTGTATTTAATGTTTAGGAAAATCAATGGTTAAGTTTTTGGATTTGGTTCTGACCCTCGACCAAGATATTAAAAAACCCAAGCATATTCAGTCTTGGGTTTTTTATTGCCTGAAATTTAGCATTTGAATTAAATCGCCGTAAAACATTACAGGTGGCTTAAAGCAATTCAATGTTCGGTGTGGGTTTGGTTGATTATTTCCTCATATGATGGACTCAAAATTTTGTTTTAATCCTTCTGATAAATAAAGATTTTTCAAAAAGAGAAAGTAGTCACAAGATAAAAGTCTGACATAATTGATTTTTTTGTTAAATGCCACGCTTGTATTTTTATATTGTTTTAATGTTGAAAATTTGCTAATAAATAGAAGTAAATAATAGGTTTGTGCCGAAAAAATCACAAAAGATGAGGCAGAAATGGGTATTCAATTGCTAGATGTCGGGTCTGATACAGAACAGTTAAGTGCTTGTCACTTATCTTTGTTATTGGGCGTGAACAGTAATGACAATAAAATTAAAAGCTTTCTCAAATTTGCGCGAAAAATTTTAGGTGCACATGCCGCTATTTTAACGTTTAGCAATGAACCCTATAGTTGGTATGCGGGCAAACATGCATTCAATGCTTTTCAGTTACCCGCCGAAGCCAATTTTTCTACCCATTTTGAAGGGGATATCACGATTGATGTCCTGCATCGCCATTATCATCGTCTTTCTCAGCAGGTGAGTGCTCTAGGCTTTGAGCATCGCCGTATCATCGCATTGGATTTAAAGGCATCGGATAAATCCGTGGGGCAAGTGATTTTCTTTGATGAACAGTTGGACGCTTTTACGCAGGATGCTGTAGAAAATGTATATGAACTGGCATCTGGATTTCTTAATCTGCTGCATTTGCGTATGGAAAATGTGGAGCTTAAAGAGTTGTATGAACAACAGGTGGCCATGAATGTCAGTAAAACCAAATTTTTCCAAATTATTGCACATGATTTAAGGGCGCCTTTTCATGGCTTAATTGGTTTCTCAGAAGTATTGGCTGAAGAGCGCAAAAGTTTGGATGAGTCTGGTGTGCAAAGCATTGCAGATTATCTGCATGATACAGCACAATCGACTTATAGCTTGTTAGAGAGTTTATTGAATTGGGCGATGGCAGAAGGCGGGCGCTTTGTTTATCACCCCATCC
>Ga0308158_10004101_pt1 | contig 12435 bp, 10 predicted proteins | sample PhyBR2_FD_201038 | JGI IMG/M metagenome (GOLD analysis project Ga0308158, IMG submission 201038) | Phyllosphere microbial communities from UC Gill Tract Community Farm, Albany, California, United States - DLSLB.R2 | ecosystem: Host-associated > Plants > Phyllosphere > Unclassified | place: USA...
TGCGTACCGACTGGTTCGAAGTGCGGGCGCGGGGCGCGAAGTCTGTGCGTCAGCACTTTGAACCAGCCGGTGACTGCAGATACAGCACGCCCGCCGAACCTCAACAGGATCGGCGGGCGTTGACTGTGTTCAGAGGAGTGCGGGTGCCCTGCTCACTGGTTTCAGTTCGCGAAGGCGTTGATTCCGGTCATCGTCCGACCCAGGGTCAGCTGGTGCACCTCGTGCGTGCCTTCGTAGGTGAGCACTGTCTCGAGGTTGACCGCGTGACGCAGCGGCGGGTACTCGCTCGTGATGCCCGACCCGCCGAACAGGGCGCGCAGGTCACGGCACACGTTCATCGCGGTATCGACGTTGACCATCTTGCCCAGGCTGATCTGCTCGGGACGCACACCCTTCTCGGAGTCCTTGAGCTTGCCCAGGTGAGCGGCGAGCAGAGTGATCTGCGAGTACTGGCCGAAGGCCTTCGCCAACTTCTGCTGCGTGATCTGGAACGACGCCAGCGGGCGATCGAACTGCACACGGGTGCCGGTGTACTCCAGTGCGGAGAGCAGCGCGTCGCGGGCTGCACCGGTGACACCGAAGACGATGCCGTAGCGGGCCTCGGACAGGCAGGACAGGGGGCCCTTGAGCCCCTTGGCCTTCGGCAGCATCGCATCCTCGGGCAGGCGGACGTTGTCGAGGACGATCTCACCGGTGATCGACGCACGCAGCGAGATCTTGCGGTGGATCTCCGGGGTCTGCACACCCTCGGTGTTCGAGGGGACGACGAAGCCGCGGACGACGTTCTTGCCCTTGTCGTCGACCTCTTCGGTCTTGGCCCACACGACCATGACATCGGAGACCGGGGAGTTCGTGATCCACATCTTCGCGCCGTTGAGGATCCAATCGGATCCGTCCTTCTTCGCGGTCGTCTTCATCCCCGACGGGTCGGATCCGACATCGGGTTCGGTCAGCCCGAAGCAGCCGATGGCCTTGCCGGCGGCCATCTTCGGCAGCCATTCTTCCTTCTGTGCTTCCGATCCCCAGTGGTGGATGGCGAACATCGCCAGCGAGCCCTGCACGGAGACGAGGGAGCGCAGACCGGAGTCGACGGCTTCGAGTTCGCGGCAGGCCAGTCCGTACTGAGTCGCCGTCGAACCGCCGCAGCCGTAGCCGTCGAGGTGCATGCCGAGCAGCCCGAGCTCGCCGAGTCCTTCGGCCAGTTCCCGGGCGGGGATGGTGGCGTCGAGGAAGTAGTCGCCGATCTTCTCCCGGACGTTCTCGTCCAGCCATTTCTTCACGATCGATGCGAATTCGAGGTCATCGGATTCGAAGACCGAATCCAGTCCAAGAATGTCGTCGGGGCTCAGCGTCTTGCTCATATCCATCTCTTTCGCCATTGATTGTCTTCATTCACAGTTTTACCGGAACCCGGTGGAAGGTTGGTGTCCCGAAGCACTACAGATGACCAGGTTCCGCTAGGCGACACACGAGTCCGTGTCGAGTCATTTCCCAGAGAACTTTGGCATCATCGGTTGGCGTGAGTAAACGTGGTTTCATTGTAGTCGGCTCAACCGGTTCGGTCGGCACCCAGGCCCTTGATGTCCTAGCCGAACACCGGGACGAGCACGCGATCATCGGCTTGGCCGCGGGGTCCCAGCTCGACCTTCTGCTCGAGCAGGCGCTCGATTTCCACGTCCCCGTCATCGGGCTCACGACCCCACCCGCCGGAGGCGAGGCCGAGGTGCGTGCGCGACTGACCGAGCTGGCTGCCCAGCGGGGGACCGCCGATCCTGTCGAAGCCATCCACCTCGGGGACGATGCCGCCGAGGCGGTCGCGGGCTTGGCCGCCGATATGGTCCTCAACGCGATCACCGGTGCCGCCGGTCTCGGCGCGACCCTGGCCGCCCTCGAACGCGGCACGGACGTGGCCCTGGCGAACAAGGAATCCCTCATCATCGGCGGGTCCATCGTCCTCGACGCCGCTCGTGCCTCCGGGGCCCGCCTGGTGCCGGTCGACAGTGAGCACTCCGCCATCGCCCAGGCGCTGCGCGCCGGCACGCACGGTGAAGTCAGCAAGCTCATCATCACCGCGTCGGGCGGTCCCTTCCGGGGCATGACCCGTGATGCCCTGCGTCGAGTCACCCCCGCCCAGGCGCTCAACCATCCCACCTGGTCGATGGGGTCGATGATCACCATCAACTCTGCGACCCTGGTCAACAAGGGCCTCGAAGTCATCGAAGCCCACCTGCTCTTCGACATCGACTTCGACCACATCGAAGTCGTCGTGCATCCTCAGTCGCAGATCCATTCGATGGTCGAGTTCGCCGATGCCTCGACGATCGCGCAGATCTCCCCACCGGATATGCGCCTGCCGATCTCCTATGCGCTGGGCACCCAGGACGATGGAACGACGAAGCGACTGACTTCGAGGGCCGTTCCGCACAATTGGGGCCAGCCCATGCACTGGTCGTTCGAGCCGGTCAACCATCTCGCCTTTCCTGCGCTCGGTCTGGCTATCGACGCCGGTAAGAAAGGCCGCAGCTACCCGGCTGTGCTCAACGCTGCCAATGAGGAACTCGTCGCCGCATTCATCGCCGGAGACATCGCCTTCACCGGAATCGACAAAGGCCTGTCCCGAGCTCTGGCCGCCCACGAACCTGCGGCCGAACACACGGTGGAGACCGTGCTGGCCGCCGACGCCTGGGCCAGGGACTTCGCTCGCGCCGACGTCGCCGAACAGAACGGAGGCCGCCGATGACAGTTGTGCTCTACATCGTCGGGATCATCCTGTTCCTCATCGGCATCTCGATCTCGATTGCGCTGCACGAACTCGGCCACCTCACCCCGGCGAAGAAGTTCGGGGTGAAAGTCACGCACTATATGGTCGGCTTCGGACCGACCCTGTTCTCCTTCCGCCGCGGTGAGACAGAGTACGGCATCAAAGCGTTCCCACTCGGTGGGTTCATCGCGATGCCGGGGATGTATCCGCCCGAGGAAGCGACGAAGTCCCGCTATGAGACCGCCGCCGCTGCGCAGAAGGGCGGCACGGTCGCCGGCGTCGACAGCGGGGTCGACGGCACGTCGGGCCGCCTCGGCGAACCGGGCGCTGCACTCGACTCGACGGGCAGCGAAACCTCGGGCCGCCTCGGCGAGGGGACGGATGACGGTGATGCCGCTCCGCTGCGCCGGGACCGCAAGAAGCGGAAGGGGCGGCTGTTCGAAGACACGATGGCCGATGCCCGGGAGTTCTCGAACCAGGAGATCGCGCCGGGGGAGGAACACCGGACGTTCTATGCGCTCAGCGTGCCCAAACGCCTCGTCGTCATGTTCTCCGGTCCCTTCGTCAACCTCATCCTGGGCATCCTCATCATGGGGATCTCGCTGCTGGGCATCGGTGTGGTCACTCCGACGACGACCGTCCAGACCGTCGTCGAATGTGCGGTGCCCGCGTCCGAAGCGCAGCAACGGCCGGCCTCGGAGCAGAACACCTGCCGTCCCGACGATCAGCTCACCCCCGCGTGGGAGGCTGGGATCAAACCGGGTGACGAGATCACCTCGATCGCCGGCGTCGAGACGAAGGACTGGGACCAGCTGTCCTCGGTCATCAAGGACCACGCCGGTGAACGGGTCGAGGTCGACTTCATCCGAGATGGTCAGGACCAAACGGTGACCGTGCCGATCATCGCCACCGAACGGCCGAAGGTCGACGACGCGGGCAAGGCCGTGCTCAACCCGGACGGAACTCCGCAGACCGAGACCCAAGGATTCTTCGGCGTCGGACCCGTCCAGGAACGTCAGTCCCTGCCGCTCGCGGAGTTCCCCGGCGCAGTGTGGGACCAAGTCTCCGGAGTCTTCCACGCGATCATCACCCTGCCGGTCAAACTCGTCGACATCGGCGAAGTGGCCGTCGGCACGAAGGACCGCGACGCCGAAGGACTCGTCGGCATGGTCGGCGTCGGCCGCATCGCCGGTGAGATCGTGTCCACCGACCAGATCGACGTCGTCGACAAGGCACAGATGGGGCTGGGCATGCTCGGCTCGCTCAACATCTTCCTCTTCGCGTTCAACATGATCCCGCTGCTGCCCCTCGACGGCGGACACATCGCCGTGGGTCTCTACGAAGGTGCGCGCCGCCGCATCAACCGGTGGCGCGGCCGCGGACTGGTCGGTCCCTTCGACACCGCGAAGCTGCTGCCGCTGACGTACGTGTGCATCGGGCTGATGCTGTGCATGACGGCGCTGCTCGTCTACGTCGACCTCGTCAAACCCATCACCCTCGACGCGATCTTCAACTCCGGCGGTTAGGCCGGGTCGCTCGGGCAGGCTCATGGGTCGCCCGGGCGAGTGGGTTCACGGGCCGCCGCGGGATATCGAACTCAGGAACTGAGGGTGATCGTCTGCACCTCGCCGAGGTGATTGAGGCCGACCGTGATCGTGGCGTTCTCATCTGCTGTGCCCGGCACTGTGACCACTCCGCGCAACGGGGAGACCATCTCGAGGTCCGCCTCGGTGAGAGGACGGTCGATCTGCTTCTCCGCCCGCCACCGCGCGAAGCGCTCCCGCCTCTCTTCGCGGGGTTCGTCGAGGTCCATGTTCATGGAGAAGATCGCCTCGGCGACGGTGTCGTCGAAGTCGTTGACGAGGTTCGCCGCAGCCATCACGGCATCGATCTGGGGTTGGGCGGCGGGATAACGGGGCACCGGCGCCGAGGTGGCCCGACGTTCCAGCCGGGTGCCCTGTCGTCCCGTGGCCGCCGCCCAACCGAGGTCGAGCGCGTCCTGGACGACGCGCTGCGCCGGGTAATAGGTCGTATTGCCGAGCACGACGAGGCTGAGCCCCAGATCGGGGAACCAACGCATATGTGAGCCGTATCCTGGGTAACCGCCGGAATGGCAGACGACGCGGCCGAATCGCGTGTCCAGACGAGTCTCGAGACCGTATCCGTAGCTGAGTGTCTCCGCATGGTGGTCGCTCGTCTGGACCTCCATGATCCGTCGTGGCTGCTGGTTGTCGGTCAGTATCCGCGACCAGGAGCCGGAGGCATAGGAGTCCATGCGTTCGAGGGCATCGAGATGCGCGTCCATCCATGTGCCGATGTCGTTCACCGTGGAGATGACCCCGCCGATGGGGGAGAAGACTCCTGGGCCGGTGAGTTCGGCCGGGTGGAGGCCGCCGCCCAGGTCGACGCGGAACCCGGTCGCCAGGTCCGGGAAGTCCGTGTGGTCGAAACCGGTGCGCGTGAGCTTCAGGGGATCGAAGATCTCAGTGGACACGAGTTCGGTGAAAGCCCTGCCTGTGACCGCCTCGGCGACCATGCCGAGAAGCGCATAGCCGAGGTTCGAATACTCATAGCCGGTGTCGGCGGGCGCGCAGGCGATGGCGCCGCGGTGCAGCCAGTCGGTGAGCTCGGCCGGAGTCATCGCCTCCATCCGGTCCGCCCACGGGTCGTCCTTGGTGAAACCGGTGCTCATCGTCAACGCCTGCCGGCAGGTGCGGTCGGCGATGGCCGTATCGGTCAGTTCCGGGAGCAGGGCGCCGAAGGGAGCGTCGAGATCGAGTCCGTCGGCGGCGAGGAGCCCGATGGCTGCGGCGGTGAAGGACTTCGTCATCGAAGCGATCCGGTACGGAACGTCGCCGTTCACGGTTCGGGCGGGGCCGCCTCGGCGAAAGATTCCCCATGCCAGAGATCCACCCTGGTCGTCGAGCTTCTGTGCTGCGGCCTCGAGAGCCGCAGTCACCGCCTCGACATCGGGTTCGACGAATCCGGGTGTGCTCACAGGGCTGCTCCTTCGCGCAGACGTCAGGTCACCCTCACACTACCGTCAGCCGGTGACACCGGATCGGGACAAGTGGGCCGTGGCGTGGTGCGGGCGAAGTCGAGGTCGCGCGGGGGCCGCCCGGGGTGCGCCGGTGGACTGTTCGGGGTATGCCCCGTGGACGGACAGTTCTGTGTCAGTGGGAGGTCCTACAATGGTGATGGTTCGCACAATCCGGGTCCCGCATCGGCGCCGGCTCGGACATTGTGGCTGGTCAACAGCCTGACTGAAGGGATCCTTCGTGACATCGGTCAATCTCGGAATGCCCGCACCGCCGCCTCCCGTGCTCGCTCCGCGAAGGAAGACGAGGCAGATCAATGTCGGAAAAGTGGGGGTCGGATCCGAGTCCCCGGTGAGCGTGCAGTCGATGACGACGACACAGACGACGGACATCAACGGGACCCTGCAGCAGATCGCCGAACTCACCGCCGCCGGCTGCGATATCGTGCGCGTGGCCTGTCCCACCGCCGACGATGCCGCGGCTCTGCCGATCATCGCCGGCAAATCCCAGATCCCTGTCATCGCCGATATCCACTTCCAACCCAAATACGTCTTCGCCGCCATCGACGCCGGCTGTGCGGGAGTGCGCGTCAACCCCGGCAACATCCGCAAGTTCGACGACCAGGTCAAGGAGATCTCGAAGGCCGCCGCCGAGGCGGGCGTGTCCATCCGCATCGGCGTCAACGCCGGGTCCCTGGACAAACGGCTGATGGAGAAATACGGCAAGGCCACGCCTGAGGCGCTCGTCGAATCCGCGCTGTGGGAGGCCTCCCTGTTCGAAGAACACGGATTCTATGACTTCAAGATCTCCGTCAAACACCATGACCCGGTGATCATGGTCCGCGCCTATGAGCTGCTCGCCGAGCGCGGCGATTGGCCGCTCCATCTCGGCGTCACCGAGGCGGGGCCCGCCTTCCAGGGCACGATCAAATCCGCCACCGCCTTCGGACACCTGTTGGCCGAGGGCATCGGAGACACCATCCGAGTCTCCCTGTCCGCGCCTCCCGCCGAGGAGGTCAAGGTCGGCAACCAGATCCTCGAATCCCTCAACCTGCGGCCCCGAAAGCTCGAGATCGTCTCCTGCCCGTCCTGTGGGCGCGCGCAGGTCGACGTGTACACGCTGGCCGAACGCGTCACCGCCGGACTCGAAGGCATGGAGGTGCCGCTGCGGGTGGCCGTCATGGGCTGCGTCGTCAACGGCCCTGGTGAGGCCCGCGACGCCGACCTCGGCGTGGCCAGCGGCAACGGCAAGGGCCAGATCTTCGTCAAGGGCGAGGTCATCCGAACCGTGCCCGAATCCGAGATCGTCGAGACGCTCATCCATGAGGCCAACCGCATCGCCGAGGAGGCCGCGGGGCAGCCATCGGGCGCTGCGTCGGGGCCGCCTGAAGTGACCGTCGGCTAGGTGCGATACCTTGTGAGGACGAAGAGTTTCATGGTCCAGTCGTTGGCCCATGCTGACGGCTGAGAAAGAGTTCAGGGGCACATGGCGCTGAGGATCGCACGACTGGAACATCAGCACACCCGGTGGCTGACGGACCTGCTTGCGCGCAACCCCTGCGAGAACGTCTACCTCATCTCCCTGCTCGAAGTCACGGGCACCGCCCGTCTGGGCTCCCCGGCAGGCACGCTGTACGGAATCTTCGATGGTGACCGGCCCGTCGCCGCCTACTGGGTGGGCGGCAACATCATCCCGGTCGCAGCGACTCCGGCGACGAATGAGGTGCTCGCTCGCAAACTCAATGCCGACGGTCGCGTGTCCTGCTCACTCATCGGCAGCCGGTCCGTCATCCTCGACCTGCAGCAGCGACTCAATTGGGGCCGAGCGCGTGGAGTGCGTGAACGGCAGCCGCTGTTGGCCATCAGCTCGGATCCGCTGGTCACTCCCGATGAGCATGTGCACCGGGTGACCCTCGATGACCTCGGTGCGGTGTTTCCCGCCAGTGTGGACATGTTCACCAAAGAGGTCGGATTCTCACCGATCGAGGACGGCACCGCCGGGTACCTGGCGCGGGTGCGCGGGATCATCCGCGGCAAGAACTGCTACGCCCGGATCTCCTCCACCCTGCCCCAAGGCGGTGCGGTGCCGCGGTGGCCGGCCGAAGAGCAGGACGAACAGGTGCTGTTCAAGGCCGATATCGGCATCCGTGCCCGCCGCATCGTCCAAGTTCAAGGAGTATGGGTCCATCCCGCAGTGCGCAATCAGGGTCTGGGGGCAGCGGGCATGGCCGCGGTCGTCCAGCGCACGCGTGACAAAGGCCATTCCACGGTGAGCCTGTATGCCAATGACTACAACGAGACGGCGCTGCGCATGTATGCCCGCGTCGGCTTCGAACAGGTCGGCACCTTCGCCACCGTCATGTACTGAGCGGTCGGCGGATCAGTCGCGGCGGTTGCGCGACTGAGGTTTGGCCATATCGCCGAGGAACTTCTCCATCTCCCGGCGGTCCTTCTTCGTCGGACGCCCCAGCCCTTTGTCTCGCCGGGGCACGAATCCGCGCAGTGCCGGATCGGGCGGGGGAGTGAGGTCCTCATAGCACTGGACGGCGATGGAGGCCTGCATCCTCGTGGGGATGAAACCGGTGATCTTCCAGATGAATTCGGACCCGGCCTTGCGCACACGCACCTCTTGGCCGATGCTCACCTTCTGCGCGGCCTTGACGCGCTGACCGTCGACCTGCACATGCCCGCCGCGGCAGGCCTGAGTGGCGAGATTGCGGGTCTTGAACATCCGCGTCGTCCACAGCCACACGTCGACGCGCATGTGCTTTCCGGCATCGCGGTTGATCTCGGTCATCAGCGATGACCGTCCGAGAAATTCGTGCCGGACGAGGGCATCCCCGCATCGGCACCATCGGGGTCCTGTATCCGGGAGTCGGCGCGCAGCGCCAGTGCCGAGCGCCGGGTGAAAGTCTGCGCGGGACGCCCTCGCCCCTGGCTGACGGCCTCCCCGGTGGGATCGAGCAGCGGCAGCATGGTGCGGCGGAACGTATCTGCCTGGAGGCTCTCCCCGGCGACGATCTCGTGGAGCTCGCGCAGCTGCCGCAGCGAGAACTCCTTCTCCAGGAGCCCGAAGGGATCCGGGGTGCGTTCGTGGAACGCCCGCAGTCGGTGCACGGCCACGCGCACGATCTCCTGATGCTCGGCGCTGAGCTCGCCGACATCGTGGACGGGCACGAGCTTCCGCCTGTGGACGGGGGAGTCCGGGTGATCGGAATCCGATTCGGCAGGATCAGGGTCGGCCGCCTCGGGGAGGACCGCCTCGGCGGGGGAAGATTCCGTCACCTGCGCCGGAGCATCCGCCACGGCCGCCTCGGTGGGATCGTCCTCCTCGGCGAGTCCGACATCGGAGGCGGAGAGAACATCGAGGTGGGCCACGGAGATCACCCAGCCGCGATCATCGCGGTCGGGTTGGTCGAACACGTGCAGCTGGACGGGGGCGCGGTCGACCAAACGAGCCTTTTCGCGCAGACAGCGGGCGACCGCCTCGGCGAGGCGTTCCTGCGGACGCAGGATCGACCCGGGCAGCTGCCACACCCCATCTCCTGGATGGGTCATGAGAACATGCAGGCCACGGCCGGGCACGGGGCAGAGGACCGCGGTGTCGACCGCGACCGAGGGCCGCGGGAACTGCGTGAGTTGGCTGGGATCAGGCATGCTCTTCGTATCGTTCGGACTCGTCATTTCAGCGGGGACCGGGCGGGGACCGGACGGCCCCGACCGATGCCGGGCTTCGGTGCTGCAGCCACCAGTCTAATTCTCTTCCCGCAGGTGACGAATCCGCGCCCGCTCCGATTCCCTCCGGCTCGCCCGCGTGCGATAGTGTTCGATCTGAGTCTTGACAAGTTGAGGAGATTTACCCATGGCCCTGCGCATGTCGTCCCTGTTCGTGCGAACCCAGAAGGAAGACCCGGTCGGCGCCGAGGTGGCCAGCCACAAACTGCTCCACCGTGCCGGATACATCCGCAGGTCAGCACCGGGAATCTACACGTGGCTGCCGCTGGGACTGGCCGTACTCGGCAAGATCGAAGCCATCGTGCGCGAAGAGATGGCGCTCGCCGGCTCCCAAGAGGTCCACTTCCCGGGCCTGCTGCCCGCCGATCCGTACAAGAAGTCCGGCCGTTGGGAGGCCTTCGGTCCCGACCTCTTCCATCTCAAGGACCGCCGCGAAAACGACTACATCCTCGCCCCCACGCATGAGGAGGTCTTCACCCTTCTGGTCAAGGACCTCTACTCCTCGTACAAAGACCTGCCGCTGTCGATCTACCAGATCCAGACCAAATACCGCGACGAGGCTCGCCCTCGGGCCGGACTGCTGCGCGGACGCGAATTCATCATGAAGGACGCCTACTCCTTCGACATCGACGACGCCGGACTCGACGCCTCCTACGAGGCCATGCGCGTGGCCTATCTGCGGGCCTTCGCCCGCCTCGGCCTGCCGTGCCTGCCGGTCAAGGCGACCCCGGGTGCCATGGGCGGCTCCGGGACAGAGGAGTTCATCTACCCCTCCGAGGTCGGGGAGGACACGTTCGTGAAGTCGCCCGGCGGATATGCCGCAAACGTCGAGGCCGTGACCTCGATCGTCCCCGAGGCGATTCCCTACTCGCAGTCGCCGGCCGCGCATGTCGAGGACACCCCCGACACCCCGACCATCGAGACCCTCGTGGCAGCCGCAAACGCCTCGCACCCGCGCTCCGATCGTGAGTGGACGGCCGCAGACACACTGAAGAACGTCGTCTGCGCCGTCACCCACCCCGACGGCACCCGCGAGATCATCGTCATCGGCCTGCCCGGCGACCGCGAAGTCGACCTCGACCGGGCCGCCGGCACCGGAATGCTCGGCGACGGTGAGGTCGACCTCGAAGCCGCGACGGCTGAGGATCTCGCCGCCCATTCGGAGCTCGTCAAGGGTTACATCGGACCCGGCAACTCCCTCGACGCGCCGGTTCTCGGCCTCGAATCGCCCTCGAAGATCCGCTACCTCCTCGACCCTCGCGTCGTCGACGGCACCCGCTGGATCACTGGAGCCAATGAGCCCGGACGCCACGTCTTCGACCTCGTCGCCGGACGGGACTTCACTGCCGACGGCACCATCGAAGCCGCCCAGGTCGTCCTCGGCGATCCGGCACCGGACGGCTCCGGTCCGCTGGAGCTGGCCCGCGGTGTCGAGATCGGTCAGATCTTCAAGCTCGGCCGCAAGTACGCCGAGTCCCTCGACCTCAAGGTGCTCGACCAGAACGGCAAGGCGACGACCGTGACCATGGGCTCCTACGGTCTCGGCGTCACCCGCGTCATGGCCTGCATCGCCGAGGAATACCATTCCGAGGACGGCCTCCTGTGGCCCCAGCACCTGGCCCCGGCCGATGTGCACATCATCGTCGCCGGCAAGGGTGAGGAGATCGCTCAAGCCGCCGAGAAGATGACGACCGAACTCGAGGCCGAAGGCATCAGCGTCCTGCTCGATGACCGCAATAAGGTTTCGCCCGGATTCAAGTTCGCCGATGCCGAGCTCATCGGCATTCCCACCGTCATCGTCGTCGGCCGCGGTCTGGCCGATGGCGTCGTCGAGGTCCGCGACCGTCTGGCCGGGGAGAAGTCCGACCAGCCCGTCGCCGAGGTGGTTCCTGCCACCGTGGCACGTGTGCGTGAGGCGTACGCGAAGGCTGCAGCCGCAGCCGACGCGGCGATCAGCGCCGACCAGAACGCCTGAGCCGCCTCGGTGTTCGAAGCTCTCGCCGGAGGAATCGATGTCACCTGGACGATGGTCCTGTGGCTGCTCGCCGCGGGAGTTCTGGCCGGGTGGATCGATGCCGTCGTCGGCGGGGGCGGGCTGATCCAGCTGCCCGCGCTGCTGCTCGTGCCGGGGATGAGCCCCGTGCAGGCGGTCGCGACGAATAAGATCGGGTCGATTGCGGGCACGACCGCCTCGGCGGTCACCTATCTGCGCAAGATCACCCCGGACCGGTCGGCGACGATTCCGGCCGCGGCCTCGGCGTTCTTGGGTGCCGTGCTCGGGGCGAAACTCGCGACCTTGGTGCCCAGCGACGCTTTCACCCCGATCATTCTGCTCGCGCTTATCGGGGTCGGGATCTTCACGGTGCTCAACCCGAGCCTCGGCGCCGATGCCACGCTGCGGTTCGGGGAAACGTCGAAACGCCACCATGCCCTGTCGTGGCTGATCGGGCTCGTCATCGGCGTCTACGACGGAGTGCTCGGGCCGGGGACGGGATCGTTCCTCGTCATCGCCTTCGTCTCGATCATCGGATTCTCGTTCCTACAGGCCTCGGCCACGGCGAAGGTGATCAACTGGGCGACGAACTTCGGGGCGCTCGTCTACTTCATCCCCGACGGTCAGGTCGTCTGGCTGCTGGGCGTGATCATGGCCGCCGGCAATGTCACCGGCGGGATCTTCGGTGCGCGCACCGCGCTGGCGAAGGGCTCCGGGTTCGTCCGCGTCGTCTTCGTCATCGTCGTCTCCGCTCTGATCCTCAAACTCGGCTTCGACTTCATCTCCACCCTCATCCACTAATTGCTACCTGACGGCGGCCCAGCAACCTCGCGCTGGAGTGGTCCCCAATAGTTGGACTGCTGTGGGGTCAGCATGAAGCAGTTGCCGGCTGTTCGGCTGTGGCGGTCT
>Ga0308158_10004103_pt1 | contig 12431 bp, 14 predicted proteins | sample PhyBR2_FD_201038 | JGI IMG/M metagenome (GOLD analysis project Ga0308158, IMG submission 201038) | Phyllosphere microbial communities from UC Gill Tract Community Farm, Albany, California, United States - DLSLB.R2 | ecosystem: Host-associated > Plants > Phyllosphere > Unclassified | place: USA...
GGGGGCCCCGGGGCGCCCCCCCCCCCCCCCGGCCGAGGGTACTGGGGCGAAGGGGTGGGGGATGGACGTCAGACGTTCGAGCAGTGCGCTTGAGCGCGCGGACGACGCGATCGTCGCCGGACGGGCGATGGACGGCGATGTCGCGGCATTCGCCGTACTGGTGCGGAGGTACACGCCGATGATGCGGGCGTACACGCACCGGATGCTGAACGCATCGGCCGATGTCGACGACATCGTCCAGGAGGCCTTCGTGACGGCGTGGCAGCGGCTGCCGGAGCTCGACGACCCGGCGAAGGTGAAGAGCTGGCTGATGCGGATCGTCAGCCGCAGGGCGGTCGACCGGCTGCGCGCGACGCGCCCCGCGGTCGACATCGACGACATCGAACAGCCCGCTCCCTCGCACGCGTCACCCCCGCGGATCGCAGAGGCGAAGGCCGAGGTCCAGGCGCTCAGTGCGGCACTGAACGAACTGCCGGACGGGCAACGCGAATGCTGGGTGCTGCGCGAGATCGGCGGGTACTCCTACGAGGAGATCGCCGAGGAACTCGACATTCCCGTGAGTACGGCGCGCGGACTTCTCGCTCGCGCCAGGAAGTACATCATCGTGCGGATGGAGGAGTGGCGATGACCGACGAACGAGACGCACCGCAGCTGCGCCGGCTCGGGCTCGAGCCCGCCGACCTCGACGGGCACACGATCGAACAGCTCACGGACTATCTCGATGCGGGGCGGCTGCCGGCTGATCCCTCGATCGACGACTCGGCCGGATGCCGACTCGCACTGGACGCCCTGGAGCGACTGAGAGCCGTCACCGGTCGGCTGATGGCCGACGACGAGGCCGCCGAACCGGAAGCCGACGAGAGCTGGGTGGATCGCGTCCTCAGCGGAATCGTCCTGGACGCACGCTCCGGACGCCGCATCCCGATCGATTCCCCTTCCCCTGTCGCCGACCTCGGGATCACCGAGGGGGCCGTACGCGGCCTCGTTCGAGCAGCGGAGAACAGCATTCCCGGGGTACTCGTCGGGCGTTGCCGGCTCGACGGCGACATCGAACAGCCGGGCGCACCGGTGCGCGTGCTCCTCGACGCCAGCGTTCCCTATGGGGATCCGATCTCCGACGTGGTCCAGCGGCTGCGCGCGGAAGTGGGCGCGCGGCTTCGCGCGCACACGGAGTTGAACGTGACCGGCATAGACATCGCGATCCGCGACGTCAGGGACCCGTCGTCGTGGAACGAGGAGGACAACGGATGACAGAACGACAGCATCCGTCTCTCGCCGCGGAGATCGAATCCGCGCTGCGATCGTCTCCGGGTGTGCGGAGCGTCTATCGCTCCGGTTCGCTCGTCTCGAACCTGATCGGCCGCGGTGCGGCTGTGCTCGGTCTGAGCACCCGCGATGAGCCTCTTGTCGCGGTGCTGAGCGACGGGGAGGGCGTCAGCGTGGAGGCATCGATCGCCGTCGACGGCGCACAGAGCACGCTCGAGACGGTGCGAGTCGCGCAGACCGTGGTCGAGCGCCTGCTGGCCACGGCCGGCGTGGAGGCCTCAGCCATCCGGCTCACCGTCGTGCACGTGCAGGAGCCCTGACCCGGAGCGGTTCGCTCGACGGCGCTCTCAGGCTGCGGCTCTCGTCGTCGGCGGATGCTCGCCGGCGTCACGCGGGTCGAACTCCGCGCCTCCGATCATGAAGATGCCGCGCTGCGGCATCCAGAATCCGCCGAGCCTGGTCTGCTCGGCGAGCGGGGCGACGGGACCGAGACTCTCACCGTGCAGCGATGCGAGCGAGGACTCGACCACCCACATCCGGTCGAGCCTCGCTCGGAACCGCTGTCGGTTCGGAGTGTCGCCGGTCATGCCGATCCGGCCTGCGCCGAGCGCGGGTCCGGCCATGCCGCCGAGAATCGTGAGGAATCGCTCGCTCTGCCACGCGGCGTGGGGGAGCGTGCCCGCCACGGCCGACATCGTCCGCGACATCGGGGTGGTCGTGAGGACGACGTCCCAGCGCAGATCGATGTCGTCGTCGATGCGGACGGAGAACCGGCGATCACCGGTCCACTCGACCGCGATGGCGTGCACCGAGGTCGCTTCGAGCGCGCTGCCGAAGTAGCGAGGGCAGGAAAGGCTCGCGTCGACGGTCGTGTAGATGCGCCACGCTCCGTCGGGGCTGCGCGACCAGACCGAGGTGTATCCCGGTCCCACCGATGTCACGGGGAACCGGCGCAGTCCCAGCACGTGACCGGAGGCGAAAGGAAGGCTCATCAGGGCGTACCCGAGGAACCGCTCCGTCGGACCCGGCGGGAGTCCCGCCAGAGCCTCGGCGTCGGCCGCGAGATCGCGTGCACTGGGCATGATGCCTCCGGTGCTGACGCTACTCTCGCGGCCGACGTCCTGGGGGTCGATCTCTCAGAACGGTCTCAGACCGCGGAGCGCAGCCCTTCGACGAGCGGTGTGGTCGGGCGGCCGATCAGCCGCGCGAGGGTGCCATCGGTGTCAGCCAGCGCCCCATTGCGAATGCCGGCGTCGAGCGCCGACACGAAGCCGACAGTGCCCTCGTCGAGGCCGAAGCCGCGGAGGGCCGCCACCTGCTCGTCGAAGGTCAGCGGTGCGTAGGTCACGTCGCGCCCGGAGATCTCAGAGAACGCCGCGGCGAGGTCGCTGTAGTTCCACGCGACGTCGCCGCCGAGCTCGTACACCTTTCCGATGTGCCCGTCTTCGAGCAGGACCACGGCCGCAGCATCCGCATAGTCCTTGCGGCTCGCCGAGGCGACCCGACCGTCGCCCGCGCCCGAAGAGAGCACGCCGGTCTCGGCGGCCGTGGCGAGGTCCCGCAGATAGTTCTCGGTGTACCAGTTGTTGCGCAGGATCACGGCGGGCAGTCCAGACGCCGTGATCGCCTCTTCCGTGGCCTTGTGCTCGGGCGCCAGCACGAGGTCGCTCGTGGTCGCCTTCGGCGCGCTGGTGTACACGAACTTGGAGACTCCCGCCGCCACGGCGGCATCGATCACGGCCTGGTGCTGCGGCACGCGCTGCCCGACCTCCGAGCCCGACACCAGGACGACCGAGTCGACGCCGTCGAACGCGGCCGCGATCGACGCGGGGTCGGTGTAGTCGAGGTGCACGACGGGCACACCGAGGTCGGCGGCCTTCGACACGTCGCGGGCCCCGGCGACGATCTGATCTGCTGACGCGCCGCGCTCGAGCAGGCTCGCGACGATGAGGCGGCCGAGCTGGCCGGTGGCGCCGGTGACGAGGATGGTCATGGGGTGTCCTTTCGTAGGTGACCTCAGCGACAACCCCGCGACGCCTTCTGAACATTCCAATCGACCGGTACCCACTTTGAAGTAAGGTACCTACATGACGGTGAGTTTTGCGGAGATCAAGGCTTCGACGCCGATGGTGTTCGAGCCGGGATGCTCGACCCGAGTCATCCTCGACCACATCATGAGCAAATGGGGAGTGCTGGTCCTCGCCGCTCTCTCCGACGGCACCCTGCGCTGGGGCGAGCTGCGCCGCGAGGTCGACGGCATCAGCGAGAAGATGCTCGCGACGACGCTGCGGACTCTGGTCGATGACGGCATCGTGCACCGCGAGTCGTTCCCCACGGTCCCGCCCCACGTCGAATACAGCCTCACTCCTCTCGGCCGCGATCTGATGGAGCGGATGCTGCCGCTGATCGGCTGGGTCGCCGATCACGCGGACACCATGGTCGCCCGATCCTGACGGTCTGCGGATTCCATCGTCATTTTCTTGTAACGCATATGTAATCCGTTGTTGCCGCCCGCCTCTTGACGCGAGAAACGTCGCCCGCATACTGTTCTGTTCATGTCAACGACGCCAATTCACCTTGAACGACCCGACGGCAAGGGGCTGGCAGCAGGAACACTGGGGCTCTGGGGATCGACAGTCATCGGATTGGCGTCCACCGCACCCGTGTACTCGCTGGTCGCTTCGCTCGGCTGGGTGGTCATCGCGGTCGGAGCACAGGCGCCGATCGCGTTCGTCCTCGCTTTCGTGCCGATGCTCCTCATCGCCTTCGCCTATCGCGAACTCAACAACGCGGTGCCCGACTGCGGCACCACCTTCACCTGGGCGACCAAGGCCTTCGGCCCGTGGGTCGGCTGGATGGGCGGGTGGGGCGTCGCCGTCGCAGGCATGGTCGTCCTCGCCAACCTCGCGCAGATCGCCTCGGTCTACTTCTGGTCGCTGATCGGGCAGGACCTCGAGAACAACGACTGGCGCGTCATCATCGTCGCGGTGATCTTCATCGCCGCGATGACGTGGGTGAGCTGGCGCGGGGTCGAGATCGGCGAGCGCATCCAGAACATACTTCTCGGCATCCAGTACCTGGCCCTGGTCGTGTTCATCGTCGCGGTCTTCTGGCAGATCGCGAGCGGCAACGCCCCGAACTCCATCGAGTTCTCATGGGAGTGGATGAACCCGTTCGCGTTCACCTCGTGGTCGGGATTCACCGAGGCGATCCTGCTCGCGCTGTTCATCTACTGGGGATGGGACACGTGCCTCGCGCTGAACGAGGAGACCAAGGACCCTAAGCGCATCCCCGGTCGTGCCGCGCTGCTGACCTGCGTCATCCTGCTGTTCACGTACGTCGCGGTGACGATCGCCGCGATGATGTACGCGGGGCTCGGCGAGACCGGAACGGGACTGGGCAACGAGGAGCACGCGGACGACTTCTTCCTCGCCATCAAGGACGGCCTGCTCGGCCCGTTCGGCTGGGTGCTCGTGGTCGCGGTGATCATCTCGGCGATCTCCTCGACGCAGACCACGATCCTCCCGACCGCCCGCGGCACACTCGCGATGGGCGTCTACCGCGCGCTGCCGGCGAAGTTCAAGGACGTGCATCCGGTGTACCGGACGCCGTCGTTCTCGACGATCGTGATGGGCGTCGTCGCGATCGCCTACTACGTGGGCATGACGCTGATCAGCGACAACATCCTGCAGGACTCGATCCTGTCGCTGGGTCTCGCCATCGCCTTCTACTACTCGATCACCGGCTTCGCCTGCGTCTGGTACTTCCGCAAGGACCTCACGAAGTCGGCCCGCGACCTGTTCTTCAAAGGCATCTTCCCGCTGCTCGGCGGACTCATGCTCGCCGGCGCCTTCGTGCAGTCGGCGATCGACATGTGGGACGTGGACTACGGCTACTCGGTGATCTTCGGCATCGGCGGCACGTTCGTCGTGGGCATCGGATCGCTCGCCGTCGGCCTGGTGCTGATGTTCGTCTGGTACGTCTTCCCGCGATCCAAGCGGTTCTTCGCTGGGGAGAGCCTGAACATGGACACCGAGGTGATGGTGCCGGAAGACGTGGCCGAGTTCCCCCGCTCCATCGACGGAGGCATCTGATGGCGATCGCGACTGCCGACCTGTACGACGAGCTCGAAGAGAGCATCCAGTCGCTGCCGCTGCAGCTGCGTTCCTTCGGCCTGCGCCGGGCCTTCGACGGGAAGATCCGTACGGTGCGCTGCCACGAGGACAACGCGCTGTTGAAGTCGGTGCTCTCGACACCAGGGGAGGGCGCCGTGCTGGTCGTCGACGGGGGAGGTTCGTTGAATCGTGCGCTCATGGGCGACATGATCGCCGCGCTCGCCGTCGAGAACGGCTGGGCCGGCGTGGTCATCCACGGCGCGATCCGCGACAGCGTCGCGATCGACGGACTCGATCTGGGTGTGAAGGCGCTGGGCACCAACCCGCGCAAGAGCACAAAGCTCGCCACCGGAGAAGCCGACGTCACGGTGTCGTTCGGCGGCGTCGACTTCGCGGTGGGCGCGCACCTGTACAGCGACGAGGACGGCATCCTGGTCGAGCGTCTGTCCTAGTCTTGAGGCGTGCGCATCCGGCTCGACATCGCTTATGACGGCACCCATTTCCGCGGATGGGCCAAGCAGCCGGGGCTGCGCACGGTGCAGGGGACGCTGGAGGAGGCGCTCGCCCGCATCGTCGGCTCGGACGTGCAGTTCGTCGTCGCGGGAAGGACGGATGCCGGCGTGCACGCCGCCGGCCAGGTGGCCCATGTCGATCTCGACGAGGCGCAATGGGGTCGCGTGGAAGCGCGGCACGGCCGCGCCGCCCACGATCCGGCAGGCTCCCTCGCCGGCCGCATGCGCGGAGTGCTGGGCGCTTACCCGGACGTGACGATCCTGCGGACCTCCATCGCTCCTGAGGGGTTCGACGCGCGGTTCTCCGCGGTCTGGCGGCGCTACCGCTACCGCCTCGCCGACGAGGTCACCGGCTACGACCCGCTGCGTCGAGCCGACACGACGACCCATCGCGGTTCGCTCGACGTCGCGCGCATGGACGCTGCCGCACAGACTCTGATCGGACTTCACGACTTCGCCGCGTACTGCAAGCCGCGTGAAGAGGCGACCACGATCCGCACGCTGCTCGAGTACCGCTGGTCGCGCGATGCCGAAGGCGTTCTCGTCGCCGAGCTCAAGGCCGACGCCTTCTGCCACAGCATGGTGCGTGCTCTCGTCGGCGCGTGCGCCGCAGTGGGAGAAGGGCGGCTCGATGTGGCCGACGTCGTGACGCTGCGCGACGCGCTCGCGCGGACGAGCGAGTTCAAGGTGCTCGCCGCGCGCGGGCTGACTCTCACGGAGGTCGGATATCCGGCCGACGAGCTGCTGTCGGCACGCGCCGAGCAGACCCGTGCACGACGGTCGATCGACGGCTGATGGGCGCATCCTTCGTCGAAGTGTCCTCGCCGGCCTGGGCGTTCTGGCGTGCGCTCGCCGACGCCTGCGTCGGGCTCATCGTCGGCACTCTCTATGCGTTCCTCGGGATCCTCGTCGCGGGGATCGTGGGAGAGGAGGCGCTGTCGTCCCTGTACTCGGAGCTCGACCTCGACCCGATCTTCCGCGCCAGCATGGGCGTATTCCTCGTGGCGGCCGCCGTGCTCGGCTTCGGGACGCCGCTGGTGTTCGTCGCCGAACGGGTCGCGGCGCTGCGCGCAGTGGAGCGCCTGCCAGAGGGAGCGGTGCCTCCTCGGCCTCTCCGGCTGAGCCTGAGCTCGTCGCCCTTCGCTCTGATGCGCACCACCGGGGCGGTCCTGTTCTGGTGCGCCGTCGGCATCGGCGCGTTCTTCGCACTCGCCGCGATCTTCGTGGAGGACCTCCGCGAAGACGTCGAGACGTGGATCGCACTGGGCGGATGTCTGTTCGTCGCCATGATCGGGTGGGGGCTGCGCTCCGTTGGAGGAGCGGGTGTGGATCGCACCACCGGACGGCTGCAGACGCTGTGGTCGGCGTGGAAGAAGGATGTGCCCGCGGCAGACGATGCGGATTCTCGGCGGCGGGACGCCGCGGTCGAGGTCGACGTGCCTCGCTGGCTGGTCACTCCCGGCGCGCGGTCGGTGAACCGGGTCGCCATGGCGCTCTCGGTCGCGACCGTGGTCGCGCTGGCAGCCTTCATGCTGTCGGTGTTCCTGCGCCAGCAGTGTCGCGACTGCGAGCCGGTGCGGTGGAACGAGCCGATCGAGAACGGCATCGACGTGCTGAGCCTGTCCAGTGGAGTCGCGATCCTCGCGTGCGCCGTGCTCGGACTCGTCGCCTGGATCGGCGGCGTCGCCCTCCAGGGGGTGCGGGAGATCGCGCTCGCCCGATGGGTGCGCGACGGCCGCGGACGGCGCATCGACGTGTCGCTCGTCGAGCCGCTCCTCGCTGAGAACCGTGCCGCCGTGCGGCTCGAGCACGGCCTGTGCGCCGCCGGGGGCGTCGCCGTGATCCTCGGCGGAGGTGTGAACTGGGCGGAGGCCGGGGACGGCGGAGGGCTGGCGCTCGCAGGCGCCGCGCTCATGCTGCTCGGCGCGCTCCTCGGGTGGACGGATGCGGGGCGCAGACGGCGTGAGAGGCAGGCGATCCGGGATGCGCTGTTCCCCGGAGACGCCGCGCGCGACGAGACGGCCAAGCCGAAGGGGACCGTGCACCGTCGCCGCCCGCGGGGATGATCTCTCCGTTGCGGTCGCCATCCCAGAAAGGCGACCGCAACGGATTCCGCGCGGCGACCCCAGTCGTCGATCGCGGTCGGATCGCCGAGGAGGGAGGTGCAGGCGATCCGTATGCTGACTCTAACCAGTGCGTCTTCACGCAGCGGGAGGGAGAACTGTGATGGGCGGATCCTCTGCTTTCGCGGCTGCGCTGCGCATGGCGATCTCGGAGCGCGGCATCAGTCTCGCCCGCCTGCAGAGCCAGCTCAAGGATGACGGCAACCCCGTGTCCATGGCGACTCTGAGCTACTGGCGCTCCGGAGACCGGCATCCCGAGGGAGCGCACTCTCTCAGCGTGGTCGAGGCGATCGAGGGCCGCCTCGGTCTCGACCGAGGCCACCTGACGAGTCAGCTCGGACCGTCGCCTCGACTCGGAACCGTCGCGCCGCCTCGGCTGCCCTTCGACGAGGAGCGCGTGCAGCGCGAGGCCGACGAGACGCTGGTCGCGCTCCGGGCCGCACCGCAGGACACGCTGCGCGACCTGTCGACGCAGATGACCGTGCACGTCGGGATCGGCGGCACGGTCGAGCGCGTCGTGACAAGGGCGCTCGTGCAGTCGACCAGGGGACTGCTGAGCGAGGTGCCGCTGATCGATGCCGCGCCCGTCGAGACGGATCGGATGCCGGTGATCTCCGACGTCGTCGGTGGCCGGCTCGATCGTGAGTACCTGCATCCGGGCCGTCTTCTGTCCGGCGTCGTGATCGCCCTCGATGAGCCGGTCTCCACGGGCGGCACCGCGCTCTTCGAGTTCACCGAAACCTTCCCGGCCGGATATCCGCCGAAGCAGTCGGCATGGCATGCGACTGCCCGCGCCGCGCGGGAATCACTGATCTGGGTGCATTTCCATCCTGATGCGCTTCCGGCCTGGTGCGAATCGTACGCCGAGACCGAAGACGACTACGTCTCGACGATGCTCACGGTGAAGAGCGGGGCCGTGCACGTGGCCAGACATGGTTTCGGGCCCGGCGTGCTCGGAATCCGCTGGGGGTACGACGAATGATTCGGCGCCACCGCACAGCATCCGCGAGTAGCGTGAAACCGTCATGAAGGTCATCTCCTACAACCTGCAGAAGCACCGCGCCGCCGGTGAGCTCGTCGAACTGGTCGGCGCGCACGACCCTGATCTCCTGTGCCTGCAGGAGTGCGACGTGCAGAGTCTGCCCGAGCAGATCGGCGACCTCGTGCTCGCCGAGGCGACGCAGGGCAACCGGCTCGGTCTCGCTCTGTATCACCGGGCGAGCACTTTCCGCGTGCTCGCGGTCAAGGCCATCGAGCTGAAGAAGTCGCTGCACGACCGCATCGCGAAGCCGGCGCACGAGCGCGTTCTCGGAGCTCGGCTGCACGAGATCGACGAGGGGCGCGAACTCATCGTGGCCTCGTTCCACGCGGCTCCGCTCACCGCGCTGAACTCCCTGCGCCGCCATCAGATCCGCGCTGCTCTCACCCAGCTTTCGGCGCTCGGGCCGGGCTTGCCGCAACTCATGGTCGGCGACTACAACTACCCGGTCTTCAAGGAGAATCTCGGCCACGCGATCCGTGAACACGGGTACGCCCTGACTCTCAGTGACGACCACACCTATACCCGGTACCGCGTCTTCCGCGGACACTACGACTTCGCGACGTCGGCCGGGTTCGAGATCGAGCGGGTGACCACTCTTCCGCAGGGGTCGAGTGATCACCGGCCGATCCTCGTGACGGCCCGGTTCGACTGAGCGGGTCAGCTGCCGTACGGGTACGGGTTGTAGCCGTCGTCCGCGCAGCCGTGACTGATCACGAGCTGCGGGTTGCCGCCCATCTGATCGGACCATGCCGACACCGAGCCGACGAGCGTGTCGAGGTCGTAGTAGTCGCTGACGAACTTGAAGGCTCCCTTGCCCGACCGCGTCATGTCCGCCGTGCCCCACGGGCCGGAGATGGTGGCTCCCGTGCCCGACGTGGCGGTGAACACCCAGAGAAGGTAGCCGTCTCCGGTGGCGTCGCACTGCTCGGAGCCGAGCACCAGACCGCCGTCGGCGGCCATCGTGCCCTGGCCCGAGTAGGTGACGGAAACGTCCGCCGAGGCGGCGCTCGCGCCACCCAGGACCGCGCTCAGCGCCAGTGCGCAGACCGCGCCGGACCTGATGATTCGTGACATGGTTCATTCCCCTTTGAAGACCGGTCTGTTCCCAGACGGCTCCCACAGCCGCGACCGGTACTCCGGATGATATTCCCGCGTGTCACCGGGAGCAATGGGTTACGCGGCGCCCACGCGGAACGCCGCCCGGTGCGCAGCGGGGCTGACGCCGAGACGCTGCCGGAAATGCAGTCGGAGCGACACGGCGCTGCCGAAACCCGCCAGCTCGGCGACGCGCTCGACCGACGCGTCGGAGCTCTCGAGCATCGCGCGGGCGGCCTCGACCCTCTGGTCGAGCAGCCATTGCTGAGGACTGGTTCCCGTGCGCTCGCGGAACCGCCGGGTGAAGGTGCGACGCGACAGATGCACGGATCCCGCCCAGTCGTCGACGTCGAAGGAGCCGGCGAGGTCGGCTCGGGCCCAGAGCATCGCACGTCCGATCGGATCGTCGGCGGATGCGGCGACCACCGGCGCCGGAATGTACTGCGCCTGCGACCCGGTGCGGTGCGGGGCGAGCACGAGCGCGCGGGCGAGCGCGGCGGCCGCGACGCTGCCGTGATCGGATCGGACGATGTGCAGGCAGCAGTCGAGCGCCGCAGCCGCGCCGGCGGACGTGATCACGTCGCCGAGGTCCGTCCACAGCACATCGTCGCGCACGCCCACCCGCGGTTGCTCCGATGCCAGCCGCGACGCGGCGGCCCAGTGAGTGGAGACCTCGCGTCCGTCGGCCACTCCCGATGCCGAGACGACGAAGGTGCCCAGACACAGCCCGATGATGCGGGCGCCGCGAGCGTGAGCGGAGCGGACGGCGTCGAGCAGCGGCTCGGAAGGCGTCATCCCGTCCCGCCAGCTCGGAATGACCACGAGATCCGCGGTCGTCATCGCATCGAGCCCCGCATCCACCTGGATGGAGTAGCCGGCACCGGTCGGCATGGAACCCGGATGCTCCGCGCACACCGTCACGTCGTAGAGCCCGTCGACGCTGTCGAGACCCGCCCCGCCGAACACCAGCGTCGGCACGGACAGATGGAACGGGCTGATGTGCGGGAACGCGAGGACGGCGACGCGGCTCCGAGGGCGCGAATGACTCATGGCCTGATCTTATCGAACCGGTGCCTTCAGGCCACTGGCTTCGGGGCTGCGGATGCCGAAGACTGAGGCCATGACACGCATCTCAGCCCTCCTCGTCGGCGGTCCCACGCTCCACTTCACTTACGCCGGACTGTCCTTCCTCACCGATCCCACCTTCGACGAGCCCGGTTCGTACCCGGGCGGCGCGACGCTCTACAAGCTCGCGGGTCCCGCCGTTCCGGCATCCGCTCTGGGACCGATCGACGTCGTCCTGCTGTCGCACGAACAACACGCCGACAACCTCGACGCCGCAGGTCGTGCGCTGCTCGCCGACGTGCCGCACGTGCTGACCACCGTCGAGTCCGCCGAGCCGATCGCGCACGCGACGGGGCTCATCCCGTGGCAGCAGCATCGGATCGGCGATGTGGCCATCACCGCCGTTCCCGCGTTGCACGGCCCGGAAGGCGCTGAAGCGCTCAGCGGTGTCGTCACCGGCTTCGTCCTCGAGGCCGACGACGAGCCGACGCTCTACGTCTCCGGGGACAACGCGTCGGTCGATCTGGTGCGTGAGATCGCCGAGCGGTTCCCTGGCATCGACATCGCCGTCCTCTTCGCCGGCGCGGCGAACGTGGGGCGCTTCGGCGACACCGACCTCACCCTCAACGCTCGCACCGCGCTCGAGGCTGCGGAACTGCTGGGAGACGCCGTCATCGTCCCGGTGCATGCGGAGGGATGGTTCCACTTCTCCGAGACTCGCGAGCGCCTGATCGGCATGTTCGAGCACGCCGGCCGCGCGGACCGCCTTCGGGTGCTCGAGCCGGGAGAGCGGACCGACATCGTCTGAGCCGCCATCGGGGGCGGGCGCCCGCACCCGCCCCCGATTCGCGCAACTCCGGCCGCATGGCGTAAGCTGTCACTTTGGTACTCGACTGCCGAGTGCCGCGAACGTGAGCCCTCCACTGGCGTGTTCCCCGAAGTCCTGTCCGCAGGCCACAGGGAACCACCCCGGAGTGGGATTCACGAACTTCTCCGTTCGAACAAGAAAGCAGCACTATCGTGACGCGCACTTACACCCCGAAGGCCGGCGAGGTCCAGCGTGACTGGATCGTCATCGACGCAACCGACGTCGTTCTCGGCCGTCTGGCTTCGCACGCCGCCGCACTCCTGCGCGGCAAGCACAAGCCGACCTTCGCCAACCACATCGACTCGGGTGACTTCGTCATCATCGTGAACGCCGACAAGGTCGCGC
>Ga0308158_10004105_pt1 | contig 12430 bp, 12 predicted proteins | sample PhyBR2_FD_201038 | JGI IMG/M metagenome (GOLD analysis project Ga0308158, IMG submission 201038) | Phyllosphere microbial communities from UC Gill Tract Community Farm, Albany, California, United States - DLSLB.R2 | ecosystem: Host-associated > Plants > Phyllosphere > Unclassified | place: USA...
CACACGCCTACCCTCGTGTCGAGGACTTCATGACCACATCTCCGATCACGCACCCCCGAACCCGACGCTCGTCGGGACCGGTGCTCGCGTTCGCCGCGGTGCTCGGTCTGCCGTACCTGATCGGCATCCTGGTGCTGACGCTCACGCCGCGCGGGTTCCAGAGCCGGATGCCGCAGGTGCTCGACCTCGTGCTCGGCTTCGCCCACCACACTCTCGGCTGGCACTGGCTCGGCTTCACGAAGCTCGAGCTGATCGCCAACGTGCTGGTGTTCGCTCCGATCGGCGTTCTCGCCTTCCTGCTGCTGCGCACCCGGCCGATCGTTCTCGCGCTGCTCGTCGGACCGCTTCTGTCCTTCGGCGTCGAGCTCGTGCAGGCGACCCTGCTGCCCCACCGCGTGGCCTCGCTGGTCGACGTGGCGGCGAACTCGCTGGGGGCTACGGCAGGGGTCGTACTGGCGTGGTCGGTGGCTTCGCTGGCGCGGGCTCTCAGCCGACGGCAATAGGCTGAAGGCACCATGACGCATCCTCGCCTGGTCGCCTTCGACCTCGACGACACTCTCGCGCCCTCGAAGGGCGAGATCGACGACCGCATCGCGACCCTGCTGCACGAGCTGCTGCGCCGCGTCGAGGTGGCGATCATCTCGGGCGGCAACGAGCAGCAGTTCCGCACGCAGGTGATCGCGCGTCTCGCGGACATCGATGCTGCTGAGCAGTCTCGTCTGCACCTGCTGCCCACGTGCGGCACTCGGTATCTGCGCCACGACGGCGAGTCGTTCGCCACGGTGTACGCGCACGACCTGAGCGACGACGAGAAGTCAGCCGCCCTCGCCGCACTGCGGGAAGAGGCCGAGCGGCTCGGTCTGTGGGAGCCGGAGCCGTGGGGCGAGATCCTCGAGGATCGCGGTTCGCAGATCACCTTCTCCGCCCTCGGTCAGCGCGCACCCCGAGACGCGAAGCACGCGTGGGACCCCACCGGAGCCCGCCGCGAAGCGCTGCGCGATGCGGTCGCCCCTCGCCTTCCCGGCCTGGAGGTACGCTCGGGCGGGTCGACGTCGATCGACATCACCCGCGCGGGCATCGACAAGGCGTACGGCATGCAGAGGCTCGTCGAGCACACGGGTATCGGGCTCGACGAGATGCTGTTCTATGGCGACCGTCTCGACGAGGGCGGCAACGACTACCCTGTGCGGGCGATCGGGGTGCTCTCGGTCGCGGTGGAGGGCTGGCAGGACACGGCAGACAAGCTGGATGCCCTGATCGCCACCCTCCCCGCGCCGATCGCGCGCTGAGCGCGCTCAGCGCGGCATCGGCGCGAGTCTCGTCAGCTGGGTGACATGGGCCGGCGTGAGCTCGGCGAGGGTCGAGACGCCGAGCAGGCGCATGGTGCGCTCGATCTCTCCCCGCAGGATCGCGATCGTCCGGTCGACGCCCTGTCGTCCTCCCGCCATCAGCCCGTAGAGGTAGGCGCGGCCGATGAGCGTGAAGTCCGCGCCGAGGGCGATCGAGGCGACGATGTCGGCGCCGTTCATGATCCCGGTGTCGATCATCACGGTGAAGTCGTCGCCGACAGCCTTGCGCACGTCCGGCAGCAGGTGGAAGGGGATGGGTGCGCGGTCGAGCTGACGGCCACCGTGGTTCGACAGCACGATGCCGTCGACGCCTGCATCGCGCAGGCGCAGTGAGTCGTCCACGGTCTGCACTCCCTTGATCACGATGCGCCCGGGCCACAGGTCGCGGATCACCGCGAGGTCGTCGTAGCTGATCGTGGGGTCCATGGCGGCATCCAGCAGCTCCCCCACGGTGCCGCCCGTCGCGCTCAGCGAGGCGAACTCGAGCTTGGGCGTGGTGAGGAAGTCGTACCACCACCACGGTCGCGGAATGGCGTTCACGATCGTCCCGAGCGTCAGCTGCGGCGGGATGCTGAAGCCGTTGCGCTTGTCGCGCAGGCGCGCCCCCGCCACCGGGGTGTCGACGGTGAAGTGCAGGGTGTCGAAGCCTGCGGCTGCCGCGCGACGGGTCAGCTCGTACGAGATCTCGCGGTCGCGCATGACGTACAGCTGGAACCAGTTGCGTCCGTCGGGATTGGCATCCCGAACCGCCTCGATCGATGTCGTGCCGAGCGTCGAGAGGGTGAAGGGGATGCCGGCGGCTCCGGCGGCGCCCGCACCCGCCACCTCGCCCTCCGTCTGCATCAGCCGCGTGAAGCCGGTCGGGGCGATGCCGAACGGCAGCGCGGAGCGCTCTCCGAGGATCTCGATGCCCGTATCGACGTCGGGGGCGGGCTTCAGGATGCCCGGATGAAACTCGACGTCCTGGAACGCCTGCCGCGCGCGTGTCAGCGAGAGCTCGCCTTCGGCGGCGCCGTCGGTGTAGTCGAACGCGGCCTTCGGAGTGCGGCGCTTGGCGATCAGCCGCAGATCGTCGATCGTGAGCGCGGCCTCGAGGCGGCGCTTGCGTGCGTTCAGCTCGGGCTTCTTGAACTTCATCAGCTCGAGCAGCTCGACCGGGTTGGGCAGCTGGCGGGTGACCATCAGCGGGTCCTCTCTGTCAGACGCCGCCGGGCACGAGCCCGGCGGCGGTGTAATAGCCGGTGATGTGGGAGTTCACCAGCGCCTGCGCCTTCGCCCCGTCGCCCTGCTCGATGGCGGAGACGATGGCACGGTGCTCGGCGCGAAGGCGGGATGCCATGGCATCCCACCGCGCGATCCGCCCTGCGCCCTCGACGACGTACGACTCGATGGCGGTGCGAAGGCCGGCCATCGTCGCGGTGATCACGGTGTTGCCCGCAGCTTCGGCCAGGGCGTAGTGCAGGGAGGCGTCGAGGGCCAGGAACTCGCCAGGGGTGAGGGCGGCGTCGTCCATCGCGTCGAGCACGGAGTGCACGGCGGCGAGGTCTCGCCGCGGGTCGGCGCCGAGCGCGGCGACGACGGCGTCCTCCAGCACGAGGCGGGTCTGCACGACGTCAGCCAGCGGGAAGCCCTGAGCGGCGACCTGCAGGCGCAGCAGTGCGGCCATCCCGCCCGAGGGCGCGGCGATGACGATCGCCCCCGCCTGCGGGCCGGAGCCGGTGGCGGTGCGGATGAGCCCCATCACCTCGAGGACGCGCAGGGCCTCGCGGACGCTGGAGCGACCGACGCCGAGATCGGCCGACAGCTCGCGCTCCGATGGGAGCCTGTCGCCGGGGCCGAGGGCGCCGCTGAGCAGGTCGCTCTCGATTCGCTCGAGCACCGTGCGCCAGGCACGGCCCGTCGTGCGTGCATCCGCCATGCGTCCTCCTGTGGTCAGACCACAGGTTACGCGCTGTGGTCAGACCACGCAAGCAGCCGTCCGGAAGCTCAGTCGAGGGCGCCCCCGGACTCCTCCAGGTAGCAGTTGCCGCAGAGCGACTCGTAGGTGACCTCAGCGCCGTCGATCGCGACCTGGTCGCCGGCGAACACGAACCGGCCGTCGACGAGCCGGCCGTTGAAGACGGCCTTGCGCCCGCAGCGGCAGATGGTCTTCAGCTCTTCGAGCGAGTGGGCGATGGCGAGAAGCCTGGCCGATCCGGGGAACGCGTGGGTGCGGAAGTCATTGCGGATGCCGTAGGCCATCACCGGGATGCCCTCGAGCACAGCGATGCGGAACAGGTCGTCGATCTGCTCGGTCGTCAGGAACTGCGCCTCGTCGACGAGCAGGCAGGCGACGTCACGCGGCTCGGCCGGCAGCAGCTCGTCGGCCGACTCGGAGCGCACGCGCGCTCGTTCGCGCGCGAACAGCTCGCGGGCGTCATCGCCAGGTCCGATGAGGAAGTCGACCTCGCGGGTCATGCCGAGCCGGCTCTCGATCTGAGAGGCGCCCTTCGTGTCGATCGCGGGCTTGGCCAGCAGCACCCGCTGTCCGCGCTCCTCGTAGTTGTACGCGGCCTGCAGCAGGGCTGTGGACTTGCCCGAGTTCATCGCGCCGTAGCGGAAGTACAGCTTCGCCACGGTCGCGCGATCAGGCCGTGAGCGAGAGGACGGATGCCGTCGCGCTCATCGACTTCTCTGCGGAGTCCGCATCGTCGTTGAGGCGCTGACCCATCGTCGGGATGAGGTCCTTGAGCTTCGGCTCCCAGCCCGCGTACTGCTCGGGGAAGCAGCGCTTGAGCAGGCCGAGCATGATCGGCACGGCCGTGGACGCACCGGGCGAGGCACCGAGCAGGCCGGCGATCGTGCCGTCTTCTGCGGCCACGACCTCGGTGCCGAACTGCAGGACGCCACCCTTCTCGGGATCCTTCTTCATGACCTGAGCGCGCTGACCGGCCTGGATCAGGGTCCAGTCCTCGTCCTTCGCGGTGGGCACGAACGTGCGCAGGTTGTCGACCTTCTTGCGGTGCCCCTTCACGAGCTCGCTCAGCAGGTAGGTGATGAGATCGGGGTTCGCGAACGCGACCCGCAGCATGGGCCACAGGTTGTGCGGACGCACCTGCGTGACGATGTCGAGCAGCGAGCCGTGCTTCAGGAACTTCGGGCTGAAGGTCGCGAACGGCCCGAACATCAGCGAGGTCTCACCCTCGACCACGCGGGTGTCGAGGTGCGGCACCGACATCGGGGGTGCGCCGACGGCCGCCTGCGAGTACACCTTGGCCTGGTGCTGCGCGACGACCTCGGGGTTCGTGGTCTTCAGGAACTGGCCGCCGATCGGGAAGACGCCGTAGCCCTTGATCTCGGGGATCCCGCTGTTCTGCAGCAGCTTGAGCGCCCAGCCGCCTGCGCCGACGAAGACGAACCGCGCCTTGACCTGCCCGGGGGTGCGGCCGATGACGTGGCGGTACTTCACCAGCCAGCTGCCGTCGCCCTGGCGCTTGAGGCTGCGCACTTCGTGGTCGGTGCGCACCTGCACGCCGGACGCGGCGAGGTGGTCGAAGAGCTGATGCGTGAGCGCCCCGAAGTCGACGTCGGTACCGGACGGCACACGGGTCGCCGCGAACGGCTCGCCCTTGCGGCGCTTCTGCATGAGCAGCGGAGCCCACTTGTTGATGACGCGGGAGTCCTCGCTGTACTCGATGCCCTCGAACAGGGGCTGCTTCTTGAGCACCTCGTACCGCGCCTTGAGGAACGAGACGTCCTTCTCACCGCGCACGAAGGTCATGTGCGGAACCGAGTTGATGAAGGTCGACGGCCCGTCGAGCACACCGCGCTCGACCAGCGACGACCAGAACTCCCGGCTCTGCTGGAACTGCTCGTTGATCGAGATCGCCTTGGCGGGGTCGAGCGAGCCGTCTTTGCCCTGCGGCATGTAGTTCAGCTCGCACAGCGCGGCGTGACCGGTTCCGGCGTTGTTCCACGGGTTCGAGCTCTCTTCGGCGACGTCGCCGAGTCGCTCGTAGGCGACGATCTTCCAGTCCGGCTGCAGCTCGTGCAGCAGGGTACCCAGCGTGGCGGACATGATGCCCCCACCGATCAGAACGACATCGACGGTTTCGGTCACCAGAACAGTCTAGTCGTCCGCAACGGTGCGGATTTCCGCCTGACGGAGTGCTGCGCAGGGCGCCGGGCCCCGCGCAGCACCGGGTCAGACGCCGGCCGGCGTCAGGCGCTTCGTGAGCTCTTCCGCGATCTGCACGGCGTTCAGCGCGGCACCCTTGCGCAGGTTGTCGTTGCTGATGAACAGCACCAGGCCCTTGCCCTCAGGAGCCGACTGGTCGGCGCGGATGCGTCCGACGTAGCTCGGGTCGCTGCCGGCCGCCTGCAGCGGCGTCGGCACCTCTTCGAGGGCCACGCCGGGAGCGGATGCCAGCACCTCACGTGCACGCTCGGGAGTGATGTCGTTCGCGAACTCGGCGTGGATCGACAGCGAATGCCCGGTGAACACCGGCACCCGCACGCAGGTGCCCGCGACCCGCAGGTCGGGCAGGCCGAGGATCTTGCGGCTCTCGTTGCGGAGCTTCTTCTCCTCGTCGGTCTCGTTGTCGCCGTCGTCGACGATGGAGCCTGCGAGCGGGATGACGTCGAACGCGATGGGGGCGACGTACTTCTCCGGCTGCGGGAAGTCGACGGCCGATCCGTCGTGCACCAGGCGAAGGGTGTCACCCTGCGCGAGCACGCCCTCGACCTGGCCGAGCAGTTCCTGCGCACCCGCGATACCCGAGCCCGACACCGCCTGGTAGGTGCTGACGATGAGGCGCTCGAGGCCGGCATCGGCGTGCAGGGCCTTCAGCACCGGCATGGCCGCCATAGTGGTGCAGTTCGGGTTGGCGATGATCCCCTTGGGACGCTCGTCCATGGCATCCGGATTCACCTCGCTGACCACCAGCGGGACCTCGGGATCCATGCGCCACGCGCTGGAGTTGTCGACGACCACGGCGCCGGCCTCGGCGAACTTCGGCGCGTACGCGCGGCTGGCCGTCGCTCCGGCCGAGAACAGCGCGATGTCGATGCCGGAGGCGTCGGCCGTCTCGACGTCCTCGACGATGACGTCGACCCCTCCGAAGTCGATGGCCGTGCCCGCAGAGCGGGCCGAGGCGAAAAGGCGCAGCTCTCGCACGGGGAACGAGCGCTCGGCGAGAATGTCGCGCATCACGGTGCCGACCTGGCCGGTCGCACCGACGATGGCGATCGAGAATCCGGATTCGGAGATACGGGTCATGGGGGATCCTTGGCGTGGAGACGATGCGCCAGGCTCAGCCCCAGGGTGCGGACGCTGCGCCTGGCACCGGTGTCAGGGTTGCCGTGAGTCTACCCGCTCGCAAGAGCGGGCAGACCCGTCGTTTCGCGCTGCGGAGACGTGCGGTCAGCGACCGGTGCCGGCGTGCACGACAGCCTCGATCTCACTGTCGAGTCCGTAGGCGCTGTGCACGGTGCGCGCCGCTTCCGCGAGATCGTCGCCGCGGAGCACCACCGAGATGCGGATCTCGGAGGTCGAGATCATCTCGATGTTGATGCCACCCGCGCTGAGGGCCTCGAAGAGGATCGCCGAGACGCCCGAGTGCGTGCGCATGCCGGCGCCGACGACCGACAGCTTGCCGATCTGGTCGTCGTGCAGCAGGCTCTCGAACCCGACCTCGCCCTGTTCGGCGGCGAGCGCCTTGAGCGTCGCGGGTGCGTCGGCCTTGGGCAGCGTGAACGAGATGTCGGTGCGCCCGGTGGACGCCGCCGAGACGTTCTGCACGATCATGTCGACGTTCGCGCCGGCCTTCGAGACGATCTTGAAGATCTCGGCGGCCTTACCAGGCACGTCCGGCACGCCGGCGACGGTGATCTTGGCCTGGCTGAGATCGGTGGCGACTCCGGCGACGATCGGTTCTTCCATGACTTCTCCCTCGGTGGCGCGCGGGTTCTTCATGCCCTCGCCCAGAACGTAGGTGCCCTCGGACGACGAGAACGTCGAACGGGCGTGGATGAGCACGCCGTGACGGCGGGCGTACTCGACAGCGCGGATGTACAGCACCTTCGCGCCGTTCGCCGCGAGCTCGAGCATCTCCTCGCTGGAGACGTGGTCGAGCTTGCGGGCGCGCGGGATGACCCGCGGGTCGGCGGTGAAGATGCCGTCGACGTCGCTGTAGATCTCGCAGACGTCGGCATTGAGCGCCGCCGCGAGCGCGACGGCCGTGGTGTCGGAGCCGCCGCGGCCGAGCGTGGTGATGTCGCGGGTGTCGCGGTTGAAGCCCTGGAAGCCCGCGACGATGACGATGGCGCCCTCGTCGAGCGCCTCGCGCAGACGCACGGGCGTGACATCGACGATCCGCGCCGAGCCGTGCTGCGAGTCGGTGATCATGCCCGCCTGGCTGCCGGTGAACGACCGCGCCTCGAAGCCCATCGAGTGGATCGCCATCGCCAGCAGCGCCATCGAGATGCGCTCACCGCTCGAGAGCAGCATGTCGAGCTCGCGCGGCGCGGGGATCGGGGCGACCTCGTTCGCGAGGTCGAGCAGCTCGTCGGTCGTGTCGCCCATGGCGCTCACCGCGACGACGACGTCGTGGCCGGCACGACGGGTGTCGACGATGCGCTTGGCGACGCGCTTGATGCTCTCTGCGTCGGCGACGGACGAACCGCCGTACTTCTGCACGATCAGGGCCACGATCACTCCCGGGGACGATGGGCGGATCCGCCCACGCACATTCTACGGATCACCCCCATGCCGCCCTCCACATGTGACGGGGTGCTCGCTCAGATCAGTCCGCGCCGCCTGGCCTCGGCAGCAGCCGCGCTGCGCCCCGGCACGCCGAGCTTCTCGAGCAGGTGCACGACATGCGTCTTGACGGTCGCCTCCGCGATGAAGAGCTGCGTCGCGATCTCTCGATTGCTCGCGCCGGCGTCGATGCGCCGCAGCACCTCGAGCTCGCGCGGGGTGAGCTCGACGCGGGGCGCGCGCAGCGCCTCGACCAGTCGATGGTCGTCGGGTCCGAACACGAGGGCCCCGGCAGCAGCATCCGTGATGGCTCTGGCGATGACCTCCGTCGCGACATCCTTCAGCAGATACCCAGCCGCACCCGCCTCCAGCGCCCGCACGATCTGCGCGTCATGGTCGAAGGTGGTCAGGATGATCACCGCAGGCGGACGCGGGGCGGAACGCAGCGCCGCGGTCGTCTCGACACCGTCGATCCCCTCCCCCAGTCGCAGATCGCAGAGCACGACGTCGGGGTGCAGGTCGGATGCCAGGACGAGGGCCTCTTCGCCGCTCGCCGCCTCGGCGACGACATCGAACCCGCGCCGCTCGATCACGCTGCGCAGACCGGCGCGGACGATCGGATGGTCGTCGACGATCAGCAGCCGGATGCTCATCGTCCTACCTCCGCGCGGACCGTCGTGCCCTCTCCGGGTGCGCTGTCGATGCGCAGCTCTCCGCCCAGCTCGCGCAGGCGCGATCGCATCGCGATCAGCCCGTACGAGCGCGTGCGGGCTGCGAGGGCGCTCGTGTCGAAGCCGCGGCCGTCGTCGGAGATCTGCAGCACGGCGAGATCGCCCTCGGCTGCGAGCATCACCCGCACGACGCCGGCTGCGGAGTGCTGTCGCACATTCGCGAGCGCCGACTGCGCGATGCGCAGCAGGGTCACCTCGACGGGGGTCGGCAGCGCGGGTGGCGCATGATCGACATCGAGCTCGGTCCGGATGCCCGTGTCTGCGGCGAGCGCGCCGAGCAGACGCTGCAGGGCGCCGGCGAGCGCCGTGCCCTCCAGCTCGGCAGGCGCGAGCGCTGCGACGATGCGGCGCAGCTCGGTCAGCGAGTGCTGGGCGAGGGCGTCGATCTGCGGCATCCGTTCGGCATCTCCTCCCCTCGCCAGCAGCGAGACGGAGCTGAGCTCCTGCGCGATGGTGTCGTGCAGATCGCGGGCGAGCCGGGTGCGCTCGCGGGCGGCTCCCGCGTCGCGCTGCGTGCGGGCGAGCTCGTCCTGCAGCTCGGCCATCTCGTGCTGCGCACGCAGCAGTGAGGCGATCAGCTCTTCGCGCTCGACGGCATCTCTCAGCAGCGCGTCGTAGCCGAGCGAGACGGCGAGCGCGAAGCCTCCGCCGAGCAGGGGTCCGGCGAGGTGCGCGAAGGTGACCTCGACGCCGTGCAGGTGCGGGGCCACGATGGCCGCGGCCAGCACCACGGCCGCGAACAGCGCCGACCGACGCGCGGTGAGGACGTGACCGGCGAGCAGCAGCAGCGGGAACGACAGCCAGACGAACTCGGGCGACAGCGCCAGCATCGCCGTCCAGGTCGCTCCGAGCCCGATGAGCCACCAGCTCGCCGCTCTGCCGTGCGCGAAGGCCGCGCCGGCTCCGTACCAGGCCAGGAAACCGCCGGCGGCGAGGGCGGCCGGCAGCACCTCGGCGCCGTCGACGACCGCGCGCACGGTCGTCACGACGACGAGCGCGACGGTGATCAGATGCAGCGCGAAGCGTGCGGCGCGCAGCAGTCGTCGGCGATCGGAGCTCACCCTTCGATTCTCACTGCTCGGCGCCTCGGGCGCAGCCGCAGAAGATCGATCCTTCGATGGATCCGGCGGCTGCGGCGCAGGGCGAGGCTGGATGCCATGACAGACACCGCACTCGCCTCGTCGACCGCATCCTCGCCCGCGTCTTCCCAGAGATCGGCGCTGCGGATGCTGCTCGCCGCCGTCACCGCGTACACGCTCGTCGGTCTCGCTGCCGGACTGTTCTACCGCGAGTTCACGAAGCTGAACGGCTACGAGGAGGGCATGCACGGCCAGCTGGGGCTCGCGCATACGCACATCCTCACCCTCGGCGTGATCGTGCTGCTGCTCGTGATGGCGCTGGAGAAGGCGTTCGATCTGTCGGAGGGCCGCCTGTTCCGCTGGTTCTTCTGGATCTACAACGCTGGCGTCGTGATCTCGTCGGTGGGTCTCGTCTGGCACGGCATGCTGCAGGTGCTCGGTGAGGAGTCGTCGAAGATGATCGCCGGGATCGCAGGGACCGGGCACATGCTGCTCGGTGCAGGATTCGTTCTTCTGCTGCTCATGCTGCGCAAGGCCGTCAGCCGCTGAGCCTCCCCGGGCTGTCGGCGTCACTGCTGAAGGACATTCGCACTTCTGAAGGACGTCTGGGGCGTGAGAGTCCTTCAGAAGTGCAGGAGTCCTTCGGAGTCGCCGTCAGATCTGCGGCGGCTGCGGTTCGCGCGGTTTCAGCCTTCCGCCGGTCGCGGCGAACCAGCATCCGATCAGCACGATCGGGAAGCCGATCAGCAGACCCGGCGTGAGCGGCTCGGAGAGCACGATGGTGCCCAGCAGGATCGCGACGATCGGGTTGATGTAGGTGAACAGCGGCGCGCGCACGGGGCCCACCTCGCGGATGAGCGCGAAGAAGGCGACGAACGCGAGCGCGGTGCAGACGACGCCGAGCAGCAGCAGCGAGACCGTCGCCCGCGCGGTGGGCACCTCGTGCTGGGTGAGCAGCGCTGCCGGCAGATAGCCGATGCCGATCGCGAAGAGCGCGAGCGTGATGGTGCCGAGGGAGGGCACGTCCCTGAGCTTGAGCGCGATGATGAACGGAGCGATCGCGTACATCACCGCGGTGAGCAGGATCTCGCCGATCGCGAAGGCGCTGCCAGGACCGTGCGGGAAGAGCCCTGGTCCCGCGACGACCACGGCGACGCCCGCGAACCCGAGCAGCAGTCCCCCGAGCCTGATCGGCGCGAGGGCCGACCGGTCGCCGCGCAGCAGCGCGATGATCACGGCGAACAGGGGCACGGTCGACACGAGCAGCCCCGTGAGCCCTGAGGGCAGCTGCGTCTCGGCGTGGCTGAGCAGCAGGAACGGGCCGGCCATCTCGATGAGCCCGAAGGCGAGCACCCACGGCCAGTGCTTCCAGGCCGCCGCGAGGGCGCCGCTGCGCAGGGCGAACGGCAGCAGCACGAGCCCGCCGAGCAGGGTGCGGCCCGCCACCACCGCGGGCGGTGAGAACGAGTGCACGGCCTCTTTGATGAACAGGTACGTGATGCCCCATACGAACGCCATCACCGCGAACAGGATCCAGCCCTTGCGGGTGAACCCTGCGTGGTGGGCGCTCACAGACGGCGGCGGCCTTCGAAGGCCCGCCCCAGCGTCACCTCATCGGCGTATTCGAGGTCGCCGCCCACGGGCAGACCGGATGCGAGCCGCGACACCGTGATCGCCATGCTGGTGAGCAGCCGGCTGAGGTAGCTGGCCGTCGCCTCACCCTCGAGATTGGGGTTGGTCGCGAGGATGACCTCCTGCACCGTGCCGTCGGCCAGCCTGGTCATCAGCTGGGCGATGCGCAGGTCGTCGGGGCCGACGCCGGCGATCGGGCTGATCGCACCGCCGAGCACGTGGTACAGGCCGCGGAACTCGCGGGTGCGTTCGATCGCGGCGACGTCTTTCGCGTCCTCCACGACGCAGATGAGCTCGGGGTTTCGGCGCGGGTCGCGGCAGATGGCACAGCGCTCCTGCTCGGACACGTTGCCGCAGACCTCGCAGAAGCGCACGCGCGCCCGTACCTCGGTGAGCAGCTCGGAGAGCCGGGCGACGTCGAACGACGGCGTCTGGAGGATGTGGAACGCGATGCGCTGCGCCGACTTCGGGCCGATGCCGGGCAGGCGACCGAACTCGTCGATCAGCTCCTGAACGATTCCGTCGTACATCAGGAGAACCTCGATGGGGGCTGGTAGGGCTCTTCGCGAATGAACTTCGCTCCGAGCACCTGGCGGACGACGGCCTCGCCACGGCGCTCGACGCCGTCAGAGGCCGGTGGACGGCTGGGCGCGGGCGGCACCTCGCGAAGAGACGGGCGTGCGGGCGCCTGCTGCGGTCTGCCCGCGGGGGTCGCTGATGCGGCGCCCGGTGCTGCGGGTGCGGCGGTCGGTGCGGATGCGGCGCCCGGTGCAGATGCGGCGGTCGTGGGCGGCGTGCCCTGCCGGGGTGCAGTGCTCTGCCGGGGTGGAGTGCTCTGTCGTGGCGGCTCGTCGTACTCGGGGTCGTACGGCGGCTCGTCGTCGTACGGCGGGTACTCGT
>Ga0308158_10004106_pt1 | contig 12430 bp, 11 predicted proteins | sample PhyBR2_FD_201038 | JGI IMG/M metagenome (GOLD analysis project Ga0308158, IMG submission 201038) | Phyllosphere microbial communities from UC Gill Tract Community Farm, Albany, California, United States - DLSLB.R2 | ecosystem: Host-associated > Plants > Phyllosphere > Unclassified | place: USA...
GCTTGGCCGGCTGCGCTCACCCGGTCGGCTCCGCCGGCCAAGCGACCCGTGGAGCAAAGGCCGACCCTGCACTAACTTAGAACTTGGACCACCGCGTGGGGGCCGATCAGGCAACTTCCTGCCGAATTCGGTTGTTTCGAGCTCATCAGCCTGTCGGGAAGCGGGCATTCTGAAGGCCTGAGAAGGGTCGCAAGCAGCGGTCCGGGTCCGGTGAAGCCAATGTCGGCTTTTGTTGCAGAGAGCCGTCATCCAAGGCTGGGCTTATCGGCAGCAACGGGTTCCTTCTGAAGAGCTCCTGAACCCAAGGGCCTGTCATGCCCGAAGTCGCTTCCTCCCAAACCAGAACCCGCGTTCCTTGGAACCGTGGCCGCAGTGTCGGCCCCAAGCCGCCGCGCGTAACTGCGCCCGGTCTTGGACCGTCGATCGAAGGGGAGGTCGTTAGAGCGGCATTCTATCGACGGTCGGATCTTCGGCGCATCAAAAAAATAAAGATTGATAGTACACACTCCAGGCCCTCGCGGATAAGACCGCGGTGGCTTTGCTATGTCTCGATCGAGCTTCTCTGCGGGCACGAGCGAACATGGATTCCTTCTCGTCACTCGAACAACTTATCCGCGCAGAGCGAGCAATTTACAATTTATTACCCTGGAGGGCGCGCACAATTTTCAATCAAGTCAGCGTCATAGACCCGGACTCCTATCAGCTTATGCCTAGCGCTAAAATGTTGGGCCACCCAAAGATACGCATCCTGACCTCTAGGCTATACATCAGCAGAGCCTAAAATAAACTAACGAGATTGGGGCGGCCGTGAATCGGTCGCCCCAACCGCGAACGGAACAAAAGGGGTGCGGCAATTTCCACCCCTTCGAGGATGCACTTGCAAGCGCAGCGATGGGCTGCGGATGCCATCGTTGTATCGGCCAGATACGGATCGCGCGGCTGGTCGGTGGCTGCGGCAGCAGTTCGATGCACACAAGTGCGAGCCGCTCTTGATGGCACATAGAATGAAGAAATCGCTCGCGGGCAAGGTACTCCGGTAGTCCCATAAGCGTGACCACGATCGAGGTGTCGGAACCCGCGTGCAGCCAAGGACAGATCACTAGGGCCTGCGCAATTTTTACGTGCAAGTGCACCAAAAGACGAAGCGCAACTGCGGATGAAGTACAGCCCGGCTCAGCGCCTGGTAGGCACCTCTTGGTGTCCCATCCGATCAAGCAAAAATCTATACAACGGGCCATTTGACAGCTGGAGGATGCCACCACGCCCGATTCCGTCAGGTTGAGCGCCGACAGCTGCTCGAATCGGGCAGCTTCAACCGTGTATTCTGGTGCCCTTCGCCGCTGGGTGGGCATGACGCCCAGCGCATGGCGGCGGGCAAGCCGGCCCGAGACGAGGTGCGACGAGAAGCACGAAGAAGCTCGCTTGCGACGGAAGAGGGACAGCGGATGCAGCAGCACCTTCCTGCCTGGGCCTGCGTCCTCGTGATGCTCGCTGGCGAGGCGAGCGCGCAGGAAGCCCGATCGCCCCTGCTCGACGCGGCGGACTCGCGCATGCAGATCGGCGCCGCCTCGCTCGTGCCGACGCTCCGCCGCCGCTGGCTCTATGCTGATCACAAGCTCGTCGTCGGGCGCGTAAAGGATGTACGGGTCTCGGCCGACGGCACCATGCTGATCGCAGTGGTGGCTCGCCGCCGCTGGCTCGGCGGTGGGGAGATTGGCATCCCGGTTCCTCTCCTGCGGCAGGCGGACAACGACCTGACCGTCAGCGCCACACGCGAGACCATCGGGCAGCTTCCACTCTTCAAGCCGTGAGAGCCGAGCCTTGATGACTCGCTGCTCGCGGCGCTGGCGGCGTACCACGACCAGCCACATCGGCTTCCGCTGCGTTGTCAGGAGGGAGCCATTGCCCAATGATCCAAACGCCATGCGGGGCTTCCCACGATGAGTCCGGCCAACTTGGAACGGCTGATGGGGACGCGGATGCCGGTCCGTGCCTGGCACATCGCCATCCTCTTGGCGGCAACCGTGCTTCCGGTGAGCGCGTCGGCCGGTCCGAGTGGACGCGACGGCGAACGCATTCGGGTCGTCTATGTGGCACCCAAGACGGCCGCCTACCGTGAGATCTACGACACCATGCGCGAGCAGAGGGTGCTGGAGCGAGTCGGCGCCATCGTCGGTCTCGTCAGGCTGCCCAATCGACTGACTTACCGGCTGACCGAATGCGCCGGCGAGCGCAACGCATGGTACGCGCCCGAGAACCGGAGCGTGACCGTCTGCTACGAGCTCCTCGACAGCATCGTCCAGGCCGCACCGCGAACGAAGTCGCCGGCCGGGGTGACCAGGCAGGATGCGATCCATGGCCCGGTCTTCCAGATCCTGCTACACGAGAGCAGCCACGCCTTGTTCGACCTCTTGCAGGTGCCCATCCTCGGACGCGAGGAGGACGCCGCTGACCAGGTCGCCTCGCTGATCCTCCTGCACCTGTCGCCCGCCGATGCCCGCAGGGTCGTGAACGGGAGCGCGTACTTCTTCGCGGCGACAGCCAAGGAGGAGCCAATCGACAAGGGTGCCTTCGCCGACGTGCACGGGCTGTCCTGGCAGCGCTTCTACAATCTCGCCTGCATGGCCTACGGCTCGGACCGGAGACGGTACCGCGCCATCGTGGCCAAGGGCTACTTGCCGAAGGAGAGGGCCAAGGGCTGCGGCGAAGAGTACGGCCAGGTTGACTTCGCTTTCCGGACGCTCGTCGGATCTCACCTGCGCGTGCGACCCGCGGGTGGCCAGCGGCTGCGGCGCGCCTTTCGCTCTGCGTTCAAGTCCTGAGGAGCGCGGCGATGCCCTTCATCGACCCCTTCACCTGAATCTTCCTAGAGCCGTATCCGACCCCATTGCATCAGGACAGCGGCTCTCGGTCTTTGTTTCAACGCGCATTCTTTCGATGAACCAATGACCACTTCATCGGAATGCCCTCTAGAGCCATTGCAGATCAGGTTGGATCATATGCATCGTAGCGTCCTTCGCTGCGCTGAAACCTAGATCATGTCGCTCCTTAATCTTCACCGATCGACCGGCGCAGCCCCACAACTTCCAGCGCCTCGCCGCGTCCGCGCAGAGAGTGCCGTCCAAGGTTGGTGACCGTCACGCCCTCGGGTACCGGCCCGAGGCGGGCGAGGAGTTCGGCCGAGACGACGACAGGCTCATCGAGCGCTTTTGCCAGACTCTCAAGTCTGGACGTCGTATTGATAACATCGCCGAAGTACGTGATTTTGTGCCGGTCTACGCCAATCTCACCCGTCATCACCGGCCCGCAGTGAAGCGCGGCGCGGAACCGGGGCACCTCGCCGAACCTGCGACGCCATTCCCCCGCGTCTCGCTCCACTTGGTCGAGGAATGTGAACAGGCAGCGGATGGGAGCCGCATCCTCTAGGTTCGGGCCCATACGCCACGTAACCAACGCCATATCACCCACGTAATCGTCTATAGAACCCCGATAGAGTTCGACAGGTCTGGCGAGAACTTCGAAGGCGTGACCTAGGTAGAGCATCGCTTCAAGGTCGCCACGCTCCTCTGCAAAACGCGTTGAGCCGATAAGATCGAGAAATAGGAAAACCCGCTCCTCGCGGCGTGGCTTATGGTAACGCCCCAGCAGGAAGCTCATGAACATTCGCGGTCCGATCAGGTCGCGCATGCGGAGGACTGCCACGAGGAGTGCCGCTGTGACGAAGGCGTAGGTGAGTTTTTGCGCAGTCGGAGCGACGTCGAGGATTGGGGTACTCGCAATGCCGACCGCCCATAGAACGGTTCCGGCCACAGTCGTTCCGACAACGAACGTGCAGCCGAAGATCAGGAGTGTGGCGGCAAAGAAGATTGGCGTCGCCGCCCGGCGAACGCGGGCACGCAGGCCGGGCAAAAGCTTTCCGCGCTCGTAAAGGAACAGCGTGAGGCTGAAAAACATCCCATAGATTGTATTGATGAAAGGGCGTCCGGTCTCGAAGGCCCCCGCGAAGACCCATCCGGCGCATGCCCCGAATATCGCGACCGCAAGGAAAAGCGGGAGCGCGCGTCTGGCCACGGCGAGTGCCGCCCAGCTCTTCATGTCAGCACGACGGAGAACGTTGCTTCCGCTTTCTCGCGCCGTTCGACGTCCTGGCAGGACAGGCTGATTAGGTGCGAAAAGGGGGGCGCGGCCGCATTTTCCATTCAACGGATCATGACGAGCCCAGAAACGTCTGCAACCCACCGAGGCTGTCGTCACATCGCCTCGCACAAGGCAAACCCTCTCTTGATCGTCGGACCGTCATTTGCCGGAACCCGATCTTCTTCTCGGTCAGCATGAACCGCCGCATGATGGGGCTTCGCAAGATGAACCGTCCGATGTGTGAGACACATTCGCTGGACCGGTGTGGATCTCAGGGTGCGACAGCCTCGGCGGAATGGTTCGCCCACGCGCCGACAGGGACGCCGCAACGCGCTTTGACGCGCGCCAGCGCTTACAGCCCGGAGCGAGGCTGCTCGGTCGCTGCCTTGGCACGGTCCGGAATGCCCAACCCTAGCGCCTTGGCAATCTCTGAACGGTCTCGGCTATAGGATGCGGCCACCATCGGGTAATCGGCTGGCAGGCCGAACCGCGCGCGGTAGCTGTACGCGTCGAGGCCGCGGCTGGTCAGATGCCGCTTGAGCGTCTTGTAGGGCCTGCCGTCGATGAAGCTGATCAGCGCGTCCGGCGTAATCGACTTGCGGACCTCGGCCGGCGTTGGCCTGGCACTGTCCGGAGCGGGGGGCGCCGTCGTCGTACCCAGCGAAAGGAGCGTTTGGTGCACGGTCCTGATCAGGTCCGGCAGGATGGCTCCGGGAAGATGATTGTTGCGCACGTAGGCGATTACGATGCTTGCCGTGACGGCTTCCAGACCGCAGCTGTCGTCGGTGACCATGCAGATTCCCATCCCTTTTCGGAAAGGCCGGCACGCCGCCATCTCTCGGCCGCGACCAGCGTCGTGAACAACCGCTGTCCGTCGGGCCCGCATGGCCCGAAGCCGGCTTCCATGGACCGGGAGCCCGTGAGCTCGGTGTCGTGAAGTCGGCCGGACAACCGAACCAAGACAGCGACGAGCCGGCCCGTCCGCTAGGACCGCACCCCAACCTCATCCGGGCTGCCCACATGAGACGGGATGGGTTGCAGAACGATGGTCTAGAGCCGTGCCCGACCACCTTGGGTCGGATCACGCCTCTATCCTCTTGTTGTGCCGCGCTTTCTTTCGACGAACCGGAACCCACTTCGTCGGAAAGCGCTCTAGCGCCCTGCTGCGTCCGCGCAGGGCTGGCCCGAGCTTGGCGGTGAACATCCAAAGTCCGCCTCTCGTGCATCCTTCATGAGTTCGGTCGTCGCGGCCTCTGCCTCCTCCAGATCGTTGCAGGCCATGCTCTCGACGGCGTGACCGCGTGCCCGATCGTAGAGTTCGACCCGGAGCGCCACACTCTCAGGCGGCGCGTCGGCTGCCAGTGTCTCGATCAAGCAGATATCCCGGGTGCCGAACCGGGCGATCACGGCCATCTTGGAGCCGTCCGCCCGCGCGGGCAGCAGGATCAGCCGGGTGTAGGCCTGGACCAATAAGCGCTGCGGATCGAAGGCGCGGGTAGACCAGGGGTCTCGCAGGCAAACAGCGGGCATCATCGATTCTGTCGCATGAGGCGGATAGATCTCGTCCGGCCGGATTGGACGTGTTTCGCTCCCAATCTGGGGGCCGGTGAGATCAGGAGAGCAGTGGAGACTGCTCTTGGACCAGCCGCATCCCTATCAGGGACATCTGCGGCTCGTCCTGCTATCTTCGGCCAAAGTGCTGGTACCTCATGCCATTCACAGCCAACCTCACCGCGACGAAGCAGGAGGTGCGTTCGCGCGCGGCGGCGCCGTCCATGCCCCCGAGCGCCACGGGCGCGCTGGCCCGACTCGCGGTGGCTCGCGCGGCTGCGTCAGGGATTGATGTCCAGCCGTGCCTGTCCAGAGCCGGTCTGAGCGAGCGCCAGATCAAGAACCGGCACGCTCGCATCGGTGCGACAAACCAAGCCGCGCTCGTCGGTCTGCTGGCTGAGGCGCTCGAGGATGACCTCTTCGGTTTTCATCTCGGCCAAAGCTTCGAGCTCGGTGAGATTGGTCTGCTTTATTACGTGATGGCCTCCGCCCCAACGCTGCGCGACGCGCTCTGTCGGGCGGAGCGCTACGCCGCGATCACGAACGAGGGTATCGCCCCGATCTACAGCCAGAGCGGTGAGGTCCGCGTCTCTTATGTCGGAATGGCTCCGCACGCTGCGCGGCATCAGGTCGAGTTCTGGATGACGGGTCTCATCCGGGTCGCCCAGCAATTGACCAGCCTGCGACTATCGCCAATCCACCTGACCCTGTGCCACCCACGTCACGCAGGAGCCCGCGAGATCGAGGCCTTCCTCGGCTGCGCCATTGCGTTCGATGCCCTGGTGGACGAGGTTCAATTTCCCTCTGCCGCGGGGAACGCGGTCCTGACCGGCGCCGACCCCTACCTGCACGATCTCCTGCTCGGGTACAGCGAAGAAGCGCTCGCCCACCGTGTCCGCTTGGCGGAGAGCCTGCGTACGCGGGTGGAGAACGCGGTGATGCCGCTCCTGCCGCATGGTCGGCCGCGCATCTCCGAGATTGCACGGGCACTGGGCACAAGCCAGCGAACCCTGTCCCGCCGCTTGACCGAAGAGGGGCTCAGCTTCGAGAACGTGTTGGAAGAGATGCGGCGGGACCTTGCCCTGCGCTACCTTCGGGACACACGTCTCTCGATCTCGCGCATCGCTTGGTTGCTGGGGTTCCGGGAGGCCACCGCCTTCACCCACGCCTTCCGGCGCTGGACGGGCCGGTCGCCGACGGAAGCGCGAGTAGAGCGGGACCGGACTCTGAACCCGCCGCCTCCGCAGCGGTCCAGTTAAGCCCTTCGGACGGCCGCGGTCAGATACCGAGTTGTGTAACCTCGGTCAGACCATCTCCCAGCAGACCTCGTCCACCGTCGCACGGTTTTGAAGCCTGCCGTAGGGCAAAGTCGATCGGCGCAGTCGTGAAGAGCCTGCGAGGCATGGCATCCGCCCTCCTTTAGGGTTCAGAGTGCCGAAACCTTGCGCCGGGCGCGGACCGTTTTGCTGAGCCAGGGCGAGATGGCACAGTCCTGGTCAAATGTCCCGACTGATCAAGCGTAGAATTTTGCACACCATAAAATGAGGCTGCAAAAGGAGACAATCCGTTTCCTGCCGCGGGCGGCGCCGCGGAGGCTCCGGCCTCGCTGAGGCTGTAGCAGTAGCGCGAGGCAACCAGTCCAACAGATGTTTTTTACAAATCTCCATTCGATTTGCGAATTTCATCACTTTGCACGCCGCCGGGTAGCCTCCGGATCCTGACTGGTGGTGCAGGAGACTGCGCTGACAACTATCGAAACACAATGTCTCCGAATTGATTGGAAGTCTGAAAACGGATTCACCAATTCGTTTTGGCACCGGAACATGCAAAAGGAGGCATAAGCATGCGAGTTGCAGTGTTCAGTGCGAAAAACTACGAGCGCGCGCTTCTCGATGATCTGAACGTCGGCCAGAAGCATGACCTCACGTATTTCGATGCCCTGCTCGAACCAGGGACGGCCTCACTGGCGGCTGGGTTCACCGCAGTCAGCGTCTTCGTCAACGATAGCGTCAACCGCGATGTTTTGAGGCAGCTCGCCCAGGGGGGAACGAAGCTCGTCGCAACGCGATGCACGGGCTTCAACCACATCGACTTGGAGGCCGCCGAGGAATTCGGAATCCGAGTCGTGCGCGTCGTCAACTATTCTCCGAACTCCGTGGCCGAATTCGCAGTCGGATTGCTGCTGGCGCTCAATCGCAAGGTCCACCGTGCCTACAATCGGACGCGCGAGGGGAACTTCAGACTTGATGGCCTCATGGGGTTCGACCTTGTCGATCGTACCGTGGCAGTGATCGGCACCGGAAAGATCGGGACCATCTTCGGTCGGATCATGGCTGGCTTCGGATGCCGGGTGATCGGGTTCGACGTGCACCGGTCGCCCGAATTTGAAAGAATTGGCGGACGCTATGTCGACGCTGCGGGCGTTGAAGAGGCGGACGTCATCTCCATGCATTGCCCCTTGACGCCCGAAACCTATCACATCGTCGATGCGCGAACGCTTGGGCGCGTGAAGAAGGGCGCACTTTTGATCAATACGAGCCGCGGCGGCTTGATCGATACCGATGCGGCAATCGATGCACTCAAGTCCGGCCGGTTGGGCGGGTTGGCGATCGACGTCTACGAGCAAGAGGCAGAGCTGTTCTACAGAGATCTGTCGAGTACTGTGATCCCGGACGACGTCATCCAACGCCTCATCTCGTTCCCCAATGTCATCGTTACGGGACACCAAGCGTTCTTCACCCAGGAAGCGCTGGAGACGATCCTCGGCACGACGCTCAAAAGCATCTCTGAACTCGAGGCGGGCCACCCTCTCACAAACGAAATTGCAGCTCCGAGACGCTTGCAAGGATGACCGATGCTGCGCCCGCGCTATGTTCCACCCGAAGATATCTTTCCGCCAAACCCCTGGGCATTTGAGGCCGTCCAATACGACGCACGTCTGGCGCAAGAATTGACGGGCCAAGCCGAGACGATGTTCGCCCTGTCCAACGGGTATCTGGGCATCCGCGGTTCAGTCGAGGAAGGTACTCCGGTTCAAGAGGCCGGCACGTATCTGAGCGGTTTCTACGAACACCGCCCGATTTCCTACGGTGAGCATGCCTACGGCTTCCCAACCGTGGGCCAGAGCATCTTGAACTGCCCGAGTGGTACGGCCCTGAAGCTCTTCGTCGAAGACGAGCCGTTCGTCGTTCCGCAAGCCGAGATCCTGTCGTATCGGCGGAGCCTCGATCTGCGAGCCGGCACCCTGAACAGAGATGTTCGCTGGGCTTCACCGGCGGGCACGCGCCTGCATATGCGGACGGTGCGTCTTGTCTCCCTCGCACATCGACACCTCGCTGCCATCGCTTTCGTCCTCACAGCAGAAGATGCCGACGTCGAGATCGCGATCTCCTCGGAACTCGAAAACGCTCCGTCATCGACGGCCGACATCGCGGACCCCCGCCTCGCGGCGAGCCTTGCCGGGCGTGTCCTGCACCCCACGGGATTTCAAGCCGAGGGGATGCGCGCACTGTTGAGTTACCGGACTGAAAGCTCCGGGTTTCACCTCGGCTGTGGGATGGACCACGCGGTCTCCTCGGAGAGCTCATATCTTACAGAGCAGGTTTGCAACGACGATTTCGCTGCTGTAACGATGCGCTGTAAGCTTGCGCGAAACAAGCCAATCGTGATTTATAAATATTTGAGCTATCATTATTCAGACAACTCTGCTCCGGCGCGGATCTTGTTCCAAACCGCCCTAACCCTGGACCGAGCGCTCAAGAGTGGATTTCAGGAGATCGTCGAGCGCCAAAGGAGCGACGTCGAACGATTCTGGGCGCGAGCCGATGTTGCGGTTGAGTGCGACAACCCGAGAACTCAGCAGACGATCCGCTGGAACCTCTTTCAGCTTCTGCAGGCTTCGGAGCGATCGGAGGGGCACGGAATCGGCGCCCGAGGTCTGACCGGAAGAACCTATGAGGGGCACTATTTCTGGGACACGGAAATATACGTGCTGCCATTCCTGATTTATACGAATCCAGTGATCGCGCGTAGTGTTCTAAAATTTCGCTACGACATGCTGGACAAGGCGCGGGCGCGCGCGCGCGAATTGGGTCACCGTGGGGCGACCTTTCCCTGGCGAACCATCAACGGCAACGAAGCGTCGGCATATTATGCTGCGGGAACGGCTCAGTATCACATCAACGCTGATATCGCGTACGCCCTGCAAAAATATGTGAATGTTACCGGCGACGATGAATTCCTCTGGAGCTATGGCGCGGAAATTCTAACGGAAACAGCCCGTCTGTGGTTCGATCTCGGCTTCTTCTCCGAGTCAAAAGGAGGGAAGTTTTGTATCAACGGCGTGACTGGGCCGGATGAATATACTGCCATCGTGAACAACAACTGTTTTACGAACCTAATGGCAAGAGAAAACTTGCGCTATGCCGCCCAAGTGGTTTGCGATCTCAAGCGTGTGCATCCCGATCGATTCGATGCGTTGGCCCAACGCACTGGTTTGGACAGTTCCGAACTGGCCGATTGGGAGGACGCATCCGAAAGGATGTACCTGCCCTATGACGAGCGCTTGAAGATCCATCCGCAGGATGATGATTTTCTGGATCTCGAGAAATGGGATTTCGCGGCAACTCCAGAAAATAGATATCCACTCCTACTGTACTATCATCCCTTGAATCTCTACAGGTCGCAGGTCATCAAGCAGGCCGATACCGTGATGGCCATGTTTTTGCTCAATGAACACTTTACCCACGAAGAGAAAAGACGAAACTTCGAGTATTACGATCCGCTCACCACACACGATTCATCGTTATCCGTCTGTATTCAGAGCGTTGTAGCGAATGAAATCGGCTTGCGGCATAAAGCAATCGAATATTTCAACTTCGCCGCGGCAATGGATATGTCGGATATCGGCGGGAATATGATGAACGGCGCTCACGTCGCCGCAATCGGCGGCACGTGGCTTGCCCTCGTCTACGGCTTCGCGGGACTTCGCGACAGCAAAGGCTGTATTTCGTTCAATCCCGTCCTCCCGAAGGAGTGGTCCCACCTGGGTCTTGTCCTGACCGTAAGAGGGCAGAAGTTTCGGATCGAGGTTGGCCCTAACTCTGTCATCTACACTCTTCTCAGCGGAGAGCGGCTGGATTTCTCGCATGTTGGCGAGGATCTCGTTCTTTCCTCCGCGGAGCCGGTGATCACGCGCCCGACCGGTCAGGGGCGGGCGAACGCTTAAAAGTCGAATGAGTCGGCCTGACTGGACCTTGAACCGATCATGGTCAACGGGCCGTCTCATCGAGCGATGGGTCGGCGCCGACCCGTCGAGCCAATGACAGGTGCGGGACAATACTGAGATCCTCGGTATCAGCGAGGCGCGCACTGAAGTGGGAGTCCTTCCATGATGGCCTCAGTCAGCGAGCTGGTCGGGACGCAGCCGATCCTCGCACTCTTCCTCGCCATCGGCCTCGGTTATGCGGTGGGGCAAATCAGTATTCTGAACTTTTCCCTCGGCGTGGCGGCCGTGCTCTTCGTCGGCTTGCTGATCGGTGCCCTCGCCCCGAAGGCCCAAATCACCGGTCCGCTCGGTTTGGTCGGGCTAATCATGTTCCTCTACGCGATCGGGATTCTCTACGGGCGCCAATTCTTCGAGGGTCTGTCGGGGCCTGGGCGTATCTATAACGTGCTCGCGACCGTCGCAGTCGTCGCCAGCCTGCTGGTGGCGCTCGGCCTCGGCGCTATTTTCGATGTGAAACTCGGCCATACCCTCGGCATTTTCGCCGGTTCAATGGTTAGCACCGCTGCGCTGCAAGCCGCACTCGACACGATTGGGAACCGGGACCCTTCCGTCGGCTACTCGGTCTCGTATCCGTTCGGCGTGATCGGCCCGATCCTCTGCCTCTATTTCATGACGCGCCGGGCGAAGCCCGTCTTTCCACCGAAGCCCTCGCGCTTCCACCTCGGCGAAGTGACACTCGAGCGCCTGCCGTCGTCTGGCGCGACGCTCGGCGCCGTCATGGCGACGCTTCCGGCTGGCGTGCAGATTGCCGGCGTGCGGCAGGAGCACCATAACCGGCTGCCGGATCCAGACCTCGAACTGCATGCCGGTGACGCGCTTCTGATTGCGGCCGATCGCGCCGCGGCGTTGGACGAGGTCGCCACGGCGCTCGGACACATCGACCAGGGCAGACTTGCCAAGGATCGAAGCGATATCACCTACCAGCGCTTCTTCGTCTCGAAGTCGGCCCTGACCAGCGTGAGATTGGCCGACCTGCCCATGCCGCCGGATGTATCGATCCGCATTCTGCATGTCCGACGCTATGACGTGGACCTCATGCCTTCGCCGGACTTGATGCTGGAGTTGGGCGACCGGGTCGGCGTCATTGTGGCATCCGAGCAGGTGGTTGCCGCGCGGGCGCATTTTGGTGATACCCTGAAATCAGCCGCGGAATTCAGCTATGTCTCCGTCGGCCTCGGCATGGTGCTCGGCGTCCTTCTCGGCCTCTTGCCGATCCCGGTACCGGGAGTGGGCACCGTCACGCTCGGCATCGGCGGTGGCCCCCTCATCGTGGCGCTGATTCTCGGCAGGCTTCGGCGCACCGGGCCGCTCAGCTGGGTCATGCCGCTGCCCGCCAATATCGTGCTGCGGAATTTCGGTCTGACGCTGTTTCTGGCGACGGTCGGGATCAATTCCGGTCAGGCTTTCGTCACCACGGTAGCGCAGACCGGGCCGCTGATGCTGCTGATCGGCGTG
>Ga0308158_10004108_pt1 | contig 12425 bp, 13 predicted proteins | sample PhyBR2_FD_201038 | JGI IMG/M metagenome (GOLD analysis project Ga0308158, IMG submission 201038) | Phyllosphere microbial communities from UC Gill Tract Community Farm, Albany, California, United States - DLSLB.R2 | ecosystem: Host-associated > Plants > Phyllosphere > Unclassified | place: USA...
GGATGGACAAGGGTGTGGTTACCATAGGTGTTTCCTGATCTTGTTAATGTCTCGGTAGCGCTGTCAGTCGCGCTGGCGCAGCCGGTCCAGCCAGCTTTTGCGCACCGGCTCCACATGGCCCGACAGCACCGCCGCAAACTCGCGCAGCGAGCGCGTGATCGGACTGGCCTGGTCGAGTTTCAGGATCGGCACGCCCTGGTTGACCGAGGCGGCGGCCGACGCATAGTGGTTGGGCACCGTGCGATAGATTGCCGTGCCATAGGCCGCTTCCAGGTCCTGCAGGCGGATTTCGCCGCCTTTGTCGTGGCGGTTGACGATCAGGTGCACCTTGTCCTTGTCGTATTCAAGCGAGCGGAACATGCCCAGAAGACGCTTGCCGTCGCGGATATACGGCAAAGTCGTCTGCAGGATCGGAAAGATCATGTCGGCATGGTCGAGCGTACGCACGCTGACAGCGTCGAGATTGCGGCCCACGTCGAGCACGATAAAGTCGTACTGGCGGCGCGCCAGCTTGATAATGGCGTCTATATGCTCGGGCAACACTTCGCTGGCGTGCGCCGGGTCTTCGGGCGCAGCCAGCACGCTGTAATTGGGCAGGATGCTGAGCGTGCTTGACGACAGGAACGACGGGTCGAGCCGGTGTATCTGATGGGCCACGTCCGACAGCGTGGCCAGCGGCTTGTGCTCCGAGACAAACAGCGAAGCGTCGCCGAAATGCAGATTCATGTCGATCAGCAGCACGCGCTTGTGCCCGCCGGCAGCGAGCGCATAACCGAGGTTGGTGGCGATAAAGGTCGCGCCGCTGCCACCCTTGCATGAAATGAAAGCCAGCACCTTGCCATTGCCGTCGCCGCTGCTGCGGCGTTCAAGTTTTTCGGCTATGCGGTCCAGCGAGGCCTGCAGCGCTGGCGCTGTCACCGGCGCCGGCAGCACTTCGCGAACGCCGGCGCGCATGGCCTGCAACAAGAATTCCGGCGTCTGCTGCGGACACAGGGCAATGAAAGCCAGATGCGGATACAGGCCCGACAGGCGTTCGATGGCGGCCAGGTCGGCGCCTTCCTGGCCGGGGCGGTCAAAAATAAGCACGTCCGGCAGTTGCTGCGCCGAGTAGAGCTGCTCGACCGGGCCGGCGCTCGGCTCGACCTCATCGTCGGGGTTGCGCGCGCGTACCAGGCGCACCAGCTCAGCCAGAGTGCGGTCGTCACGCGAGATAATGGTGATTTTCAATTGGAATCCGTTTCAAGGGCGCGTGCCCACGCCAATGGTAAAAGCGGCCGGCTGCGGCGCCGGTGCGCTGAACGATTTCTGGTAGCTGTCATAAGCTGCACTGGCGGCCTGGCCGTCCATGCCGGCGACCGGATCGCGGTTGACCGGCGCGTTTGCATGCATGCTTTGCTGCACGCGCAAGGCGGCCACGCTGCTGCCGAACTGGCGGTCCAGGCGCGGCGTGGTGCTGCAGCCGGCCAGAAGCACGGTGAAACCCAGGCACAGCAGCGCAGGCGCGGCGCGGGTTGAGGATGGTTGCGGCATGGCGCTCTCCTATTTCACAGGTGTGGCAGCCGGCGCAGACGCAGGCTGAGCGCCCTCCATCTTGCCCTGCAAGAAAAATTCGCCGCGCGTGGGCGGCACGTAGGCATCGGTGGGCAGCGGGAAGTTGCTTTCCAACGGCTTGACCAGGTGCGGCGTGATCACGAACACCAGTTCGGTACGGTCGGTCTGGAAATCGCTGCTGCGAAACAGTGCGCCCAGTACCGGTATCTCGCCCAGGAAAGGCAGGGCCTTGATATTGGTGGTCACATTGTTCTTGATCAGGCCGCCGACGGCGAAGCTCTGGCCGTCAAACAGCTGCACCGTGGTGGTGGCGCGGCGCGTGGTAAAGGCCGGCAATACCGCACTGCCAGTTGTGCCGCTGGCGGTAATGCCGATACCTTCGCGGTTCAGTTCGGACACTTCCGGCGCCACCTTCAGGTTGATGCGTCCGCCTTCGAGCACGGTCGGCGTAAAGCGCACGGCAATACCGAATTCCTTTTCTTCCAGCGTGATCTTGTTGGTGCCGCTACTACTGTCCTGCGCCACCGGGATAAATATCTTGCCACCGGCCAGGAAACTGGCTTCCTGGCCGCTGATGGCCATGATGTTTGGCTCGGCCAGCACTTTGACCAGGCCATCGCGCTTTTGCGCGTCCAGCGTCAAAAAGTTGCCGTTCTTGCCGTTGAAACCATCGACCACGCTGGGGTTGCCCGACAGCAGATTCGACAGCAAGGTATAAGTCCAGTTGCCGCTGGTTGCGCGCGCGCCGATGCTGGCACCAAGCTGGTCGACCAGGGTTTTGGAGACTTCAGCGATTTTCACTTCCAGCATGACCTGCTGCGGTGCCGCCACCGACAGCATATTGATCACCTTGACGCCACCTGCGGCGGGCAGCGGTGCCATGGCGACCGGCGCAGCACCCGCGCCGGAGGCGCCTGCAGCAGCCGGTGCAGCAGTAATGGCCCCCGCTTCACCGAGGCCGCGCTGCGCATAGGCATTGGCCATGGCCACGATCTGGCTGGCCTTGACGCTATCGCTGACCATGCCTGACAACACGAGGGCGCCACCGGCCGCGGTGGCCTTGACGGCCGTCTCGCCCGGGAACGACGCGGCCAGCTGCGCCTGCAGGCCATCGGCGTCGACATCGACTTCGATATCGACAATCACCGGGCGCTGCTGCTTGTCCCATAAAATCAGATTGGTGCTGCCTGGCGCCACGCCCCATACATACAGTTCGCTGGCGCTGCCAAGCATGCGTGCACCGGCCACTTTCGGATCGTTGACAGCAATCTGCGAGACCGGCTTGCTCAGGCTGCGCAGGGTAGACTTGCCCACCGCAATACGGATCGGTGCGCCAAGTCGGGGAATATCGGCGCCCAGCGCCAGCGGCGCCTCGGCTGCCGGGGCTGCCGGGGCGGCCTGTACGGCAGCGCCACACAGCAGCAACAACAGGCTTGCAGGTACAACGGTGCGAAAAATCATGCTCATCGACTATTCCTGGCGAGATTTAGAAATGCTGGACGCTGCTGTCCATACCTTTAATGACCTTGACGCTATCGCCGTCCTGCGCCCTGGACGCGGCCGGGCGCGGCGCCGGCTGCCTGGCAGGCGCGCGCGGCGCTGCCGGCGCAGCGGCCGGGGCGACAACCACCGGCGCCGGTTCAGGCAGGCCCAGCAAGGTAGCCTTGGTGGCGCCGCGGGTATTGACTGGCGCCGGATCGACCTGGTTGCGCAGCACCAGCGACAGCTGGCCCACGCTGCGCGCCAGGTCGAGCTTTTCCACCTGGTCGGGCGACAATTCGAGCGTCACCGCATTGACTACCTTGGGCTTGTTGTCGTCGCGGCTCGATTCCTGCGCAACGGCCAGTACCAGTATGCGTTCGAGCACGATCTTGGAAATGGCCTGGCCGCCGCCACCGCCGCGCGCGCTGTCATCAGTATTGACAAGGATGTCGACAAAGTTGCCCGGCAACGCAAAGCCGGCCACGCCGACCACGTCATTGACGCGTACCGTCATGGCGCGCTTGCCGTCGGCCACGATGGAAGACAGCCCACCGGTGGCGCCGGCCGGCGCCAGATGGCTGTCAAGCACCGGCTCGCCGACACTGACGAGTGCCCGCGTGATGCGCCCGACCAGCGTTTTCTCATCGCTGGTAGCGCCTGGCGGCAATTCGGACGCAGGCCAGTCGATCAGGCGCAGCATTTCCGGCGTAATCTTGACGCCGACATGGATGTCGACCAGCGCCACCACCAGCTTCTTGTTCGAGGCGCCGCTTTGCCCGCCCATCCAGCGCGCCGCTACCAGCACGGCCGCGCCAGCGAGCACCAGGGCCAGCAATAACATCATCAGGGCACGCGTATTTCTCATCAAGTCTCCTCCGGCGTATGCACTAAAGTGGGGCCGCGCCGCTGCGCCAGGCGCTCCGGCGATGCTTCTGCAAGCGCTTCCGGCTTGCCGCGTTTATGCTCGTCGGCAAAATAATTGCTCCACGCCCAATCTAGCATGCTTGCGCTCAAGATTGGCGCAACACTTTCATATCGCGCCAGGTCGCGTATCTGGCGCAACAGATCGCGTGGATAACAGGCCAGCAGCGGCGTGTTCTGGCGCGCATGGCGCTGCAGCAACGCCTCGAAAGCGGCAGCATCGAACTGCACCTGGCAGGCTGTGCACGCCTGGCGAAATACCTGTTCATAGTTTGCCGCGTCAAGCGCCGGCACTTCGATCTTGTAGCCGATGCGGCGCAAAAATGCCGAATCTGACAGGCGTTCGGGCAGGAAATTCGAGGAAAAAACCACTTGCACGTCGAACGGCACCTGGAAGGTGTGTCCATTATGCAATGACAAATAATCGGATGCGCGGTCCATCGGCACGATCCACCGGTTCATCAGTTCCAGCGGCGAACAGCGCTGGCGCCCAAGATCGTCAATGACGAAGAGACCGTTGTTGGCTTTCAGGTGCTGGGGGGTGCGATACAGCCTCGTTACGCTATCGAAACGCAAGTCGAGCATGTCGAGCGTCAGCTCGCCGCCGCTTAAAACACTGGGCCTGCGCAGACCGCGCACCCAGCGGGCATCGAGCGGCAGCAACGAGGGCGGTGCACCGGCACTGACTGGCTCTGCCAATGGCAGGTGAACCAGCGGATCATAAATCGGCAGCACCTCCCCATCGACCATCAGTGCGTATGGTACGGCAATGACGCCGCCCAGCAGGCCGCCCAGGCGCTCGGCCAGATAGCTCTTGCCGCTGCCAGCAGCGCCGTGCAGCAAAATGGCGCGGCCCGAATTCATGGCGGCACCTAGCTGGTCCAGCACCTTGGCATCAATGACCAGGCCGTCGAAATGGCGCAGCAGCGCCTCGCGGGTAACGGGCGTACCGGCCGTGCTTTGCGCCGCCACCTGGGCGTTGTAGGCCGACAGTGGCACCGGACAGGGTCCGGCATAGGCGTTGCGCGCCATAGCGGCCAGGGCGCGCGCGCTGCCGCTTTCGCTCAATTGGTAATGCAGGTCGGCATCGGTGCCGCTGCCGCCACGGCGCGTCACATCCAGCATTTTTTCCTGGCGCATGAAGGCGACCAGCGGATCGGTCACGCCGGGGCCCAGCTTGAGGTGGGCGCTCAGCTCAGGCAGCGGCAGCTGGCCGCGCTGGAACAGCACCTTGGCCAGCAGGTCGACCAGGAACAGGAAAGGCAAGCCGGTTTCTTCGACGCTGCGCGGTGCGCGCAGCGTCGCCGGTGCGGGCACGCTGGCGGCGCTCAAAACAACTCCGGCAACACGCCTGCCTGAAACAGCGCCAGATAGATGATGGTGCCGGCGGCAATCGCGATGGCATAGGGCAGCTTGCCACTCGGCGCGGCAGGCGCATCGATATCGGGACGCTGCCCGGCAATACCACGCATCAGGCTGTTCAGCAGCAGCTGGTAGCTGTTGCCTGTCATCTGGCGCAGGCTGCCATGCCAGGCGCTGACAACCAGCGCCAGCACGCCGCCCGAGAGCAGGCTGGCCAGCACGGCGCCAAGCACTGCCTGCGGGCCGATCACGGCGCCGATCGCGGCCATCAGCTTGACGTCGCCGGCGCCCAGCGTCCTGAGCGCATACATGGGCATCAGCAGCGCCAGCCCCAGCATCCAGCCGCCCACTGCAGGCCAGAGGCCTATCGCCCCAGGCAAGGCAGACGCATTGAGCGCCACGCCAGCCAAGGCAGCGAAGGCCACGAGCCAGTTGGGAATGCGGCGGCTGCGCACGTCATGCCAGACGGCAAGTATGAGCAGACCGCCCAGCAACAGCATGGGCAAGCACGACAGGAAAGTTTCAGGCATGGCGCATCCAGGGTAGTCGCAGCAGTGAAAAACCATACAAAAATGGCCCGGCGCCAGCTAACGCTGGCCGGGCCACCGGGTGCGCCGCAAGGCGCAACAAGTACAGTTATTTCAGCAGGTTGCCGATGCGGGTGAATACGGTCGTCAGGCCGCCAGTCACGAAACCGACTGCCGTTACCAGCACTGCGGTCACCAGGGCGGCGATCAGTGCGTATTCGATTGCGGTAACGCCATCTTCTTCGGCGATGAAATTTTTGATGAAGTTCATGATAGATCCATTCAGAGTTAGTTTAACAAAAGGTTATTTGTTCACGTTCAGGAATTGGATCAGCTTTAAGGACCCTTGCAATGGTATGTCGTGCGAACAGGCACATGACCAATTCAGCGTTGCCGGCGGGGTAAGTTATTGCCCCTTGACTGTTCCACCAGTCTGGCTGACTCGTTGTTGTTGTCGAGTGCTGATGTAGCTATCTTACCGACGCCCACTATGACTTGCATCAAACAAAAGTACTTAATCACCAGTACAAAACACCTTTTCACACCAGTACATTTGTACTGCTCGCGTCATTCCGGCAGCTTGTCGAGCCCATGCTTGCCCGCAAAAACATACAGTTCAAGCCGGTTGGCCACATCAAGCTTCTGGTAGATTGTGGTCAGGTGATTGCGCAGCGTCTGCTCGGAAATGAAGGCGCGCTGGGCAATGGTTTTGTTCAGTGCGCCATTGCCCTCGGCCATCATGGCGATTATCTTGCGCTCCTTGGCCGTCAGCTGTGCAATCTGCAGCGCTATCCTTGCTGCCTGCGGGTCCTGCACCACCGGTGCCGCCGGGCGCGTCATCGCACCCAGCATGCGCTCGAACAGCGCCGGTTCAAGCACCATCTCGCCGCAATGTACCTTGGCGATGGCCGCAATCAACTGTTCAGCCGACGCATCCTTGCCCACCACGCCGCGCGCGCCGCTGCGCACTGCGCGGCACAGCTCGTCCTGGTCGCGCGTGCCGCTGAACATCAGCGCGCGCGCGGCACCGCCAGCGAGCAGCGCCGGCAAGAAGTCAACTGAACTGACACCGCCCAGATCGATATCGAGCAATACCACGTCGGGCAGCTTGTCGGCCGCCATGGCCAGCGCCGCCTCGATAGTGCCGGCGCTGCCCACCACGTGCATGGCCGGCTGCGCGCCGGTCAGCAGTTTTTCCAGGCCCCACAGCATGGTCTTGTGATCGTCGACCAGCATGACGCGTATGGCATTGTCCTGCATTCCCATGACTCCTATAAACTAAAGCAAACCCTACACGGGAATGGTAATCGAGACGGCCGTCAGGGCGCCGCCAGTATTGCCCACCTCGAGCGTTCCGCCCAGCGCCTGCGTGCGCTCGGCCATCGAGACGGGCAGAAAACTGCTTGCGCTGCCCTGGCGTTCGTTTTCCATCACGATATGGAGCATGCCGGCGCGCTTGCCCAGCACGATGCGTGCGCTGCGGGCAGTGGTGTGCTTGCGGATATTGCTCATGCCCTCATTGACGATCTGGAACACTTCGGCAGCCAGGCGGTCGCTGAGATGGAGCTCGCCCTCCACCACAATATCGATTTCCAGGCCAAAAAACTTGCGTATCTGCTCAGCCTGGCGGCGCAGCGCCAGCAGCAGTTCGGCCTCTTCGGGCGCGGCGCCGGTGCGCAGCGACTGCGCCACCTGGCGCAGGTCGACAATCACCTGGCCGCTCATCTCGATCAGTTTGTCGAGCTCGCCGATCAGCGGATTGTCGGGCGCAGCGCTGTTACGCAGTGCGCTGATGCCGTGGCGCAGGCCGATATAGGGCTGGATGGTGGTGTCATGCAGGTCGCGCGCAATCTTTTGCCGCTCGCGGTAGGCAGCGCCCGAGGCAAGCCTGTCGACCAGTTCGATATTTTCAATCAGGGGAAACACCTGCGAGACGACCTGCAGCAGAAAGCGCGCATCGGCGCGCGCATAGCGCTGGCATGAGGTGGCCAGGTAGATGCGCCCTTCTCCCTTGCGCAGCGGCAGCGGCACGCTGATAAAGCTGGCGCCGTCGAGCAGTTCAGCCACCGCCTCCCCTCTGTGCCCTTCACCATCGCCAAGGCGCTGCCAGCGCAGGCTGCCCTGCTCGAAACCCTGCAGATGCGCAGCAGCGCCCAGCCTGGACAGCGGCGAAGGCGCATACAGCACGCTCTGGCGCGCGCCAAAGGCCATCAGCGGCGCCACTGCGGTGGCGCCCATGACAGTGCTGCGTGGCGCCACCCCGGCAACTGCCGTACGCAACAGCCACTGTTCGCCAGTGCCACGCATGATCAGGGTGCAGCTGCCCGCGTGAAAGAACTGGCGCGTCTTTTCCAGGATGGAGTTGAGCGTGTGGTCAACGCCAAAGCGCGGGTTGGACTGCTGGCTGATATCGTGCAGCAGCGCCAGGCGGCGCTTTTGCAGCAGGCCCAGCCCGCCCCAGTAGGCAAACATGTAGCCTAGCGCCATGACAAAGATTACCCGCAGCAGCAAATCGGGCTGATCGAGCAGGCCGCCGCCAAACAGCGAGGCAACTGCCAGCAGCAAGGACGAGGCCAGCGTAATGCGCGTACCGGTTTCAAGCCCGTGCTGGAACGATGAAGTAAGAATGGCAAAGAAAAAAAACGGGAAAAAATAGCTGTCGCTGCCACCAGTACAAAACACCAGCAGGCCCGACCAGCAGACATCGAGCCAGTAAATCAGCTTGCCGTGCGAAAAAGGCTGGTTGAAGTGCGCCAGGATAAACAGCACGGCACTGTGAAGCACATACAGCAGCAATACCGACCAGGTCAGGTAGGCTGGCACGCCAATCTGAACCGGATTGACCAGCCAGGTCAGCAAGGCAGTCACCGACAGCAGCAGGCGCATGCCCGAGATCATGGCGACATCGGCATTATTGGGCAATGCGGGTACGCCAGTTTCGGCAGTTTGCAAATGCGGCAGCAACATGATGAAAACCCTTGCTTTTTACATATAGGATGCATTCCGGACGCCACACGAGGATGCCAGGAATTGACCCAGGTACAACACTATTGACTTGAAAGTACTACTATCTTCTGCTTGCTTGACGCAAAACAATATAGAATAAATTCGCAGGCGTTGCCAACGTGCACTGCCACACCGTGCTGATGCACGCACAAAAAAACCACACCGGCCAGCCCATGATCCGATTCCCATCCTCCTGCAGCCAGAAGCGCCACCAGCCCTGCCGCAGAGCGGATGGACAGCGCCAGCGCGGCGCCACGATTGTGGAATTTGCCATCATTGCGCCGGTATTCATCCTGCTGATGATCGGCGTGATCGAACTGAGCATGGTGTATTTTGCCAACCTGACGATGCAGCATGCCGTGCGCGAAGGCGCGCGCTACGCCGTGACCGGCCAGAGCAACCTGGACCCGAACACCTCCAGCCAGCAGCGCTACCAGGCCGTACTGCAAAAGATCAGGGACAGCTCGATGGGCATGTACGACAAGGTCGCCCCGACCGTGTCGGTCACCAACATGAGCGGTGGCAGCAACAGCGGCGCCGGCACGTTCGGCAGCGCCGGCGACATTATCGTGATCTCGCTCGATTGCAACTGGCCCATGGTCACACCGATGATGGCGGCCTTTTTCAGCAACGGCAAGGCGCACTTCGTGGTGTCGGCCACCATGCGCAATGAAAGCTACGGCGGCCTGTGATGCGAGCGCCACGCACCCCATCCAGGCGCGCGGCCGGCATTGCCGCCGTCGAGTTTGCCATCGTGCTGCCGCTGCTGGTGCTGTTGCTGCTGATGGTAGTTGACCTGTCGCGCGCCATCCAGGCCAAGATCATCCTGCTCAATATCAGCCGCGAAGGCGCCAACCTGGCCTCGCGCTCGACGGCAGACCTGTCCGGCTCCAGCCAGACCATCATGGATGCACTGGCCGCCACTACGCCGCCGCTGGACATGAACAAGCGCGGCATGATCTACATTACCAAGATCATGGGCTACACCAGCAAGTCTGGCCTGCGCAATATCGTACTGGAACAATACCGCTGGAACGCCGGCGCCAAATCGAGCGGCTATCAGCCTGCCAGCCAGGTCTGGAGCTGCCCGGGCTGGGACAGCAGCGGCACCTGCAGCAGCATCGGCAAGGGCGAAAGCGCGCCGGCAGTCGCGCTGATGAAGGGCCAGCTGGCCGATGGTGAACTGATTTATTCAGTCGAGACCTTCTATAACTTCGACCTGGTCTTCGGCGCCGCGCGCCTGGCCGACCCGACCCTGCCGGCCCTGGGCCCCAACCTGTACTCGATGACGGTGTTCTGATGCGCATGCGACCTCCTCAACGCCGCCAGGGCGGCCACGTGCTGCTGCTGGTGGCCCTGTCAGCGGTCATGCTGATTGCCGCCGTCGGCCTGGCCATCGATTCGGGCCTCGGTTACCTGATCAAGGCCAAGCTCAATGCCGCCGTCGATTCGGCCAGCCTGGCAGCTGCACGCGGCGTCACACTGGGCGACAACCAGGCGGCGCAGGCGGCCAATGCGCGCCAGGCCGCGCGCGAGTTCTTCGACGTGAACTATCCTGACAAATACCTGATGTCCACGCCGGTGCTCAATCCGGTCGGCGTGACCTTCGACAAGGGCACCGTGACGGTCGACGTATCGGCCACGGCGTCGCTGCCGGTCACGCTGATGGGCATTCTGGGCTTCAAAACGCTCGACGTGGCGGCGACTGCCCAGACCATCCGCAAGGATCTGGACATGGTGCTGGTAATGGACACCTCCGGCTCGCTGTCGGACAACGCCACAGCCGTACGCGCCGCTGGCGTGTCGTTCATGAACAAGTTCAATTCCACGGTTGACCGCGTAGGCCTGCTGCACTTTGCCACCGGTGTGCAGGTGGACCTGCCGATCAAACCGGTCAACCGCGGCTTTGACCGCACGCTGGCCACCTCCGCCATCAATCTGTTTGCCTTCACCGGCGGCACCAATTCCTCGGAAGGCATGTGGCAGGCGCGCAACCAGCTCAACAGCATCGACCAGGTCAACCGTTCCAGCCTGCGCGTGATCGTGTTTTTTTCCGACGGTTCGCCAGCCGCTTTTTCCTCGTATTTTTTCCCTTCCACCAGCGGCACCTGCCGGACACCGGGCTCGATCGCCACGCTGACCGACAAGCCCGGCAGCGCCTCGCCGCTGCGCGGCCTGTACCGCATGGACCTGACCAATACTGACCTGGCGCCAACGGCATCGTGCGATGTCGACCTGCTGACCACCCTGCCGGCCTGGTATAACCCGCACAACCCGCCCGCCAACGCCAACGATGTGGCCTTGCGCGAGTTCCCCATCGTCACCAATACGCCGCGCGTGGTCACCAGTTCGCTGGCAACGCCGCTGCTCGAATGGACCAATGTGCACCGCGCCTCGCGCAACCTGGCCGAATCGATTGCCGCCAAGGCCCGCCAGGAAGGTATTTATGTCTTTACGCTGGGCATGGGCGCTTCGCTGACGACGGCGGAAGGGCCGGACAATGAAAAAGGCGAGGACCTGCTGCGCTGCCTCGCCAATACCATCGACGCCAAGGCCAGCTGCCGCAAACCAGCCGAACCGCAAGGCCTGTACTGCTACGCCGCCACCGAAAGCGATCTGAGTCCTTGCTTTACCAGGCTCGCCTCGGCCATCCTGCGCATTTCCAAGTAAAATCCAGGCAACAAGCGCTGCTTTTCAAACCAACAATCCTCTGAACCGCCATGGGCTTTGAATACCGCATCATCGCAACACTGGATTGCGCGCAGCGCGCCAGCGTGGCGCAGTTGTTCGACCATGATCCACGCGCGCACTGCGCCAGGCCCGGTGGTACGGCGTGGGAGCTGCGCGCGCCCGGCAATAACGGCCAGATGCCCGACAGTACGATCAGCATGGACGCTGATGGCTTCGACTTGTGCCAGTACGCCAGTTCCCGTCCCTGGCATGGCCTCGATGCATTACATCATTTCCTGTTCAGTGCCGGCATCGACTTCCAGCTGCAGGAAGTGGACGGCTGACGCCATTACAGCGGCCCCTCCAGCATCAGGCGCCAACTGCGCCAGCTGCGGGTATCGACCGTGCGCAGCATGCGGCCGGTATCGTCTGAATAGGTGCTGCTCTCGGTGCGCGCGCGCGGTGCCAGATTGACGCCGGACAGGCGCAAACGCAGCTTGTCGCTGAAGCGCCACAGGCCATACACATCGAGCGTGCGGGCAGCGCCTGCCGTTTCCAGCAGTGCGCTTGACACGCGCGTGCGCGTGCCGCCCTGCACATTGAAGTTGCCCCCCAAGGTCAGTGGCCAGCGCGCCAGCCGATAATCGAGCCCAAGGTTGGCGCTCCAGGGCAGCTGGCTGGCAAGCCGGTTGTCCGGGCCGGCCACGGCGTCCAGGCGCGACCAGTTGCGCGCCAGGTTGGCGCGCAGGTCGATGGCGGGCGCAGTGGGCAAGAAAGTAGGCAATAAGGCCGGCAGCGGCAGTTTGGCTTCCAGTTCCAGCGAACGCACCTGCGCGCCGCCCTGGTTCGATGGCGTGGCCAGCCAGCGTCCATCCTGGTAATACACGCGCTCTATCATCACATCGT
>Ga0308158_10004109_pt1 | contig 12421 bp, 9 predicted proteins | sample PhyBR2_FD_201038 | JGI IMG/M metagenome (GOLD analysis project Ga0308158, IMG submission 201038) | Phyllosphere microbial communities from UC Gill Tract Community Farm, Albany, California, United States - DLSLB.R2 | ecosystem: Host-associated > Plants > Phyllosphere > Unclassified | place: USA...
GGCCGAAGTTGTCGCCCCCGTACAGATAGGTCACCAGCGGATCGGTGTTCGGGTTGGCGGTGATCGCCGTGATCTTGGCCAGGCCGGACGGATCGGCCACGCCGCTGCCCGAGCCGATACCGCCCGATCCGGTCGTCAACAGGCCCGTCTCGGCGTGGGTGATGTCACGGTCGCCCAGGTTCAGTACCTGCTGGCCGGTCGCGACATCGACCACGAACAGGATCCCCTTGCCACTGCCGCCGGACACGCCGTCCGCATCGGGAATATTGTTGTAGCCCGAGGTCAGGAAGGTGACCCAGCGCTGCTTGTCATTGCCGTTGGCATCCTTGCCGTCCTTGATGGTGCCGAACTGCGGATTGCCGAACGTGAAGCCCATCTCGGGCTGGTGCAGCGGGCCGGCGCACACGGTCGCGTCGGCGCAGATTTCCCACAGCGGCGCCGGTGCATCGGGATCGGTGACGTCCAGCGCGTAGTAGCCCCGGCCGCCGGCATTCAGCCCCGCGACCAGGATCGTGCGCCAGGTGCCGTTGATCTGCACGTCCGCCAGCTCGGGCGAGCCGTCGACCGTGAACTGGTGCTCGGTCGCGTAACCCACGCTGGCCTGGCGGTACAGTTTCTTCATCGTGATGCGCGGCATGTAAGCCCACATCTCGGTGCCCTTGACGGCGTCGAACGCATGCAGCATGCCGTCATTGGCCGCGATGAACACGGTCGGCTTGCGTCCGGCCTGCGCCGCCTTGTAGGCGTCGTAGCCTTCGGCCACGTAGCTCTTGCGCGCGCCGCGCAGATAGGCCGGCTTGGACGAGGCGATGTCGCCCAGCACCACGGGCTGCGCCGGCTTGTCCGGTTCGACCTCGGTCTCGCTCGGGGCGGAGTAGCCGCGCAGGATCACGTTGTTGGCGTATTGCTGGTGGCCGCGCAGCCAGTTGACGATCGTCTCACCGTTGTTGACGATCGCCTGGTTAGCGCTGTTCAGATTCGCGCATTGCGATAGCAGCGAGCATTTGTTGGCGAACCAGGCACGGTCGGCACCCATGTCCGCGTACACCAGGTCCTTGCGCGTGCCACTGACGGGATCGCGGTACCAGATCGTGCGCGTGTCGCTGTCGGCGGCCACCTGCTGGCCCACGGTCCAGGACGAGCTCCAGATCACTTTCTTCACGACCTCGCCGGTCACCGGATCGAGCACCCGCTTGGCCAGGTTGCCGGTCCATTTCACCGTGGTGAACGTCGACGAGAAGATGTCGGCGTCGTCCTGCGTGATGTTTGGCGTCGAGGTGGCCGCAGACGCCGCTGCGCCGGTGGCCTGGCGGATGTCGTTGAGGGCCTCGTTCAGCCCTTCGACCACCTGCTGCGGATCGGACGCAGCAAAGTACTTGCCGCCACCATTGATCGCCGCGTGCCACAGGTCGTCCACGCGCGACTGGTAGGTGTCCGACAGCGCCACCTTGTCGACCACCGGATCGGGCCAGCGATACACGCCGTCAGTCGTCCACGGACAACCGGCGCCCACCTTGTTGATAATGTTGTCGAGGTCGCCGCCCGGTGCGCGCGCGGTATCGTACTTCGGCTCGTAGGTCATGACGCCGTCCACGCCCAGGCCCAGGCCATAGGTGCGCATGTGCAGGCGCTTGTTGCGGGTGCCGGCCACGACCCCGACGTCGCCCTCCAGTTCGGGGCGCAGCGAATTGTCCCTGGCGGCCGGGGCGATCGTGTTGCGGCCGCCGTTGTACCAGTACAGCGCAACGTCGGCCAGCGACGGCTTGGCTTGCGCGCTGGTGTCGACGCAACCGGTGTCCTGGGTACAGAAGCGCGCCGGATCGTCCTTGTTGTCGTTGTTGACGACGTCGGTAATGCTGCCGCCGTTCCAGTAGCCGTCGGTCGTGACGAACGTGAAGTTCTGCTGGCAGGGGAATTCGATCACTTCGGCGCCCTGCGCCTGCTTGAAGATCCCCTTGTTGGCGAACATATTGCCCATTTCGTTCAGCGCCAGCCGCACCGGCGTGCCGCCGGCGCTGTTCATTTCGTACAGCGCCTTGTACCAGGCGGTACGCTCGCCCCCGGTGAACGACTTCGGATACAGTATCTGGTCGCTACCCATGTAGTCGGTCTGGTTGGCGGCGCGCTGCAGGCCCACCAGGCCCACCTTGTAATCTTTGTCCAGCGGCTGGAACGCGTGGCCCACGGCCGTCTTCATCATCTGGTTGCGCGACTTGTAGTAGGCATACCAGTTGGCGAAGTTGGTCATTTCTTCGTCGTAGGTGCAGTGCGTCTCGGCGCGGCAATCGGTACGCGCCTCGGTGCGTGGATAGGCGTCGCGTGTGGCCACGATATCGGTGCGCGTAAACACCCCGGTATCGACGCCGGAGACCGACGTCGGCACCTGATCGGTCACGGCTGCCACCGAAGTGAACGTGAGCGAAGCACGGTTGTTGATCGCACCAATGGTGGCAGCCGTTCCTTTGGCCGACAGCGGGCCCACCAGGCACAAGGCCGTCGATGGCGCCGCCGCGCACTGCGGCGTGATGCCGTTGCCGCCGACGTACGCCTTGACGGTGCCGCCGGTGCCGATTTCGGTAGCGAGCTGCGTGGCGATCTGCGCGGCCGAGCCCCTTCGGGTCAGCTCGAGGCCGCGACTGAACCAGGTCTGACCGGCGAAGCGCAGATTGGTCAGCACGCTGCGCGTGCCGTCACCGGCCGTGCCGCTGAACTGCAGCAGCGCCGTGACGCGGGCGCCCGATTCGACGATCAGTTCTTCGGCCGTGCGGCTGCCTTCCCTGACAACCTGGCAGCCATTCTTGTCGGACGTGCGCGGGCAGGCGATCGGAAATACGGCCAGCATGTTTGCCGCCGGCAGCGTGATGCCGAAGTCGGAACACGCAGGCGCCGTGCCGGATGCCGTCAGCACGCAGGCATAGAACGGCCTCGCCAGTCCCATTTTTGCATTGATCGACTTGGCCAGCGCGACCGCCAGCGCAAGCTGCTCGGCGGGCGTGTTGGTGCCACCCGTGACGGTCATCGCGCCATTGGTGATTTCCTGCACGCCGGCAGTGCTTGCCGACGTGACCCTGGTCAGCGTCAGCGTGCTGTCGGACCCGGAATTGTTGATGGTGATCGTGCTGTACCAGTTGACCGGGCGGTTCGGGTCGCCAAAGCGCGGGTATTTGTAGGTGCCCACGTACTTGGCCTGGCAGTTGGTCAGGCTCGTGCTGTCGCACCAGCGCACCGGCGCCGGCTTGCTGTAGGTCGTGTTGGGCGCGACGGCGTTCACGGCGGTCGATACGCAGCTCTGGAGCTTGCTGTCCCTGCAGTATTCGTTGACGTTCAGCCGGTAGTAATAGGCGTTGCCGGTGACGGCGTTCGGGCTGGTGTAGGTGCGGTTCGGATACGTGTAGCCGATCACGTTGCGGCGGCATTCGCCGGTACTGTCGCACCATTCCAGGTCGGGAAAGCCCGTGACCAGATTGGTCTTTTGCGAGGATGCACCGGCCAGGTCCCGGTACTCGAGGCTGAAGCCGTCAGTGGTCACGTTGGTCCAGGCGCTCGTCGTGGCCCGGTTCTGCTCCGGGTACGCGCTCTGGTCGGCCTTCACCGGCGGCTTGTAGCGCATGTCCGGGTTGTAGTACTGGCGGTTGAATTGCGGCGTGTGATATGGCACGTCGCCGACCGCGCATTCGCGCAGGCCAAGGGCCAGCGTGCTGCTGGCGCGGCAGGTCGTGTTGTCGTTGACGTAGTCGGGCGTGTACGTGTACGCCATCGAGCCGGAATCGTCGTACAGCAGCATCAGGTTCGGCTTGACCGTCCCGCTGCCGGTCAGGCTCATCAAAGGCATGGACGCCAGCGAGGTCGGCCCCGCCAGTGCGGGCGTGGCGCCCAGGCCGAGGGACAGGGCCAGCAGCGCCAGGATGGTAGTAAGAGAGTGTTTCATGCGATATCCATTCGAACGGCGATGCCTGGAGCCCGTCAGGCGCCAATCAGCACGACCATCTGGTTGATCACGTTACCGCCGCGCGCACCATCGAGACGGGCGGTAATGACATAGTGCAGCTGCGGCGAACTGGCATACGCCGGCGCATCGGACGCCAGGCTCTCGCCGATTGCCACCGTCGTGCCGAGCTTGACGGTATTGGCGGCGGTCTGGACGCAGCTGTTCTTTGGCTTGGGGTTATTGAACGGCCCGGCCGCCTTGCACAGGCGGTGGATCACGTACTTGATCTTGTTGCCGTCGGCATCCTCCAGCTCGACGCTGCCCTTCCAGAAGGCGCTGTCACGCGGGTTCAGGGCCGTGTCTTCCATGCTGGCGACGTACCCCTTGCCGGCATTGTCGGCGTCCAGGTCGGAACGCTTGGCAATCGCGGTTTCGCGCAGCCACTGGAACCCCGTGTGCAGGCCCAGGTCGACGGCACGGCTGAGCGTGGCGTCATACGCGAGGTTGGACGCGGCCAGCGTCGTGGTATTGCTCGAACGCAGCAGATAAATGCTGGTCACGAGCATGACCAGCATCATGATCAGCATGACCGGCAAGGCAACGCCGCGCTGGCGGCGCGAAACGATTCGGAACGTCATGCGGTAGGCCTCCAGCTTGCGTTACGCAGCGGCACGACGGACTCGAACGCGCGGTAGCGATAGCATTTCCAGTCGATCGGGTCGTCCTTGACGCCCAGGTCGAGCGTGACCGGGACGGCATCGATGCCGCTTGGCTGGTCCGTCTCGAACACGGTCAGTGCTTCGGTCGTCGAGGTGCAGTCGCCCCCGTTGGCCGGGCGCTCGGGGCGCTTGTTGCGCGCCACCACGGCAATGCGCAGCGCAGCAATGCGCTGGTAGTCGCCCGCGCCACCCTTCACGCCATCGCCGTCGGCATCGATCATGGTGTTGGACCACTCACGCACCTGCATGCCCAGCTCAGGATCGAAGGCGGCCACGGCGCGCGTGTCGAAGCCGTACTGGGCCTTGAGGGAGACGATATTGTCGGCCACGGCCTGGGCGGCCGCGCCGCTGCTGCTGCCGAGGTTGGTCGCGCGCAGGCGCAGGACACCGCCATCGACCAGCCAGGTGTGGAACGGCAGGTTGGCGCCGCGCCCCAGATTGAACACGCGGGTGGCGCTGCCGGGGAACGTGCGGCCAAGATCGCCCGTATTGAAGCGATCGGTCGTGCTGGCAAAGCCGATCGATGGTGCATCCTGATTCAGTGTCGAGATCTGCGCCAGCGCGCACTGGCCCACGCTGTCCTCGGGCGCAGCCACGATCACGTCGCCGACCGCAAAACCGTAGGGCGTGCGGTCCAGGGCGATCTGGTTGCCGCCGTTGTAATTGGTGGTCAGGCGCACGGTGGCCGTGCCACTGGTCGCGCTGCCCGAGTACAGCGTGAGCTGGTCCGGCCCGGCGTTGCCATGCACGATCACGGCGGCTGCCAGCGGGTGGATGGTCGCGGTGCCGCGCAGGACCGGCGTCATCGTGAATTCCTTGCTGTCGTTGAAGATGGTGTCGCACCCGGCCAGAATCGGGTCATTCAGGCCGTAACCGGCCTGTTCGGCATCGGCGCTGATCGAGAACATCGCCATCATCCCGTTCTGCATCGATTCGGAGCCGCCCAGCGCGCCATCCTTGTTGCTCTCGGAATCGGTCATCATGCGGGTGGCAAACATCACGGCCAGCAAGCCGATCACGATGCTGACCATCAGTTCCACCAGCGAAAAGCCGGCTGCCCGTGACCGTGCGGGTGGTATGCGGCTATTCATGCCGACCTCGACAGGTAGGTGACGATCCGGTGCCGGTTCTGCTCCGCCGTCTCGTTACGACGCCAGCGGATCTCCACTGCCACTGCCGTGCGTTTCGTGCCGGCGGCCGGGGTGACGGCAACGACGACGCTGGCATTGGGCAGGTGCTCCGCCAGCGCCGCATGCCAGTCCTGCAGCCGCGCGCCGGGGGTGGCGTCTTCGGCGACCGCATAGTCGCTCAGATGGTCGAGGTCGTTATTCATCACGCCGATCAGTTCATTCGCCGCGATGGTCGCTTCGGCGCGCATGCTTGCTTCGGCCAGTGCGGCCTGCGAATTGACTTGCAGGCCCAGCGTGCCGATCAGGCCGATGGCCAGGATCAGGATCGCGATCAGCGCTTCGAGCAGCGCGACGCCGCGTTGCCCGGCGTGCCCGGGACGGCGCGCCATCGGGCGCATGGCAGGTGGACGGCGCGGCATCATGGGCACTTGCGCGAATCGCCCGCGTCCAGGTTGGGCCGGCAGGTCACGACGGCCCCGGCCAGCGTCACGACGACGGCGCTGGCCGGAAAGTCGTCGGCGTTCCCGGCCGGCGTCAGGTCCAGCCGCGTCAGTGACGGCTTGGACGTGTCGATCCAGCCCAGCGCCGTGAAATAGGCCGCATCGGCATCGCCGTCGGGCGTGACCGTCAGCGCCGATGTGCGCGGCAGCGACGCCGCGCTGCGAAACACCGAGCTGGTCTTGACGGTGACGCCATTCGGAACGACGGCGGGCTTGTCGACATCCGACCAGCGCGTGCTGGCCGCCGTGCAATCGTCGCCCGCAACCGGGAAGCAGACGTCGGCCTGCCAGTCGCGCTGGCCGCTTTGCGCGTTCTCGGTAAACACCAGGCGGCTGCGTGCGTTGTTGGACAGCGCCAGGCTGCGCGCCAGCGTATAGCCCTCGGCATAGAACTGGGCGGCGCCGGTACTGGTGGTGGCGCCGAGCCAGGCGCGCATGTTCGGCACGCCCACCGCCATCAGGATGGCGAAGATCGCCAGCACGACCATGGTTTCAACCAGTGTGAAACCGGCATCGCGCGCGCGGCAGCAAGATCGGGTCATTGGGTACACGAGCCATCCTTCCGGTCGACCCAGCAATTGTCGCTCTTGGTCCAGCCGTCCGGTACGCCGGTGGTGGCGCGCTTGCCGGACTGGTCCAGCGTGTAGACGAAGCTGGCGGCGGCAGCCCGGCCGGTGGCCGTGAGCAGGTAGCCGCTGACGTCGGCGTCCTCGAGCTGGTAGGTGAAGTTGGCGGTGTCGGCCGGCACCTGGGCGAACTTGTCGTAGGTGCGGTTGTTCGACCAGAACTGTTCCAGCTTCGGCTGCGTGGACGCCAGCGCGCTGTGCGCCTCGACCAGGCGGGCGCGCGTCACGTAACTCGTGTAGGACGGCATGGCGATCGCGCCGAGGATGCCGATGATCGCCACGACGATCATGAGTTCAACGAGGGTAAAGCCGGACTGACGCTGCTGCATGGGGTTGCTCCTGGCCGAAAATGCATCGGTAATGTTTCCAGAAGGAATGATAACCCGGCTTCCTGTCATTTCCCTGAGGAAAGGCTGACAAAACCCTGACAAGTGCGCAGTTTCGGTATTTTTATCGGGTCCGGTTTGTCTGCCTGACATTAAAACGGACCACGACCTGCGTGCCGCCGCTGTCGGCATCGGTCAGTTGCACCGAAGCTCCGTGCGCCAGCGCGATGTCGCGCACGATCGCCAGTCCCAGGCCGCTGCCCGTCATCTTGTCGTCGAGCCGCACGAAGCGCTCGAACACGGCGGCGCGCCGCGCGGCGGGAATGCCGGGGCCGGAATCGACGACGGAAAACTGCGTCGCGCCGCCATCCACGCCGCAGCCGACCGTCACCTGCCCGCCTTCGGGCGTGTAGCGCAGCGCATTGTCGACCAGGTTGTCGATCAGATCGCGCAGCTGGAAGGCGTCGCCCGTCACCGGCGCCGGCGCCAGTTCGAAGCCGAGGTCGATCCCCTTGCGCGCCGCCTTGTCGACGAAGAACTGGATCGACTCCTGCACCAGCAGCGCCAGGTCGAGCGGACCGGATTGATCACCCGGCCGCCCTTCCCGCGCGCGCGCCAGTGCCAGCAGCTGGTTGACCTGGCGGATCATGCGCTCGTTGGCCACGCCCATCATGCCAAGCGAATGGAGCGTACCGGGGTCGCCCGCATGGCGCGCGTGCAGCCATTCGAGCTGGAGCTGCACGCCGGCCAGGGGCGTGCGGAGCTGGTGCGCCATATCGGCCAGGAAGTCGCGCTGCGCCCGCGCGCCGGTTTCGACCTTGTCGAGCAGGTCGTTGAAGCCGCTCACGACCGGGGCGATTTCATACGGCACGCCATCAGTGGGAATGGGCGCGAGGTCACCCGGTCCGCGCCTTGCCAGTTCGGCGCGGATGCGCGCGAGCGGCCGCAAGCCATTGCCCACCGAAAGCCAGACGACGCCGACCAGCGTGATCGTGCCCAGCGAGACCAGCACCACGAGCGAACGCACGATGGCGGCGCGCACGTCGAGGCGCTGGCGCAGCGTGCGCGCCACGCCGACGTGACGCATGCCCGCCGGCGTGGCCACGGCCAGCGCGACGACGCGCACCGGCTCGCCAGCGACGTCGGCATCGTAGGCCGGCGCACCGGGGCGCAATACGGGGAAACCCGGGGTTCCTGCCAGGCACCTGCCTGCCGCGTCGCGCACCACGAACCACGCGCGCTCGCCCGTCGCCGCAGCGGCAACGGGCGGCAGCGCGATGGCGCCGCCAGCGGCCACGCGCCCGGCGATGCCGCTCGCGGTATCCGTCAGGCCGGCGTCGAAGGCCACCTGGGCCGGCGTCCAGGCCAGGCCCGCAACCAGCGCCGCCAGCACGAGATTGACGAGCAGGATTGGCCCGAGCAGCCATTTCAGCAGGCGCAGGCGGATGCTGGTCATCGGCCGGGCCGCATCATGCAGCCGCTGCCGCTTCGAGCAGGTAGCCGAAGCCGCGGATGGTGCGGATCGCCACGCCGGCGCCATCGAGCTTCAGGCGCAGGCGTGACACATACACTTCCACGGCATTGGGTGTCACGTCGTCGCCCCACGGCAGGATGGCGTCGATGATCTGCTGCTTGGAGACGACGCGCCCGGTGTGCTGCAGCAGGTATTCGAGCACGCCCCACTCGCGCACGGACAGGTCGATCGTACTCTCGCCGATGCGCGCGCGGCGGGTGGCGCTGTCCAGAGTCAGGCGGCCGAGCGTCAGGACTGCCGACAGCGGCGCATGGCGGCGCGCCAGCGCGCGGATGCGGGCGATCAGTTCGGCGGTGGCAAACGGTTTGACCAGATAGTCGTCGGCACCGGTTTCCAGGCCGCGCACGCGGTCTTCCACGGCGTCACGCGCCGTCAGCAGCAGGACCGGGAGGACGCCGCCGCGCGCGCGCAGGCGCCGCACGACCTCGAAGCCGTCGATACCGGGCAGGCCGATGTCGAGGACAGCGACGTCAAAGGTGAATTGGGAAGCAGGAGCAGGAGAGGAAGCAGCGTCGGTACGCTGCAGGGCAGCGTCGGCAGCGATGCCATCGCGTACCAGGTGGACAGTCATGTCCTGCGCGTCAAGTGCGCGCACGAGGCCGTCGGCGAGGACCGCATCGTCTTCGACAAGCAATATATGCAGCGCGTTACGTAGCCCGTTATGCAGCCCCATTTGTAGGAATATCCTGTTTTGTGGTCAGTGAACATCACTGCCGGCACCCCGAATTATGCGATATTTTTTGTTTCCATAACAAAATATACCGTCTTTTTGGGGCAAAACAGGCATTTCTCCCAGTAGGACTGGACTGACACGTGATGATGCTTGCAACCTACACCGGGGCGACTACATGTCTTATGTGCGGCAACAGACGGTAGACGTAAAGTAGACACATCGCGACGAGGTAAGCACCATACGCCTCCTGAGTCGCTCCTGACGCACGATAGACCTAAGAGGACATAACATGAACAACACTCAACTTGCTGGTATCACACAAAAAGCAAAAAGCCAGAACCCTGCCACGAGTGAGGCACTGAAGTCCCAGGTCAAACCGATCGTCAGCTACAGCGGCACGCAACAGAATGAATTGCTGGCAGCACTGCCACGCCAGGATCTGGAAGAAATGTTCGACCATCTCGAACTGGTCGCCATGCCATTCGGTAAAGAACTGTTCGAGTATGGCAGCAAACTGGAATACGTGTATTTCCCGACCACCGCAATCGTGTCGCTGCTGTACGTGATGGAAGACGGCGCGACCACCGAGATCGCTGTTGTCGGTCACGAAGGCGCAGTCGGCGTGTCGCTGTTCATGGGTGAGCGCGCTACCTGCTCGGCCGTGGTGCAAAGTGCCGGTTACGGTTACCGCCTGCGTACCCAGTACCTGCGTGACGCCTTCAACCGCGGCGGCGCCCTGCCACAGCTGCTGATGCGCTACACCAACGCCCTGTTCGCCCAGATGGCACAGAATGCTGTCGGCGGCCGTCACAGCTCGATCGAACAGAAGCTGTGCCGCTGGTTGCTCGACCGTCTGGACCGCTCCGCAAGCAACGAACTGAAAGTGACCCAGGAACTGATCTCGATCATGCTGGGTGTGCGCCGCGAAAGCATTACTGCTGCCGCTGGCAAACTGCAGGACGAAGGCCTGATCCAGTACCGCCGCGGCAACATCACGGTCCTCGACCGTGCTGGCCTGGAAGATTACGCCGGCGAGTGCTACAAGGTCGCCAAGTCGGAATACGACCGCCTGCTGTCGGATGTCGCACGCTAAGATGTTGAATTAGGCTTCAACCCGGATTCGCTGCCCCTTGTGGCAGCGATTCTTGTTTACCTGGTCCTGTTGTCTGCATCAGGGCCGGCGGTGCGAAAGAACCTGGCGCCATCGTATTACCGTCCGGCGCCGCCGTCGGAATCAAGGCACGGACACACGTTCCCACGCCGTTCACTCCCCGCTCCACCACCAGCGTTCCACCCAGCAGCAACGCACGCTCGCGCATGCCCAGCAATCCATGCGACTTGGTACCGGCCAGCATGTTTTGCGGGATGCCGATGCCATCATCGGTAATTTCCAGGCCCCAGCCCGTCGGCTCACGCGTCAGGTTGACGATGACATTGCGCGCCTTGGCATATTTCGCGATGTTGTTCAGCGCTTCCTGCGTGATGCGGAACAATGCGATCGCCTGGGTCGGACCAGCCTCATCGACCTCGGCATCGATCAGCGCATCGCAATCAAGCGACGTCACGCGCCCATAGTCGGCGCAATAGCTTTGCAATGCGGCCGACAGGCCCATATTGTCGAGCAAACTGGGGCGCAGATTTTCGATGATGCGACGCTTGAGTTGCACGGTATCGACCAGGGTGCGGCGTGCGCGGCCCAGTTTTTCTGCCAGCTCCGGTTCGCCGGTGCGCAAGCGCTCGATGACCGTGGCCAGGTCGATGCCGATGGCCGTCAGGTTCGCCCCCATCTCGTCGTGCAGTTCGCGCGCCAGCCGTGATTTTTCTTCTTCCGACACGCGAATCAGGTGGCGCGACAGCACCGACAACTGCGCCGTGCGTTCCGCCACGATATGTTCGAGACCATCATTGGTTTGCTGGAGAGCATGTTCGGCATCCAGGCGCGCGACGAATGACCGCTGGATCAGCTTGTAGAAGAGCAGCAGCACGATGATGGCAGCGACATTGATGCCAACGCCAAACAGTGCAGCGTGCCGGTACTGTTGATAGAAACCGGCCGTACGCGACTTGAGCAGTTCGTTCTGTTCGCGCGTCATGATGACCACCTGCAGACGGATCTCGTCCATCTGCGCGCGGTCGTCCGATGCGGCAGCGATGGCGACGATGTCTTCCAGGCCACCCTGCCGGAAAACGTTGAGCGACTCATTGAGCAAGGCAAGCTTGCGCTGAATCAAAGCCTGCAGTTGCGCCAGGTTCTTGGCTTGCGAGGGATTGTCTGCAAGCAGCCCGCCCAGCGACCGGAACTGGGCGTTGATTTGCTGGGGGGCACCGCGCAGCGGACCAAGATAGACCTCATCGTTCGACAGGAAATAGCCACGCAGGCTGGTTTCGGCATCGGTGACGACCAGGTTCAGGTGTTGCAGTTCGTCGGACACTTGCGCGGTCTGCGCCTGCAGGGCATTCGCGGCGCGCAGATCGTCGAGATTGCGCAGCAAGAACACGCCATTGACCACAAGCAGTACCACGCACACCAGGCATAGCAACGACTTGTGAAGCGGCAGGCTACGGGCCGGGCGTGAGGCCAGAGTGGTTGAAAAGTACATCCAGACATCCTTTCACGCTGACAACACGGCCTCGCATTTTACCTGCAAGGACGCGTTGCTGCGCCGCAAAATGACCTGACGTAACTATTTGTTGCATCTCACGTTCATGCGTGCGCCCGCATCGGAACTTTCTGACGCACCAATGACAAAACGCGCCGAAGCGCGTTGTGGGACCAATGCGATATGAATAACCGCTGCGCTCTTAGTCGAGCAGATTGTTCTTCATTGCGTAATAGGTCAAGTCCGAATTGGACTGCAAGCCCATTTTTTCCATGATCCGGGTACGGTAGGTCGATACCGTCTTGATCGACAGCGACAGCGCATTGCCGATATCGGACACGGTTGCGCCCTTGGCCAGACGCAGGAACACCTGGAATTCGCGATC
>Ga0308158_10004119_pt1 | contig 12399 bp, 9 predicted proteins | sample PhyBR2_FD_201038 | JGI IMG/M metagenome (GOLD analysis project Ga0308158, IMG submission 201038) | Phyllosphere microbial communities from UC Gill Tract Community Farm, Albany, California, United States - DLSLB.R2 | ecosystem: Host-associated > Plants > Phyllosphere > Unclassified | place: USA...
CATCGCCGACGACCCATGTGTCGCCTTCTTCGCTGAGAAGTGTCATGCCTGGAGCATTTTTGGCGCGCATGGTGCGCACCGCAGCCTGGATGGCATCTTTTTGGGAAGCCGGATCGGCTTCCCCAATGGTCCAGGCGGTATCGAGATCGTGATGGTGGATGGCCACTTCAGTGATTCGCAGAGCCACGATGTCAGCGGCCGGGATGATCTTGCCGTGCAGGTCGACTTCTTCCACCGCTAGCTCACCAGCCAGGCGCTCGCACTGCTGGGCGAAGTAGGTGGCAGATTCCCCAAAAGCGGAAAGCAGTTCCTCGCGGGGCAGTGCGGCCAGCTGGTCGATTTCCGCGTTGCGGGCTTCCTGTGATGCGTATAGTTTCTGGGGTTCGCCGCTGATAGCCCAGTCAATAAGCTTCACCAGGGTGCGGCCGTTGGAGGCCAAGTGCGCGATGACGTGGGCGCGGCTCCAGCCCTCGCACAAGGATCCGGCAGCCAATTCTTCGGCGGACAAGGCCTGCACCGTAGCGGACATCATCGCAGTTTCGCGAGCAAGCCGGGCGAGATCCGAGTGCAATTGCGCAGTATTGATCATGTTGCCACCCTACCAACGCGGGCCTTGGCGCAATAAAGATTTCGTCATAGACATCCAAGTGGTCTGGATTCAGATCTGCACAGTCGTATTCGCCGTGGCTATTCCAGAATTCCATTGAATCGCGTCCTCCCAAATGTTGGGCAGGAGCACGGGATGGCACGTAGCCTTGAAAGTAAGCGAAGCAACGATGGGAAGCAGCTCAGTGGCGAAGAAAAAGAAGAAGCAGAAGCCCAAGCAGGGGCACCCGGCGCGCCTGCAAGGAGACGTCATCTCCATTGAACGGGCGAAGGTCAAGCGCGGTTTGGATGCGCTAGCCCCTCAATTCACCCGGTGGCTCGAAGCCCAGCATGGAGATAGCGAGCTGGCACCCATGGTTTTGGCCGCAGTGGGTGAGACCTTGAGCTACTACGCTGAAGTGATCGAGCTTCGCGGCGTCACCGACTTCGATCCGCCGCAGCTTTTCACGGTGCTGAATGCAACCATCGAATTTGAAGAGGCCGAAGACCCTGATGACGGCTCCGGAGAGCTTCGCGAGATGGTCTTCACCGCATGGACCGTCTACCTGGATTTCCTGCGTGAAAATGATCTGTGGCGGGGTGACCCAGCGGGTCTCGAATGGCTGCTTGAGACGATCAACTCGGACGATCCCTTCAGCGAGCACAGTGACGCGCAGTTGCTGGATGTTCCGGAGTCTGCAGAGGACGCCGTGGCTGAAATCGGCCAAATGCAGGTCTTGGAGATGGGACGGGTTCTCCTTGCCTGGGCCACCACCAAAGGCCATGAGCACTGGAACGCTGGCCCGGGCCCGAAGTATATTTCCCAAGCCGCTGAAACGGCCCGCGGGCTATTTTCAAAGGACATTGATACTTCAAGCCGTCAGCATGCTGCTTCTGTTGTGCTCTCCGCCCTCGAATCGGTCGGCGCGCTGGACACCGCAACCGGTGCTGTTCCGGAGCGCGGCAACAATGCCGAAGATCTCATGGCCCCCGGCGACGTAGCCAACTACGAGAGCAAGTACAGCTACCTCAAAGCCGTCCTTGATCTGCTGCTGGCCCAGCCTGAGCAGAGTGCCGGCGAAAGCCTTGAGGCCTGGGGCTTGTCCAACCTCTGGCTGCTCCAAGCCATTGATGGCCAGGCGCAGCCGGTGGCTGAAGATCGCAGCGAGGCGTTCTCCGAAGCAGGGTGGGCCGGGGCCCATCATCGCATGGAATTGCTGCGTTCGCTTGGCCTAGTGAGCCAGGGGCGGGCCTACGATATTCCGGGAATTGTCCGGCTAGCACTGACCGATCTGGATGCAGACGCCCAAGAACAAGCGCTGGGACAAGCGCCGGGAGACCAGTCAGTGGCCGATCCCTTCGGATTCTCGCTTGACGAGGAAGAGGAGCCCAAGCGCCTGAAGCGCACTGAACCGTATAAGGGCAAGGTGCTGCAGCTGAAGCTCACCCTGCGCGAAGCCAAGCCGCCGATCTGGCGCCGCGTTATGGTGCCCGCTGACTTGAACCTTGGCGATCTGCACGACATTATCCAGATCAGCTTCGACTGGTCCGATTCGCACCTGCACCAGTTCTACGGGAAGAACTACAAGGTCAGCTACGGTCCGCAGAACCCATATATGAAGAGCGATATCGACGAGTCGACGGTGCTGCTCTCCAAGCTCTTCAAACAGCCCAAGGACCGCCTGGCCTACGCTTACGACTTTGGCGATGATTGGCGGATCGGTATCGAGGTCGAGGACGTTCTCAAGTCCGATGACGGCCAGCTGCCGAGGTGCATCGGCGGACGCCGGATGGGCCCGCTGGAAGACACTGGCGGACCGTGGCGCTGGAATGAGATGGTCGAGGAGCTGAAGAATGACCAGCCATTGACCATGATGGAGGACGTGCTCCCTGAAGAATTCGCCGCGGTTCCGGGCGAGGATTTCGACCCTGCGGTGTTCAGCATCGAGGAAATCAACGAGAACTTGGACGCGGAGTTCTAGAACCGAACGGTTAGCCGCACAGGCTTTGGCTGGCTTTGCGATTGGTGGTTTTCACCGGTGACTTTTCCGGTTTCTCTACGCTCTGGTAGTCCTGGCCCAGGTGCAGCTGGACTCCGTCGATGGCGGCGGTTTCCGGCTTGAGATCCAGATTCAAGTCCTTGGCCAGGGCCACGGCGGTTTGCTGCGCCTGGTCGGTGTCGGCTGCCAGCAAGGTGGTAGCGCCCTGCACGCTGGCGGCATTGCCGACACCGGACACCGTGAACCCTTGTTCGCTGGCCTTCTTGGCGTAGTCGCCGGCGAGATTCGCGACCCGGGCAGCATTGGTGATGTGCACGGCTGCCGCACGGTCATTAATTTCCGACGCGGCATCAGCATCGGATTTCTTGCCGGACTTTGTGCCTGCGAGGGCGACCGGCGAGTCTTCCCGGAGGCTGGCAAAAAGTGATTCTGCGTCTGCGGAGGGGACTACGCGATTGCGGTTCTGCGGTGCCGGCGACCAGGGCATGGTCATGAAGGTGATGTCATCGGAAGGGACCGCTTGGGCCCGGGCTGCCAGGGCCGTGAGATCCGAGAGCGAGCTCAAGCCGGGGTCGACCGTCAGGGACGAGGTCGCAGCGTCCAGGAACGAGTACAACCGATCCGGACGGGCCAGCGTTTCACGGCTGGTCGCCTGCTGGACGATCGCAGACATGACCATTTGCTGGTGGCCCAGCCGGGCGATGTCGCTGCCATCGCCCACCGCGTGGCGGGTCCGGGCCAGAGCCAGGGCATCGGTGCCATTAACCTTCTGGTCGCCAGCTGGCAGGTCGAGCTTGGCCTTGGGGTCCTTCATGGGCTGCGGCAGGCAGACATCGACTCCGCCCAGGGCATCGACAATGGAGATGAAGCCTTCGAAATTGATCTCGATGAAGTGGTTCAGCTGCACCCCGGTCAGCGACTCAACGGCGGCCACCGAGCAGGCCGGGCCGTAATTCAGCGCCGAGTTGATCATTGCCACGCCGCCGGAAAAGGACCCATGCCCGGTGTCATCGCAGGCTGGCATGTCAACCAGGGTGTCACGCGGAATCTGCACCGCGTCGATGCGCTTGTTGCCTGCGGCCACGTGGACCAGCACCATGGAGTCGCTGCGGGCACCGCTGCCCTTGCCGAATCCGGAGGCTTCAAGGTCGCGGGTGTCAGAGCCAAGCAGCAGCAGATTGAGCCCGTGGCTGGAGTCGGGAGCGGCGGATTCGGAGCTGCGCATGGATGCTGTGGAGATGTTGCCCTGCAGCTTGAACCAGAGCCCGCTTGCGGCGACAACCAGGGCAATGACCAGTGCAAAGACGAGCAGAAGCGTGATGCGCCGGCGGTGAGGTCGGATTCGAAGCTCGGTCATCTAGGGGCCTCCTGCGTTCTTCATCTGGTCATGGGTCAACCTCCAGACGATCACGAGAGCCATGCACTGCGCCAATAGATTTGGCGATCGGATCCATGCATCGAAGCTATGGCAGGTCGCGCAGGCCCATCACTGCGCGGCTACCCCCGTGCCGGTGCAATGGCTCACAAGAAGTGCAAGAACTCTGCCAGCGCAGGATTCTGGAACGGGTCGCGCCGGTAGATCACGCCGATGGCCCGGCCGGTTCCAGCTGGCAGCGGCAACTGCTTTCCGCCATAGACTTCCGCCGTGCTGGCCATGGTGCGGGGGATCATGGTGATCCCGCCGCTGGCAATGCTCAGCGGCACCAGGGCATCGCGCTGCACCGTGGTGATGACCCGCGGCGGGGTGCAGCCAAGCGAACGGTAAACCTCATCGGTCACCTTGCGGATGGAGGTGGGCTGGGGCAGGCTGACCAAGGTCAAATTACTTAGCAGCTGCGCGTTGAGCTCGTTGGCGCCGTCCAGGCCTGCGGGGAGCACTGCCGAGAATTCCTGGTGGCAGACCAGTTGGGTTTCCAGGTCTGCGGGGACTGCGTGGCTGACACCGAAGGCCGCGTCGGCGCTGCCCAGGCGAATCGCCTCCACCAGTTCATCGTGGTCCTGGACGCTGAGGATTTCCAAATGCACGCCGGGATGCTTCTGATGGAATTTGCCTGCATACTCCGGCAGTACACTGCCAATGAGCGACGGCAGGCCTGCGATGCGCAGGGAACCGGTTTTCAGTTCCCTGGTCGAAGCACCCAGGGCGTTGATCGAGGCCAGCTCGTCGAGGATCCGGCGCGCCGCCGGCACGATGGCGCGGCCGGCCTCGGTCAACTGCATGGTGCGCCCCGCGGCCCGGAAAATTGGCAGGCCCAGGCCCTGTTCGAGGGACTGGATCCGGCGGGAGAGCGAGGGCTGCGAGATGCCGAGGATGTCTGCGGCCGCGGTGAACGATCCGTAGTCGACCACGGTGATCACAGCTGCGATCTGAGGCAGGGAGACAGCACTGAGGTCTGGTTGATTGGCCATAGCGTGAAGGTCCCCTGGAAGATGCGGCAGCAGCAGTACTACCGGAAAACGCTAGCATGGCCGCCTGTGGCCACCGGCTGGCGTGCGTCGCGGCAATGGGGCTCGCGGGTATTCAGTCGTCGGTGCCGTCGATGGCAGCGCCATCGGGAGTTGCCCCGCCCTCGTCGGTCCAGTCCTGGCCGACCTCATCATTGCGCGCAGGGTCGGAGATGGCGTCCGGCACTTCGGCTTCGTCCTTGTCCAGGAATACTTCCGGATTATTTGCAGTCATGCTTCCGTTCCTTTCGTTGGCTGGACGGCCAACCTAGCATCAGATGCGCGGTGGATGCATCTTCACCGGGCCCGCTTTGAGGAAGCAATCAGCAAGCCATCAGCCCGCGGTGCCTGCACCCGCAGTCGATTCGCGGATGACAAGCTTCGGAGTGAAAACGAACTGTTCGCGCACTGCGTCTGCGCCTGCCTCCGACTCGCGCAACAGCACGTCAACGGCGGTGCGCCCGATTTCCTCGGCCGGCTGGCGCACTGTGGTGATGGGGACAACCGCTGATTCGGCGAAGTCGATGTTGTCGTAGCCCACCAGTGCGATGTCTTGGGGGACACGGAGCGAACCGGACATCACGAGCGCTTGCAGGATGCCCAGGGCCAGCAGGTCATTGGCGGCAAAAACGCCATCGGGACGTTCAGCTGGATCCATGGCCAGGATGCGCTCGCCGGCGGCCCGCCCTTCCAGCACTGTCAATTGCCTGGTTGGCATATGCTGGAGGACGGTTCCGGCGGTGCCGGCGATGACCGACTGGGCTCCTTCGAGACGGTGCTGGACCTGCACGATGCTTTGCGGTCCGCCGACAAACGCGATCTTCTTGCGGCCAAGATCAACCAGATGCTGCACCGCGATGCGGCCGCCTTCAACGTCGTTGACCGACACGGAGGAGAAACTGCGGTCTCCGCTGCCTCGGTCAACCAGGACCACCGGGGTGCCAGCCTCGCGAATTTTCCAGAGGCGGCTCAGGTCGCTGTGCATGGGGGAGATGAGCACCCCGGCCACGCGCTGCTCGTCAAAGAGATCCAGCAGCTGCTGCTCGGTGGTGAGCGAGTTGTCGCTGGAACCCATCAGCACCGTGTAGCCGTTTTCCAGGGCCCGGTGCTGCGCGCCCTGGGTGACATCCATGAAGAAGGGGTTGCGCCCGTCGAGGACCACGAGCCCAAAGTTCCGGCTGTGTCCTGCGCGCAATTGCCGGGCGGCATCGTTGCGGACAAAACCGAGCCTTTCAATGGCTGCGGTCACCTTGGCCACGGTGCGTTCCGAGACCACCTCGGGGCGATTGAGCACATTGGAAACGGTGCCCACGGAAACTCCGGCTTCGGCGGCGACTTCCTTAACGCTGACGGCCACAGAGAATTCCTGTTCTGATCGAAGGTGCTGCTCTTGCGAGTATATCCCGGGCTGTGGCAGCCGGCTTAATGCAGGACCCAATTGAAAGGTTTCAAATCTTTTCAATGGTGATGGCAAATCCCGCTTGATCTTCCAGAGTAAAGTGCCTTACACTCAATATGCCGGGTGATTGAAACGATTCATTTTTTGAATTAGGGAATCGCCGGCACCACTAACATTGACGTTTGGCGCAGATAAGGAAAACCCGTGCGAGTTTGCTTCCAGCTACAAGTTCTTCCCGAGCTGATGGATCAATACATCGAACGCCACCGGGAAGTCTGGCCACAGATGCTCCAGGCCATCGAGGAGGCCGGGCGCCGGAACTACTCGCTCTTCCTGCGTGGTGACGGGCTGCTTATCGGCTACTACGAAACCGACGATGATCACGCGGCCCAAGCGGCCCTCGACGCCGATCCGCGCACCGCGGCATGGGAGGCGCAAATGTCGCAATTCTTCGTCAGCCTCGACGGGCGCGCAGACCAGCAGGCCCAACGGCTCACTGAAGTATTCAACCTCGAAGACCAGCTGGCAAGCCTTCCAGCAACCAAGAACTAGTTCACCGCATTGACAGAAATGGAGAGGTCTATGGGCGCAACGCTGAGCCCCGAGAACCTGCAAACCCTCAACCGGCTGGCCATCGAGGTCCCTTCGTGGGCCTACGGCAACTCCGGCACCCGCTTCAAGGTCTACTCCACCGCGGGCACGCCACGAGACCCCTTTGAAAAGATTGCCGATGCCGCCGAAGTGCACCGGCTCACCGGCCTCGCGCCCTCGGTGGCCCTGCACATTCCATGGGACAAGGTCGAGGACTTCACCGCGCTGCGCACCCATGCCGAAAATCTGGGCGTGCGCCTGGGAACCATCAACTCCAATACCTTCCAGGATGATGACTACAAGTTCGGTGCGCTGACCCACGAGGATCCAAAGATCCGCCGCAAAGCCATCGACCACCACCTCGAATGCATTGACGTCATGGATGCAACGGGCAGCCAGGACCTGAAGATCTGGCTGGCGGAAGGCTCCAACTACCCCGGGCAGGCCGATATGCGCGGGCGCCAGGATCGCCTCGCGGATTCGCTGGCAGAAATCTACGCCCGGCTCACCGGCGAGCAGCGCCTGGTGCTGGAGTACAAGTTCTTCGAGCCGGCTTTCTACCACACCGATGTTCCCGACTGGGGCACCTCCTACGCCCAGGTCGCGGCCTTGGGGGAGCGCGCGATGGTCTGCCTCGACACCGGGCACCACGCACCGGGCACCAACATCGAATTCATCGTGATGCAGCTGCTGCGCCTGGGCAAGCTGGGCTCCTTCGACTTCAACTCGCGCTTCTACGCCGACGATGACCTGATCGTCGGATCCGCGGATCCATACCAGCTCTTCCGCATTATGGCCGAGGTGATTCGCGGTGGCGGGCTGGAGGAGCAGAGCACCATTTCCTTCATGCTCGACCAGTGCCACAATGTCGAGAACAAGATCCAGGGACAGATCCGCAGCGTGCTCAACGTCCAGGAAATGACCGCCCGCGCCCTGCTGATCGACCGTGTCGCACTGACCGAGGCGCAGATTTCCGGGGACGTGCTGGCCGCCAACGAGATCTTCATGAACGCCTTCTACACCGATGTCCGTTCGGAACTTGAAGCCTGGCGAGCCGAACGCGGCCTGCCAGCAGACCCGATGGCGGCCTTCCGCTCATCGGACTACCAAAACCGCATTGAAGCCGAACGCGTCGGCGGAGTCCAAGCAGGATGGGGAGCATAAATGCGTATCGCAGCAACGAAGCGCGGCATCTCCGGATGGAAAGCCACCATCGCGGTGGCGATGAGCAACTACATCGAGGCCGGCGCCATTATCGCCCTGGCCACCAGCCTGAGCCTGTGGCAGTCGGCATTCGGATTCGATGACGCGCTGGTCGGGGTGATCGCCGCGGTGTCCGCCAACGCCTTTGGCGCGGCGCTGGGCGCCATGATCGGCGGCCCATTGTGCGACCGCCTGGGCCGCAAATTCATCTACACCTATGACCTGATGGTCTTCATGATCGGTGCCTTGCTGATCACCTTCACCTTCAACACCACGCTGCTGGTGGTGGGCGTGGTGCTCATGGGCATCGCTGTGGGCGCTGGCGTCCCGGCTTCCTGGACCTACATCGCCGAAGAGGCGCCCGAGGAATCACGCGCAGCCCATGTGGGCACCGCTCAGCTGGCCTGGTCCTTTGGCCCGGCCGTGGGCTTTGCCCTGGCCATCATGGTCGAGCCGATGGGCGTGAGCGGATCGCGGCTGATCTTCTTCCACCTGTTCATCGTCGCCGCGGTCACCTGGTGGGTCCGTCGAGGCCTGCCGGAATCCACCCGCTGGAAAGAGCAGCGGGCCGCCGAGCTGGCCAATGGAACCAAATTGTCCTTCTTCTCCGGCATCCGCGGATTGCTGGCCGAACGCAAGAACTGGTCGGCGCTGCTGTTCCTGATCGGTGTCTACGGACTGTGGAATACCGTGGCGGGCCAGGCCGGAATCTTCCAGCCGCGCGTCTATGAAGCGGCCGGAGTTGAATCGGCCACCCAGCAGAACCTGCTCCAAGTCCTGGTCTGGATGCTGACCGCCGCGGCCACCTACTTCGGCTTCATGAAATATGGCGACCGGGTTTCGCGCCGCTGGCTGTACTTCGCCGGGGCCTTGCTGGGCATCGTGGCCTGGGCGGTGCTGATCTTCGTTCCTCCCGGAGCGTTCTCGCTATTGTTCTACGCGGTGGCCTGGGGTATTTCAGCCGGCATCGGCGCGCAGGCCTTCTATGGACTGTGGACCGCAGAGCTGTTCGCCACCACTTACCGCGCCAGCGCCCAGGGCATGTTGTTCATGCTCGCCCGCGTCATGGTCGGCCTGCTCTCGCTGGTCTTCCCGGTGCTGCTCACCAGCATGGGCCTGGAAAAGCTCGGCCTGCTGATCCTGGGCCTGCTGGCCGCAGCCCTGCTGATCGGAACCATCTGGGCTCCCGAAACCCGCGGCAAGTCCCTGGAAGAAATTGAAGTAGCACGCTACGGCAAGCTGGTCGCACCCCACAAGGTCGACGCGTAAGCGCCTGCGTGGATCCCCGAGAAGAACTACCGAGAGAATCATGACACAAAGCATCGCATCAACGGGCACCAGCACGGCAGCTCAGCTCATCGAGCGCTCCAACCGTTTGGGCCAAGACAAGAAGAACACCAATTACGCCGGCGGCAACACCTCGGCCAAGGGCAGCGCCATCGACCCGGTCACCGGGGAGAGCGTCGAATTGCTGTGGGTCAAGGGATCCGGTGGCGATCTGGGAACGCTGACCGAAAAGGGCCTGTCCACGCTGCGCTTGGACCGGATGCGTTCGCTGGTTGAGGTGTACCCCGGCGTGGACCGCGAAGACGAAATGGTGGCAGCATTCGACTACTGCCTGCACGGCAAGGGCGGCGCAGCCCCCTCCATCGACACCGCCATGCACGGGCTGGTCAATGCCAACCACGTCGACCACCTGCATCCTGACTCCGGCATCGCCATTGCCACCGCCAAGGATGGCCGGGAACTTACGGCCAAGATTTTCGGCGGCAAGGTGGCTTGGGTGGACTGGCGGCGTCCAGGCTTCCAGCTCGGGTTGGATATCGCGCGGATCAAGGAAGAGAATCCACAAGCTATCGGCTGCATTCTGGGCGGCCACGGAATCACGGCCTGGGGCGATACCAGCGACGAGTCCGAAGCTAATTCGCTGTGGATCATCGACACCGCTGCCGCATACATCCAGGAACATGGGGCGCCTGAGCCATTTGGCGCAGTCGTTCCAGGCTTCGAGGCCATGCCTGACTCCGAGCGCCGAACCCGGGCCGCGGCACTGGCCCCGACCATCCGCTCCCTGGCCAGCGCCGACAAGCCAATGGTCGGCCACTATTGCGATGATCAGCGGGTCCTGGACTTCCTTTCCCGCCAGAAGCTGGCGCAGCTCGCGGAACTGGGCACCAGCTGCCCAGATCATTTCCTGCGGACCAAAATCAAGCCATTGGTCCTGGATCTGCCGGCTTCGGCCAGCATCGAAGAGCAGCTGGAGCGGCTCAACGAATTGCACGTGGAGTACCGCGAGGACTACCGGCGCTACTACGAGACCCACAAGGACGAGAACTCCCCGGCCATGCGTGGCGCGGACCCATTGATCGTTCTGGTTCCCGGCGTGGGCATGTTCTCCTACGGTGCCAACAAGCAAACCGCGCGGGTAGCCGGCGAGTTCTACCTCAACGCCATCAACGTCATGCGCGGCGCCGAAGCGCTGTCGAGCTACACCCCGATTTCGGATGCGGAAAAATTCCGCATTGAATACTGGGCGCTGGAAGAGGCCAAGCTGCAGCGCATGCCCCAGCCCAAGTCCCATGCCGGGCGCATCGCACTGGTGACCGGGGCCGCTTCGGGGATCGGCAAGGCCGTGGCCAAGCGGCTTGCTGCCGAAGGCGCCTGCGTGGTGATCGCCGATCTCGACTTGGCCAAGGCGCAAGCTGCGGCCGCTGAATTGGGCGATGCGGATGTTGCCGTCGGCGTGGCCGCCAATGTGGCCGATGCCGGCGCCGTGCAGGCGGCTATCGATGAAGCCGTTTTGGCCTTTGGCGGACTGGATCTGGTGGTCAACAACGCCGGCCTGTCACTGTCGAAGCCGCTGCTGGAGACCACGGAAGCTGACTGGGATTTGCAGCATGACGTCATGGCCAAGGGCTCGTTCCTCGTCTCCAAGGCCGCCGCCAAGGTGCTGATTGAGCAGAAGCTCGGCGGGGACATCATCTACATCTCGTCCAAGAATTCAGTTTTTGCCGGCCCGAACAATATCGCGTACTCCGCGACCAAGGCGGACCAGGCGCACCAGGTGCGATTGCTGGCCGTTGAACTGGGCGAGCATGGTGTCCGGGTGAATGGCATCAATCCAGATGGCGTCGTTCGCGGTTCAGGGATCTTCTCCTCGGGATGGGGCGCCCAGCGCGCCGCGACCTATGGCGTAGCCGAAGAAGACCTGGGCCAGTTCTACGCAAACCGCACGATCCTCAAGCGCGAGGTCATCCCGGAAAATATTGCCGATGCGGTATATGTACTGACCGGACCCGAATTAGCCCGCACCACAGGGTTGCACATTCCAGTGGATTCTGGGGTTGCTGCAGCGTTCCTGCGATGAGCCAGAAAGAAACGGGAACCCCGGTCGCAGCCATTGACCTGGGCGCCACCAGCGGCCGGGTCATGATTGGCGAGCTGGTGGACGGGAAGGTCCAGCTGACCCTCGTCCACCGATTCGCCAACGGGCCGGTGCCCTTGGCCCGGCTGCAAGACGATGCCCCGGCGCAGGCATTGGCCTGGGATATCGACGAGTTGTGGTCGCAGATCCGCCAGGGGCTCAAGAAGGCCTTTGAACTGCGCCCGGACATTTCCAGCATCGGGGTCGACTCCTGGGCTGTGGACTATGCGCTGCTCAATGATGGGCAGCGCCTGGGGCAAGTGCGCCACTACCGGGATCCGCGCAATGAGCTCGCCGTTCCCGACCTGGAACACAAGTTCAGCCGGGTCGAGCTTTTCGAACGCAATGGGCTGCAATTCCTGCCGTTCAACACCGTGTACCAGCTGCAGGCCGAGCAGCAGGATAGCCGTTTGGAATCGGCAGACCAGCTGCTTCTCGTGCCCGACTACGTCAACTGGCTGCTGACCGGCCAGGCTCGCTGCGAGTGGACCAATGCTTCCACTACGGGGCTGCTTAACCAGCGCACCGGTTCCTGGGATGAGCCACTGGCGCAGGCGCTCGGGGTTACCGGCAAGCTTGCCCAGATGGTGCATCCGGGAGAGGAGGTCGGTGCCTTGCGCCCCGCGCTGGCCCGGGAATTCGGCGCCGCAGGCTCTGTGCAGGTGGTGGCCGTTGCTTCGCACGACACCGCCAGTGCCGTCGCGGCGACCCCGCTAACGGGGGAAAAGTCAGCGTACATCTCCTGCGGGACC
>Ga0308158_10004121_pt1 | contig 12399 bp, 13 predicted proteins | sample PhyBR2_FD_201038 | JGI IMG/M metagenome (GOLD analysis project Ga0308158, IMG submission 201038) | Phyllosphere microbial communities from UC Gill Tract Community Farm, Albany, California, United States - DLSLB.R2 | ecosystem: Host-associated > Plants > Phyllosphere > Unclassified | place: USA...
CCAATCGGACCGGATGTGACCGGCCGTGCACGGCGGCGCGGAGCATGGCTGCCAGCGCGCTTAGCATTTATTAGTAATCATGCTTACTATGTTGTCTCCCGGGTTTCGAGGAGGACGGGCATGGGAGTCACCATGGGCGGCCCCGCGTTCGTTCCCGTCAGCAGTGCGGCAGACCAAGGAGCAGCATGAGAATCCCGGAAACCAGAGGACCCGTCAGCAGCGCACTGCTCGAGGTCCTGGCGCAGGCTCCGGCCACCGCCGGGCAGGCCCTGGACGGGCTGCACTCCCTGGTGGTGCCGCAGCTCGCCGGAACCGGCGACATCATTACCGACGAGGACATCCAACTCGCGCTTTCCTGCCTCTACGAACTTCATTACTCCGGCCTGGACGGCGTTTCAGACGGCTGGGAGTGGGAGCCGGCGCTGATCAGCGTCCGGCGGCTGATCGAGGAACCATTCGAAGCGGCACTGCGCGCTGCCGCATACCAGGCCGCCGGAAACTTCGAACTGCCCGGCGGGGTTGCCATGACCAGCGACGCCGTTGCCGACGTCCTCTTCGGCCTGGCCGCCACGGACACCGGTCCCAGCGTCTCCCGCTACATGGCCAGGAAAGCCACGCTGGACCAGCTCAAGGAGTTCCTGGTCCACAAATCCATGTACCAATTGAAGGAAGCCGACCCGCACACGTGGGCCATTCCGCGGCTCAGCGGCCGGGCCAAGGCAGCCCTGGTGGAAATCCAGGCGGACGAATACGGCGGCGGGCGGCCTGAGCGGATGCACAGCGCGCTGTTTGCCCGGACCATGCGCGGCCTGGGCCTGGACGACAGCTACGGTGCGTACGTGGACGCCGTCCCCGCCATCTCCCTGGCTTCCGTCAACCTCATGTCGCTTTGCGGCCTGAACCGGCGGCTTCGCGGGGCCATCACCGGGCACCTGGCAATCTACGAAATGACTTCCTCCCAGCCCAACCGCTTTTACGGCAACGGATTCCGCCGGCACGGCTTCGGGCCGGACATCACCCACTACTTTGACGAGCATGTAGAGGCCGACGCAGTCCACGAACAAATAGCGGGACGCGACCTCGCCGGCGGCCTGGTGGAAGCCGAACCGCAACTGCTTGCCGACGTCCTGTTCGGGGCCACGGCCGCCATGGCCATCGACGGCCGCCTTTCCGCCCACCTGATGTCGTCCTGGGAAGCCGGGCAGACGTCACTCCGGGCGGCCGTCCCGGCGGCAGCGTGACAGGCGCGCCATACCTTGTCATCGCCGACGACGACGTCCGCTACACGCGCCAGGCCCTCGCCGCCGTCGTCCATCACCTGGGGTCCGCTGACGTGGTAAGGCCGCAGAACTACTTCGTGCCCCTCCCCTGGCACGCCCGGTGGGACACGGCCCGGACCCTGCTCAACCGCGCGTGGTCGGCCGACCACCCGGGAACGCTCGGGGTGCGCCGTGACGCGCTGCTGGCCACCGGAGGGTATGCCGGCGTCCTGTTGGAAAACCTTGAGCTCATCCGGACCATCAAGGCCGCCGGCGGAAGGGAGCGGATCCTCCCGGACCTGTTCGTGGCCCGCAGGCCGCCCACTGCCCGGCACTTCGGTATCCCCTACGCGGGCAGCGTGATCAGGACAGCGGCGCACTCGGAGGCGGAGCTCCGGCGGCGCCACGGCGGCAGGCTCCAGGGCGTCCCAGGCAGAGGCGTCCAGACAGACCAGGAACAACAACGATGGGTGCGGTGCAGGCATGAACCCCGAACAGCATGAAACAGGCGCAGACGTGGACCAGATGCATGTGGACCAGGTACATGAGGAGCAGGACCCTGCCGCGGGTTCGATCGTGGTCTGCCCGGACGGGCCCCTCATTGTGCGGGGTGAGTTTGAGATCGTCACCCCGTCCGGTGGCGCCGTGCCCCGGGACCGGAAAACGGTGGCCTTGTGCCGGTGCGGGGCGTCCGCCATCAAGCCGTACTGCGACGGCACGCACAAGATGATCAAGTTCCGCACCGAGCCCCCGGCCGCCTAGCCAGCTGGCGGGTTAGCCAGTCCAACAAGCCGCACCAGCCGGCCACGCCCTTGCCCGACTCATGCCGGGACGGCGGCGGGTGTACGGCTAGGCTGGAGGCAGTCCGTTTTCCGCCCGCAAGGAGTACTACGAATGAACCTTCTCATCAAGCTGCTCGGGACCGGTGTGAGCCTCGGCGCAGGCCTGGCCGGCACCAAGCTGGTCAACACCATCTGGGAAAAGACCACCGGACAGAAGCCGCCCAGCGGCAAGCACGAGGACGTCCCCACCAGCCTGCGTTCGGCGTTGACCTTTGCGCTGATCTCGGCGTCGGTCAGCGCAATCATCCAGGTCCTGGCCAACCGCGGCACCCAGCGTGCCATTGCCCGGTTCGCCAAGACCCAGGACATCGTCTAGCTCTTCCTCAACGCTTCCGGCCGTCGTCGGGGCTGTCCTTCAGGGCAGCCTCGGCGGCGGCTTTTTGCACCACGGCCTCCAGCTCGTCGGCGGTGAGCAGCTCCCGGTGCAGGTGCTTGGTCCGGTAGCCGGCGCGGCCCACCATGTGGGCGGACACGGGCACAGTCAGCAGCTGGAAGATCCAGGCCACCACCAGCACCGGCCAGACCCACCACGTCCGCATCTGCAGCCCAATCGCGGCCAGCAGCAGGAACAGGCCCAGGACCTGGGGCTTGGTGGCCGCGTGCATGCGGCTCAGAAGGTCAGGAAAACGGAGCAGCCCGATCGCGGCGCCCAGGGACATGAGTGCCCCCACCACCATGAACACGGCAGACACCAGGTCGATCCAGGCGTCAGGGCCGGAGAAGTCAGGATTCATCAGGCTTCACCCTCCGGTCCGCCACGAACCTGGCCACCGTCACGGACCCGATGAAGCCGATGACGGAGATGGCCACCACCAGCATCAGGTTGTTCAGGTGCCGGTTCACGGCCATGTCGATGCACAGCGCCCCGCCCAGGATGGCCAGCAGAACGTCGGTGGCGAGCACCCGGTCCAGCAGCGAAGGTCCGCGGGCGATCCGGATGATGGCTGCGGCCGCGGCCAGCGAGAAGATGACGGCTGTAACAGCCAGGACTACGTGCATCATGCGGCGGCCTCCATCCGGACGGCTTCAAGTTCTTCCCGGCTGCCCATGATGCGGATCAGGCCGGCTTCAATGGACCGCACTTCGTTCCGCAGGCCCTCCACGTCTTCCGGGGAGGTGATGTTGAGTGCGTGCAGGTAGAGGGTGGACGTGGAGCGGTCCACCTCCACCACCAGCGACCCCGGGATCAGGGAAATGACATGCCCTGTTGCGGTGACGATCAGGTCCTGGTGGCTGCGCAACCGTACGGCGACGACGGCGTTGGTCACCTTGGGCCCGCGGACCGTGGCGAGGTAGAGAACCTGGGCGCTGGCCACCACCACCTTCCACAGGAACACCAGGGCAAAGGGCACGGCGTAAAGGATGCTGAAACGGCCGCTGAGCTCCACCGGCGGAAGGTAGAAGAGCCGGGCCACGCCCACGGCCAGCAGGGCATCGAACAGCAGGTTGCCAGGGCTGAAATCCTGCCAGAGGGCGCCCCAGACAATCACCAGCCAGACCAGGAGCGGCAGTTCCTGGCGCAGGGAAATGCGTTTGCGGCTCATCGCGTTCCTCCCCCGGTGTTTGTCCCGCCAGTGGTCCCGCCCGTGGCTCCCGGTACAGCGGTACCCTCACCCAGGACCGCATGGATGTATGGGGTGCGGTCGAGCATGTCGCGGGCGGCCCGGTCCGACAGTCCGAACAGCGGCCCGGCGAAGACGGTGAGGGCAACGCCGAGCACCACCAGGCCCGCGGTGGAACCCACCATGGTGCGGGGCAGGAGGGTCACGGTGTTGTTGGCCTTGGCTCCGGGCCCGGAAGCCCTCGCCCCGGGCGCGGCGAGCAGCACCGGATCCGGATGTTCGGCGTCGGTTGGACGGCGCCAGAACGCGCGGTTCCATACCCTGGCGATCGCCAGCAGCGTCAGGAGGCTGGTCACCACACCGCCGATCACCAGCGCGTAGGCCAGCGGGGTGCCCAGTTCGATGCCGGCCTGCAGCAGCCCCACCTTGCCGAGGAATCCGGAGAACGGCGGGATGCCGGCCAGGTTCATGCCGGGGATGAAGAACAGCAGGGCCAGCAGTGGCGACAACTTGGCCAGGCCGCCCAGCCGGTCCACGGAGGAGCTGCCGCCCCGGCGTTCAATAAGGCCGGTCACCAGGAAGAGACTGGTCTGGATGGTGATGTGGTGCGCCACGTAGAAGACCGCCGCCGCCAGCCCCACCGCCGAGGACATGGCCAGCCCGAACACCATGTAGCCGATGTGGCTGACCAGGGTGAATGAGAGCAGACGTTTGATGTCGCTTTGGGCCAGCGCGCCCAGGATGCCCACCACCATGGTCAGCAGCGCCGCCACCATCAGGGGCGTGTTCAGGGTGTCGCCGGGGAACAGCAGGGTCTCGGTGCGGACCATCGCGTACACGCCCACCTTGGTGAGCAGGCCGGCGAACACCGCGGTGACGGGCGCCGGGGCCGTGGGGTAGGAGTCCGGGAGCCAGAAGGACAGCGGGAAGACGGCTGCCTTGATGCCGAACGCCACCAGCAGCATCACGTGCAGGAGGGTCTTGGTGCCCTGGTCCAGTTCACCCAGCTTGATGGCCAGGTCCGCCATGTTGACCGTTCCGGTGGCGCCGTAGACCATGGCGATGGCGATCAGGAACAGCACGGAGGACACCACGGACACCACCACGTAGGTGACGCCGGCCCTGATGCGCGGCCCGGTGCCGCCCAGGGTCATCAGCACGTAGCTTGCGGTAAGCAGGATCTCGAAGCCGACGTAGAGGTTGAAGAGGTCCCCGGACAGGAACGCGTTGGACACCCCGGCCACCAGGATCAGGTACGTGGGGTGGAAGATCGAAACCGGAGCGTCCTCATCTCCGTCGGCCATGCCCTGCCCGGTGGCGTAGACCAGCACGGCCAGGCTCACGGCGGAGGACACCACCAGCATCAGCGACGAGAACTGGTCCACCACCATGACGATGCCGAACGGCGGCACCCAGCCGCCGAGGGTCACCGCGGCAGTGCCCCCGTTCCAGGCGGACGCCAGCAGGAGGCATTCAAGCAGCAGGGTCAGTGACAGCAGGGCGATGCTTACCGCACGCTGGGCCCGGGAGTGCCGGATGAGCAGGAAGGTGAGGGCGGCGCCCAGGATGGGAAGTACGACGGCGAGCGGGGCCAGGCTTGCGATGTTCACTTTCCGCCTCCTTCCGGGTTGGGGTCGATGTTGAGTGAGCCGGGCTTTTCCTCCGCCGCAGCGTGTTCGGCGGGCATCTCCCGGCCGCCGGCCACCAGCGTGGCCACCTGCTGGTCCGGTTCCCGGCCTCCATCCGCGCTGTCCGAGTCCGCGCTGGAAGCCCCGTGGTTGGAGACGTCCCGGCCGTCGGACCCGAGCATGGTGAGCGGGAACTCGGAGGTTTCCGCGGGGATTTCGGCGTCGTCCTCGGCGTCAAAGCTGGGGGTCGCAGCCACGCGGCGGTCCTCAAGGTCGTCCTGGATCTCGTCCTGGCGGGCCAGGACCCAGGTGCGGTAGATGATGCCCAGCATGAACGCCGTGACGGCGAAGGAAATCACGATCGAGGTCAGGATCAAGGCCTGCGGCAGCGGGTCGTTGTAGTCCTGGGCGGCGGTGTCCTTGGCGAACAGCGGAGCCAGGCCCGCGTATCCGCCGGTGGCCAGGATCAGCAGGTTGGTCGCGTTGGCCAGGAGCATCAGCCCCAGCAGCACCCGGGTGAGGCTTCGTTCCAGGATCAGGTAGATGCCGCAGGCATACAGGGCGCCCATCACGATCAGCAGGGTCAGGTTGACGCTCATGCGTGGCCCTTTGCGGTGGTCTCGGCAGGAATCCCGTCCGGTTCCTGTTCCTGCTGGTCCTGTTCCCGCTGGTCCGGGCCGTCGGTGCGGCCCGGTTCCTGCCCGTGCCGGTCGTGGTCCGGTTCGTGCCCGCCCTCGGCGGACCGTTCCTCCATGTGCTCATCGATTTCGGCCCCGAGGCTGCGCAGCACGTCCAGCACCAGGCCCACCACCACGATGTACACGCCGATATCGAAGATGGTCGAGGTGACGAACTTGATGTCCCCGAACACGGGCAGCCACACCTGGATGATGGCGGACTGGAACACCTGGCCGCCCAGCAGCAGGGGCATCACGCCTGAGATCGCAGCCAGGGCCAGGCCGGTCCCCAGCAGGCCGCCGGCACTGATTGGGGCCGCTTCCCGGAGTTCGAAGCGCCCCCCGGCCAGGTAGCGGATGGTCAGGGCCAGGCCTGCCGTGAGGCCGCCGGCAAAGCCGCCACCCGGCAGGTTGTGGCCTGCCAGCAGCAGGTAGAGCGAGAAGATGATCATGGAGTGGAAGATCAGGCGGGTGATCACCTCGAAGATGATGGAGCGGCGTTCCGGGGCCAGCGTCCGTCCGGCCACGATCCAGGGGTCGCGGGCTGCCGCTGCGAACTTCCGGCTGATGGCCAGGGCTGCGCCGTCGCGGGATCCTGGATCTACGCCCCGGTACCGTCCCACCGTGCCCTCGGCAACGGACGCCGACGCCTGGAGCCGGTCACCGCGGCCCCGGACGAAGATGAGGCTGGCCACGCCGGTGGCGGCGAGCGCCAGCACGCTGATTTCCCCGAACGTGTCCCAGGCGCGAATGTCCACCAGCGTCACGTTGACCACGTTCAGGCCGCCGCCGCCCTCGTAGGCAAGCTGCGGGAACTGCAGCGAGATGGGAATGGCCGTGCGGGCACCCATGGCAAAAATGGCGGCGAACACCATGGTTACGCCGAATCCAATACCGATGATGACGCGCACCACCCGGTACCTGCCGCCGGTACGGTCCCGGAGTTCGGGCGGCAGGCTGCGCATGGCCAGGACGAAGGCCACCAGGATGATGGTTTCCACCAGCATCTGGGTCAGGGCCAGGTCCGGGGCGCCCTGGAGGGCAAACACCAGGGCGATGCCGTACCCGGTCACGGACACCATCAGGACTGCGAGGAAGCGTTTGTTGGCCTTGACGGCGGCGAGCGCGCCGATCACGATGCCTGCGCCCGCGACGAGCTGCAGCGGGGAGTTGGGATCCACCAGGTAGATGTTCTGCGGCATGGCGCTGCCGCCCATCAGGATGGCCACGAGCGGCAGGACGAATGCCACGCTGAGGATCACCGCAAGGTAGAAGTACAGGGAACCGCGCTGGGTGCGGCCGGTGATCCAGACCGCGGCGTCATCCAGCGCCCCAATGGTCAGCTGGTAGGCGCGGTCGCCGTCCACCCACGCCGGGACCAGCGACTGGGCGCGGGCCACCGCGTTGCGGCCAAAGTACATGGCGGCGCCCAGCACGAAGGTGAGGGCTGTCAGCCCAAGCGCCGGAGTGAAGCCATGCCACAGCGCAAGGTGCCCTGCCTGCTGGGCCGGAGTGCCGGCGTCGGGCGCTGTGGAAGCGAAAAGCGCGGCGTACGGCTGGATCCAGGCGTCCACCGGAACCGGCCAGAGCCCGTAAACGATGGTGAGGAGGCTGAGGATGGCGGGAGCGGCAAGGAATGAGGGTGTGATCGCCTTGAACGGGGTGGGGTCCACGCCTGGTTTGACGGCAAAGGCACCCCACATGAAGCGGGCGCTGTAGGCAAAAGTGAGGATGGAACCCAGCACCAGCCCCACCAGGACCACCGGGCCCCACGGTCCGGAGTGCGGTTCCTTGGCGTGGTGCACAAAAGCTTCCAGCACCGATTCCTTGGCCACGAAGCCGCCCAGCAGCGGAATGCCCGCCATGGACGCCGCGCCAATGGCGGCCACGATGCCCAGCGCGCGTGAGGAGCGGAAGACGCCGGATAGCTTGCGCACGTCCCGGGTGCCGGACTGGTGGTCGATGATGCCCACCACCAGGAAGAGCGTGGCCTTGAACAGGCCGTGGGCCAGCAGCATGGCCAGGCCGGCGAGCGCGGCGTCGGGCGTTCCCAGGCCCACCACCATGGTGAGGAAGCCCAGCTGGCTGACAGTGCCGTAGGCAAGGATCAGCTTGATGTCGGTTTGCCGCAGCGCCCGGTAGCCACCCACCAGCATGGTGGCCAGTCCCAACCCCAGGACCACGGGCTGCCAGTAGGCCGTCTCCGAAAAGCCGGGCGCGAGCCGCGCCACCAGGTAAATACCGGCCTTGACCATGGCAGCGGCATGCAGGTAGGCGCTGACGGGAGTGGGCGCGGCCATGGCGCCGGGCAGCCAGAAGTGGAACGGGACCAGCGCGGACTTGGTGATGGCACCCACCAGGATGAGGACGACGGCGGCGCTCACTATGGCGTCCGACGGACCGGTTGCCAGCGCGGCGGCTTGCTCCATGATGCCGGAAATGCGGTAGGTCCCGGCGGTGTAGCCGAGCATGATGAGGCCCACCAGCATGGCCAGGCCACCGGCGGTGGTGACCATCAGGGCCTGGAGGGCGGAACGGCGGGCGGCGAGCCTGGTCCGGGCGAAACCGATCAGCAGGTAGGACAGGATGGTGGTCAGTTCCCAGAAGATGAACAGCAGCAGGAGGTCATCCGCGGTGACCAGGCCGAACATGGCGCCGGCGAAAGCCAGCAGCTGGGCACCAAACGCACCCAGGTCCTGGTCCTTCCTCTTGAAGTACCGCGCGCAGTAAACCAGCACCAGGGAGCCGACGCCGAGCACCAGGAGGGACATCACCCAAGCCAGCGCGTCCATGCGGAAGGCCAGTTCCAAATGGAGGCTGGGGATCCATTCGAAGGTCTCGGTGATGGTTCCGGGACCGGCATAGATGGGGCCGTGCCGAAGCATCAGCCAGCCGAAGGAAACTGCGGGAACAGCGGCCAGCGCGTAAAAGGCGTTGCGGCCCCACAGCCTGAAGAGGAAGGGCGCGAGGACAGCCACCGAAAAGTGCACGGCAAGGACTGTGATCACTGTATTCTCCGCAACGTCAGGAATTCGATTGTCAAAAGTTGGAGCAGGCGGCAAAAAGTAAGGTCCGGGAGGGGTCAGTTTATCAAGGGCCGTCCGGTATCCTGCCTCTTCCGTGGCGCCCGGGCAGGCGGAATCCCCGCCAGCAAGGGCCCGTCGTCCCCAGGGTGTTCGCCACGGGCGGATACGATGCATCCTATGAACAGCGCCAGCGCTCCGGGAGCAATGCAGCCTGCCTCGGAACTCGAAACCGGACCCGGGAAATCCAGCAAGGGCCGGGTGCTGGCCTGGGCTTCCTGGGACTGGGGCTCGGCGGCCTTCAACGCCGTGATGACCACGTTCGTCTTCACTGTCTATCTGACGTCCAAGGCTTTTGGCGGCGAGGACAACGCCTCGGCCGTGCTGGGCGCGGCATTGGCCGTTGCCGGGTTTGCCATCGCGCTGCTGGCGCCGGTCACCGGCCAGCGCTCCGATGCGGGCGGCCGGCGGAAGCTGTGGCTGGGAGTGAACTCGGCCGCCGTCGCCATCCTTACTGCCCTGTGCTTCTTCGTGTTCCCGCACCCCGAATTCCTGCTCCTGGGGGTATCGCTGATCGCGCTGGGCAACGTGTTCTTCGAATTCGCCGGCGTCAACTACAACGCCATGCTGGCCCAGGTCTCCACGCCGCACAACATCGGAAAAGTCAGCGGCTTCGGCTGGGGCGCGGGCTACCTCGGTGGCATCGTAGCCCTCCTGATCGTCCTGCAGCTGTTCGTGCAGCCGGCCTTCGACTGGTTCGGCGCGTCCACCAAGGACAGCCTCAACATCCGGCTGGTGGCCGTCTTCTCCGCCCTGTGGTTCCTCGTCTTCGCCCTCCCGGTCCTGTTTGCCGTCCCCGAACTGCCCCGGTCCACCCAGGCTGCGCGCCTCGGATTTTTTGCCAGCTACGGACTGTTGTTCCGGCGGATCAAGGCGATCTACGCCACCAGCCCGCACACCATCTACTTCCTGCTGGCCAGCGCCGTGTTCCGCGACGGCCTCGCCGCCGTCTTCACGTTTGGCGGCATCATCGCCGCCGGCACCTTCGGCTTTGCCCTCTCCCAGGTCATCTTCTTCGCGATCTTCGGGAACGTGGTGGCGGCCATCGGCGCGATGCTCGGCGGGTTCCTGGACGACAAAGTGGGCCCGAAAGCCGTCATCACCTTTTCCCTGGTGGGGCTCCTCGTGGCCGGGACCGCCATCCTGGTCCTGGGTAACGGCAACTATTCCTTCTTCGGCATGCAATGGGCGGGCAGCACCACCTTCTGGGTGTTCGGACTGTTCCTCTGCCTGTTCGTCGGGCCGGCCCAGTCGTCGTCGCGCGCGTACCTGGCCAGGCTCGCACCGCACGGAGAGTCCGGCGAACTCTTCGGGTTGTATGCCACCACCGGCAGGGCGGTCAGCTTCCTGGCGCCCGCCCTGTTCACGCTTTGCATCACCTTGGCAACCCCGCTGGTGCCTGCCGGCCAGGCACAGCGATGGGGCATCCTGGGCATCATGGTGGTCCTGCTGGCGGGACTCCTGGTGCTGCTCCCGGTGAAGCCACCCGAAAAGGCGCCCGTCGCCGTCGTACCCGCCAACTGAAGCACCCGTTCTGGTCCTGGTCCGGAACTCCGCCAAGTAGTGCAACGCAGACTAGGCTGGACCCATGAACGTGGACGAAACGAACCTTCCGGGCCTGGGCCTCCGGAAGGACTTCATGACCGCCTCCGGGCGCCGCATCGGCGTAGTGGAGCGGCGGGAAGGCCAGACGGAACTTATTGTTTCCACCTGGGACGACCCCGATACCTGCCAGGCTTCGATTCCGCTGACCAGCGACGAAGCAGCCACCCTTGGCAACCTCCTGGGCGGCATGCACCTGGCCATGAAGCTCGCGGAGGAGCACAAGGACGTCCCGGGGATCGTCACCCGGCAGTTCTCCATTGCCGCCGACTCCCCGTTCCAGAACCAGCCCATGGGCAAGGCGTCCATTCGCACCCGGAGCGGCGTTTCCATCGTTGCCATCATGCGTGAGGGTGAGGTGTTGCCATCGCCTGGGCCCGACGTCGTCCTCCACCCCGGTGACCTCCTGGTGGCAGTGGGCACCCAGGAAGGCCTCGACTCAGCGGCCCATATCCTGCGCCACGGCTAGTTCCCATGGACCCGTTGGCCCAGACCCTCGTTGAACTGGGGGCCGTCGTGTTCTGCCTCGGCCTCCTGGCCAGGCTGGCCGGACGGATTGGGATGTCGCCCATCCCGTTCTACCTGCTGGGCGGGCTGGCCTTCGGTGCCGGCGGCATCATCAAGCTCGAGGGCATGCACGAGTTCGCCCATCTCTCCGGCGAGATCGGCGTCATCCTCCTCCTGCTTATGCTCGGGCTGGAATATACGGCTGCTGAACTCTTCACCGGGCTGCGCCGTTCGTGGCAGGCCGGCATCCTGGACCTCGTCCTGAACTTCCTGCCCGGCGCGGGGCTCGCGCTGCTCCTGGGTTGGGGCGGCGTGGGAGCCATGGTGATGGGCGGGGTCACCTACATCTCCTCCTCGGGCATCGCCGCAAAGGTCATCACGGACCTGGGCCGGCTTGGAAACCGCGAAACACCCGTGGTGCTGTCCATCCTGGTGTTCGAGGACCTGGCCATGGCCGTCTACCTGCCCATCCTCACGGCCACGCTGGCCGGCGTAAGTTTCCTGGGCGGGCTGACCACGGTGGGGATTGCCCTGGCCGTGGTCAGCGTGGTCCTGATGGTGGCGCTGCGGCACGGGCACCACGTGTCCAAGGCCGTCCACAGCGAGAACTCCGAAGTCTTCCTGCTCAACGTCCTGGGCGCTGCCCTGCTAGTGGCGGGCGTAGCATCCGCCATGCAGGTCTCGGCGGCAGTGGGGGCCTTCATGCTGGGCATCGCCATCTCAGGTGCCACCGCGCACAATGCCACCCGGATCCTTGAGCCGCTGCGGGACCTGTTTGCCGCGATCTTCTTCGTGGCCTTCGGGCTCAACACGGACCCCACCTCCATTCCGCCGGTCCTGGGCTGGGCCCTGGTCCTGGCGGTGGCCACGGCGGGCACCAAGATGATCACCGGGATCTGGGCCGCCAGGCAGGCCGGAATAGCCCGGCCCGGCCGTTTCCGTGCCGGCGCCGCCCTGGTGGCCCGCGGCGAATTTTCCATCGTAATCGCGGGCCTGGCCGTTGCCTCGGGAGCGGTTCCGCATGACCTCGCGGCGCTGGCCACCGCCTACGTGCTGCTGATGGCGGTGCTGGGTCCGCTGGCCGCGCGCTATGTGGAACCGCTGGCCAAGCCGTTCATCCGGCCGCGGGCGGTGGCCCCGCAGCTTTAAGTGGGCGAGTTTAAGTGGGCGAGAGCTTTAGGCGCGCAGGAGTTTTCGGCTCAACGAAGCTTTAGGCACGCCGCCACCGGGTGGTGCTGC